>Ga0066710_100004404_pt1 | contig 12451 bp, 12 predicted proteins | sample GraSoiAngelo_159_FD_79666 | JGI IMG/M metagenome (GOLD analysis project Ga0066710, IMG submission 79666) | Grasslands soil microbial communities from the Angelo Coastal Reserve, California, USA - 14_1009_16_40cm | ecosystem: Environmental > Terrestrial > Soil > Grasslands | place: USA...
CTTAACTCCTCATCTCACTCTGTTGATATTGTTACCATTTCTTCCTTACTCTGCCTATAATGATCGATCAATAGGTTTCTACTCACGCTGATGAGCCAAGTCAGAAAGTTTCCGGACTCAGGCTTGTAATTTCCCAAATTTCGAAAGACCTTGATGAATACCTCTTGAGTCAAATCTTCCGCTTGATCCGCTCTCCCTACGAAGCGGTAACAGAGGTTATAGATGCGCTTTGTATGTCGAACGACTAACTTTTCCCAGGCAAACGGATCGCCAACCCGAGCTCTCTCAATTATTTCCGGATCCGATTCGGTCAAGCTGCCGCTCCCGGTTGTCTTCATTTTGGTTAACGAAAAATAAAGCAAAAGGTTCAAACATTTCGTTTTTCAGCCGTTGCCTGGGTCTTTTTGCTGAGAGCGTCGTACCATATCAAAATGGGGGCAACCTGGCAAAGACCAATTGCTCCCAAAGAAGACCAATTGCTTCCAAAATGATCTGTGTTGATTGAAAGACATGGTCCTGGCCGGAGTGTCGGAGCATATCGTCTTGACTTGCGATACAAATTTCTGTAGCTTAATGGGTTTTGATGCCATCCCAAGGGAATGTCTAAGTTTACGAAAGACGGTAACAAGGACATTAGTCTGCAGCGCGCGATGTTAGGAATGGAACCGGAATCTGTGCTCGCCCAACCGTCGACTTCCAGTCCTGGCTCTGTCGCTGGAGGCATCACATCCCAAGAAAGAAGTTCCTTGCAGTGAAATGTCCGTTTTGTGGTCATTTGGAAGATAAAGTAGTAGATTCCAGGGAAAGTCGGGAAGGGGACGTAATTCGTAGACGCCGAGAATGCTTGGACTGCCGACGGCGCTTTACGAGTTACGAACGGATTGACGAAATCCCCTATATGGTAGTCAAGAAAGATGGTAGCCGAGAAAAGTTTGATCGACAAAAATTATTAACAGGGTTGTTAAAAGCATGCGAAAAACGTCCTGTCAGCATGAGCCAGCTTGAAACCATTGTGAATGAATTGGAATATTTTGTCCAGGAAGCCAATGATCGGGAGAGAGGCACTCAGGAACTCGGGGAAATAGTCATGGAGCGTCTAAGGTCCCTGGACAAAGTAGCTTATGTCAGATTCGCGTCCGTTTATCTGGATTTCAAAGACATCAAAGAGTTCATGGCAGAGTTAAGAGAACTCTTAAAAGTGAAATAGCCGACGAGTTTTGTGATGGATTCCCCACACCAATGAGTCAGCACGATGATTAGACATTACACTCCCATTATTGAATTGTTGAAGCTCCAGCAGGATATTAACCGCTTATTAGGCGAACTGTCAGGCGAGATTTCTGGAAGCGCCCTTCAAACCACGGCCAACTGGATTCCAAACGTGGACTTGAGTGAAAACTCCAAAGAGTTCATAGTAAAGGTAGAAGTTCCCGGCATTACGGCTGACTATCTTCAAATTGTGCTTCAAGAAGGTTACCTTCACATAAGCGGGGAAAAAAAACCGGCTGCTCACAGTACAAAAGTGCGTTATCTTTGTTTGGAGAGAAGTTACGGTAAATTTGATCGTACCATCTATCTTAATGCTGCGGTGGACGTCAACGCCGCTTGTGGCAGGCTGCAAAATGGTATTTTGACCATCGTCCTTCCGAAGCTGTCGAATCGCCGCAGACTAGAAAAAGTCATCCCCATCGAGGCAGCCTGAACCCTTTCATCCCGGGAATTGTTTGATGCCCGAACAAGAAAAAGCGCAAGACCCACAACTGAAAATTCCAGAAATTCTACCTGTTCTTCCCTTAAGGGACATCGTGGTATTCCCTTTCATGATTGTCCCTCTTTTCGTGAGCCGAGAGCGCTCCATCAAAGCTGTGGACCAGTCTCTCTCAGAAAGTAGATTAATATTTTTGGTATCGCAAAAAGATACTGAGCAAGACGAGCCTGGAGTTGAAGATCTTTATAAAATGGGGACGGTCTCTATCATCATGAGGATGCTCAAGCTTCCCGATGGCCGCCTTCGCATTCTCGTCCAGGGCCTCGCGCGGGCGCGAGTCGAGTACTTTGACGAAACTTCAAAACCATACCTCCAGAGCAAGATCAATGTAGTCAATGAGCCAGCCCTGGAAAGCCCTCCGGTTGAGACGACAGCTCTCATTCGTACGGTCAGAAACTCCTTGGAAAAGGCGGTAAATCTCGGCAAAAACATCTCCTCGGAAGTCATGGTGCTAATGGTCAATCTAGATGATCCGGGCCGGCTGGCCGATCTGGTTGCCTCGAATCTTGAGCTAAAGACCGAAGATGCCCAGGTTGCCTTAGACCTGGTTGAGCCGGTGGCTCGTTTAAAGAAAATTCACGAACTGCTTGCCAAGGAACTGGAGCTCTTAACGGTCCAGCAGGAAATAAACATTCAGGCCAAAGGCGAGATCGACAAATCACAACGAGAATTTTACTTACGTCAGCAACTTAAGGCGATCCAACAGGAATTGGGCGAAGAGAGCGAGGTTTCGGAGGAAGTTCAGCAGCTGCGCGAAAAAATCGCCAAGTCTAAAATGACAAAAGAAGTAACGGAAGAATGCGAGCGACAGATAAAAAAGTTGGAGCGCATGCATCCTGATTCTGCCGAGACTGCAGCCGTCCGCAATTATCTCGACTGGATGGTTTCTATTCCCTGGTCTCTCTCTACCAAAGACAATTTAGATCTTCGTCGAGCCCAAGGTATCTTGGATGAAGACCATTACGGCTTGGAAAAGATCAAGGAAAGAATCATTGAATACTTAGCGGTCCGAAAGATCAAAGGAGATACCAAGGGATCCATTTTATGTTTTGTTGGCCCTCCAGGCGTTGGAAAAACTTCCTTGGGCAAGTCGATTGCACGGGCACTCGATCGAAAGTTTGTGCGTTTGAGCTTGGGAGGAGTTCATGACGAGGCGGAGATCCGCGGTCACCGCCGTACCTATGTCGGGGCTATGCCCGGACGGATCATCCAAGGAATTCATCAGGCTGGATCCAACAATCCGGTGTTCATGATGGACGAAGTGGATAAGATTGGAATGGACTACCGAGGAGACCCCGCCTCGGCGTTACTGGAAGTTCTAGATCCGGAACAAAACTCCGCTTTCCGAGATAATTATTTAGGCGTTCCCTTCGATCTTTCCAAAGTCATGTTCATTACCACGGGCAACTTACTTGATCCTATTCAGCCGGCCTTCCGCGATAGAATGGAGGTCATCGAATTGACAGGCTATATGGAGGAAGAAAAATTGGCCATTGCCAAAAAGCATCTCATGCCTAAACAGCTGTCCGAACATGGACTCAAGACCAACCACATCAGCTTTTCCGACAGTGTCATCCGAACGATCATCTCTCAATACACTCGAGAAGCAGGGTTACGAAATCTGGAACGAGAAATTGGTTCTGTTTGTCGCAAAGTCGCTCGAAAAATCGCCGAGGGCAAAAAAGGGGTCTGTCGAATCAGTGTGGAGAACATTCGAGAATACTTGGGTTCTCCCAAAATCCTACCTGAAGAATTGCTCAAGAAAGACCAAGTGGGAGTAGCCACAGGGCTTGCTTGGACCCCAACCGGCGGCGAGATTATGTTTATTGAAGCCACCGCGATGAGAGGTAAGGGGAGTTTACTGCTCACCGGTAAACTGGGCGATGTTATGAAGGAGTCTGCTCAAGCGGCTCTCAGTTACGCCCGCACCAAGGCGAGAGAGCTAGGCATCGGCGATCAATATTTTCAGGATCACGACCTGCATATTCACGTCCCCGAAGGTGCCATACCTAAGGATGGTCCTTCGGCGGGCATAACCATGGCAACGGCCATGATCTCACTGTTTACGGGCCGCCCTGTGAGAAAGGGCGTGGCCATGACGGGCGAGATCACCTTAAGAGGGAATGTACTGCCGATCGGGGGCTTGAAGGAAAAGATCCTGGCAGCAAGACGGGCTAAAATCAAAACGGTCATCATTCCACACCTTAATAAGAAGGACTTGGAGCAGCTTCCCAAGACTCTAAGCGAGTTCATGGAAATTGTGCCGGTAGAAGAAGTGAAGCAGGTTTTGAACATTGCCCTCGTTCTGACTGGCCATCGGGAACGGGATTCCCACAAGAAAATCCCCATATCTACCAGAAATAATGTCAGCTCGAAGCTCGCCCGCCACTGAAATCCAACTGATAAAAAGTATCCAACGGCTCTCTTCCAAATTTGCTCCATCCCGAACCCGAACTGTCCTTTCCATTGGGGATGATGCAGCCGCTTTTAAAAATGCAAGCGATTTTCTCACATTGGTTTCGACTGATGCCCTGGTGGAAGGCATTCATTTCGATTTGAAATACTTCACCCCTGAGGATATTGGATGGAAAGCACTCGCTGTTAATCTGAGCGATATTGCGGCTATGGGTGGGAGGCCACTCTATTTCACAACTTCTCTTGCTCTGCCCAAAGATACAAACTTCCGGTGGATTGAGAGGCTCTATCGGGGCATGTTACACCTCGCCGATGATGCCAAGGTGTTCCTTATTGGTGGTGACACCTGTTCATCCCCTGGAGTGATTTTCTTGGACCTCACAATCATCGGTGAAGTGAGACCCTCCGAAATTTTAACCAGGCAAGGAGCCCGTCCAGGAGATGCTTTGTTCGTAACGGGAGAACTGGGGTGCGCCGCCATGGGACTAGAGGTTTTGAGAGATTATCCCAAGTTGGCCAAGAGATTTCGAAAAGAAATAAGGCGCCATCTTCGTCCTGAGCCGCGCTCGCATATAGGAAGGTTTCTTGCTTCCAGACATTACGTTTCGGCCATGATCGATATCAGCGATGGGCTATCCACGGATTTGTATCATCTTTGCGAACAAAGCCAGGTCGGAGCGATCATTGACGAGGCCAAGGTTCCCCTCGCTAACATTGACCAGAAAGCGTCTTCGGTGCTTTCTAAGGCCTTATTGGATTATGCCCTCAATGGAGGAGAAGATTATGAACTGCTGTTTACAGTTGCTCCTGAAATGAAAACTAAAATCCCAAGAAGCATTAAAACCGTACTCATACGTGAAATTGGCCAGATCACAGGGGAGACCGGCCGCTGCTGGATCAATCGACAAGAGGGACGGCAGAAGCTCCTGCCGGCTGGATTTGATCATTTCTCTTGATGAAAGTGAGTTGACGAGTGTTCTGCATTCATTTAGCATTAGTATTTTTGTCAGAATCAAATACCTGACGCTGGTGGTATGGTCAAGAGTATAGCCCGGATTGCAGTTCTCCTCTTGGGTTTGGCCTGCCTGGGCGTTGATCTGAGAGGACAAAATACAGGCATCCTCATCGATTCGGACATCCGAATCTTCAGTGTGCTGGCCGCGCTCCATGCAGGTAGGTATGATTACGATCTTTCGCATAGCCAGCCGGTTCGTCTGTCAATTGCGAAGGAATTTCAAGACATTTCACCCAGTCTGCGGGGGAGAATTCAAAAGTTCTATCAAGACCATAGCGAAGGCCAAAAACCCGAGGAACAGCTCAGCAAATACATTTCGCTAGCTCTCTTATGTGAGGGCCCACCAGACTTTAAGCTGGTTCTACCGCTGTTGAACCTCCCGCCCGATGCTCAGTCGGTTTTTGAGTTTCTGGATTTGGTCAAGGAGTTCTACACCCAAGCCAAAATCGAACTCGTCTGGAGTAAATACCGAGCCTATTACGATGAAAGTATCATCCGCTATCGTCCCATCATCAATCAAATTATCCTTTCGACCGATGGCTATCTAAGAATTGCCTCCGGTTCATTTCTGGACCGGCGACTGACGATTATCCCTGAGTTCTTAGCGCCGCCGAATACCTTCAACGCTCGCAATTATGGCGAGAATTATTATCTGGTCTTTGGGCCCTCAGAGAAATTGAAGGTTGACGAAATCCGTCATCAATATCTGCATTTCATCTTAGATCCCTTTGGTTTAAGGTTCACCCTGCCACGGGATACCCGCATTGCTTTGACCAAATTTGTGGAAAACGCCCCTGGTATTCAGGACCAATACCGGAAAGACCTTCAGTTCCTGATTATAGAGAGTTTAATCCGGGCTGTCGAACTCAGGATGAATAAAGTTTCTGCAGTCAAGGCCTCAGCCGAGCTGGATTCTTGCACTCGCGGTGGGGCTCTTTTATCCCGCCATTTTTATGAGTCGCTCGAGGCTTTCGAAGAAGGTCAGGAAGGCATGCGGGTTTACTATCCACGGATTGTCAAATCCATCGAGCTAGACAAAATTGAAGCTTCTTTTAACGCCGCAGTCAAAGCGCCTGTTGAAAAGCTGCCGGAGGTCAGCGAGGTTCAAAGGCTCCTGGAAGAGGCCAATTCGAACTTGGGTGACGATAATCTGGAAAAAGCCAAAGAGCTTTTCGAGACAGTTTTAAGGAAACATGGTGCCGCCAACGGAGAGGCTCTTTACGGTTTGGGCATTGTTGCCAGTATCCAGAATGACAGAGAATCGGCCAAGGAATGTTTTCAGAAAGCTCTTGAGTCTTCGACGAGTGACAAATCCATTCGGGTATGGTCCCGTATTTATTTGGGACGACTCCACGATGTGGAAGGCAGGAGAAGAGAGGCACTGTTGGAGTATCAGGCGGCTATTGATCTGGGTGACAATACCAGAAATGCTCAGGAAGTTGCGAAGCGTGGATTGAAGGAACCATTCAGTTCAAAGAAAACCTTACCGTTACCTTGAAGTGTCAGGCACAGCCTGGAGTCAGACTTAGGGAATTCCGATTTTATGAATAGGTTCCAAGGATGTTTGCAGGCCATAATTTTTGGGACAACAATAACCATGTGGTCAGCGGCCAGCTCTGCCTTCTTCGGGCAGACACAACAACAGCCAACCGTGGGTCAAGAAATGAGACAGCCCCAGGCCAAAACAAAGGAAGAACATGAAGCCTACCTGGTCTTCTATCAGGAAAGGGACTCCAAGAAAAAAATTGATCTGGGAAATAAATTCCTGACCGGTTTTCCGACTTCGGAGCTCAAACCAAATATCATCCTTTTGATGATCCAGTCCGCCCTGGGAACAGGCGACTCCCGAATGACGATAGATCTGGGCGAGAAATTCCTCAATGATTTCCCTCAGCACCAGTCAAAGTCTTTTGTGCTTCAAGCTCTCATGATGGGAAGCCAAGACCTTAACAATTTTGCCAAAACGGTCGAGTATGGCGAGAAGCTGCTTAAGGCCGACCCTAACAATCTTAGTGCTTTTTATACGGTCCCCTTCATCTTGTCCGAACGAAGCATTGCTGCTGACGAGGAAGGGCGGAAACGAGAACTATGCAGGGCTGCGGAAATTGCGCTCCAGGGCCTGAACATTACGAGGCGAGCCCAATTAAGTGATGATAATGGAACCAATATCAAGCGTCCTTACATTCTTCGTTGGGACTCATTCATCTCAACAACAAGAAATACCCCGAAGCCCAGGCTGAATACGGGAAGGCTGCTGCTGTGGTTAGGAATGATCCCATTTTGTATTTCCGCCTAGGTCTTGCTTACTCCTTTGATAAAAAGTATGAAGAGGCAATCGACGCTCTGTCCAAGTCGGTCTATCTCAAGGGCATTACCGAGGTGCAAGCCAAAACAGAGCTTGAACGAGTCTACCGTATCAAAAATAGCGTGACATCGACCGGGCTTGAGCTCCAGGCGGCTATTCAGAAGCTCGTTGATGAAGCAGGGACGAAGTTGAAGTAGAGGCGTTTGCACCAGTTGTCGTTCTTCAGATGTCTGTCCTGCTCGGAACCACCTCCGATCGGTTTCTAGAAAATGAGTCACAAAAAAAATGAGGACGGAAGTATTCTTAGGTATTCCTTTAAGAACCGGGCGCTACTCGATCGAGCCCTCACCCATAGCTCTGCAGCAAACGAACGAAGCACCACGAGACAACAGGACAATGAACAGTTGGAGTTCCTGGGAGATTCGATCATCGGCTTTTTCATCAGCGATTATCTCTATCAGAAATTTGGTCATCTCAGCGAAGGACACCTCTCAAAAATTCGAGCTCATCTGGTCAGCTCGGTCAATCTGTTCAAAATTGCCAGCGAACTTGAGTTGGGCGAATTTCTTCATTTGGGAAAGGGCGAAGAGAAGACGGGAGGCCGGAAGAAACAAGCTCTCCTGGTGGATGCCTTTGAAGCTCTGGTGGCAGCCATCTATCTTGATGGAGGCCTTAATGAGGCCCGCCAGTTCGTCCTCGGCTCCTTCCAAAAGGACTTCGAAGCCCTGGGAACTGGGAGTTTTTATCTTAAAGATTTCAAGTCTCAATTGCAGGAAAGACTCCAGGCCCTGCGCTTACCGCCAGCTGAGTATTCGATCGTCAGTGAAAGTGGCCCCGATCATAGAAAGCAATTTTTTGTCGAATTGAGAATTAGAGGTAAGCGGATCTCCGAAGGGCAGGGTGAAACTAAGAAAAGCGCCGAACAGGAAGCAGCGCGTTTAGCCCTGGCATCTGTGTTTGACGCGATTGACTGGCTCTCCTAAAGTCAGTAACTTGCCTCGGTCAGGTGAGCCCATTGACAAATGGGTTTGAGCCCACTTTTCGTTTGAGCATAACCCTAAATCTATGGAGCGACAGTCTTCACTGCGCGAATATTTTGAAAGCCTTGTTGTCACGGTGATCCTGGCGCTATTTGGAACCACTTTCATCGTGCAGGCTTTCAAAATTCCGACTCCTTCCATGGAAGATAACCTTCTGGTGGGTGATCACCTCTTGGTTAATAAGTTCATGTTTGGTAAATCGGATTCCTGGATAGGCAAGGTCTTACCCTTTCGCGATATCAGACGGGGAGACATCATCGTGTTCAGGTATCCAGAGGATTTATCTAAACACTATGTCAAACGGGCCATCGGAATCCCGGGCGATCGAATTCGGATTCTCAATCAGAGGCTTTACCTTAACGGAAACTTGCTCCAAGAGCCTTACATTTTTCACAAGGCACCTGACCACAATAATTTGCCGGTGCGCGATACCTTTCCCCTCCTCAAAGAACAGATGACTCGGTTTGCAGATTACCAACAGAATAAGGACATCTTTGACAGTTATGTCTATTTTAGGGAATACACGCAGGGAGACGAAATTGTTGTTCCACCCAATTGTTATTTTGCCATGGGCGATAATAGGGATAACAGTGCGGATAGTCGCTACTGGGGATTCGTTCCCCGCAAGAACATTGTGGGGAGGGCCTTGATCATTTATTGGTCTTATGTTACCGATCCTAACGAGCATTTGCATGACTCTTTCTTTGACAGGATTCAGCAGTTCGCCGATGTCATCATCAACTTCATCAAGAAAACGCGCTGGAACCGCACCTTCAAGCTGGTGGTCTAAACTATGGGAGTTTATGGCTTGACTGGATTCCCGCAAGATGAGGAGCTGACGGAATGAGAAAGGTTCTGGTGGCTCTTATCCTAATGTTTTTGATTGGTGGTGCGAGCTGGTATGTACTCAGTCCACTGAAAAAGACTTCTGAAGGGACAGGTCCAAGTCGTTCAGAAGCCTTGCAGTTTTCGAGAAAATTATCTGAGCTTTCTTCAGCCTCCGGCCATTCGCCTCGGAAGACTTTGGAGTTTACGCAAGGAGAAATTGACTCCTATATCTACTACGACCTTTCGCAAAATTTTCCGCCCGGCTTACGCGAAGTTCGTATCAAACTCCTAGAAGACTCCATCGCTGCTCAGGCGCGAATCAACTTTGATGAGCTACAGTCTGGAGAAAACACCCGAAGGAATCCCTTGCTGAACGCCTTGCTAAAGGGAGAACATACTCTGCAGGTGAATGGAAAGGTGAGAGCTCAAAACAAAGTTGGTAGTTACGACATTGTTAGTTTACTTATCGATCAAAACGAACTTCCGAAACCTCTGCTAGATTTATTGATCACGAAACTTATTATTCCCAAATATCCCATAGCCAGGCCAAACACGAATTTTGAGTTGCCCTATGAGATTGATAAGATCGCCGTGAGAGAAGGGAGGCTTGTCATTTATCGAGTGGCAAACTGATGGCTAATGATTAAGTGAGACTCACAGCCATTTTCCTTTTCCAATAGAAATACATAGGGATCCCCAACCCTACGATTCCTAATCCCAATAATCCCTCTTTCGGCCTGGATACCATAGCGTTAGCGAGAATTAGAAGATAAGACGCGACAAACGCCGCTGGTATAAAGGGATATCCGTGGGTCTTGTAAGGTCTGGAGAGATAAGGTTTGCTTTTCCTCAGAATAAGATTGGCGGTGCCCGTCATGATAGAGAAGGTCAACATCGCCACTACAGTATAGGTCAGCAATTGTCCAAAGGTCCCGGAAAAGACCAGCAGGCAAGACCAGATTGCCTGAATGAGGATGGAATTGGCGGGAGACTTGAATTTGGGATGTACTTTGGCCGCTCCCTGGAAAAAGAGACCATCCCGAGCCATGGCAAAATAAATTCTCGGTGCGGTGAGGATAACTGAATTGATCGCCCCTAGGATTGAAATAATAATGGCTAATGACACATACATTGAGGCAGAACTGCCGAAAAGGGCACGGGCTGCTGTTTCCCCGACATTGACAACGCCTCTCATTTGATCGATTGGCAGCGCATAGACATAGGCAATATTAATCAAAACATAAACCCCCATCACGATGAGTGTTCCGTAGATAATCGAACAAGGTACATTCCGCTGTGGTTCTTTGATTTCACTGGCTACATAAGTGGAGGTGAACCATCCAGTGAAGGCAAAAACGACGGCAATCATTGCCAGGCTGAGGTGGTTCAAGAAGTCTGCAGAACTGACCAAGGCATGCGTTGATGAGAAATGATTCCAGCTCCCCCCTCCATTAATGAGGCCCAGAACCGAAATAGCAAGAATCGCTCCCAATTTGGCAACGGTGAGGACGTTCTGTACCAGACTGCCCGAACGTACTCCGCAATAATTGATAGTGGAAAAGAAAAAGACTATGGCAAAAGCCACGACTTGTCCTGTGGAGAGAGCGAGGCTTTGGCCCAACAAGCTAATTCTGATAAAGTTTGTTCCTAGGGAAACTCCAGGCCAGAAGCGTTCTAGGTAAAAGATCAATCCAACGGCCATGGCGGCAATTGATCCTGGATTAATTACAAAGAAGTAAGTCCAACCGTTCAGGAATCCGTAGAGTGGGCCATAGGCTTCTTTAAGGTAGACGTATTCACCGCCGGCACGTGGCATAGCAGCACCGAGTTCGGCATAAGTCAAGGCTCCGCATAAGGTCAATAATCCTCCGATGATCCAAACCCAAATGATCAACATTGCGTCGGGAAGAGCCTCAGCGATTAATCCGGTAGTCGTAAAGATTCCGATCCCAATGATGTTACCCACAATAATCATGGTGGCATCGAAAAGGTCCAATCGCCTCTCCAGTTCGCCATACTGAGCCGATACAGATAACGTGCTGGGAGAATTTTTTTGCTTCTCCATGGGTTCTCTGGAATAGCTTAAGGAAAAAAAACCAAGAAGCGACTTACACGAAAGCTAATTGGTGAGTATCGTGCGGTCTACCGTCTATGTGCCTGCCGATCGTGGACCCTAGTATCCCAATGTGAGCCCATCGCCACGTGGATCTGAGGCACCATTAAGGTTATGATCTCTTGGATTAAGCAAGATTCCTTCGGCATCGCCTAGGTATCCGTCCACAACAACATTATGGCCACGACTTCGCAATCCATCAATCACATCCTGCGCAAAGCCATGATGCTCTACTATGAGCTCATCAGGGAGCCACTGGTGATGAACGCGTGGTGCATCAATGGCCTCCTGAATAGCAAAATTAAAGTCAACCAAATTAAGGATCACTTGAAGCACAGTATTGATGATGGTTGGCCCACCGGGGCTGCCAATGACAAGAAATAGGCTTTGGTTTTTCGTTAGATACGTTGGCGTCATGGAGGAGAGGGGACGTTTCCCGGCATCGATAGCATTGGACTCTCCTTGGATCAATCCATCGGCATTTGGCATGCCCACTTTGGTCGTAAAATCATCCATTTCATTGTTCATTAATATTCCTGTGCCGGCCACTGTCACACCCGATCCATAGCTTCCGTTGAGAGTGTACGTATTTGCCACAGCGTTCCCTGCGTTGTCGACAATGGAATAGTGGGTTGTCTGGTCCTCTTCTGCATCGGGCAGCAGGCGTGATGGCAGTGCCAGGCTTACGGATGCCTTCTCAGGTTGAATGCTCCTGCCCAGACTCTCTGCATATTTTTTGCTGATGAGCTTTCTGAGAGGAATCTCTACGAAATCAGGATCTCCCATGAGTTCGGACCTGTCGCGGAAGCTGCGCCTCATGGCTTCCGCCATGAAGTGGATGGTCTTTGATGAGCCGGGTCCAAACTCTGATAGGTTGTATTGCTCCAGGATATTGAGCATTTCCAGAAGAACAATCCCTCCTGAACTTGGTGGCGGCACGGTGATAACGCCATACTCCCGGTAGGTA
>Ga0066710_100004405_pt1 | contig 12450 bp, 10 predicted proteins | sample GraSoiAngelo_159_FD_79666 | JGI IMG/M metagenome (GOLD analysis project Ga0066710, IMG submission 79666) | Grasslands soil microbial communities from the Angelo Coastal Reserve, California, USA - 14_1009_16_40cm | ecosystem: Environmental > Terrestrial > Soil > Grasslands | place: USA...
ACGAGATCCACGGTATCCAGCGAATCCGCGCCGAGGTCGTCGATGAAAGAGGCCGTTGGTGTTACCTCGGATTCGTCTACGCCCAACTGCTCGACAATAATTTGTTTAACCTTCTCTTCAACTGAAGAAGCCATTCTCAGACCCTCCTGTGTGAGCGTGGCCGTTAAGCCGCGCCTGCATCTATATCGCAAACCGGTGATTATAGGAGCGCGTGAAAAACATTTTCCACCGATTTTTCGTCTTCAACGTTCAGCATTGTAACCGACTTGCTCATCGATCGAATCAGGGCCAGTAACACTTTACCCGGTCCGACCTCGACAAAAGCGCGCACTCCTTCATCCAGCAATCGCTCAATGGTCTCCTGCCAGAGGACCGGCCGCGACACTTGTCTCTTTAGGGCACTGCGCGCCTCTCCGCCTGTCCGAATGAGCTGCGCGTCGACGTTGGTAATAAGCGGGCAGCGCAAATCGGAAAATGAGGAGCGATCCAGGTCGGCCGACAATCGGTCCTCGGCCGGTTTCATCATCGCGCAATGAAACGGAGCACTCACTTGAAGCCGTATCGCTCGTTTGGCTCCGGCCTGCTCGGAGAGCTTTACCGCCCGCTCGACGGCTTGGTGGTTTCCCGCAATGACCACCTGTCCGGGGGAATTCAAATTCGCAATCGAGACGACCTGGCCTTGGGCCGCCCGCTCGCAGACCGACTGAGCCGCGGATAGATCCAGGCCGAGCAGAGCCGCCATGGCGCCAACGCCAACCGGAACCGCTTCCTGCATGTACTGTCCCCGCCGCCGGACCAGAGTTACAGCTTCTGCAAGTGTCAGGGCCCCCGCAGCCACCAACGCCGAATATTCGCCAAGACTATGGCCAGCGACAAAATCCGGCCGAACCCCTTTCTCTCCGAGAACCCGAAACAGGGCGGTGGAAACTGTGAGAATCGCCGGTTGCGTATTCTCGGTCAGTTTCAGATCTTCTTCGGGACCATCAAAACAAAGCCGGGAAATTGGGAAATCAAGAGCGGCATCCGCTTCATCAAAAGCGGCTCGCGCAACAGCAAACTTCTCTGCGGCCTCGCGGCCCATACCCCGGTATTGCGAACCCTGGCCTGGAAACACGAATGCGATTTTCATAACGCAGGTATTCAAGGAACCACAAAGACACAAAGACACAAAGACACAAAGAAAGACCGCAAATAAAGGTTCTTTGATGCGGCCTTTCTTCGTGTCTGTGTGTCTTTGTGTCTTTGTGGTTCCAAAAAACCCCCTACGTGACACCAGCGGTCCTGGTGATACCCAGTTTCGTGAACTCCGTTTCGATCACCAGGTTCACATTGTGCTTGCAGAACTCGTTAGCCACCCGGATAGCGTTCTTGATGGCATTGGCGTTGGAGCGGCCATGGCAAACGATGGTGATTCCTTTCATGCCAAGCAGGGGGGCGCCGCCGTATTCGGAATAATCTAAGCGCCGCTGGAACTCGCGGAATGCCTTCTGGGCGAAGATGTATCCGACCTTTGCGGAGAGAGTCTTCTGCAGTTCCTGGCCGAGCATGGCGGTAAATGTTTCAATAAGGCCCTCGCTCAATTTGAGTGCGACATTGCCGGTGAAACCATCGCAGACGATGACGTCGACGTCGCCCCTAAAGATGTCGCGGCCTTCAACGTTGCCGATGAAGTTGAGAGCAGCACGCTTGAGAGATTTGAAAGCTTCCTTCGTCAATTCGTTGCCTTTCGAATCTTCTTCCCCAATCGACAGCAGGCCCACGCGAGGCCGGCGGATACCGAAGATTGCCCGGGAATAAACGTCGCCCATGATGGCGAACTGCTCCAGGTGGTGCGGTTTGCAATCCACATTGGCGCCCACGTCAAGCAGGATTGCCGGCTTTCTTTTTTGGGTCGGAAGAACTGTGGAAAGCGCGGGCCGATCGACCACCGGCAGTGTACCCAAGACCATCTTCAGTGTCGCCATCACGGCTCCGGTATTGCCGGCGCTGACGATCCCGAAAACGGCAGAGTCGCGCATGAGCCGCGCAGCCACACGGATCGAAGAATCCTTCTTGCGGCGGGCCGCCGTCGCCGCCGAGTCTTCCATTGTAATAACTTCACTGGCATGCACGACTTCGATGGGAAGACCGCTGGTGTCGTGGCTTCGCAGCTTTTCGTGAACACGATCCTCCTGTCCCACCAGCACGATGGATATTCCGTATTCGGCAGCCGCCTGCACTGCGCCATCCACCTCGACAGCGGGCGCCAGGTCGCTGCCCATAGCATCAACGGCGATCTTGATCATGAAGGCCCCAAGGAGATTTGGGATTTCGGACTTCGGAATTCGGATTTGAAGAACGCGCGCCCCAGGCCGGTTCCCGAAATCCGAAATCCGAAATCCGAAATCCGAAATCTCACTTCACTCCTCAGCGGTCTCGAGAACTTCCCGTTCTTTGGCGCCGAAGCCGTAATGACCGCAATGAGGGCAGGCGCGATGAGGCATGCGCAACTCGTGACAATTCGGACACTCCGCAAAAGATCGCGCGGTCAGGTAATCGTGTGCCCGGCGGCGATCGCGCCGCGCCTTGGAATGTCGTCGTTTTGGATTTGGCATATTTCTATGAGCTCCGCTTTTCCAGCTGCCGTTTCAGTTCCAGCAAGGTGTCCATATGAGGACTGAACTGTTCCTTTGGACAATGACAGCTACCGGTATTCAAATTTGTGCCGCAAGTGGCACAAAGGCCTTTGCAGTCTACTCTGCAAAGTGCCTTCATCGGAAGCGCCAACAGAACCTGTTCGCGCAGGATATCTGCGATAGCCAGTTGCGTACCTGTGAAGAACGCAGTTCGGGTGTCCCTTTCCTCCAGTTCGATGTCTTCGTCTTCATCGAACATCAACTGGTCGCGCTGGCGGAAGAAGAGGTCGAAGGACTTGCCAAGATCGTAGCGAGCGGGATCGAGGCACCGCGAACACATGAGCTCGACTGCCATCGTCAGCGATCCGTTGATCCGAATTTCGCCGCCGGCTCTCTCTGCGAAAGCCGCCCAATCCAGCACTCCGATCTGCCGGATGTTGTCTGCGGAAAAGTCAACCTTGCCTGGCTCGAACGTCCCCTGAAACGAGATTTTCTCGTGGGCCAAATCCTTGAGGTCTACAAAATACTCGTTCACGATCGCCCTCCTGGTTCTGCATTCATTGTCGCACGTTCGGGCGAGCCGAGGCCGGAGGAAAGCCGGGCCGGGCTACGAGGGCTTCTGCTGGGATGGAGGCGGGGTCGTCACTCCAAGTCTCTTCAACGCATCATCGGCGCCCTGGCGAAAAGGAGACTCCGGGAACTCGGACACGACCTTCTGGTAATACTCCTTGGCTTGGTCGGCTTGGTTATTGGCCTCGTAAAGGCCGGCTAATTCGTACGCAATAGCCGCTTTGGAATAGCCGCCACTGTCGTAGAGTTGCTTGTAAACCTCGATTGCCTTCTGGGTTTCTCCGTGCTTCTTGTAGATTCCGCCCAGCGCAAACTGTGCTACACCTTTGATGTCGGAATCGCCCCGCTGGATGACTTCCTGAAGAGTTTGAACAGCTTTTGCCGTCTCCCCGAGCCCCTCTTGACTCATACCGATGTAATACTGTGCGATGACACCCACCCTCAGCGAACGATAGTTGTCGTGGGTCTTTTGAGCTTCAGCTATGGTCTTTTCGTAACGCTCCTTATCGGATTTAATGTTTGTAGTGTCATTGAACGCGTTGATGGCCGCCGAGAGCTGGCTCTGCGCGTTCGCGTTTCGGTTCGATGAGTAAATATTCCAACCGATAATCGAAACGGCAAGCACTACCACAATAACCGCGCCCGCGATGACCTGCTTCTGACGGGCATACACGACCTCCGTGAATTTCTGTAACGACGTCGTGATCTCGTCCCGTTCCTTGAGCTGATGACGAGTCATTTTGGTGCGCGCCACTTAGTAACCTCCGTCCTGCGTTTTCGAAATTATCGAGTTTAGTCCAGTAGACGCGGCGTTTACAAGGGCGCTAACCAAATTCTGAGCCGCGAATTGCGCGAATGGGTATTCCGGACTATACCTGTTGTTTCCTGAACTGCGTGTTGTACAGCTCGAGGTACAGGCCGCCGCGAGCCAGCAGTTCCTTGTGAGTGCCGCACTCGACAATCATTCCGTTCTTGAGCACAAAGATCGCGCCGGCATTCTGGATTGTGGCCAGGCGGTGAGTAATGATGATGCAAGTCCGGCCGGCCATCAATCGCTGGAGCGCGTCGAATACAAGCGCTTCCGATGCGGCGTCAAGACCGGAAGTGGGCTCGTCGAGAATAAGAATGGGAGCATCCCGGATGATAGCGCGAGCAATACCAATCCGCTGGCGCTGGCCCCCCGAGAGGGTAGCGCCGCGCTCGCCTACCAGCGTTTCGTAGCCTTCAGGCATTTTTTCGATGAATTCATGCGCATTTGCAAGCTGGGCGGCCTGAATGACTTCTTCGCGAGTGGCGCTGGGCCGGCCGTAAACGATGTTTTGCCAGATCGGCGCGCGAAAAAGCAAGGTTTCTTGAAGCACGAAGGCGAGTTGACGCCGCAGTGATTTCAATTTGAATTTCCGGACATCCTCGCCGTCAATTCGAATCTTGCCCGAGGTCACTTCATAGAAACGCGGAATAAGACTGATGATTGTGGTCTTGCCCGCGCCGGTTGGACCGACAAACGCAGCGACTTGACCCGGTTCAATCCGGAAGCTGACATTTTTTAATATCAAGCGGTCGGGCGCGTAGCCGAAGCTGACATTTTCGAATTCAATCCTGCCCTTAAATTCCGGCGCCTTTTGCGGCTTCTCGAGTCCGCTCGTTTTGATTTCGATATCCATGACCTCTTGAATGCGCTCAAATGCAATTGCAGGTTTGGAAAACGAATCCGGCAATTTGGATAGCCCGCGAATCGGCGAATAGAGTTTCCCCAAGTAGAGCAGGAACAGGACAAGGCTACCCGGAGTCAGCGTGCCGGCCAGCGTCAAGCGGGCTCCGTACCAGAGCACAAGCGCGCTGCCCATAGCTGTAATAATTTGGACGCCCGGCGATAGTCCAGCCTTGAGTGCTCGGGCACGCAACGCCAGTTCGACGCTTTCCATGCTCACTTCATTGAACCGGCGGTTCTCATATTTTTCGCGCGCAAATGCCTTCACGACCCGGATCGAGGAAAACACTTCCTGAATCTTCGATACAATCTCGCTCTCCTTCTTTCTCACGGCGCGCGAGGCTCGCTTGATTTGATGGGTGTATTTGTAAACGAAGAGGAACAGGAATGGAGCAACCGTCAATGCGATCAACGTGAACTTCCAGTCGATATACGACATCAGGACAAGCATGCCGACCAGGGTCAACAGGTCGACGACGGTATCCATCAAGGAAGAGGTAATAAAGCTTTGAACGGCGTCGATGTCGCTTGTGACGCGGCTAATCAGGTCGCCTGTTTGGCTCCGGTCGTGGAAGGAAAGTGAAAGACGCTGAATGTGGTTGTACAGAGTGCTTCTGAGGTCGTGCATGACCCACTGTCCGACACTCGTCATCATGACACTCTGCACGTAGGAGCTCACGGCTCCGGTTACAGCTATTAGCAACACCGAAACCGCCGCGACATTCAGCACGGCGAAATTGTCCGTGCCCACCGTGGAACTAAACCAATGCGCCAGCCGTGGCGGCATGGGTCTGGATCCGATGACATAGTCAATGACAATCTTCAAAGGCCAGGGCTGCAGCAGATCCGCAATTCCTGATCCGAGGACGCCGGCCATGCCAAGGCTCATCGCCTTCCAATGTGGGATCAAGAGCCGGGCAAGACTCACTTCTCTGCCAAGATTTGCCATTGCATCTATGACCGCCGGACGCGGGCTAAAGGCCAATATGCGCTAAACTTAAGGTCTAACGTCACTGTAGCGGCGGTCTATGACCCCCGCAACGCGGGCTAAAGCCATACGCGCTAACTTAAGAATCTCTGAACGAAGTGTAACTTGTGCGGGCGTGTGTGAGCGACCCCTGCCGCCTTCGGCGGCTCGGGGTCGCTCACACATGCCCGTCCAGGAGTTCCAATTCGCTCACAGTTCGGTAAGTTAGCGCGTATGGGCTTTAGCCCGCGTTCGTCCCTCCTCGTAGAGCGCCGCTACAGTCCCAGGGTTGTATCTTTGCACGGTTTGATGGTAATTGGTTAGCGCCGTTCTGTTGATATGAAGCCGGCTGAAGCCCGTTCCGACAATGAACTGATCCAACGTTGCCTTAGCGGGGATCAGGACGCATGGAAAGACCTTATTGCACGATATCAGCGTCTGGTGTACTCGATCGCTAATACGTTGTGTACGCAGCCCGAAGACGCTTCCGACATCTTCCAGCAGGTCTGGCTGGCCTTGTACCAGCATCTGCCGGAGTTGCGTAACAATCGAGCGCTGCCCGCCTGGCTGATTACCGTGACTCGAAGACAGGCGTATGCTGTGCTTCAAGCAAAGCATGGTTCCGAACAGTTGGATGAGGAACAGCTGAACGAAGGACCGCCGGAGGCTGGATCCCCGGTCTCGCGGATTGAGCGCGAACACCTGATTGAACGAGCGCTGGAACAATTGACCGACCGATGCCGATCGTTAATCGATCTTCTCTACTTTCATGCCGATGAGCCGAGCTACGCGTATATTGCCAAAGAGCTGGATATGCCTGTTTCAAGCATCGGTCCTACCCGCGCACGTTGTCTGGAAAGGCTGAGGAAGTTGCTTGGCTGAGATCCGTCCGAAACACGAACTGCAGCAGGCATTCGATCGAATCTGGAAGGAAATCCGCGCAGCGAGGCTTTACGCTGGACAGCCTCGCAGCGAATCATCGGCTCAAAGTGTCTCGCTTGCACATCGTGCCCTGCAGTTAGCCACCGATTCGGGAAGCCGCCGGTTATTAATCGAAGCCTGGAGAATGCTCGCTTACAGCCTTACGGCCAACGAGCAGTTTGAAGAGGCGGTTTCCTACTACAAACTTTCAATTGAAGGGCTCGAGAAAATAGGTGAAGCCGCCCAGGCGGCGCGTTCCAAGCTGGGATACATCGCGGCGCTCTACCACCTGGGGCGGTACGACGAAGCTTTAGAGGTCGTCCGTACAGCCGAAGAATGGTTCCGCAAGAATAACGACGAGAATGGCCTGGCCCGGCTCTGCACAAATATCGCCAACCTGTATCACCGGCTCGACGACTACACGCAGTCATACCGGTATCATCGCATGGCCGTGGAAGCCTTCGAAAAAATCGGCGATCAACAGGCATCGGCTCAGGCGTATCTCAATCTGGGAGCCTCGCTTACATCCCTCGATAGCTTCGAGGACGCAGAGGCGATGTATGAAAAATGCGAAACCCTCAGCCGCGACATTGGAATGCTCGATTTGTGCGTCCAGGCCAAATACAATCGCGCGTATCTGCACTTTTTGAGAGGACGCTACAGTGACGCGCTCCAGTCGTTTGCTCGACTTCGCCAGCACTTCGAACAGTCCGGCAGCCGCCATTACGCGCTGTGTGATTTGGACGAAGCCGAAATCTACATCCAGTTGAACCTCTCTAATGATGCGGCGGCGCTGGCGATGCGCGCGTCAGAGCATTTCAAGACCCTGGGCATGCGATACGAGCAAGCCAAGGCAAACGCCATTTACGGCCTCGCCATGGTCCAGACGCGGCATTATTCCGAAGCGCTCGATGCATTTCTCACAGCGCAGAAGATCTTTGAACAGGAAGGCAACCTGTACTGGATCGGTCTGCTGGACTTCTATCGGGGTGATGTTCATTTAAGACTCAATCACCTGCGCGGGGCACAGACATTGGCCGTACAGGCCAAAGCCACCTTTCAGGAGCTGGCAATCCCTTCAAAAACAATCTCCGCCCTTGTCCTTCTCGGCAGAGTGGCGTTGGCCATGAATGATTTGGATACAGCCGAAGCGTGTACGAAGGAGATTTCCGCGCTGGTCGAAGCGACAACCATTCCACTCGTGCTGTTTCCGTATCACGTCTTATGCGGGGAGCTTGCGGAACGAAAACGGAATTGGAACGAGGCGCAACGGCACTATGAATATGCCACACGGGATCTGGAACAGCATCAAGCCCGGCTTCATCATGACGATCTTCGCGTCACCTTCCTAAGGGGCCGGCAACAAGCCTATGATGCGCTTATCCGTCTTTCACTCGATCAGACGGACACCGTAGAAGGTCTGGAGTCCGCTTATGCGTGGTGCGAGCGGGCAAGATCACGGGGGCTTGTCGAATTATTGTCCCATTCCGCCCCATCTGGCCAGGGCCGGCCGGAACCGTCGCTGGTGGCGAAAATCAATCGGCTGCGCGAAGAACTCAACCGGCATTATGCGCGCTCGCAGCCCGAACTCCGTCCGATACCCTCCTCGCGCGATTTCCAGAGCATCGCGTTGAAAGAACAAGAATTGGCACGTAGCCTTCGCGAGATTTCCGGAATCGACCCCGAGTACGCATCCCTGCAGCAGGTCTCGATCGCGACGATCGATTCGGTTCGAAAACGGATCCCCGAGCGAAGCACGCTGGTTGAATTCTTTACGACTGGTGACGAGATATTGGTCTTCATTCTTTTGCCGGACAAGACCCGCGTTGTCCACCCGCTCTGCCCAGTTAGCCTGGTAGCGAGCCTGCAGGAGCGCCTCGGATTCCAACTCGAGAACTTTATGCTGGGACGCGAATATACCGCCATGCATTCCAGCAAGATTCTGGAATCGACGCGGCGCCGCCTCCAGGAACTGCATCGAATCCTGCTGGCCCCGTTCATGAAAGAAATCCGGACACCGCACATCATCATCGTGCCGCATGGCATGTTGCACTCCTTGCCGTTTCACGCTTTCCACGACGGAGAGAAGTATCTCATCGACGAGTATGAAATCTCCTATGCTCCAAGTGCTTCGGTATTGAAATACTGCCTGGACAAGAGCGATGTTGCCGACAACAGCCCGTTGCTGATTGGCGTGGCTGACGAAAACGCACCGTTAGTCGAGGAGGAGATATCCATGTTGAGCAGGCTCTTTCCGAACGCGCGTGTGCTCGTGAATGAATACGCGACACGCGCGGCATTCACCCAAAGCAGCCGGAGCTCTTCCTTTCTCCACATTGCAACTCATGCGGTCTTCCGCAATGACAACCCCATGTTTTCCAGTTTTAAGCTTGCGGATGGGTGGTTCCACGCCCTCGACGTGTTTTCGATGACCTGCCAAACCAACCTCGTCACGCTCAGTGGCTGCCAGTCCGGCATGAGCGAAGTGGCTGGCGGCGACGATTTGCTTGGCCTGATGCGGGGATTTTTGTATGCGGGCGCCCGATCGCTCCTATTGAGTTTGTGGAATGTGAATGACGAATCCACAGCCGCTTTGATGGCGCGTTTCTACCAGGAATGGCAGCAAGGCGCAGGCAAATCTGGCGCATTAAGGTCAGCCATGCTCGCCATTAAGGACGAACACCCGAACCCTTTCTACTGGGCGCCGTTCTTTCTTGTAGGAAATCCATAGCCGCTGTAGATTGGCCATCTTCCCGGAAAGCGCTGCTTCTCACTGTAGGCGCGGTCTATGACCGCGCGTATTTCGTTGATTCTAGGAAAAACGCGCGGTCATAGACCGCGCCTACAGTGTCTTTCAGCAGTTTTTGTGCAAAGCCGAAGTGGAACCACACCCCTGTACGCAATAGAGTTAGCAGTTTTTTTGGACCTGACGTATTTTCGAAGGCGCTACCGGCCACTTCTGGATAGGAGCCATTTCCATATGCATCTAAAACCGGAAAACGCCCTGGATCTGCTCGAGAAACGCCTGGATAAGGTCCACGAGCTAAGTTGGAATCAACACCTCCAGGGTTGCAAGGATTGCGCGAAGATCCTCGATCACTGGCGGGAACTTCGGTCCGGCCTGAAACGATCACACCTCCGAAGCGCCCCCAGCGAGGACCTGCGCCACGCGGAGCACATTTTTCCGTCCGCCCCAGAGTCCGGCGGTTCCAAGCTGCGCCGGCTATTCGCTACGCTCGTCTTCGACAGTTTTCTCCAACCTGCTCTGGCGGGCACTCGCGGCTCGGGGGCTTCACGGCAACTTGTCCTGCGATCGGAAATATTGGACATCCATATAAAGGTGTGGGGTGAGCGGGGTCATCGGCAACTGATGGGCCAGTTAATGCTGCATACCAACGACAGGTTTCGTGAGAAAGTCCAATGCCACCTCTTGCAAGAGGGCAAAAAATTGGAGACAACAACGGTCGAAGAGTTGGGCGAATTCCATTTCACCCGCGTGCCGGATGGGGATGTGACTCTGGAAATCGATCTTCCGACCTTCACCATCATTGGCGCCCTGGATATCGGAACAACCCAATGAGTACCCGCCTCCGCCCCTCCGAAGGCACCTCAACACTGTAGCGCCGGAACGCGGGCTGAAGCCCGCGACTACGAGGTTAGCAAGAACGTTTCGGCATGCTCGTAGTCGCGGGCTTTAGCCCGCGTTGATCTTGGTAGTTCGCTTAATTCCACCGGCCCAGCGTTTTTCCATCTGAAAACTTCACCGCGACAAATTCCCCCGCCGCTGAGCCATCGCGCATCGGATTGATTCGCACCGTCACCGTGTCGCCGGGCTTGAAGGTGCTCGGGCGCCAGCCCTGCCGGGACAACGAATTCGGACCACCACCCTCGACGCTCCACTCTTCCACGACACCATCGGAGTTTCTTCACATTAATCTGAATCCAAACGTGAGGATTCTTCCATTGAAACTCTTTAACTGTGCCGGTGACCTCCTTGACTTTTTCTTGATCGAACATTGCGCCGGAGTGGTGGGCAAGCACGGGTGTAACGGCGGCGTACCATCCAATAATGAGCAGGCCGGCCACGACCAGTTTGATCGAACGCTCACGGTACGCACGAGTGAACGGTTTATGTGAATTCATGACGACTCTCCTATCCGAAGGTCTATTTTGCACCCTATTTGACGCTACGGTTGAGCGGTTTTCCGTCCGGTCCCAAAGTTAGAGTCTGACCCGAATCGGTCACCGGGTTCCGATTGTTTTCGGCGCACGCATAATCATACACACGCGTGCCGGCCGGCAGATGCCGGTATCGCTTGGTGACGTGCCATGGCGCTGTCAGAGCCTTTGCGTCCTCTATGACCAACTGTGCTTCTATGGTGCCATCGTCGATTTTCCGCATGCGCGTGACCAGGTGCATCTGATCACTCAGGACAAGGCCCGTTCTGTCAATGATCGTGTCGTGGTCGCTGGCGCCCTTGAGGCTAACCGTGTCAAACACGAGCGTGTCTTCTTCCCAGTGGCCCACCGAATCGCCGGTATAGGTCGCCCAGCGGTCTTCGGGGGAAGGGTGGCCTCGACCGTCAGTGTAAATCCTCATGACGGCAGGACCGTTTTCTCCGAGAATCCAAACCTGCTCGGGTCGGACCACAAACTCGTAGACATCCGGAAGATTCATGATCCTTGGAAAACCCGCTGGGATTCCACAGTTGGTGAGAGGGTCGGGAAACCGTCCCTGGCGTACAGACTCGACGTTCTGCTGGTAGAGGGCTTCCCACTCTTTGTTATACGGTGGGTGCTCCCGCACGCCTGCCTGCCCTGCTGCTCCGTTGGACGGGTCGACTGTGGCGCGATCAAAAACAGTATTCCCGATCATTTGCCAAACCCCACTCCAATCCGCAAGAGTATTTGCGGCGCGCTGCCCGTAACTCAGGCAAGATACAAACAAGAAACTTATGCCCAGACCAATAAGCAAAATCCGATTTTTCATAGCGGACCGTCCTTCATTCAGCAACGTCGTTACCCGCCTAGTATGCCAAAACCTGAGCCGCGAATGACGCGAATAACGCCAATTCAAAGTTCGCGTTATTGGCGTCATTCGCGGCTTCAACTATCTGGCCACGCATGGAGTAGGTTTCCAACCGGAAGCGTCAGCCTGCTTCCTGAAGTGCGCGCTCGTTAGGAAGGGATCGGTGAGGTACATCGGATCCTCGGCCGTCGTGGTAAGGACGAGATATAAATCACCATTGGATTCGCGGACCAGGTCGTAGTATTCGGTAAGGATCGTGTCCGCACTGTAAGGGACGCCATTCTTTCGCAGGTACCCCGGTTTCATTTTGGTCGTCACGACTTTCAGCGAACCGCCCTGATCGCCCGCAGGACCGCGCGCTCCAAAGCCTCGGAAGCCCGGGGGCGGCGTCAACTCCCACGAGGCTTTGGAAACACCTTGCCAGTCTCGGCCCTGGCCCTGAGGCGGGCCGAAGTGGAAGAAGCGGGTCTGTGTTCCAGCATCCGTTTCAAGCTTTAATGTCTGGTCATCCTGCCATGTGATGTGAATCCGCCCGGGAACCCGCATGATGTTTGCGGCGCCATAGCTCTTACATTGCTCTCCCGAAGCCTCATCCTTCGCTGGATCCCATGCGTCTGCGATTTTTCGAGCCTCGGCA
>Ga0066710_100004406_pt1 | contig 12450 bp, 9 predicted proteins | sample GraSoiAngelo_159_FD_79666 | JGI IMG/M metagenome (GOLD analysis project Ga0066710, IMG submission 79666) | Grasslands soil microbial communities from the Angelo Coastal Reserve, California, USA - 14_1009_16_40cm | ecosystem: Environmental > Terrestrial > Soil > Grasslands | place: USA...
GCGGGTTGCCGGCATCCACACGCCGGGGTGGTTCCAGGCTCAGACCCTGGGCGGTGGTGTCTATGTACTGTGCCGTGATGGCCTTCAGCCGGTCGGGCCCAACCCGGTACACCACGATCTGGTTGTCGTTCAATCCATGGACCGTGGGTCCGCTGGGCAGCACGTAATCGGAGATTCGCCCCAACTCCGGGCGCGGCTCGATATGCCTCTCCGACTGGGGTGTGAGATAGACATTCGAGACACCGAATAATGTGAACGGGTCGTGAAATATACCCGACCAAAACACTGTGCTATCTACGCCATCGAGCAGGATCGCCTCACGGGGATGCAGCTGGCGCGCCCGCGCGACCCCCAAGACCATGCGCTCGACGGCCCAGCTCCGTTGACCCCACCATTCCACCGCAATCCACGCCACGGGGACCATGACGGCCAGGTATGCGGTAACCAGGACGGTGGCCACGGTTTTCCACGCCACTAAGCCACGCCAGGCGCACACCAGGGCATATCCACCCAAAATGGCGAGCCCTATCGTGGGTAGGAAAAGATAGTACGGAGACACGTGATCGCGCAGCGGTAGGAACGGCGCCAGTAAGATGGCGAACCAGCCGAGGCAAAACAGTGGAAGCCGGTCTCCCTGATGCATCCTGGCCGCGGCGAATGCGATGAGGGCGCCGCCCAGAGCGATTGCGAGCAGTATGTCCGGCCCCCCTTTGATCCAGAAAGCGACCTCGGTTGGCGCGAACATCTGATGGCAATAAATCACCAAGGTTCTGGCCATCGCGCCGGTCCAGTGGAGCGCATATGGCCCGCCCTGCTGTGAGGGCACGGCCAGACGGTCGAGTGCCACGAACAGAACGGAGGGTATAACGAGTGGCAGTGTTGTTCGAAAATACTTGCGCGCGCAGAGATAGGTATAGAGCGCGGCCAGCGCCGGATAGACCACGTTGATCTCGAGCGCGCCGAAGCCCAGGATAAACATCACCCACTGCGCGACGCAGTCACCACGCCGGCCTGTCACGATATAGCGCAGCAGAAACCAGAATGCGCTCAGCAAAAAGAAGCCGCAAAGCACCTGGTTGTAGACGGACGTCCAGACCATGGGGAGAACCAGGCTGCTGTGTACCATCCACAAGATGGCGGCCCAGAATCCCGCCATGCGTGAGCCTGTCAGGCGGCGGGCGATGGCGGCGACCAGCGCCAGGTTGCCAAACTGGGTGAGAAAAACCCAGATCCGGAACGGCAGCGCATTCACGCCGAACAACGACTCGAAAACCATGAAGAAGCCGCGCTCGCTCCAGGGCCGGATGGATCCCTGTGCCATGGGGGCGAACAACGCGTGCATGAGGGTGTGCCAGTCGTGGACCTGGAGCCGCAGGCCGAGCCAGGCGAAATCATCAGCCTGGAACCAAGCCAGGAGACCACGCCAGTAAATGGCTAAACAGAGGAGCGGAGGCGCGAGCCAGTAAACCGCCTCGGTAAGCGTGGGTATGCTGGTTTGCGATCTGCCGGAGTGCGCAGCTGTTGCGAGCGCATTCATCTGGTTTCAAGGCTCACGTTGCGCGCAATCACTCCCAGTTCACGCTTGTCGGCCTGGTTCGGAGGCAGCGCTTTATCGAGCTCGAAATCGACACGGACCGAGGGGGCGGAGAGGAGGATCGCCGGAATATCCCGAGTGTAGAGTGCCGCTCCCGGTCGGCGGTATGTTTCCGGCGCGAGGGGCTTGTCTTGAATCGTGGCGGACAGTGTTACTTCCTTAAAACGCGAGAAGATGACGTCGGGCAGCGCCAAATTCAATCGCAGTAATGCGCCAGCCCTAGCGGCTCCGATGGGGCGACGAAGAATCACCGCGAACCTCCTGGCCGTCCAGCGCCAGGCGTTGTCTTCCACATACCACCAGCCGGATACCAATTGAGGAACGGTCCGAGGATCCGCCGTCTCTACCTTGGCGGCGAGCCGCGGTGCGGGTTCTTCCTCGGTGCGATTGGTGAGATCGAGTTGACTGCTCTTGCACCCGGTCGCGAAGCTGGCGGAAAGCAGGAGGGGGACGATCAGGATCAGGTGTTGGAGCGCGGCTCTCTCAATCGCCACTCTTCTCCACCTGCACCAGGCAACTGTAGAATGTCGGCCCGCCACCTTTGTCGGTGAGGCGTTCCGAGGTGAGGGCATTCACGTTGCGTGAGTCCGGCGACTTCTTGGCCCACCGTGTGGAGGGCGCACACACCACGCCCGGCGCCACATCGCCATCGATTTCGGCCCGCAACAGGCAAGCGCCGCGATCGTTGAAGAGGCGGACCTGATCGCCGGTTTGGATGCCGCGCGGCCCGGCGTCGCTCGTGTGCATCTTGACGATGGCGGTCTGGTGGTCCGTGTCCGGACGGTTGCCGAAGCTGGAATTCATGCTGTCGTCGTTCTTGGGCGAGATAAGCTCCAGGGGATACTTGTTCAGCAACGCGAGCTCGCCGTGGCGAGATTCGATCGGCGGCGTGTATTCGAGGGTGTCGGCGTGGAACTCACACTTGCCGGACGGGGTACCGAAGCCGCCGCTGGCGAAGGGCAGGAAGGCATCGCCGTTCGGGGCAATGTGAAGACGCACGGAATGATCGCGATCCAACTCCTCTATGGTGATGCCTTTGACGAACGGATGATCGGATGCGATGAGCGCGCGTACCATGTCATCTTCGGAATCCTGGAAACATCCATCGTCGAAGCCCATGCGCGCCGCGAGTTGCCGGAAGATTTCGACGTTGGATTTGGTCTCACCCGGCGCCGGCAGCACAGGCCGCGCCAGTTGCAAATAGTAATGCCCGTAGGCGAAGTAGATGTCCGTATGCTCGAGAAACGTGGTGGCGGGCAGCACGATATCGGCGTAGTCGGCGGTATCGTTCTGCATCTGCTCAAGCACTACAGTGAACAGGTCGTTGCGCCGCAGGCCTTTGAGCACGGCATTCTGATTGGGCACGACGGCAACCGGGTTCGAGTTATAGACCACCAGCGCCTTGATAGGCGGCCCGTTCAGATCGTTGAGCGCCAGCCCGAGGTGCACCATGTTGACGATGCGCGCTTCGCGGCCGAGCGGTGACGTGAGTTGCAGATCGGGCCGCTCGAGCGCCGCGCGGTTAATCTGAAACGCGCCGGAAGTGGAGAGTGTTGCGCCGCCGCCTACTTCCTTCCACGAGCCGGTGACAGCCGGCAGCAGCGAAATGGCGCGGACCGCCATGGCGCCGCGCTCGCTGCGCTGGAGGCCATAGTTCAGGCGGATCACGGCCGGCCGCACGGTGGCATACTCGCGCGCGAGCTGAATGATTTCGTCTTTGGCGATGCCAGTCAGCGCAGCGACGCGTTCGGGCGGATACTGCTTCACGCGTTCGCGCAGTGTGTCAAACCCCGAAGTATGCTGCGCCACGTAATCGGCGTCATGGAGATTTTCGCCGATGATGATGTGCATCATGCCCAGGGCGAGGGCCGTATCACTGCCGGGGTTGATGAAGAAATGCTTGTCGGCGAGCTCGCCGGTGCGGTTGCGATGGGGATCGATGGTGTAGAACCTGGCGCCCCGGCGTCGCGCTTCAACGATGAACGGCCACAGATGGACGTTGGTGCCGAGAATATTCGCGCCCCAGGCGAGAATCAGGCGCGAGTGCCGGAACTGCTCGGGCTCGGTGCCGTACTTGAAGCCGGTGGATTCCACGAGACCCACGCCGCCAGCGGCCGAACAGATGGTGCGATCAAGCCGCGACGCACCCAGGCGATGGAAAAAGCGGCGGTCCATGCCGGAACCCTGCAAGTAACCCATCGAGCCGCCGTAGCTGTACGGCAGGATGGCTTCGGGGCCGGACTCGGCGGAGATGGCTTGGAAACGCGTCGCGATTTCATCGAGCGCTTCATCCCACGTGATACGCGCGAAGCGGCCTTCGCCCTTAGGGCCTGTGCGCCGCAGCGGATACAGCAGCCGTTCGGGCGAATATTCGCGCTCCAGATAGCGGGCAACTTTGCCGCACAGAAATCCGCGCGTGACGGGATGCTCGGGATCGCCGCGCAGGCGACTGCCTTTGCCATTCTCGACGTTGATGAGCAGCGCGCAGGCGTCCGGACAATCGAGGGCGCAGACGGAATGGCGGATGTCGGCAGGCAAACCAAAATTATATCAACCGGCGGGGCGTTGGGAAGCGCCGTCCGGGGGTGCTAACGGTAACCGGCCCGCCGCTTGTGAACACCGATGTCCCACGAGCGGACATGCCGTCCGCGGCATCTGCCCCATCTGCAGGCACTTACTGATGGCCCGCCACCCGCAGGTTCGTATCGGTATCTGCCGAGGGAGGAGGTGTCGATGCTGAATGACATTCGTTACGCGCTGCGTATACTGCGCAAGAATCCTGGATTCACAGCCGTTGTGGTTTTGATTCTGACGATCGGAATTGGGGCTAACACAGCTATTTTCAGCGTGATCAACGCGGCCCTGTTACGGCCGCTGCCCTATTACGATCCGGACCGGCTGGTAATGGTGTGGTCGACATTTCTCAAGCAGGGGCTCGCGCAGATTCCGATGTCAGCGGCGGATTTCGCCGATCTCCGCGACCAGAACCACGTGTTCGAACAGCTGTCTGCGCTCTACCTGGACCGGTCCGACTTCAACTTCACCGGGCATGGCGAGCCGGAGAGGATTCACGCCATCGCGATCTCGGCGGAACTGTTTTTGATGCTGGGTACGCGGCCCGCGCTCGGCCGAAATTTTTTGAAGGATGAACGGTTGGCCGGCCGTGAGCATGCGGCCATTGTAAGCGACGGCTTCTGGCGCAAGCGGTTCGGCGCCGATCCGCGCCTGCTGGGCAAATCGGTGACACTGGACGGCCAAGCCGTATACGGTGGTCGGGATCATGCCGAAGGGCTTCAGCTTCCCGCCGCCCATGACGTTCATGTCGAACGAACTGCCGAAGGACTGCGAAGTGTGGCTCCCATTGGTGCTGGACCGTTCGAATCGCGATTACCATCCACTGGCGGGTGTGGCGCGGCTGAAGCGCGGCGTGAAGATCGAACAGGCGCGGGCCGAAGTGGCAGGCCTCGCTGCCGGCTGGCACAGGAACATGCGAAATCGAACGCGGGGATCGGTGGAACGATCTCTCCGATGAGCGAGCAGGTGGTGGAGAGCGTGCGTCCCGCGCTGGTCTTGCTGCTGGGCGCGGTGGGATTCGTGTTGTTGATGGCTTGTGCGAATGTGGCCAGCCTTCTGCTGACGAGGGCCGCAGGCCGCCAGAGAGAGATGGCGATTCGCACGGCGCTGGGCGCGAGCCGCGTGAGGAATGTACGGCAGCTTCTGACCGAGAGCTTGATTCTCGCGCTGGGCGGCGCACCGGGTGGAACATTGCTCTCGCTCTGGGTGGTGGATCTGCTGCGCACGTTTGACCAGTTCAAGGTGCCGCGCCTGGCCGAGGCCGCGGTGGATGGGCGCACGCTCCTGTTTACGGGCCTGCTCGCCGTGATCATGGGACTGCTTTTTGGATTGGTTCCGGCGTGGCAGACTTCACGATCGGATCTGAACGAATTCCTGAAGCAGGGAAGCCGTACGCTTGCGGGAGGCGCGCGGAACCGTTTGCGCGGCCTGCTGGTGGCCGGCGAAATAGCGCTCGCGCTGGTACTTCTGGCCGGGGCGGGCCTGCTGATCCGCAGTTTCGGACGTCTGCTCGACGTCCACCCGGTTTTGACGCGCATCATGTGGAGGCCATGACGGTCCGGCTGCCCGATGCCAAATACCCCGAAGATGCCCAGGCGCGCGGTGTTCTTTGATCAGCTTCTGAAAAAAATAAATGCACTTCCGGGAGTTGAATCGTCCGGCGTGGTGAACCCCGCGCCCATCGAAGGATGGCGGGGAGCGATGCTGGTCTACATCGCGGTTTACGACGTGAAGACACTGGACGAGCTTCTGGCGGGTTTCGGTCGCGCCGCGGCGTTTTATCATGCTGCTGGTGACGCTGTTTTCCGCGTTCGCTCTGGTCCTGACCGCGCTGGGAATCTACGGCGTGGTTTCCTACTCGGTGAACCAGCGAGCGCGGGAGATAGGAATTCGCATGGCGCTAGGCGCACAGCGCGGCGAGGTGCTGGGGCTGATCGTGGCGCAGGGGTTGGTGCTGGCTCTCATCGGGGTAACGGCAGGATTGGCGGGCGCGTACGCGGTGCGGCCGATGGACCCGTTGACGCTGGTAGCTGTGTCGTCGCTCCTGATGGCCGTGGCAGGGGTGGCGACGCTCGTGCCCGCGCGGCGCGCGAGCCGCGTTGATCCCACCGTGGCGCTACGGTATGAATAATCGGCGTTCGGGTCTTATCGAACGTTAGCTCGCCATTATTAACACTGGGGAAACTTGCGCTTCGATTGCTACGTCCCTATCCTTGAAGGCAGTGCGATGGAATTCTCGTCACTCAAATTAACGCCGGGCGTTGTGGTGATCGCGCTTTTCGGCTGCCTGCTCGACGCGCAAGCGCCGGACGCGAAGGTTACAGAACCGGAAACGTTCACGTTTCGCACCGACACGCGGCTGGTCGATCTGCATGCCACCGTGGTCGACAAAGAAGGCCATCTGGTGCTGGGGCTGCCCCAGAGTGCGTTCACGATTTACGAGAACGGCGTGAAGCAGGAAATCAAGATGTTCCGCCGGGAGGATGTCCCGGTCTCGCTCGGTCTCATCATCGATAACAGCGCCAGCATGCACGACAAGCGCGCCAAGGTGGCTTCGGCGGCGCTGGCGCTGGTGAGCGCGTCGAATCCCGAAGACGAAGTCTTCATCATGAACTTCAACGAGGAGACCTCGCTCGAAGCCGACTACACTAACGATATTAACAGGCTCGAAGAAGCTCTCAAGACCATCAATTCGAATGGCGGCACGGCCATGCGCGACGCGCTGCGGATGGGTATCGAGCACCTGAAGCACGGCGGGAAGAAGGAAAAGAAGATCGTGCTGGTGGTGACCGATGGCGAGGACAATGCCAGTGTGGAAACTTTGGGGCATCTGATCCAGGCGACGCAACAGAACGGCGTCATTATTTACGCGATTGGACTGTTGAGCGATAATGAGCCGCGCGAAGCCGAACACGCCAAGCGGGCTCTGGATGCCCTGACGCTTGCGACCGGTGGCCAGGTCTGGTATCCGAACGATCTGGCGGAAGTGGACGACATCGCGCGCCAGGTGGCGCACGAGATCCGGCACCAGTACATTCTGGGGTACACATCGTCGAACCAGGCGCTCGATGGGAGCTTCCGCCGGATTCGCGTAGCAGTAAAGGCGGCAGGCGATCCCATTGTGCGCACGCGGTCGGGATATTACGCGAGCACGGAGCGGTAACCCGCGTATTCCATCGCAACACTGAAAAGACTTTCACCGCAGAGGCGTAGAGACGCCGAGAAAATCCAAATTCTGCATAGACGGATTACGAGCAACACTCTACATCTCCTGGCGCTGCGATAGACTGTCATCATCCGATGACACGACGACGGCTTCTTGCTTTGCCCGCCGCGGGCGCTCTCCTGCGACGGCCGGCAGTTTCCCAAAAATCATTTCCGGGCGTGGCGTATCGCGATTATCCGCGATGCCTGCCGGATTATCTTCGCGAGCTGGCGCGGCAGGCGTATCAGCGCCGCAATGATGAGCTCGCCCGTCTCAAAACACCCGAGCTGATTACAGCCCGGCAGCGGTGGGTGCGCGAAACGTTTTGGAAGCTCGTGGGCGGCGAGCCGGAGCGCACACCCCTCGAGGTGCAGAAGGTCGGCTCGTTCGGGCGCGACGGTTACCACGTCGAGAAAATTCTCTACCAGAGCCGGCCAAAGTTTCACGTCCCCGCCAATCTTTACATCCCGACGGTGGGCGTGCCGCCATATCCCGCGGTGCTGTTTCAAATGGGGCATTCGGACAACGGCAAGGCGTACGACATGTACCAGCGATGCTGCCAGGGCCTCGTGCGCCTGGGCTACGTGGTGCTGGCATTCGATCCGATGGGCCAGGGCGAGCGCGTGTATTATCCGGATGCGGCGGGCACGCACACGCGTCTTCCTTCCTCGGATGACGAGCACACGGTTCCGGGGAAGCAGATGCTACTGCTGGGTGACACCAGCTCGCGGCTCCAGGTGTGGGACGCGATGCGCAGCCTGGATTACCTGGCGTCGCTGCCCATGGTGGATGCGAAACGCATCGGCGCGACCGGGCAATCGGGAGGCGCGACGCTCACGATGCTGCTGAGCGCGGTGGATGACCGGCTGGCCGCGGCGGTGGTGTGCAGCGGCAACACGGAGAACATTGCCTGCGCGAATTTCATTCCGCCGGGATCGACCGACGACGCCGAACAGGATTTTCTGGGCTCGGGTCCGGTCGGCTTTGACCGCTGGGACACGATGTATCCGTTCGCGCCGAAGCCGCTGCTGATTTCGGTAAGCGACAAAGACTTCTTCGGCACTTATTCGCCCGCCTACATCAGCAACGGATGGGAGGAGTTCCAGAAGCTGCAGAAAGTTTATCAGACGCTGGGGCACGGCGACCGCTTGAAGTGGGTGGATACGCCGCTGCCGCACGGGCTGGAGTACGATACGCGCCTGGAAGTTTACTCATGGTTCGGGCAGTGGCTCAAGGGTCAGGACCAGCGTGTGGAGCAGGAGCCGCCCACGTCGCCCGAACCGGACAAGACGCTGTGGGTTGCGGCGTCGGGAAATGTGGTGCGGACGTTTGGCGGGCTGACGCCGTTCGCCATGAACAAGGCGCGCGTAGTCGAAAGAAGTCCGGTGGATCTGCGCGTATTGCTGGGCGTGCCGGTGGGCAGCGAACCGTCCATCACGGTGTTGCGGCGCGTGCCATCGAGCGAGGTCGACGTGGAAGCGATCGAAGTGGCTTCGGCGCCGAAGGTCTGGGCGCCCGCTTGGTTATTCATGCCGCGGGGCCGCGCCAATAACAAACCGGTGGTACTCATCATCGAGGCCGCGGGCCGCAACTATCGGTGGCATGACGGGGCGCTGTATCAGTCGCTTGCTGGGCGCGGGTACCCGGTGTGCTCAGCCGATGTGCGCGGCGTGGGCGATTTGGGGCCGGAATTTGGGGCAGGCGATCCGGGTTACACGCGGCCGCATCAGAATGAAGAAAACTACGCGTGGGCGTCGCTGATTCTCGGGCGGCCGCTCCTGGGGCAACGTGTTGCGGACATTCTGGCGCTGGCGGCGGGGTTTCGCAAGCATCCTGCAACCAGCGGGCGACGTATTGTCGTGGCGGCGCGCGGCAAGATGACCGTGCCCGCCGTCTTCGCGGCAGCACTCGACGAAAACATCAGCGAGCTTTATCTGACGGGCGGATTGATTTCGTTCCGCAGCATCGTAGAGACCGAGAATTACGATCACAGCTTCGCTAACTTCGTGCCGGGCATGCTGCGACATACCGATCTGCCGGACGTAGTGCAGTCGCTCGCGCCGCGCGTCGTCACGCTGGCAGGGAGTATGGACGCCCGCGGCAGCACGATGGCGAGCGCGGCGGTGCGCCGTGTCTATTCCGGTGAGCACGTGACGGTCCGCGACAAAGGAGACTGGAGCATTGACGCTCTCTCGAGTTGGAAGGTGTGAAAGCCTGTGTGTTACGCACGCCCGCGCCGGTGAACACCAATCCGCTGGCGATGGCGGACATCCCGACGCCTGAGCCTTCGGGCGACCAGATATTGGTGCGCGTGAAGGCTTGTGGCGTTTGCCGTACGGACTTGCACATTGTTGAGGGCGAGCTCAGGCCGCGCAAGTCGCCTCTTGTCCCCGGACATCAGGTGGTGGGCGTGATCGAGAAGATGGGTCCGGAGGCTCACCGCTTTCCGCTCGGAGCCCGCGTGGGCATTGCCTGGCTGCACCAGACCGACGGCACTTGCGAATACTGCCGCGCGGGAAAAGAAAATCTCTGTCTACAGGCGACATTCACTGGATACACGGTGGATGGCGGCTATGCGGAGTACGCGGTGGCGCCCGAGGCATTTGTGTATCCGATTCCGGAATCGTTTAGCGATCTGGATGCCGCGCCGCTGCTGTGCGCGGGTATCATCGGCTTCCGCGCTCTCCGGCTCTCGGCGATTCAGCCGGGCGGCAGGCTGGGTTTTTATGGGTTCGGCGCTGCGGCGCACGTGGCAATACAGGTGGCGCGGCACTGGGGTGTTGAAGTGTACGCGTTCACGCGTGACGCGGCACATCAGAGGCTCGCGCTCGATCTGGGCGCTAAGTGGGCTGGATATTCGGGCGCGAAATATTCGAATGGCCAGGAACCGCCCACGCTGGACAGCGCCATCATCTTCGCGCCCGCAGGTGAGCTGGTGCCGGCGGCGCTGAAGGTGCTCAAGAAGGGCGGCACGCTGGTGCTCGCCGGAATCCACATGAGCACTATCCCGGCGATGGATTACAACTTGTTGTACTGGGAGCGGGTGGTTCGCAGCGTGGCCAACAATACGCGGCAGGATGGCGAGGATTTTCTGCGTGTCGCGGCCGAGATCCCCATCCACACCAAAGTGCAGACCTTTCCGCTCGTCGAAGCCAACCGCGCGCTGAACGCGCTCAAGAGCGACGAGGTGACTGGGGCGGCGGTGATTCAAGTGGCCGCGAACTGATCGAGCCGCCCCCGTCGTACTTCAGGCCGCTGCGCCCATCAGTCCGTGGCGGATTTCAGCGCGGATTCCATTTCTTCCGTCGTGATCCTTCGCTGGAACAGCTCCGCGGATTGCTTCTGGAACGTGCCCGGCACGAGGCGGACGAGTGCGCCGGCATCGCGCCCCAGATAGGTTGCGTTGAAGTGCAGCACCCAGACGCCTTCGGCGGGCCATTGCGGTATCACGGCGTACGTTCCGGGTTGTGAGACGGGTGCGAGCTTGAGCGGGATCGAGCGGCGGACGCCGTTTACGCGGCCTTCGGCGGTTGCGGTGATGCTAGCTTGCGCGGGATTATGACAGCCATCGGCGCGCACCAGCACGACGGCGTTTTTGGCAACAGCATCTGTAACGGTGGACGGATTCTGAATCGAAACCCAGAAACCGCCGGCCATGGCGAGTATTGCCGACCCTAGCGTGAGCGCGAGGACCAGCGGGATAAGGAATCGTTTGGACATGAACGGCACCTCCTACATCCTTCCAGACGACTGCGTTCGTGGATGTGTTAACGGCGGCGGAAACCTTACGGCTTCAGTTTCGCGGAGGCAAGACGTGAGCTCGCAAGGCGGATACCGGGGGAGCTCGGGTCAGTTAGGGAGCCGCTTCGAACGCTGCGTGGTCTGCACCGGAGCAGCCGGCCGCGCGGATGTTATGCGCGGATCACGGGATCGAATTCAGAGTGCTGGGAGTATCTGTCCGGCACTTCTCCGCGATGGCCACACGTCCTTCTGGGTCCGGGGACACTGCGCATTTTTGAATACCGATGATGTCGGCGTATCCACCCGTTCCGTACCCAAACCAAGATCAATAGTCTATCTAGCATGAACGGAAAGAGCACGAGTGACCGCATCGAGACTTTGTGCCGTCGTTCATCACCTAGTACGGGCCCACCCGCGAAGTGCGTTTTCAAAGGAAGCCGGGGAGCCCAGACCTGACGAGTTTGTCAGCGTTGCGAGGTTGGGATCCTCACCGGTGTTCCTACCGGGCGTCCTGGACCTATCCGTTCTTGCGGTGACATCGTACCCCGGTTCTCTTTTACTTGACTCCTGGGGGGACAATGGTTCGAAGCCTCACCTTCACAGTCCGACGATCAGACATCGGAGGGCGTTTGACTTTCGTGAGCGCCTCCTCATGGAGCCGAAGCTGCCCACACAGCGGTAGCCGTCCGTGCCGTCGATGAGAGCTCTTAACCCCTCACGGATTTTCGCTGATCTTCAATGATCCCTACCTTGAGAGGGCGGCCTGGTTCATATGTTATGTTAGGAAATTAGGAAGGGCCATTCTAGCGAACGGGAGTTTGCAAGTCCCCGCTCATTTATGCGGGGTCCGTGGGTGCTGAGCTATCCACCGTGCGACCGGAAGCCGCATGCTAAACGTGGTACCCCCCGGGGCTGGATTGAATCTCGACTGCACCCCCGACATTCTGTGCCTGTTCCCGCATGCTGCGCAGACCATGCCCATCGTGATCGCGGACGGCATCAAATCCCCCGCCATTGTTCGCAACTCTTAGATTGAGCCACCCGTCGTATTACGTCCAACGAGTGCGTGTCAGCGGACATTGTTGCCTGCCGCCACACACATCCAGACGAGATGTTAACGCAAGCGGCTTAGAAGATAAAGCTGAGGCCGCCACGGAAACTGCGCGGGGTTTGCACCAGCAGCAGCCGGCGTCCGTCGGCGAATGACATTGGCAGATATCCCTGTGCCAGCAGATTGCGCAGATCGGCGCTGGCTTCCATACGCCAGGGCAACGAGAAGAACGTGGGAATGGGCTGGCGCACATAGATATTCAACCCGGGCTCGGGGCGTATGGAC
>Ga0066710_100004407_pt1 | contig 12449 bp, 10 predicted proteins | sample GraSoiAngelo_159_FD_79666 | JGI IMG/M metagenome (GOLD analysis project Ga0066710, IMG submission 79666) | Grasslands soil microbial communities from the Angelo Coastal Reserve, California, USA - 14_1009_16_40cm | ecosystem: Environmental > Terrestrial > Soil > Grasslands | place: USA...
AACAGGCGGAGCCCGAACGGTTGGGCATGGGAAGGAGCGGCGTCATGAGGGAAATCCAGCAGGCAGGAAGCGACAAGTCGTCGCGATCCCGCTATAGCGAGCTCAAGCAGATGCTTCAGGGGCGCCAGCGCGAGATTCAAGCCGAGGTTCAGGGCAAAATGCGCAACGTGCGGGCTGAGGGCACTTGGGGCGGCAAGCTCAACGAAGTGCTCGATGCCGTGGAGAGCGCCGAGGCCGACATTCAAGAGGACATCGAGTTCGCGCTCGTCCAGATGAAGTCGGAGACGCTCAACAAGATCAACGACGCGTTGGCGCGGCTCGAGCAGGGCGACTACGGCAACTGCTTCGATTGCGGCGAAGAGATCGCCGAGAAGCGGCTGCGCGCGCTCCCCTTCGCCGTGCGCTGCAAGGACTGTGAAGAGGCCAGGGAGGTCGCCGAACAGCGCGAGCGCCAGTTGGCGCAGCGCCGCGGCGCCGCGTCGCTCTTCTTCGACATGTAAGAACCCGGCGTCCATTGGGGCTCCGCCGGTGGCGGAGCCCGATTCCCTCCTCCACCGGCCCTCCAGCAACAACGTCGCCGTAAGAAAAGAGGTCGCCATGAGCGATCACAACGACCACATCAAAACCGAGGACGTGCCGATCGGCGATCGGCCGCTCGCGATTCCATCGGAGCTGCCGGTCCTTCCGCTTCGGGACACCGTCCTCTTTCCGAATTCGTTCATGCCGCTCGCCGTCGCGCGCGAGAGCTCTGTGCGTCTCATCGACGATGCGATTGCGAACGGCAAGCTCATCGCTGTCTTTACGCAGCGTGATGCGTCGGTCGAGGAGCCGGAGCAGGCGGACCTGTACGCGGTCGGCACCGCGACGCACATCCACAAGATGTTCAAGCTGCCCGACGGCAGCCTGCGCCTCATCGTCCAAGGGCTCGCCCGGCTGAAGCTCGAATCGGTGATCGCCACGCAGCCCTACGTCCGCGCCCGGGTCTCGAGCGCCCCCGAGGGCACCAACGACGCCGACCGGCTCGAGATCGACGCGCTGGCGCGGAACATCAAGACGAACTTCCAGCAGGTCGTCTCGCTGTCGCCGCTGCTCTCCGACGATCTGCAGACGCTGGCGGCGAACATCACCGAGCCGGGGCGGCTCGCCGATTTCATCGCCTCCTCGCTCTCGACCATCAGCACGGCCGTCAAGCAGGAAGTGCTGGAGACGCTCGACATCCGCGCGCGCATGGACAGCCTGAACCGGATGCTGATCAAGGAGCTCGAGGTCCTCGAGCTCGGATCGAAGATCCAGTCGCAGGTGCAGTCCGAGGTGGGCAAGAACCAGCGCGAGTACTTCCTGCGCGAGCAGATGAAGGCGATTCAGAAAGAGCTCGGGGAAGGCGACGATCAGACCAAGGACGTCGAGGAACTCACCGAGAAGATCGAAGCCGCGGGCATGCCCGAGCCGGTGAAGAAGGAAGCGCTGCGCGAGCTCGATCGGCTGTCCAAGATGCCGGTGGCGGCGGCCGAATACACCGTGTCGCGCACGTACCTGGACTGGCTCGTCGCGCTGCCGTGGAACAAGCGCACCGACGAAGTGATCGACCTGCCGAAAACCAAAGGCGTGCTGGACGCAGACCATTCAGGCCTGGAGCGGGCAAAGGATCGCATCCTCGAGTACCTGGCCGTCCGCAAGCTGAACCCCGAGGTGAAGGGTCCGATCCTGTGCTTCGTCGGCCCTCCCGGCGTCGGCAAGACGTCGCTTGCGCGATCCATCGCGCAGTCGCTCGGCCGCAAATTCGTTCGCGTCTCGCTCGGCGGGATGCGCGACGAGGCGGAAATCCGCGGACACCGCCGGACGTACATCGGCGCGCTGCCGGGACAGGTGATTCAGGGTCTGCGCCGCGCGGAATCGAAGAACCCGGTCTTCATCCTCGACGAGGTCGACAAGCTCGGATCGGATTTCCGCGGCGATCCCTCGTCGGCGCTGCTCGAGGTGCTCGATCCGGAGCAGAACAACACGTTCCGCGATCACTATCTCGATGTCCCGTTCGATCTGTCCGAAGTGCTGTTCATCACCACGGCGAACGTGCTCGATCCGGTTCCCCCTGCACTCCGCGACCGCATGGAAGTGCTGGAGCTGGCCGGGTACACCGAGGAAGAAAAGCTGCAGATCGCGCTCGATCACCTCGTGGACAAGCAGGTGAAGAACCACGGGCTGACGCCGGAATACATCCGATTCACGCCCGACGCGCTGCGACAGGTGATCCGCGGCTACACCCGCGAGGCCGGCGTCCGCAACCTCGAGCGCGAGATCGGCTCGCTCTGCCGCAAGGTGGCGCGCCGGCGCGCCGAAGGCAACGAATCGCCGATCGAGATCACGCGGGACGTGGTGGTCGAGATGCTCGGCGCGCCGCGGTTTCTCGACGAGGAGATGGAGCAGCGTACGAAGGATCCGGGCGTGGCCATCGGCCTCGCATGGACGCCGGTCGGCGGCGAAGTGCTCTTCGTGGAGGCGTCGCGCATGGCGGGCACCGGCTCGCTGACGTTGACCGGTCAGCTCGGCGACGTGATGAAAGAGTCGGCGCGGGCCGCGCTGTCGTGGCTGCGGACGCACGCGCGCGAATACGGCATCGATCCCGACTTCTTCAAGAGCACCGAAGTGCACGTGCACGTGCCGTCGGGCGCGATTCCGAAGGACGGGCCGTCGGCCGGCGTGACGATGGCGGCGGCGATGGCGTCGGAGCTGACCGGGCGTCCGGTGCGCGGCGACCTGGCCATGACGGGTGAGATCACGCTGTCGGGCCGTGTTCTCCCGGTCGGCGGCATCAAGGAGAAGGTCCTCGCGGCGCGCCGCGTCGGCATCCGCGAGGTGATTCTGCCCAAGCAGAACGAGAAGAACATCAAGGAAGATCTCACCGACGAGCTGCGGAAGGATCTGACGGTGCACCTCGTCACCACGATCGACGAAGTGCTCGCGCTGGCGCTGCAGCCGGTGTCGTCCGACGTGCGCCCGGCCAAGAAAGATTCGAGGTCGAGCGGTCCGGTGGCGGCCAGACCTTAAAACTCAAAACCTAGAACCCAGAACTTAGAGCACGTTGCGAAATGAACCCGGTCGCGCCACCCGCGTGTGGTCCATTTCGCCGTGCACTCTAAGGGTTCGAGTTTTGAGTTTGAGGGTGAGTTTCCAGTCTGAGGTTCTCAACTGGCGGTATGCGTATCGTCTACTCGCCGCGCTACGCCGTTGATATCGGGCCACATGTATTTCCCACCCTCAAATACCGGATGGTGCATGTCCGTCTCCTGGAGACCGGCGTGGTGCATCCGGCTGACGTCATCGAGCCGAGCCCTGCGAGCTGGGACGAGCTGGCGCTCGTTCATACGACCGAGTACTTGACGAACCTGCGCGACGGGACATTGTCGACCGAACAGATCTCGCAGCTCGAGCTGCCCTGGTCCGTCGAAATGGTGGACGGTTTTAGAGTGATGGTGGGTGGCACGATTCAGGCCGCCACGATCGCGTGCGGGAATCCCACGACGAATCCCGTCGTGTGCCACCTCGGCGGCGGCCTTCATCATGCGTTCCGCAACCACGGCGAGGGCTTCTGCCCGTTCAACGACGTCGCCGTCGCCGTACGGGTGCTGCAGTCGCGCGGCATCGAGCGCGTGGCGATCGTCGACCTCGATGTGCATCACGGCAATGGCACGGCGTTCATCTTTGAATCGGACGACCGTGTCTTCACGTTCTCCATGCACCAGCAGCACAACTACCCGATGTGGAAGCCGCGCGGGTCGCTCGATATCGGTCTGCCCGACGGAACGCACGATGGGACGTTTCTGCGAGCGCTCGAGGAGGCGCTGCCGAACGTGACGGCGAGCCGCCCCGAGTGCGTCTTCTATCTGGCCGGCGCGGATCCGTACGAGGACGATCAACTCGGCGGGTTGCGGCTGACGAAGGACGGTCTTCGCCGCCGCGATCGGATGGTCATCGACGCCGTGCGCGCGGCCGGCTGTCCGCTGGTGATCACGTTAGCCGGCGGCTACGCGCGGCGCGTCGAGGACACGGTCGACATCCACGCCGCGACGATCGAAGAAGCCGCCCGGTGATTCATTCGAGGCGAAGCCGTCTGAGCAGGTCGATGAACCGGGGATGGCTGCGCAGCGGATCGACCATCGGCTCGACCTTCAGGAACACCATCAAACCCACCCGCGCCTCACAGGCCCGCACCAGGCAATCGACGGCTTCGTCGCTTTCACCCAGCGCGGCCAACACGTACGCGAGATCGGTGTCCGTCGCGTGGCGTTCCACTGTCCATCGCCGCAGCTCGGCGAGCGTCTCCCGCGCGCGATCGGTCCGTCCGGCGCGGGCGTAGGTGTTGCCCAGCACGGCCAGCATCACGCTGCGCCGGGCGGTCCGGGCCAGATGATCCTCGAGCTCGGCGATCGCTTCGTCGTACCGGCCGGCATGCGCGTAGGCCATGCCGAGATCGAAGTGGCCCTGCCCGAAACTCGGATCGATGTCGAGCGTTCGCCGCAGCTGCTCGATCGCCTCGTCGTAGCGGCGGCTGAAATCGAGCGTCCGCCCGTACGCCGTGCCGATGATGAGCGACAACGGATCGAGCTCGTAGGCGCGGCGGATTCTGGCGATCGCCTCGTCGTGCCGGCCGAGCGCCGACAGCAGCAGCGCGTAGCGATGGTGCGCCGGCGCGTGGCCGGCGTTCAGGTCGCACGCGCGCTTGAACGAGGCCTCGGCGGCCGGCCAGTCCCAATCGATGCGGAAGCGCACGAAGCCGAGCGCCGAGTGCGCTTCCGCCAGTTGATCGTCGAGGCGAATCGACTCCTCGGCCGCGTCGCGGGCGCGCCGCATCGCCTCGGCCGGCGGGTCGACGTAGGCCGCCGCCGCCAGGAGGGTGTAACAATCGGCGAGCCCCGCGTGCGCGAGCGCGTATCGCCGATCGGCGGCGATCGCCTCGTCGAAGCACTCGATGGCCTTCGAGAAGCCCTCGCTCGTCCGCTTGGCGAGCTGAAAGCGCCCGCGCAGGTAGGCTTCGTACGCACGCGGATTGTGGGTGTGACGCTTCTGCAGCCGCTTGCGATCGTCGCGCGTCAGCTTGATGCGAAGCTGGCCGGCGATTTCCTCCGCGAGCTCTTCCTGCAGCGCGAGCGTATCGGCGGAGCGGCGCTGAAATTGCCCGCCCCAGATGTGCGATCCGTCGGTCGCGTCGACCAACTCGGCGCGGATGACGAGCTGGTCGCGGATCGGCTGCAGCCGCCCGAGCAGCACGCCGCGGACGCCGAGATCGCGGCCGACCGCCTGCGCGTCGACCTCGCGGCCCTTGTATCGGAACACCGTGCTGCGCGCCATGACCTTGAGCTTGGGCAACTGCGAGAGCGCGTCGATGAGACTCTCGCTGATGCCGTCGGCCAGATACTCCATCTCCACGTCGCTCGTGGTCGAGGCGATCGGGAGCACGGCCACTGAATCGATCGTCTTGCCGGCACTCTTCTTCGGCGCACGCCGAACGCCCGAATCGCTGTCGCGCTTCAGGTTGTTCAGGTCGACGAGCACGTCGCGGGCGCTCTGATAGCGCCGCGCCGGTTCCTTCTCGAGCAGTTTCCGAACGATGCGCTCGAGCTCCGGCGGCGCGCCGTAGTTCAGCCGCGAAATCGAGTCGGGCTGCGCGTGCACGATGCGGTCGAGCGTCTCGGTCGTGGTGGTGCCTGAAAAGGGGAGACGGCTGGTGAGCAGCTCGTAGAGCACGACGCCGGCTGAAAAGAGATCGGCGCGCGCGTCGATCTCGCGTCCGAGCGCCTGCTCGGGGCTCATATAGTGCACCGTGCCGAGGATCAATCCGGGATCGGTGTCGACCTGCGTGGCGGCGAGCTGTGCGGCGGGATGAGGGCCGGCGAGCGTCGCCAGACCGAAGTCGAGGATCTTCACACGGCCGCGCGGCGTCATCACGATGTTCGCCGGCTTGAGGTCGCGGTGCACGATGCCCCGCGCGTGCGCCTCCTCCAGCGCATCGAAGATCTGGATCGCGATGTCGACGACCTCGGGGGCGACGAGCGGCCCTCGCTGGACGCGCGCGCTCAGCGGTTCGCCGTCGACGTACTCCATGGCGATGAAGGTCACGCCGCCGGCTTCGCCGATTTCGAAAATGTGGGCGATGTTCGGGTGGTTGATGGCGGAGGCGAGCCTGGCTTCCTGGACGAAGCGGCGCGCGCGATCGGAGTCGGCCGCGCTCGACGCGGACAACACCTTCAAGGCCACCTTGCGGCCGAGCGTCGTGTCCTCCGCCACGAAGACCTCGCCCATGCCGCCGGCGCCCAACCGCGACTCAATCCGATACCGGCCGATGAGGTGCGACGCCGTCATGCGAGGACAGCGCGTCCACCGATCACGAGATGACCGGTTCGTCGCGCATCGCCGCGACCTGCAGCTCGCGGCTCACCTGACCGAGGTGTCTGATCGTGTGTCCGGCGCCCCATTCGGACATCTGATACAGCGAGACAACCGCCCATGGCAGGCGCACGCACATCGCCGCGACGTTCGGACGCAGCGAGAGAATCGCGGAGCGCAAGCGCCGAACCGAATGCCGCAGCTCGGCAATGGCCGCCACGCGTCCGATCTCGGCCGGCGGGATCACAATCGCCGGCGCCGCGACGCCAATGGGCGGAGCATCGAGGTTCCATTGCTCGTCGGAGAAATCGGAGACGCCGGCGAACGCGGACAGCGGGCCGCCGCCGTTGATCACGCCGATGAAGACGTCGTTGGTGAGCGCCAGGTGAGCGGCGTGGCGCGATGCGGTCCACCCGCCCGGCAGCGGTTGAATCGCTGCTGCGTCGGGCAATGCGTCGAGATACGCCACGAACGCGGCGGTCGCCGACTCGAGCGATGCCGCCGCCGCCTCCACGCGTGACTGATGCGCCCAGCCCATGTCGCGCCTCCTGTTCCGTCAGGCGCGCATATTAGCCTAAATCACTCCGGCAGGCGCAGAACGTGCGTGCGGCCGCCCTCGGAATAGCCGAACAAACCGCCGTCGAGGAACACAACCGTGCTGCGCCGCCGTTTCCCAACGTCGACACGCGGACGGATCACCTCAATGGATATTGCCGAAATAATCAGCCGGCGGAATCAACGCGCCGAGATTCGCGATCTTGTCGAAGAATGCATCCGGATCCGACCGGCAGTCCATCGTCCATGCGACGCACGAGGGACAAATCGTATGCGTGATCGCTGCGCTCTGCGGGCCACGCACGACGGTTCGATTGCACCAAGCGCAGACCACGGTGAGGATCTGTGCAGCCATGTCGTCACCCCGAGGGGAGGAACGACAGCCCGAAGTCCAAACGGTATGCCATCCAGGATTGTTGGCATTCCGGTTCAGGAACACAGGGGAGCACGCGCCGGCTGTCGCGAGACGGCGCACGGCCCGACAAGAAATGGAATATCGGTGTTTTTCGGGCGCCGACTCAATGTCCGGTAGAATCGTCTAAACACCCAGAGGTGCACATGTCGCGAGAGTTCTTCAAAGTCGCGGCCGCCAGCCTCTCACTGCTCGGCGTTGCGGTCAGCTCCGCACAAACACCAGCCCGCGACAGGCCCGATCTCACTGGAACCGCCATCATCCGCGTCCGCATCGTGGATGCTGTGAGCGGGGAGCCTGTCCGCAAAGCGCGGGTGCGCGCCAGCTCGAGCGTGTTGCCGAACGGACGTGGGGCGACGACCGATGTCGACGGCCGCTACGAGCTGAAGACGCTGCCGGCCGGGCGGTTTAGCGTGTCAGTGATCAAGCCGACGTACGTGTCGGCTTCCTATGGACAGACACGACCACTGGAAGCCGGCAAACTGATTGACGTCGCAGACGGTCAGATCGTCGAGCACATCGACCTGAAGCTGTCGCGCGCCGGAGTTATCGCCGGCCGCATCAGCGACGAATTCGGCGAGCCGATGGCTGGCGTGCAGGTGTCGGTCGCGCGATTGCAGTTCGTGAACGGCAGCCGGCGGCCGATGTCGATCGCGTCGCGGTCGAGCAACGACCTCGGTGAGTTCAGGCTGTTCGGCATTGCGCCAGGCCAGTACTACCTGACCGCGACGCTGCCCCGGTTCTCGATGCCAAATGAATCGACGAACATGCCGGCGTATGCGCCGACCTACTACCCAGGGACGGCGAGCGTGGCGGAAGCTCAGCGGCTCACGATCGCCGCCGGCCAGACTGTCACCGGCATCAACATGACCGTGCTGTCGGTGCGCGGGATGCGGGTGAGCGGCACGATCGTCGATGCCGGCGGACGCCCGATAACTTCTGGCAGCGTGATGCTGAGTCAGCCCGCGAGTGGTCCTTCGTCGTTGATGGCATCGGTCAAGCCTGACGGCACATTCGTCGTCACCAACGTGACGCCAGGCGAGTATCTCTTGCGCTGGATGAGTCCCAATCCCAACGACGAACGAGCGCAGATGCCGCTGACGGTGGGCGGCGGCGATCTCGACGGCATCGCGCTCGCCGCAGTGACAGCCGCGACCATCACCGGCCGCATCGTCGTCGATCGCGCGGCCACCGACACGATCAAACGATCCGACATTCGGTTCATCGTGACCGCCGCGCGGCTTGAAGAGGCGATGCTCATAGGCGGCACCGGGCCGCCGCAGATCAAGGACGACTTCACCTTCGAGCAAAAAGCGTTTCCGGGGCGACTGTTGATCACGGCGGGCATGGCGCTGCCCACGTGGACCGTCAAGAGCGTCCGTGTGAACGGCGCGGATGTCACCGACACTGGGTTTGAGCTCGGTACAGGAGGGCTCAGCGGCGTGGAAGTGGAACTGACGAATGTCGTCAGCGAGGTCTCTGGAATCGTCGACGATGGCACCGGTGCCACGACGAGGGACGCGTGGATCATCGTGTTCTCGCAAGATCGGGAGAAATGGCGCGTAGCGAATCGGTACGTGTCCCCTGCGCGGCCGGATTCGACCAACCAGTATCGCGTGCGGGGACTGCGTCCAGGGGCCTACTATGCGGCAGCCGTCGCGGCCGACGCGATCGAAGGCGGAGAATGGCAAGATCCTGACGTGCTCGACCGGTTGCGTGAAGGAGCGATCGCGTTCGAGATTGGCGCGGCTGAAAAGAAGACGCTGAATCTGGTTCTGACGCCGCTGGTTCGCTGATCGCGAGGGCACCATGACGCGAATCATTCGGGTGATCGCAGCCGTCGTCTTGTGCGCGGGAGCAGCGGCGATCGGGGCCGCGCAGGTCCCGTCACGCACCGATGCGCCAACCACCGGCACGGCGCAGATGCGCGGGCGCGTCTTCGACGCAGCGGCCGGCAAACCGCTGCGCCGCGCGCAGATTCGCCTGACCAGCGCCGACTTCCGCCAGAACTTCCTCACGGCGAGCGACGACCAGGGGCGCTACGAGTTCAAGGACCTGCCTGCAGGTCGCTACTCGTTGAACGTGAGCAAGGGTGGCTACGTGACGCTCTCGTACGGACAGACGCGCCCGTTCGAAAGTGGCCGGCCGATCGAGCTGCACGACGGCCAGATCGTCGAGAAAGTCGATTTCAGTCTGCCGCGCGGCGCGGTCATCACGGGTCGCCTCGTTGACGAGTTCGGCGATCCGGTGCCGAACGTTCAAGTGACGGCGATGCGCTACACGTTCGTGCAGGGTCAAAAGCGTCTGTCGCCGACCGGCGGCGCCGATACCACGAACGATCTCGGTGAATTCCGTCTGTTCGGTCTGCCGCCCGGGCAGTTTTATATCTGTGGCACGAGTCGCCCCAATTTGCCTCTTGGGCCAGTCGATGACGACCGTGCAGGGTACGCTCCCACGTATTATCCGGGCGTCACGAATCCATCTGAAGCACAACGCCTGACCATCGGCCTGGGCCAGGCGCGGCCGGACGTCAACTTCGCGCTGGTGCCGACGCGCACCGCGCGCGTCACCGGCACACTGGTTGATTCAGGCGGACGACCGATCGCGAACGCGGCAGTCACCGTGTACCAGCTGAATTCGTCGCTGTTCATGACGCAAAGCGCGATGGTTCGTCCGGACGGAACCTTCGTGATTAACGGTCTGACGCCGGGCGAATACCACCTGCGCGCGCAGGGCCCGCCAGCAAGAGACGGGTCGCGCGACATCGCGATGACTCAGATCACGGTCGCCAGCGAAGATATCGTCGACCTCAGGCTCGTCGCCGACGCCCCGGTCGCGATTTCAGGCCGCGTCGTGCTCGATCCCGCGCCAACAGCGTCGCTGGCGCCGTCAGCGTTTCGCGTAAGCACGATGTCGATGCCGACCGGCACGATGACGATTTCGTTCAGTATGTCTTCGGGTCAGGTACAGGACGACTGGACGTTTGCCACGAAGGCCACCCCGGGCCGAAACAGAATGTCGATCACGACGCCGACTGGCTGGAGCATGAAGGCCGTTCGCCTGAACGGCGCCGACGTCACCGACACCGGCATCGACTTCAAGCGCAATCAGGAGGTGCGCAACATCGAGATCGAAGTGACAAATCATCCAGCCACCCTGTCCGGCACCGTGACCAACAATCGCGGCGACGTGCCGCCCGATTACACCGTGGTCGTGTTTTCGCGCGACGAACAGCGATGGACGCCTGGGACGCGCTACATCATGACGGCGCGACCGGATCAGGATGGAAAGTTCAAAGTGAGTTCCGCCCCGCCTGGTGACTATCTAGCCGCCGCGCTCGAGTACATCGAGCCGGGCCAATCGGGCGATCCCGACTTCCTCAAACAGATCCGCGATCGCGCCACGGCGTTCTCGCTCGGCGACGGCGAGGCCAAGGCGCTCACCCTGAAGCTGATCGCCCAGCCGTGATTCAAAAGGCGGACCTAAAGGTCCGCACTACGGGATAAGCGTCAGGCCGTACGCGCTCTTCAGGTCGACGATCTCGCCGCGCGCCACCATCGCCTTCGCGTCCGCGATCCCAAACGTCTGCGCGTGAATGTCCTCGTCTTCGTCCGGCTTGTGCGGTGAATCTGGCGGGGGTGGGCGCAGATCGGACACGCGGAAGAAGATCATCTCCTCGTCACAATAGCCCGGCGTCGGATACAGACCGCCCAGCCTGTCGACGCGATGCGGGACGAGGCCGACTTCCTCCTCGCATTCCCGTTTCGCGGCGGCATCCGCCGACTCGCCGGGATCGAGGCTGCCGGCCGGCAGCTCCCAGAGGTCGCGGCGGACGCTGTGGCGATACTGACGAACGAGGATCACGTGGCCGGCATCCGTCATCGGAATCAGCACGACCGACGGCGGATGACGGACGATCGCCATCTCGTGCGCGCGGCCGTTCGGCAAACGAACCGTCTCCACTTCAACCGAGAACACGCGACCCTTGAAGACGATTGCCATTACGGTTGATCCTCTTCTCGTTCTCGCAATTCGTCCAGCACGCGCTGCAGGTCCTCCGGCAGCTCACTGGTGAACTCCATCCGCCGGCCGTCAGACGGATGCTTGAACGCGAGGCGGGCGGCGTGCAGGAACGGGCGCTCCAAATGGGTGACCGCGCGGAGATCGCCGGGCACGCGCCGGTGCACGCCGCCGTAGAGCGGATCGCCGACGATCGGATGGCCGATCGCGCTGAGGTGCACCCGGATCTGATGCGTGCGGCCGGTGTGGATGGCGACATGCGCCAGCGTCAACGTTTTCACGCGCTCGGCCCGCACGATGCGCGTCACCGCCTCCCGGCTGCGCCGGGCCCGCGCCGACATCTTCTTGCGATTCGCCGGATCGCGCCCGATCGGCTCGTCAATCCGCCGGCCTGCCATCACCTCGCCCCAGACGAGCGCGATGTACTCCTTCTCGACCTCCCGCTCCTGGAACTGACGCGCCAGCTCTTCGTGTGCCGCGTCATGTTTGGCAACCACCAGCAGCCCCGACGTGCCGCGATCGAGCCGGTGCACGATCCCCGGCCGCTTCTCGCCGCCGATCCCGCTCAAATCGTCGACGTGATGGAGCAGCGCGTTCACGAGCGTGCCGCTGGCGTGGCCGGCTGCCGGGTGCACCACCATGCCCGCCGGCTTGTCGACGACGATCAAATCCTGGTCCTGGTAGATGATTGGGAGCGGCAGCGCTTCGGGGCCCGGAGACGGCTCAACCGGCTCCGGGATGTCGACCGTGACTTGCTGGCCGATCTTGACCGCCTGGTTCGCCCTGGCGTCGTGCCCGCCGACGCGCACCTGGCCTTCCTTGATCAGCCGTTGAATCTGCGACCGCGACCGATCCGCGAGCACCGAGACGAGAAAGCGATCGAGGCGGACGCCCTCGCTGTCGTCAGGGACGGTGAACGTGTGATTCGGCATGCACGTGGTCAGGCGGCTTTCCGCGGTTTCCGCTTGAGCTCGGGCACGGGCGCTTCGTGGCGCGCGAGGTAGACCAGCATCACGATCGCCAGCGGCGCGAGGATGAGCGAGATGAACTGCGACGTCGAGAACATGAAGATCGTGCCGCG
>Ga0066710_100004408_pt1 | contig 12448 bp, 12 predicted proteins | sample GraSoiAngelo_159_FD_79666 | JGI IMG/M metagenome (GOLD analysis project Ga0066710, IMG submission 79666) | Grasslands soil microbial communities from the Angelo Coastal Reserve, California, USA - 14_1009_16_40cm | ecosystem: Environmental > Terrestrial > Soil > Grasslands | place: USA...
GGACCGAGGAATGTGTTCCAGCATGTCCATAGACACGACCGCGTCGAAAGATCGGTCACGAAAGGGCAGATCAGTCGCGGAGGCTCTGACGGGCAGTAAGAACGACTCGGGGCTCAGTACAGCGTCGTCCGCGAATCCGACATCGACGCCGACGATGGTTCGGCGTAGAAACCGGGCCAGTCCCTGAGGGCCGCTTCCGACGTCCAGAACCAGAGCCGCGCGATGGCCCAGGTGGCCTTGGACGGTGGACACCGCTGGGGAGTATCGCATCCAGGGGTCGAGCCGTAGCTGCCGATTCCATCGGAGATAAGAGCGAATCGCCCTAAGGATCCTGCCGTGGATCCCCTTTTCCTCCGGCGCGTTCCAATTGAGGATGTCGCGGACAATCCCAGGCATGCCTGAACCCCTCGGAGAGGCAATCGTTCCGAAGCGCTCCCGCGGATTTCTGGTACCTTTCAAAACTCAAGTCCCCTTCACCGCATCGACCAGACTTGTTTCAGATCTCGCACGAATCTGACAGCTCGTTCGAAGTCACTCTGCCCAACCCGCGCCTGGGGCCATTGGCCGGGAGGCGCACCAATGCCTAGGTCGATCGTGTTCTCTCGAATCAGCCGCGTGAGGTCCAGTTTTCCCAACCCTCGCGTCTTCATCAAGTCCCATTCACGGCGGATCAGGCGAAGGACTCGTTCGCGGTTCGAGTAACGATTGGAAAGATGGTCGTCCATACCCCACGCCACTTCCTCTTTCAAATTGCGACCGAGGGCCACCGGAAACCATTTCATGGTACCGAACCGGGCGATTCGAACCCAGAGATCGACGTCTTCATTCGTGTTGAGGCTTCGCCTGCCGCCTGCTTGGATCCATTGACGTCCGGGAAACACCCCGCAATAGATGGCTTGGACAGAAAAGGCCGAGAATCCGTGCAGGTAGGCCTCGATGAACTTCCTTAGCATGGTGGAATACACCACATCTGTGTCTAGAACGACGAAATAAGATCCGCGGGCCCTTTCGCTTGCAATTTGCCGACCGGACCCCATCGTACAGCGCCTAGCCAGGACTGTCATGTTAGACTTCTTCGCGGCCCAGCTCTTCAGAATGCGCAGACTGTCATCCTTAGAGAAGTTGTCGACGACAACGTATTCAAAGTCCAACCCGCTCAAGGCATCATAGACGGAACTGAGGTGAGAATCCAGAGCGTGTGCACAGTTGTAGTTCGTGGTGCAAACACTGAGTTGGAAATCTCTATCGGAACACCCCAAACTAAAACCCTCCCGCGGTCTCGGATTTCCTCCGGGGAGCCTTCGAAAGAACCCGGTTGACGGCCGCTCGTAAATCAGCGAGGCGATACTGCTCGTTGAATTTGTCCACGACGCGTTGACGCGCGGCCGACCCTTTCTCAGAATCCAACGCGGTCTGAATCGCAGCAGCCAAGCCGTCTAGCTCGCCATATTTCGCATAGACCCCCGTGTCTCCGACAACCTCTGGGATAGCGCCGGTTGCCACCACTACGGGAACGCATCCACTCGCCATTGCCTCGGCCAACGCGACTCCAAAACCCTCGTTGTACGAGCACTGAACGTAGACCTGAGCTCGGGAAAGTAGGTCTACTAATTCGGCGTCGGAAATCCACCCCGTGAAGTGCATGTTTTGTCCAGCAATTCGTCGAAGTTCGTCCACCGAATCATCGAGATGACGACCGACCAGATGGAAGGGGACGTCAGGAAAGGCCCGCGACACCCGCACGAAATCCCGAAACCCCTTTCGCAGGAGATTTTCGCGGCTGACGTTGCCCACCGACAGTACTAGCCTTTCTTTCCTCGCAGGTCGGAACTTTGCTGTATCTATGCCTGGGTACGAACGGCTGATTCTCGAGCGAGGCGCGACCGACTTGATGGCCCGGGCACTCCAGTCAGAGAAAGCCAAGACTTCGTCCGCTAAAGACAGAGCGGTGGCAGCCGTGATGGTCCCCCTCATAGTCAGGAGACGCCCGTAGCCGATTTCGGGCAAGCCCACAACGTCCCACCCTCCCGCAACTAGCAGAGTTGCCTTTTTCACCAAACGGGCTACGAGACCAGAGACAGCCGCAAATCCCAAAGCGAACCACATGAATACGAGATCTGAACGCGCGATTGAACGAAAGAGCCCTGGATAGCAGGACCGATCGGTGTATCGGAATGGCGTTACATCGCAGAAGGTCTCAATGAGCCGGAGGTCGTTTTCGATGAACGTGGCATCGGTAGGATAAACGAACAGGACCTGGGTCCTCACGGGGCGGGAGGGCTTCATGGAGCCTCAACATCATCGAGCAAGATGGGGTCGAACAAACCGCCGCCACGTACCAACATCCGTCGCGACCGGGGGCCCGAAGATGAGACCGAGAGTCTGCACCGCGCCCCTTCACGAAACTCGGTTGCATTGTGTGCAGAATCGGAAACACAGACCGGAACGGTTATCCTGTGCGACTGAAATGCGATCCGACGCATTGATGCCGGCCACCGCATTCGGTCACTGCATCCATTGGGCTTTCGGTGAGGGATACACCGGTCCGGTGCACCAAGCGCCCGAAAGGTGAGGCATTGTTGGACATTCGGACAAGTCCGACTGCCGACCTGGGACCGTCGTCCGGGGCTCCACCTCACAAATCCAGTCGTCCGCTTCAGGTTCGAGTGCGTTCGGCTTTGTTCCTTCTGCCCGCATGGTTCAGCCCCTCTTCCGCTTTGAGGAGCGCCTTTCACCGACTCCGCGGAGCTCGCATCGCGAAGTCTGCGGAGATAGGCTATTTCGTAATCATTGACAACCTGTATCCAGAGAAAGTCACGATCGAAGACTACGCTACGGTTGCGGCCCGAAGCACCATCTTGGCCCATGACGAGTCGATGGCTTATACGGGAAAGGGACCGGAGAAGGTCAGGGAGACGACCATTCGAGCCGGCGCTTTTGTCGGCGTTCATTGTGTCATTCTACCTGGTGTCGAAGTTGGATCGAGGTCAGTCGTAGGCGCCGGCTCGGTCGTAACTAGGGACGTAGCACCAGGGGAAATCGTCGCAGGCGTTCCGGCGCGACCGATTGGGGACCTCGCCTCTGGCCTACCATCCTGACGACATTCCGTTTCGACGAGTGGAGAATGATCCGTCGAACTCAAGTTCTGCATCGATCCAATTCTCCGGTTCCCTACGTCTCGCCGCCGTAGGGGTTTTCTCGCTTGCGTTCGTCTTCGACGATTTGGTCCATGTTGGCAAATCTGCTTCCGTCCAGTTCAGCAATCGCCGCTTCAAGTAATTCCGGACGCGACTTTGAACCCGCGCGCACCCAAGGAGAAACAGGATCGCCCATAGACCAATCGACCATCTCCCAAGTGTGGCAGAGAAAAATCAGATACCGCGATCTGCTTTGGGCGATCGTGGGGATAATCGAGAGGCCGAGCTCGTTAAGCGACCCCAAACCGAGCGGAGAGCCCGGCTCTCTAGGGTTCGGACTTAACGGCACCTCGAGGAGCCGGGAAGATCCTGCCCGCGTCGGACAGCCAGGGTCGGGATGATATGGATCGATCGGGGCGCCGCGATGGTCAAGAATCGGCAGGATGCCCCAGCGCCGAACGTAACGGTCCGGCAAGATCGATGAGTCGCATTCGTAGCCTAGTGCATCAAGAACGGAGAGAGCGCGTGGACTGATGCTAAAATTTGGGGCTCGAAAGTGAGAAGGCATCCGGTCAAGTCTGGACCGGATGATACTGGTGGCTGTCTCCAATTCGCGCTTGAGAACGTGATCGCTCTTTCGGCTGAGATATGAAGCGGGACCCGCGGGATGGTTAAAGCCATGGCACCCGAGGGCGACAAGGGATTGGTTCAATGAGAGCCCTAGACTCGCTACCTCCGATGCGACCTCTCCGGATACAAAGAGATCACACGGGATTCGATGGGAACGCAGAAGGTCGAAGTAGACTGGGAGGCCCTCATCGACTCCACGAGTAGTAATCCGACCATCAAGGCGATAGTCACGTTCGACGTCGATCGAGATCGAGACTTTGAAGTCTTGGCGGGCAAGGGCTTTCAAATTATCCCGCCAATCCGTAGATACTGTCGATCTGGGGCAATCGCGCATCCCATGCATAGGATCGCTCAATGGTCCGTCGTGCGCCAACCGCGAACGTGTCTCGACGGTGAGGGTCCTCTAGCAGCGAATACACCGCCTTTTCGATTTCCTGTGGCTCAGACCCGACAAGCAGCCCATTTGAATCGTCGAGTATTTCAGGAATTCCACCGACCCTCGTGGCGATGACGCATCGTCCCAAGGACATCGCTTCAAGGAGGGCGATCGGGAGGCCTTCTTGCCTCGATATCTGGCAGTACAGGTCCGCGCACGACAAAGCCACCCTAGGGTCGTCCACGAACCCAGTGACGGTCATGGCTCCGCCCAAATCGGTGCCAGCCTCTTCGACACGCGATCGCAACGAACCGTCACCGATGATGAGGAGCCTCGCTCGAGGATACCGGCGTCGAATGTTGCGAAAGGCCTTGACCAAGTCAACTACACCCGCCACTTTTCGGGGGTATTCCAGGGGACCAGCAAAAGCGAGGATCGGGAACGCGCTCTCCAGATCTTGGGATCGCTTCCACTCTTCTACGCTTCTAGGATCGACGGTCGTGAGCCGCGTTGCGGGTCGCAGAATTCTGAGGTCGCCGCCTAGCTGCAGAGCGAACCGAATCTCAGCAAGCTGGGCCGAACTAACAAATGTCAGGACCTGTGCCTTACTGAGCAGGTTCGCAAAAAGCCTGCGAAGGTGAGGAAGTGTAGTTGTATGGAATGAAAAGACAAGTCGAGCGTTCGGATTCTTCGCGAGATAACGAACGCCGGCTGCGAGCGTGTACCAATGAGAGTGGCAGTGTATCACATCGGGACGAACCGTGTCTAACGATCGCTGGGCCTGATGGACATACTGCCGCCCGGTTCCAAGATTGGAATGAACAGGACGATCGCCGTTTCCTTCTCCAGCGAAGAGGAACACCTCATCACCTCGTTGCTCCAAGGCAGCTCTCAGCCCCGACACGAACGACGAAATTCCGCCCGGGATTGGAGGGGCATAAGGAGCGAGGAGGCCAATCCGGGTCACGAAAGGCCCCCGACGTACCAGAACGACTGGCCCTGTACTTCAAAAACCCTGAACGACGCTGTGTACGTCTGCGAAATGAACGGTGAAGCGTAGGTGTTGCCATAGGCGAAGTAGCCGCCTCCGGCGTCTTCATTCTCGACCAGATATTGAGGGTCGTACAACTGCGCGAGCCGATCGGGGATGTTCTGCCGCGAATGATCCAGGATGGATGCCCAATCGGCCTCACCCTGAACTCCTGAAAGTAGAAATGGCGAATCCGATTCGAGCGACAAGTCACCAACCGGGATCTGCACGATCGCTAGAGAGGATCGGTTTACGAAACCGAACAGGAGTAACTCTGGACTCTGGAATGGTGTAGTGGCCCCCCCAACGGGCAGATAGGGGTGGCCCGCCACGAGGTAAATCTTGCTTGCCAGAATGCCATCGTTCGCGATGAGGGTGCCCTCAGTCCTCCACTGAGCATAGACACCGCTGACGTAGCTCGTGTCGTCGAGGAACGGTTGTACCTGGAGGTCAAAGTTCACAACGTAGGCTGAAGACAAGACCGTGACAGCTAGGGCTACAGAGACGAGTGCGATTCTTGCGGTCCGGCTCCTAAGCTTCTCAACAAACCACCAAACTCCGAAGCCGGTGAAAAGAGCGGTAGGGGCAATGATGTAGTAACCAGCATACTGGCGTAGTGTAAGCGTCGGGAGGAGAACGAGTAGAACCATCAGCAGAAAAGGCTCCTTGAATTCCTTCATTCTTCCCTGATACACCGCGACTACTCCAATCGGAACGATGGCCACCAAGAATCCCGCGCTTCGGGCGAGACTCGCCCCCAAGTTTGACAACTCCAGCACAACTCCTGACCCAAAGCCAACTCGGCCGACCCCATAGGTCGAAAGAATCCCACCAACCGTAATCAGAGAAATCGAGAAGACGAAGAAACTAGTTAGAACAACCAGGTTCGCCATTCGGCGGAATTGGGGCCGAAGGGCATATGCGGCGTACCGAATCCGAAGAGTTCGGCTCACCACGAGGATGATTTCTGTCAGTATAAATGCAATGAAGAATCCAGCCATGAGGACGGTGAGCCTGTGAGCGGACATCATGATCGCGAGAACCACTCCGACGTGGCCGAGCCACAGTAAGTTCCGCGAGCGATGGAACCGTAATAAGAGCCACATCAACAGCGGTACGAGGGTGGAAAACAGCGTGCGGGTGGGTATCTCCCAGAGTAAGCCGGACACAAGGCGCGGTGATAGACTGAACAGGCCCGCGACGACCAATGCGAGGGCCTCATCTCTGCGGAACTCCATCGAGAGTACAAATCCGCAAAGCAGACTAAGGGCAACCAAACCCATGTCGAAGAGAAGGATAGAGCCTTCGAGGGGTGCCCCCGCAAGAATGGCGAGATCGGCGAGGAAGAAGAAGCTGCCGCTCGGATGGCTGAGTGGATACAGGCCGAAGTAGCTGAGTGGATGGAGTATCCATCCAGCGTACCCCCCTCGGATTAGGGACATCGTCATTCCATGGTAGACGAACCCGTCGAAACCCAATGCACGGGGTGTCCGGGGGTACCGAACGAGAAAATTCACGGCCAGGAGGAAAAGCAAGAGCGAACATGTTGGCTTCCTGCCGAGTCGCAATCGATCATCCCCCATTCGAGTCGTAGAGATCTGATGCGACAACGAACCGCGATTTGAGTCCGCGATTGTTGCAGGCGACGAGAAGTTTTTTCAGGTTCGTTACAACCTCGCTCATCCCGAAAAGCCAGGACGGCTCGAGCAACTCTTCAGGATGGAAATAGCAAATGAACGGGACCGAGTACGGTGGATTTCGAAAAGCTCCACCAACCAAGCTGGCTTTCTTTGCGGGATTTGCGAAATCGCGCCAAGACCGATTCCGTAATCGATGCAGGAAGCGCCTCGTCGTTCCGAGTGGAAACGTCCAGTTCGGAACTTCAAGGATGGGCAACGCGGATCCGTTGCCTGGTAATTGGTAATCATCCGTGCGAGGATGGTATGGCTCCTGAGGGGACCTGCTCCAATCGTACTCACCGAGCGGAAGGCTTGTACCTGGGATGACGGCTCGGTATGACATGCCCGGAATCGCCGAAACGTCGACCTTGACTCCGAGGTCGGAGACAATACGCATAGTTTGGTTGTCGTGATAGGTCCAGCCCGCCTTAGACACACGAACCGGGAATCGGCGCGAGAGAGATTGAAAGCCGTTCACAAGGCAATCGCGAATCCAATCCTCGTCGGACCGCTCTTGGTACCAGAGCTGTTCTGCTTCCGAGTAACGCCAAGTGTGGGGGTGCCACCCGATTTCGTCGCCCGCCTGAACGCGTGAAGCCCAGAAATCGGCGAACTCATCCGCAATGTGGGCGGGTTCCCCATAAACCGTCGCCATCTGATTGTCTGATCGAAGCATCCACGTGAAACGAATGGGGGTCCCCTGAGAGTCGCAGAATCCTTCGAGGCGGTGGAGTAACTCGGGTATGCCGCGACGAAGGCCTTCCCACTGAAGATTGCCGACATAAGCTGTCCCGGAGGTCCCGGCGATTCGCCAGTCAGGATCGACGTCGACCACCACGGCGATTGGCAGAATGGCCATGTGGGACGCACCGACGGATGATTGGCGCACTTATAGATTTCCTCGCTGAACTCAATCCTGCGAAGTCGAGAACCTCGAGAATCGAGGGAACTGAGCCCGGCGGGATCTGGGCATCAAAGGTTGACAGGAGTGAGCCGCCTCGCTGTCCTCGCAATCATGGTGGACCGATGTCCAAGAAAAGTCTCAACGAGGCGCCCTCCGAACGAACTCTTGTACAGATGGATGCCTCGATACTTTGGATCAGTAGGGTGAGTGCCTCCCATGTCGAAGGTGTCGAATCCGTGCTTCGCTGCTACCTGAATCGCGGTGGCCATCGCCACGGTTGGAGCGTTGAGTGAGTAACCCTCTTCAGTTGCCCCACCTTTCCACCAGCTGGCGATTCCCCGTGCACCGAGCACGTGGACGGCCGCAATGGTCCGTCCATCCTGTTTTGCAAGGATAAATTGGCTCATGCCGGACCGCGCGAAGGATTGGTGCAAAGCCGCAAGGTAGTCTCGGGGCGGGAGTCGGAAGTGCTTCTTGACGGCGGTCATGGTTATGAGGTCGAGCGCTCCAGGGATTTCGCTCTTGGAGCCGATTACACCCTTTACGCCATTTCCTAAAGCCTTCCTTAGAGCGTATCGGGTTTGCTTCTTGAACTTGCCCGCGACCGCCTCGGAGGGACCCCTCAAATCGACATGAATCGTGAAGGACGGCGCCCAAGTCAGGCGTGTAGCGGGGATGATTTTGGATCCAAAAACCTCCATTTCGCTTGGACGCCAACGGTTCCACATTGCCCGCAGTAGAATCTCGGCCGCGTGCGGCTCATCGGCAACTATTCCGACCCCACCGTTAGTTCCGCACACCACCTTTGAGAATCCAGCTTTGGAGCGCCGCAGTCCAACGCTCACCGCTCGTAGCGATCCTCCTTCTCGTAACGCAAGGGACTGTGAACTCGCGTAATGGGACGAGACGGCAGCTTCTGACCAAGCGGCGTCGAGAGCGAATGACCGGACTTTGGCTGCTCTCTCGAGGACCCCAAGCTCCGTCGGCTCCCAGGATTCGACTAGAGTTACGATAGCACCTCCTGATACAGCTTTACAAGCGACGGGCCTACACGATCCCAACTGAATCGTTCGACACTCGCACGACATGCATTTCGCATCAGCCGTCCGTCATTGATTGCTCGGTCGATCGCTGATGCAATTTGGAGCGGATTCTGATCCACCACGAAACCATTTTGGGCGGACACAACCAATTCTGGAATTCTTCCCGTCCGAGTCGCGACGACCGGGGTGCCGCATGCGAGTGACTCCAGACAGGTGAGGGGCATCGCCTCTCTCGCAGAGGCAAGCACCGTTACATTGACGGCCGAATAGAGTGAAACCATGCGCTCATGGGGGACTACACCGAGGAAGCGGTATGAGAGTCCAGAGAGAGTCTTCGCGATAGAACCCTCTTGAGATCCGGATCCGGCCAGCAAGAGTGTGGGATGTGTCTCGCACAGCGCGAGGGCTTGAGCGATGAGCGGTAGATTCTTTTCTCGCTCGAACCGCCCTGCAAACAGTACGGTCGGTCGACCGTCCAAACCCCAAGACGCCAAAGCCTTATCCTGATCCTCTCGATGCAACCATCCAAGATCTATCCCAACGTCGGTATCCAGGAATTTTCCCGCTTCCCGGGGGTACCGTGAGGAAAACACCAATCGACTCTGGCTGTCGATGAATAGCGACCGCCGTGCCGCCCGGATCCCTTTTCGTTCAAGGCGGCGGTACGCATACGCGGTCAATCGACCGTGACGACTCACTATCCCAGGAAGCGGGTCGCCGTGAATGGTTGTGACCAACGGGCATCTGCCCGCGGGTCCGAGAAACGGTACCAGGTCATCGGGCCTCTGAGCATGGATTACGCCTCCGTTGATCGGTCGTGTACGAAGTGTTCTCCGAAGGCCAATTTGGAATGCTAGGCTGCTCGCGTTGGGGTCTTGGGAAACGGCAACGAATCGAAACGGTTCGCTGTTAGCAGGTCCACCGATCCCCATGAGTAAGACATCCGCGCCGTTCGCCGCCATGTGCCGAGCGAGCCCGAGTACGTACGAGCGGATGCCGCCGGGTCGCGTTCGATGGGGATCGACTCCAGCGACCAGAGTTAGACGTAAATTCGTCACGAGGCGGCCTCCTCCAGCCCGCTGTACAAAGACAGGAGTCGTGCCTGCATGAGCTGCCAGGAATGCTTCTTCAGAATCGAGGAAGCTTTCTCAACGACCTCCGCCGCGCGGATCGGATTGCCGAGAATTCTCTCAATGGCCGATGCAAGACTCGTTGCGTCTCCGGGATCGTATGCCTCCGCTTGGTCTCCGAAAAGGGCCATGAGGGCGCGGAGCCTCGGGATCGCCATCGGCCTTCTCGCCGCCGCATATTCAAAAACTTTCGTCGGTATCGCGACCTGCGTCAGCGGGTTTTCCTCGTACGATACAACTCCCAGGGAGGAGAGAGCCAAATGTGTCAGAACTTCCTCCGGCGGAATTCGAGGCAAAAAAACGACCTTGTTGGCAAGGGGTAGAATGGCAGCTAAGTCACGAATCGAACGAATGTATTCCGGGTCGCCGTACCCGGCAATGACCACTTGAATCCGCAGGTGCTCGTGAAGCATCGAGACCGCTCGGAGCAATGTGCCCAAATCCCGTTCTGGATTGATCCCCCCTACGTATACAATCGCTGGATCTGAGTTCAGTCTGAGCCGCGCTCTCAGCGCGGCGACATCACCAATGCGCAACACCCGGTTGTCCGGAGTATTCATCACCACGACGATCTCGCTGGTCATCCGACAACGTTCAGTGAGGAGGTCCTTGATTGTGTCGTTGACTGTGATGACGCGATCCGCAAACTGGATGCTAAGTCGCTCGACAACCATGGCCAACCGAATCAAAGGGCTTCCCGATTCCAAGTGGAAGCGGGCCGCCACAATCTCGGGAAACGCCTCGTGCAGGTCCAGTATGACTCGGACGTGCCGCAATTTTAAAAGCCAAGTGCAGAAGACCTGAAAGTCGGGCAAAGAATGGACATGAACTACCTGAAACCTTCTTCGTCGATGTAGACCGAGAAGCAAGATTGATGAAAGCAGAAAGAAGAGGACGTACTGAAACGCATATCGTACTCTTCCCCCGCGGCGAGCCTGAAGAGGGACCCGTGTCACCCGAATTCCCTCGACAGACTCCGTAACCGCTTCTGCATCTCCACGAAGACAGATAACGTTCACCTCGTGCCCTGCGGCAATTAGTGCATCAACCTCACGACGCACCCGAGGATCAGCCGGAAAGTAAGCGTAGACCAGGTGGCAAATCCTCATGCAGACGTCACGACCGCAACAATAACCAACGCGCAGACGAGTGTTTCGATTGCCCAGAGGACCAGTACAATCTCCCATTCACGCAGCGGTTTCCATTTCATGATTGCGTGCGCAAGTGATTCGACTCGGCCCTGCCAAACCAGGCGCCCGTCTGGGCGGACCTTCCCATAATTCTCCCCCTGGAAGTGGCCGCGGAACTTGAGGACAAATTCGGCGATCATGGGGACAAAGAGGAGGGCTCCAAACGTCTTCAGAGACGGGGAGGAAATGATTGCCGCACACGCAATGGTAGCGCCAGTGAACAGAGTCATGGAGTCTCCGGGAAAGACCCGCGCGGGGTACCGATTGAACCAAAGAAACGCGGCGAGCGCACCAAGGAGCGGGAACAACAGAAATAGTCCCTCTTGGGCGCCCACAATCATTGCGAGAACGATCAGTGACGAAGTCATGATAATCCCCAGGCCGGCCCCGAGGCCGTTGAAACCCTCCAGCATGTTCGCGGCGTTGCTGGCGCTGGTGACCCCCAGGGGGACTGCTATGGCCATCAAAATGCCGATGTCGACTCCGAGAAGTACCGTGTTCTTGGAAGCGTAAACAACGGCCCCGAGAGGAAGGGCCAGGACGAAGGGGAGAATTGCCTTCGACCTCTTCCGGAGGCGAAACATGTCGTCCATCAGGCCGACGATTCCCGCGCCGAGACACGAGCTTAACGCCGCAAAAAAGAGTCCGTTGGACGCAACTGGGACTGCCAGTCCGACCAGGAGAGCAACCCCGACGTAAAAGCCAAGGATCACAGCGATTCCCCCCATCTCGGGGACGAGAGGGCTGTGGGGCTTGTTCAGATCCTTCCCCACAAGCGTGGTGCCACGCAGCGACTTGATAAGCCAAGGCAGGAAGAGGCATACCGCGATAAATGATACCATGGCTGACGCTAGCAAGACCAAGAGATCCATCGAAGGAACTCGATTTCCGACGACGGACGAACCCGCTATATGGGCGTTGTCTTGAGATTCTGGAACGTGAGAACAGGGTTATCCAGAGAACCCAGAGAGACCTATCATGCGCGATAAGCGGCCGGAAATCTTCTTAAATACCCGCGGGAACCCTTTCGCCGATGGAAGCCGATAAGATCCGAACCGCAAACATTCCAATGTTCCGGTTGGAGCCGAAGGACGCCGTGGTCGTGGTGTCTCTCGTCGGAATCGCCGCGTATGTAATCGGCTTCATCGTCGGCTTGGCCGCGTGAGGCCACGCCTCTCGGGCGATGGCTGCTCTTCTGCCGATGTCCCGGAAATGTACTTGACCCGGGACCTGGGTTGGGGTCGCCATGGCCCCCCGAATTCATCCAAGTGCCGAAGTCTCGAGCGACGCGATTATCGGGGAAGGCAGTCGGATCTGGCATTGGGCGCA
>Ga0066710_100004409_pt1 | contig 12448 bp, 7 predicted proteins | sample GraSoiAngelo_159_FD_79666 | JGI IMG/M metagenome (GOLD analysis project Ga0066710, IMG submission 79666) | Grasslands soil microbial communities from the Angelo Coastal Reserve, California, USA - 14_1009_16_40cm | ecosystem: Environmental > Terrestrial > Soil > Grasslands | place: USA...
ATCGACGTCGGCGCCATCACGTTCGTGCCGGCCGACTTCGGCGTCGACGAGGTCGGGGCGCTGATGGTCGGCGCCGGGTACCAGACCCAGGTGCCCTCGCTGTTGCTCTGTGAGGGTGTCGCCATCTACCTCGAGCGAGGGGTTCTCGAATCACTGCTACGCCACCTGCGCCAGATCGCGTGTTCTGGGAGCCGGCTCGCAATCAGCCTCTCGGTCACCTCGAGCTCGGCTGCCCAGTCGGTTCGACGGAAGGCGTTCCGGGCCGCCGTCGCGGCCATGGGCGAGCCGACTCGTACCGTGCTGAGCAGCGAGGACGTCGACGCCCTCCTCGCGACGACGGGTTGGCAGGTGGTGCCGTCGACGAACAGCGCGGACACGCGAGCGCGACGCGCCCGCCTCGCGGGCCTTCTCCTTCTCCAGCCGAGCTGAAGCGGTCGGGCTGGTCGGTCAGCGGCGCTCACTCATCACGCAGCACGGTCGCGGGCCGCAGGCGACCGGCGACGAGGCCAGGCGCGACCGCCACCGCGTTGGCGATCGCGATGGCCACGGGCACAGCCACGAGCGCGGCGAGGACGGGAACGCGCGCATCGGATGCCGCGCCGAGGCGGCCCGCGAACACCTGCCACGTCCAGCGCCCGGCCGCCACACCGAGAGGAAGCCCGACGAGGAGCGCCAGGCCGACCAGGGTGGTGGCCTGCCACGCCACGGCCGCGAACACCTGGCTCCGCACGAAGCCGAGCGCCTTGAGCACTGCGAGGTCGCGCTGGCGGCGGCGAATCGAGGTCAGGAGCAGATGGGCGACCGTGGCCATCGCCAGCAGCGCCAGCACCGTGGCCAGGGCGAGAGGTGTCGCCTGGATGCGCGAGTAGTTGAGGACGTCGACGGGACGCTGCGCGACGTTCACGCCGCACGCCTGGTCCTGCGGGCAGATGCCGGCGCGGGCGAGGGCGCGCCGGAACGCGGCAACCGCCGTGGTGTGATCGACTCCCGTCGTGATCCGGACGAGCACGAAGTTGAAGCCACCCGGGTCCGGCGCCGGGTCTTGGATCGCGGCCCCCTCGCCCAGCCCCGCCGGGGTGAAGCTGCCACGGCCGAAGAACGGGAAGACTGCTCGCCCGACGATGCGCATCGGCCGGGCCGCGCTCTCTCCCTGTGGGGTGACGGCGATCGTCTCGCCGACCTTGCGATGGACGGCCTGCAGGGTCTTGGTGCCGAGCACGATCTCACCCGGTCGCGCCGCGGGCCTACCGGCGAGCAACACCGGCCACATCTCGGCTCCGCGTCCCGCAGCCAACCCGATCGTGGGCACGTCGTGGCCGGCGATCGTGACGTCGCCATGATCGCCGAACGTCCACCCCGCGACGGCTCGCTGGCTTCGGAGGAAGGCCTCGGTCTCGCGTGGTGGGAGCTGACCGAACTGGGTGTCGACCGCGAGGTCCCACGTCTGGCCGTAGAGCCGCGGCGTGTCGACGAAGCGGACCAGGTTCGTGCCGAACGTGAAGGCGGCGGCCACCGCGACGATGGCGAGGATGGTGCCGGCAAGGGCGCTGCGCACGGGCACGGCTGTGCGGCCGCGGCCCGGTTCCAGCGCGAAGCGCACCCCCATCGCGGCGCCGACAGGAGCGCCCGCGCGCGTTGCCGCCTCGAGCACGCGCGAGGGACGATCGGCGCCGGCGGCCTCGAGAGCTCCCTGCGCGCCGGCGGGTGCCGACGCCAGCCGCCATACCGGCCAGGCGACCCGGGCGTACACCACGACGACCACCGCGATGGCGCCGAGGCCGAGGACGGCCCAGTTCGCGCTGAACCCTGGATGGGGCTCGGCGACGCGGGCGGGGCCGATGGGCATCAAGGGTGAGGCCAGGGCGGCCACCGCGACGGCCAGCAGCGTCCCCGCCGCGGTCACGACCCCCACCTCGGCCAGCCCGAGAGCGACGAGCTGCTTGCGGTCCATGCCGAGCGCCCGCAGGGTGGGATTCTCGGTGGCGGCCACGAACAGCTGTCGGGACAGGATCTGGCCGATCACGATAAGGGCCGTCACCGCCGCCAGCACGGAGAAGATGAGGAGGGCTGCCGCCTGGGGCCGGATGGCGTGCTCGACCTTCGCCGCCTGCTCGTGCTCGTCCGCGACGAACAACGGCGTACCGGTTTCGGGAAACCCGCGGGCCAGGGCGTCCGCCCGCTGCGCGAACACGATCCTCGAGGCTCCCGGCCGCAGGCGGACGAAGCCGCCGTCGTACGCGTTGTAGCGGGAATCGAGCTGGCGCAACAGCGCGGGGGTGACGAAGAGCGTGGGCTGGGATGCAAGCGCGTTCACAGGCACGACGTTGTCGCGGAACACCCCGACGCCGACGATCCTGAACGTGAACGTCCGCGCGAGCGCGCGGTCGAAGCCGGTGGCCGAGGAAGGCGCGGCCACGATGCGGAGCCGACTCCCTGCGTGCAGGTCGAGCGTAGAAGCGAGGCCGCGGTCCGCGACGGCCTCGTCGGCCCGGTCGGACCGAGGCACTCGCCCCTCGGTGAGCTTGGGACGCTCGATCGCCGTGCCCAGGCGCCCATCGGTGCTGCCGAGCAGCTGGACGTGCGCTCGCCGGTGCTCTGGCGCGAACGCGTCGACCCCCACGGCAGGCGCGATGGCCGCGACCTGGGGCAGCTCTGCCACCGCGCCATAGAGACGGGGCAGCCCGGTTTGGGCGGGCGAGATGACGACGTCGGAGGCCCTCGCGTAGCGGAGATAACGGCCGTAGGCCGTGTCGGTGCGACGGGCGCCGGCTGCGGTGGTGAGCACGGCGGCGCCGGCGACGCCGATGAGCATGGCGATCACGCCCCAGGCCCGCCACCGGGCGCGCAGCTCCACCCGAAGGCGCATGCTCACGGCACTCACATCCCCGATTGTCGCCTCCCCAGCGCCACCGCGAAACCCGTTCGGCGCTTGCCGTCCGCGGTGCGCGGCGGCACTCTGTTGGCAGCCTGCGCCTGTCGACGCTCACGCCGAGACGGGCCTCGACTGGAGGGTTCACGCACGATGCCGGCGCGCCAGATGGTTGTTCGATCCTCCGTCGGCAGGCTGTCGGCGTTGCGTCGGCTCGGGCCCACGCTCCACGACGCGCGCGTGCGTGCAGTCGCGGTCGGGAGCGTCGGGGTGGGCGTCGTCGATGTACGGTCGGCGCTGACACCGGCCGGGGGCATGACGGTTTTCGCCGGAACGGCCTTCGCCCTTCTCGGCCGGGGCATGGTGCACGGCAGGCACGGCGCGCACCGGGCCCTCGTCGCGCTCCTGGCGGGCGGCTCCCTGGGCTGGATCCTCAGTCGCTCGCACCCCCGCGAAGCAGTGGCAGGCGCCGTGATGGTTGCGCTGTTGCTGCTCGCGCCTCCCGTGTTCATCCTCGACGCGAAACCCGAACGTCGGCGGTTGGTCGCGTCGTGGATCGTGGCCGTCGTGCTGATGGACGTCGCGATCGGTTGTGGAGCCCTGGTGCTCCTACGTCGCGTGGCGCCCGGCGTGGCGCTGCACGAGACCCTGGCGCGCCTCGTCGGTCTGTCCGGCCCGCTCGCGGCCCACGGCCGCCAGGGCTCGGTACCGGGCTCGGTCACGCTGCTCGGTGTGATCAGTCTCGCCGGGCTCCTGGTGTTCGCGCTCGCCCCGACCGCCGACGAGAGCGAACCTCAGGATGCCGAGCGGCAGCGGGCGCGATGGTTGGTGCGCGAGCACGCCGACGACAGCATCGATGGCTTCGCGCTCAGGCGCGACAAGCGCTTCGTGCTCTCACGAGACGGCGCCGCCGTCATCGCGTACCGCTACCTTTTCGGCGTGGGTCTCGCCTCGGGTGACCCGGTCGGCCAGGCGTCGGCCTTCGACGACTGCCTGCGCGAGTTCCTGGTTCGGTGCCATGAGCACGGCTGGCGTCCGGTCGTGATGATGGCGGGTGCCGACTGCTTGGGCCTCTACGACCGGCTCGGCATGAAGGTGCTGTACCTCGGTGACGAGGTCGTGATCGACGTCAACACCTTCTCGCTCGGCGGAGGACGGATGCGGAACGTGCGCCAGGCCGTGAGCCGGTCGGCGAACGCGGGCGTCACCACGGATGTCGTTCGCGAGGGGGACCTGTCGCCCGAGCTCCGTCGCTCGCTCGCAGACGTCGCGGCGCGGTCGCGGGGCCGTCACCGCGAGTTGGGTTTCTCGATGGCGCTGGAGGAGCCCTTCTCGGCGGAGCATCCCGAGTGCCTTCTCGTGGTCTGCTGGAACCGGATGGGCGAGCCGATCGCGTTCCAGCGCTACGTGCCATGCAAGGGTGGGGAGTGCGTCTCCCTCGACGCCATGCGGCGCATCCCCGGCTCGCCGAACGGAGTCAACGAACGCATGATCGTCGAGATGGTTCGGTGGGCCGGCGCGCACGGGGTCACCGAGCTGTCCGTCAACTTCGTCGGCTTCCGGCGCGTCATCGCGGAGGGCGCTTCGCCTTCGGCCGCCCGATTCGTCGCCGGTCGGTTCCTCAGGATCGTGAACCCGTTCAAGGTCGCTTCTCTCTACCGTTTCAGCGCCAAGTTCCACCCGCGGTGGGTGCCCCGGTACCTGGCCTACCGGTCGCGCGCAGATCTGCCCGCCATCGGCGTCGCCGCGATGACCGCCGAAGGGCTGCTTCCGCTCTCGCGGCCCGCCGCGGCCTCGAATCAGTGAGAGCTCACGCCGTTCGAGCGCGTCCGATCCGCGCCGTCGCCGACCTCGGCGCGCGCGAGCTCCCAGATGCCGGCGATGACAGCAACCAGGGCGACGGCGTGGACGGCGGCGCGACCGCGAGACAACGCGATGTGCTCGGCGAGCACGCTCGGCCCCAGCAGGACGGCAACGATCGGGTCGGCAATCGTCTGCGCGGGCAGGCTGGCGGCGAGCGACCCCATCTGGAACGAGAGCTGTCCCGTCGCCAACGCGGTCGCGCCCACGACGACGAGGCACACGACGGCGATGATGCCCGATGCACGGCCGAATGCGGCGAGGCCGCCTGCCTCCCACCGCAGGTCCACCGCGCGCAACAGCACAGCCGATAGGCCGAACCACGCGCCGCTCGTTCCTCCGAGCACCACGGCGCGCACCACAGCGGCGCGGTCGCGCGTGAGAAATACGGCCAGTCCCCCTGCCGCGAGGAACGCGGCCGAGAGAACGACGATGGTCGCCTCCGACGGTGACCTGCCCTCTCCGGGGTCACCGAGCAGCGCGAGGAACGTGCCGAGGCCGACGACGACCACCAACGCGGCACATGCGGCGCGCCACGTGGGCCGGGGCCCGCCCAGCGCGGCGCCGACCGGCAGAGCCACCAGCAGACCGAGGATCTGCAGCGGCTGGACGATCGTGACGGGACCGTTCGTCAGGCCGACGACGAGCAGGCCGAGGCCGAGCCCGTCCGCGCCGACACCGAGCAGCCACTGCGGATCGTGGAGCAGCCGGGCCAGCCCGCCCACCTCGACCCGTCCCCCACCCGTCTGCGCGAACGCAGATGCGTGTTGGACTGCCGAGGCCGTCCCGAAGGCGCCTGCCGCCCCAAGCGCGGCCGGCACGGCCACGACCAGACTCACCGCGCCAGCCTGCCAGCCCGGTGGACCCAGGGCCGGCCAACCGCGGTGTCCCGTCGTCGCGCCTGACGCCTACGGTCGTCGGTGATGCCGCGGCACGTCGTCCTTCTCCATGGTCAGCCGGGAAGCCGCGCTGACTGGGACGGCGTCGTGTCGCGATTTCCCGCTGAGCTCCGGCCCATCGTGCCCGACCGGCCCGGGTACGGCTCGAACCGACAGGCCGCAGGCGGCTTCATGACCAACGGCCGAGCCGTCATCGCCGACCTCGACGCCGCGGGCGTCGAGCGGGCCGTCGTCGTCGGTCACTCGTACGGGGGAGGCGCCGCGCTCGCGACCGCGTTGCTCGCACCTGAGCGGGTGGAGGCGCTCGTCCTCGTCGCCAGCGTGGGTCCGGGCTGCCTCACCGAATGGGACCGTCTCCTCGCCGCGCCCGTGGTCGGGCCGGTATCTGCAGTGGCGGCGTGGTGGCTCACGCCCGTGTTCGTCCGCGTGCTCCTGGCCCTCATCGAGAGGCGGCGCGGGCCGCGCGCCTCGAACGAGCTCGTGGGATGGGACGTGTGGGCGCACACCCGCCACGACCACGGCGCCCTGTGGCGCACGTTCCTCACCGAACAACGCGCGCTCGTGCGCGAGGTCGACCACCTCGTCTCCGACGCGAGCGTCATCCGCATGCCGACGCTCCTGCTCGCCGACCCGCGCGACAAGGTCGTTCCCATCCGTACCGCGCACGAGCTGTGCGCCTCGCTCCCGAACGCCCGCCTCGAGTTGGTCGCGCGGGTCGGCCACCACCTGCCCCGCCGGGCGCCCCAGGCGGTCGCGGAGGGCATCGTCGCGCTCGCCGCCTCCCTCTGAGCGGCGCCGGTTGACCCATCGGATGGGTTCCTCGAATCGCGCCATGCTGTGCCCGTGGTGCTGCACGCCGGTGACTTGATTCTGTGCTCCGGGACGTTGCCCCGGCGATTGACATTCTCTGATCGGTTGGAGGCCGCAGCCTCGGCCGGCTTCGCGGGGATCTCGATGTGGGGTCGCGACTACGCGTCCGCCCGTTCTGAAGGACACACCGACGCCGACATCTCGTCGATGCTCGACGATCGCGGGCTCGCCGTCGCCGAGCTCGACCCGGCGTGGTGGTGGCTTCCCGGCGCGCTCGAGAGCGGAATGGCCATCCCGGCCAAGTATGACGAGCAGCAGGTGTTCGGCTTCCGCGAGCGAGAGATGTTCCGTATCGCTGAAGTCGTGGGCGCCCGGTCGTTGAACGCCGTCGATGTGTTCGGTGGGAGCTGGGGCACAGATGATGCCGCCGAGGCGTTCGCCGTCTTGTGCGACCGAGCCGCCGAGCACGGGTTGCTCGTCCATCTCGAATCGCTCCCGTGGTCACGCGTGCCCGACGCCACGACGGCCTGGAAGATCGCGGAACGCGCCGGCCGGCCAAACGGCGGTATCGCGGTCGACGCCTGGCACTTCGCGAGAAGCGGCGGCAACCTCGACGAGTTGGCGGTCGTGCCGCCCGAGAGCGTGATGAGCATTCAGTTGGACGACGGTCCGGCAGACCCCGAGCCCGACCTCCTCACCGCCACGTTGCACGACCGGTGTCTTCCCGGCGAGGGCGCCTTCGACCTCGTCTCACTGTGCCGCGCGCTGGCCGGCAGCAAAGCCCCGATCGGGGTCGAGGTCTTCTCCGACGCGCTGCACGCACTTGGGTCGTTGGAAGCGGCCCAGCGCGCCGCAGACGCCACCCGCGCCGTGCTGGCGAACGTGAATCGCAGATGACCCGGGCCATGCGCTTCGGGGTCATCACGTCGGGCGAACCCGACGGCAGGACGTGGCGTCGCCTCGCGCAACGGGCCGAGGAGCTCGGCTACTCGACGCTCTTCATGCCCGATCATTTCCAGGACCAGTGGTCACCGACAGTCGGTTTGACGGTTGCAGCCGAAGCGACCACCCGGCTCCGGGTCGGGACCTTGGTCTACGACAACGATTACCGCCACCCGGTGGTTCTGGCCAAAGAGATGGCGACCCTCGACGTGGTGTCCGAGGGCAGGGTCGAGTTCGGCCTCGGCGCCGGCTGGAAGCGCGACGACTACGACCACAGCGGCCTCTCGTTCGACGGGGCCGGCACCCGAATCTCTCGGATGATCGAATCGCTCGCGGTGATGAGAGGCCTCTGGGCAAGTGCCGACCCGGTCACGTTCTCCGGGCAGCACTATCGAATTGCCGGCGCGGTCGGCACACCTCGCCCGCACCGCCCGAACGGGCCTCTCGTCTGCATCGGCGGCGGTGGCCGCCGCATTCTGTCGTTTGCCGCGCGCGAGGCGGACATCGTCGCGGTCAACGCCACCCTTCGCACCGGTGCTCTCGACGCGGAAGTCGCCGCGACGGCGACACCAGACGCCTTCGACGAGAAGCTCGGCTGGGTCCGCGACGCCGCCGGAGATCGTCTCGAGGACATCGAGCTTCAGTGCCACTGCGCCTTCACCAAGGTCACCAGCGACGGACCACAGACTCTGGAGTCGATGGCGGCCGCGTTTGGCGTCAGTCCGAGAGAGGCGCCCGACGTCCCGTTGCTCCTCGTCGGCACGATCGACGAGTTGTGCGATGCGATCTTGTCGCGACGGGAGCGTTGGGGTTTCACCTACTGGGTGATCCCGGACACCGCCATGGAGTCATTCGCGCCGGTGGTCGATCGGCTTGCCGGCAGGTAGCGTCCTCCACCGGCGAGACCGCAGAGGTGCGCGAGGGGATCGGGGTTTGGCGATGCGGCGAAAGACACGGGTCACGTTCGGATTCATCGTCGCGACCGCGGTGCTGACGCTGGCCGGCGCGCTCGGTGGCGCGGGCGCCGGTGCGGCCGGCGCCGCCCCCGCCCCGCGACGCCAGAAGCCGGACGAGGGATCGCGGCTCTCCAGTCGCCTGCATCTCCTGTCGACACCGGCGCTCCGCGTCGCCTCTGCCGCAGAACGGGCCCGCCGGCTCAGTCTCGCCGCAGACGGTCCCGGCTCGCTGGTCCGCCGGGAGGGGGTCGACGAGGTGCTCGTGGAGGTGCGTGTCGGCACCACGAGCGGGGTCGGGCGCGACGCCCTGGGAAGAGCGGGCCTGACTGTCCCCCACGTGTCCCCGCGCTATGACGTGATCACGGGCTGGATCAGCCCGGCTCGGCTCCAGGCGCTGGCCCAGGCGCCAGGCGTGGGGTTCGTGCAGGAGGTGCTCGCGCCTTTGGTGGGGCAGACCGCGCCGGCCGGCGGGGTGGACGCGGCGGTGACGCCTGCCGCGTGTTCACCGACGATCTCGGAGGGCGACAGCCAGCTCAAGGCCGACCAGGCCCGGTTCGCCTTCGGGGTGGACGGAACCAACGTCAAGGTGGGCGTGCTCTCGGATTCCTTCGACCGCTCCACCGCCACGGCCGTGCACGCAGCCAACGACGTGGCCTCGGGTGACCTGCCGGGGGTGGGCAATCCCTGCGGCCGCACCACGCCGGTCGTTGTCGTGTCCGACCCCGCGGGCGCCGGTCTCACCGACGAGGGCCGGGCCATGAGCCAGATCGTGCATGACCTCGCGCCCGGGGCCAAGCTCGCCTTCGCCACGGCCAACGGTGGTGTGACGACCATGGCCGACAACATCCGCAGTCTGCGCAACGCGCATGGGTCCAGCGTGATCGTCGACGACGTCACCTATTTCGTCGAGCCCATGTTCCAGGACGGTCCGGTCAGCGTCGCGGTCAACGACGTGACGGCCACCGGAGCCGCGTACTTCTCTTCCGCCGGAAACTCCAACACCATCGTTGGCGGCAAGAACGTCTCGTCGTACGAGGCACCCGCCTACCGCGCCGCCTCGCCGTGTCCACCCGGATTGCCCGGCTTCGCCGGCGCCACCTGCCACGACTTCAACCCGGGCGCCGGCGTCGACACGACCGCGGGCTACACGCTGCCCAACAACGGCTCCCTCGTCGTGGACCTGCAGTGGGCCGAGCCGTGGAACGGGGTTGCCACCGACCTCGACCTGTACCTCATGAACAGCGCCACCAACACCGTCTTGGCTGCCAGCGTTGGCACCAACGCCACCTCCCAGCGCCCCTTCGAGTTCCTCAGTTACAAGAACACTTCGGGGGCCTCTCAGAACGTGCACCTGGTCGTCAACCGATTCAGCGGATCCAGCACCCCGCGGCTCAAGTACGTCTTCTTCCGCAGCAACTTGACCAGCGCCGAGTACAACACCTCGACCGGGGGCGACATCATCGGCCCGACGATCCTCTCCCACAACGGTGCGGCCAAGGCCGCCACCATCGCCGCGGTGCCCTTCAACAACGCCACCACGCCCGAGCCCTATACCTCCCACGGACCGGTGACCCTTTACTTCGGACCGGTCTCGGGCACCACGCCCGCGCCACCGCTGCCCTCACCGCTCGTGATCAACAAGCCCGACGTCGCCGCCACCGACGGGGGTGTGAACACCTTCTTCCCACCGCCGTGCGGGCCCTGTCGCTTCTTCGGCACCTCCGCCGCCGCGCCCCACGCCGCCGCGGTAGCGGCACTCTTACGCCAGCGGTCACCCAACTTGTCACCGGCATCGGTGAAGTCGGCGCTCGAGGCCACGGCCGCCGCCGTGACCAACGGCGGAACCGCCGACGTGGTCGGCGCCGGGCTCGTCGACGCTCTGGCGGCGGTGGGCTCGGCGCCCTTCCTGTTCAATGCGAACCCCGCGGTGTCGAGCCGATCCATCGCGCTGAGCAAGGCGGTGAACCTCACCGCCAGCAAGAACGCGGGCTGCTCCGCCAACTACGGGCCGGCGTGCGCCACGCCGCAAACCGTCTCCGTGTCGACCTCGATCTTCGGCGGCAAGGCCAATGCGCCGGTGACCCTCGCGCTGTGCAACGGCCAGGTGGCGTTCTCGCCCAACATCGACGGCACCGGCGCACAAGGCGACATCGCGCACGGCTGTGACTTCGGCAACGGGCGGGGCTTCGGGGGGCAGGGCGTGCCCAACAGTGGGAGCCTCCAGCTGGACGCCACCGGCAACTGCTGCACAGGCGGGCCGAACGTGACGCTCCAGCTCCCGTCGGCCGCGCTCCTCACGCAGTGGGGTGGGCCCACGGGCACCAACACCAACCCGAACGCGGTCTGTCCGCCCACTCCAGCTCAGATCGCGGCCGGTCACACGTGCGCGGTGGTGCTGGGACAGTTCAACCCGGCGGCGCCCTTCGGGCCGTGGCTCTATGCCGGGTACCGACAGCTCTTCCTGAAGTCCCCGATCCCCTCGATCACGTGCAACGGGTCGACGTGTCCGAGCTCGATCCCGACGGGGACGTCGGTGGCGGTGACAGGCGTGCAGTTCGCGTGCCGAACCGTTCAGCCCGACGACCCGACGACGATCCCCTACGACGGCGCGTGCCTCCTGGCCCATACGAACAAGACGATCCTGATCAAGCGCGTCTCGAACGGCGCCCTGTTGCCGGCGATCACCCCCACGAGCCAGACGGCGAACGCGAACGGGAGCTATACGGTGACGTTCACCATGCCTTCAGTTCCGGCCGCGGGCGAGCTCTACAAGATCATTGCCCACGCGCAGTCATGCTCGTTCCCGTGCGAGTCGGGCAACTTCAACGCAGCAGGCAAGTTGTTCAGACACGTGTGAGCCCGGTCCGCCGAGCGACGCTTCGGGTGCTCACAAATAGCTAACAGCACGTGTGATGCTTCCTCATCATGGCCCCGTATCGTCGAGGCTCGATGAGCCGCACCGCCTCCCACGTCCCAACCCCCCGCCGAGATCGCGTGGGGTTGGGACGCGGTCACGTGTGGTCGGAAGCCGTGCTTGCCGTGCTTCTCGTGGCAGGGTGTGCGACCTCCTCCTCACCTGGCCGGCGATCGGCCCAGGGCGCGACGCCGTCGTCGAGACGCAAGCCGAACGTGCTGTTCGTCCTCACCGATGACATGCGGCCCGACGACCTGCGCTTCATGCCAAAGGTGCGCGAGCTCATCCGCGATCAGGGCGTGAGCTTCGACAGGTACTTCGACAACGTGACGCTGTGCTGCCCGGCCCGCACCTCGATCCTTCGCGGCCAGTACTCCCACAACACAGGTGTGCTCACCAACGGGGGCGGGAACGGCGGCTTCGAGACGGCCCATGCCGACATGGTCGAGCAGTCGACGATCGCGACGGCGATGCACGACGCGGGCTATGCCACAGGGCTGTTCGGCAAATACCTGAACGGCTATCCGCATACCGCGGGCCCGGCCTACGTGCCGCCGGGTTGGGACCAGTGGTCGAGCTCGTCGAAGGGCAACGCGTACGGCGAGTACGACTACACGCTGAACGAGAACGGCAAGCAGGTCGACTACGGACATGGGCCCGACGACTACGGCACCGATGTCTACACGCGCCAGACCCGAGACTTCATCACCCGCGCCGCGAGCACCTCGACGCCGTTCTTCGCCTACTTGGCCGTGTACGCGCCGCATTCGCCGTCCACCCCCGCGCCCCAGGACACCAGGGCGTTCCCGGGACTGAAGGCACCGCGCGATCCTGCGTACGACGAAGCCGACGTCAGCGACAAGCCCCGGTACATCCAAGCGCTCCCCCCGCTGACCCCGCAGCGGCAGCGACTGATCGACCGGCGCTACCGCAAGCGAGCCCAATCCCTGCAGGCCGTCGACCGGAGCGTCGCGAGCCTCGTGGACGCGCTCGACGCGAAGCGCCAGCTGGACGACACCTACGTGATCTTCACATCCGACAACGGCTTCCACCTCGGCCAGCACCGCATGCCGTCCGGCAAGCAGACCGCCTACGAGACCGACATCCACCTCCCGCTACTGATACGCGGGCCCGGCGTCGCGAAGGCGTCGCACGTCACTGCGCTCACGGGCAACGTGGATCTCGCGCCGACGATCGC
>Ga0066710_100004411_pt1 | contig 12447 bp, 8 predicted proteins | sample GraSoiAngelo_159_FD_79666 | JGI IMG/M metagenome (GOLD analysis project Ga0066710, IMG submission 79666) | Grasslands soil microbial communities from the Angelo Coastal Reserve, California, USA - 14_1009_16_40cm | ecosystem: Environmental > Terrestrial > Soil > Grasslands | place: USA...
CTGTCCGACTCGCGTGATCAGCGTAAGCCCTAAACGCGAGCCGAAGGCGCATGTGGCGCGGCGATCCCGATATGCCATGCCAGTGTTGCGAGCGTCCGTATGTCGCCGGTTCGCACCGAATGCTGCGAAGGTGTCAATCGCCGCGGTCGTCGCAAGGTCAAGCCGCAGGCCGCGTTTTCCACGCGACGCCCCCGCGGCGGCGCACGAGGTCTCTCGGCCGATGGACGCCGCGCAGTTATGCTTTGACGATGACGGGAGCAAAGATGCGACAAGGCCGCGTGCGCGGCGGATGAACGCGCTGCACGCGGCCCAATCCTCCTCGACCGCCTGTTTCGTCAGCACGAACTCGGTGGAGTAGTCCGCCTCGACGCGGTACTTCTGCAGCCGCGCGAACAGCCTCCCATCATCAGAATCCAAACGGCCGGTCTTGACGAAATGTAGTCCGAGCAGCTGAGCGACTCCCGAGTGGGACCGTGGCTCGAAACCTTGAGTGAGGAGCAAGGCAACAGCCGCGTAGTACGCCGCGTAATAGAGGGGGCTCTCGGCATCGAGCAGCAGCTCCGCATCGATCAGCACGCGCGCGGCTTGCAACGATTGCTCGCACCGCGCGAGCTCGGCGTTGGCATTCGCGCGTTTGTTCTCGTCGGTCACAACAGGATGCCGTCGCGGTCGATCTCGAGCGCCGTCCGGCGCTCGCGCGCCTTCCAGCTCTCAAATGCTGCCTCGGACATGACGAGAGGGGAAATCACGACGCCGCCAGTCTGCCACGTCAGATCGCCAGCCAGATCCGTGACGGCCCTGTCGTCGGCGAGTTCAACTCGATCGAGGAGAACCAGACAATCGACGTCGGAGTCCTCGTGGGCCTCGCCGCGCGCGTACGAACCGAACAGACGCACCGACAACAGTCGCGACTCGAATCTGGCCCGCAGGCCGCCGACGAAAGCATCGAGGTTTTCGCGCACGAGCGGCGGCGGCCGCACCTGCGCTTTGGGAGCCATAGTGGAAGATTGTACGTCTCGCCGAAATCACCTGGCATACGCCGGGCTTCTCAACCGCTGCAGTTGTGCAGGCGTGAGCGACTCTGTCGTCTCGGAGTCCGGCAGCTCGCACGACGGTCGCCGTCAGCGACGCGAACGCGATTGATCATACGGCTCTTCCGTCGGCCGAGAGGCCTCGGGCGACGCCGCGTTGGACTCGCGTGATCGGCGTAAGCCCCAAAACGCGAGCCGAAGGCACATCTGCCGCGGCGATCCCGATATGCCACCCCAATGTTGCGAGCATCCGTATGTCGCCAGTTCGCGCTGAATGCTACGAAGCTGTGAATCGCCGCGGTCATCGTAAGGCGAGGCCGCAGGCCGCGTTTTCCACGCGCCGCCTTCGCGCGTTGCGCTTCGGCGTGCCTCGCCGAAGCTCGCGCGACACACGAGCGAGCGGAGGCGGGAGTCCCCGCGGCGGCGCACGAGGTCTCTCGGTCGACGCACGGCCGGCGGAAAAGGCATCGTTACACATGTCGCCCGACGCTCGCAGCCCCCGGTTACCGAGGAAGCCCCGCATCCTGATTATCTGACGTAACCAAGACTCCGCAATCGCTGCAGCTGCGCGGGCGTCAGCGTTTTCGTCGTTTCTGAATCCGGCTTCAGCTTCGCGGCGGTCGCCATCTGGTGCCAGCCGTCGAGCTCTTTCGCGAGCCGCGCCACGATGTCGGGGTGCTGCGAGGCGAGGTCGTGTTGGTTCAGCGGGTCCTTCAGAAAATCGTACAGCTCGAATTCGGCGTCGCCATCGTGCCGGGCGGTGTTGTGAATCAGCTTCCATCCGCCGTCCACAATGGCGAACGACTCGGTGTCGAGCGGCGGCGGAGCGCCAGCCGACGCGGTCTTCTGCTTCTCGCTGATCGCCGGCCTCTGCTTCCATTGCCCCTGCCCGGTGAGCAGCGGCACGAGGCTTTGTCCCTGTATGCCCGCCGGCGGGGCGATGCCGTTCAGCTCGAGCAGGGTAGGAAAGACGTCAATCGTCTGCACCACGTCGTCCACGACACGACCCTTCGGTACGCCAGCCGGCCAGCGGACGATGAGCGGCGTCTGCGTCAGCTCGCCGTAAACAGTCTGCCCGTGGAACATCCGGCCGTGATCGTGAAACTCTTCGCCATGATCGCTGAGGAACACGAACAACGTGTCCTCGTCGAGACCGAGGCTCCGCAGCCGCTCGACCAGACGCGCGATTTCGACGTCCATGGCGCGGATCGATCCGTCGTACCAGCCTTCGTCGTACTTCACGTATGCGTCGGCGTCGAAGCCGGCCTTCTGCAGCTCGTCGCGGGCGGGCATACCGAATTGCCGCATCAGCGGCTCTTTGATGAACTTCTTGACTTCCTTCGCCTGCCGCTCGTGTTCCTCTTTTTTTGCGGGATCGGCCCACATCGTGTTGTACGGGGTGTTCGGCTCGTACGGATCGTGCGGATCGAACACGTGCAGGAAGACGAAGAAGGGGCCGTCGCGATGCGCATCGAGCCACGAATCGAGCCGGTCGGTGAACTCGCGTGCCGTTTTGCTCGATTCAGGATTTGCGACCGAGCCGTCTTCGTGCAGCTCCTCGAACCCTTTGTGCAGATTCGTGAATTGGCCGGTGAAGAGAACCGACGAGAACGAGAGCGTGGCGTAGCCGGCGGCGCGAAACGACTCCGCGAGTGTGTTGGCGGATGCCGGCAGATGATCGAAGAAGTCGGCGACGCCGTGGCTGGAAGGATAGAGCGACGTCAGGAGCGTCGGCGTCGAGACTTTCGTCCAGGTCGCCTGCGTCGTGTAGTTCTTGAACATCGTGCCTTCGGCGGCGAGCCTGCGCAGGGTCGGCGCGGTTTCGCGGTCGTACCCGTACAGGCCCAGATGATCGCGGCGCAGCGTATCGGCCTGGATCAGAATCACGCCGCGTGGACGCCTGCCAGGCGCCGCGGCGACGCCGCCGGCTGACGCCCGCGGCGGTTCACCCGCATGGACCCGGACCACCGGCGCTCCCCAGAACCCCAGCGTGCCGCCGGCAGGCGACGCGAGCGAGCAGGCGAGCGTCACCGTCTGACCCGCATACCGCGCGAGGTCGATTGGCGTGCGCTCCCAGCGATGCGGCGTGGTGACGGTCCGCTCGAGCAGCACGTCGTTGTTTTTTCCGCCGCTGGAGGCGCTGATCTTGAACGTGACCGGATCGTCCTCGATCGTGCCGACGGCAAGATCGAGCCACGCGCGATCGGGCACCTTCACGGTGAACGTCGCCGTCTCCGGCGCGCGCGCGGCAATCGATTCGCGATAGATCTCCTTCAAACCCTGCCAGGCGACGCCCGACGGAATCGTGGCGAGGAATTCTTTCCGGAAGACGAGACGCACCGATTCGATATCGAAGGTGGCGCCGGGCTGAACGGTCGGCTTCAGGACCAGATGTTTGATCTGGCTGCCGACCAGATGGAGCGCGGGTGTCAGAGTAATCGTCTGAACGTCCGTGCCGGCGGTAATCGGCGTTTTCATCCAGAATCCGTCGCCGGCCTTCGCGAGCTCGTCGAGATCGATTTTTTCGGCACCGGACGCCGTGATCGAGAGTTGGCCGCCCGGCGACACCGCGGACACGCGCGCACGAATCTCGATCGCGTGCACGATGTCCTGATTGTCGAGCCCGCTCGTCCGCTGGACGTGCAGAAGCGGAAATGCGGTCGAGGTGCGGCCACTCAGGCGACCGTCGCGAATCGCGAGCCCCGTGACGCCCGGACCGGCTTCCCATTTGTCACGTCCGGGAGCGTCGAACCGCCATTCGGTTCGCGGAATATCGCGGTGGGCCGCTCCGCCGCCACTGATCGCTTCCGGCTTGAACTCGTCGACCAGCCGAATCGGAGAGGTTGCCGACCGGGAACGCGATCGGGTGCATGCGCCGCTCACGGCCACCGCAATCACGATGAATGGAAACAAGCCGCGCATCGACGCAGAGTGCAGCACCTTCATCCTCCCCAATGTCTACTTGACGTAGCCGAGACTTCGCAGCTTGCGGAGCTGTTCCGGCGTCAGGTTCTTCGTCGTTTCAGTGTCCGGTTTGAGCCGGCTCGCCAGTGCCATCTGATGCCAGCCGTCGAGCGCCTTGGCGAGCCGCTGCACGACGTCGGGATGCTGGGCGGCGACGTCGTGCCGATCGAGCACGTCGCGCCTCGCATCGAACAGCTCGAACTCCGGCCGCGCCGGTGGACGAATCGTGTGATGAATCAGCTTCCAGTCGCCGTCGTTGATCGCGAAAGACTGCCAGCTCGCGTCGCGCTCGTGTCGGGGATCGGGTGCGTCGGCGTCTTCGGTCATCGGTTGTTTTTCCGTGATCGCCGGCCGCTTCTTCCAGCTCACCGCCGTATCCAGTTTCGTCCTGAGCAGCGGCACGAGCGTCTGACCCTGAATGCCGGCCGGATGCGCCAGCTGACTGAAGTCGAGCACCGTCGGCATGATGTCAATCGACTCGACGAGCTCGTCCACGCGCGTGCCGGCCGGGATCTGCTCGGGCCATCGGATGACCAGCGGCACGTGCGCCAGTTCGCCGTAGGCGCTCTGGCCGTGCCACATGCGGCCATGATCCTGGAACTCCTCGCCATGGTCGCTCATGAACACGACCGCGGTGCGATCGTCGAGGCCGCCGGCGCGGAGCCGCTCGAACAGCCGCGCGATTTCCGCGTCGAGCGCGCGGATCGATCCGTCGTACCAGTCCTTGTCGTAGGCGAGGTAGGTCGCGGGATCCACGCCGGCGGCCTTCATTTCTTCGGTCGTGGCCATACCGCGCGGCGCCATGCCTGGCTCTTTGATGGTCTTCCGCATCGCTTCGCGCTGCTTCAGATGCTCGTCGCGCTTGGCAGGGTCGGCCCACAACGACTCGTAGGGATGACGCGGCTCGTACGGTGGATGCGGATCGAACACGTGCAGATACATGAAGAATGGTCCGTCCTTGTGCGCGTCGATCCAGTCCGCGGCGCGATCGACGTACTCACGCGCCGACTTGCTCGTGTAAACGGGATCGGACTGCGACGTGGCCTCGTGGACCTCCTCGAACCCTTTGTGAAGATTGGTGAACCGGCCGGTGAACACCACCGACGACAGCGAGACGGTGGCGTAACCGGCGGCGCGGTACACGTCGGCGACAGTCGTGACGGAGGCTGGCAGCCGATCCGACTGTCGCGCAACGCCGTGTGTCGTCGGATAGAGCGATGTGAGAAACGAAGGCGTCGACACCTTGGTCCAGGTTCCCTGCGACATCGCCCGCGAGAACACCGCGCCCTCGGACGCGAGCTTGCGGAGAAACGGCGTCGTGTCGCGGCCGGCGCCGTACACGGACAGATGGTCCGGTCGCAGCGTGTCGGCGTGGATCCAAATCACACCACGCGGTCGCACCGCAATCCCGGCCGATCCGGTCTGGCGCGATCGAATAACGGGTGACCCCCACAAGCCGACTGTTCCGGCGTCCCCTGCGACCGCTAGGGAAATATCGATTTTCCGGCCGTCGAATTGCGAGAGATCGATCGACAGCCGTTCCCACCGGTGTGGCGTCGTCACCGTTGCGGCCCGAAGCACCTGTTCGGCGGCGGCATCATTCGCCTTGACCGATACGCGGAAGGTGGCCGGCGCGTCGTCGATGGTGCCGACGCCGAGGTCGAGCCAACCACGTTCGGGTACGAGAACGCTGAACGTCAGCGTCTCCGGCGCGCGGCTGACAAGCGATTCGCGGTAGATCTCGCCCAGGCCCTGCCAGCTGACGCCTGACGGCACGCTGGCCAGGTATTCCTTTCGAAACACCAGACGCATCGATTCAATTTCGAACGTCGCGCCGGCTGCATCCGTCGGTCGGACGAGGATGCGGCGAATTCGGGTCGCGTTCAGTGGCGCCGCGCTCGTGAGCGTGTAGGTCTGCACGTCGGGGCCCGGCGTCAGCGGCGCCGACATCGGCCAGGGCCCCTGATCGAGTCCGCGGCCGATCTCGCCCCAGGGGACCGGCCCCGGCCCACGCGTGATCACGGAGACGTTTCCGCCGGCCGAGACTTTCATGCGGATCTCGATCGCGTAGAACTGATCGCGGTTGTCGAGATCGCTGCTGCGTTCGATTTGCAGGACGGGGTACGCAGAGGACGATCGTCCGAGTAGCCACCCGTCACGAATCGTCAGGTCGGATATACCGATCCCGGCTTCCCATCCGCGCGTGGCGGCCAATTCCTTCGGCGCCGGCACGGGCGCCGGGCCGTCGAATCGCCATTCGATTCCCGTCGGCGCGCGGCCCGCCGGCGGCGCGCTCCCGTGTAGCATCTCCGGCTTGTACAGGTCCACGAACCGGATCGCCACTGCGCCCGACGAGGCAGCGCGACCGATGCATGCGTCAAACGCAAGAGGAGCAGTGATCGCGATTATCACGACCGAGCGGACCCAGGAGAGTTTCACCATCGCCGACCTCATACTGCGTGTACGACGGGACCTACAACGTGACGCCGAACGGCTTCCGCAGAGCGAACGCGAACACGATCGACAGGATGAAGAACACGATCATCCAATTCAGCTGCCAGCCGAGGACCTCGATATCCCGTTCGGGATAAGCGACGGCGATCGAGGTCACCGGTCCGCCCGCGGGCAACGGCGGCTCGGCCGGGTAGAGGATCTCGTTCACGAACCCAGCTTCGAGACGCGCGGGCGACCGGCGTGTCACGCCCGACGATACGTGCACCGTCTTGGTGAACGTGTCGCCGCGGATGCGGAGTCGCACCTCGTAGTCGCCGGCCGACAACGGCGTCACGCGCCAGATCACCTCCTGCGCGGCGGGAAACCAGACGGCGTCGGTGTCGGCGCGAATAGCCGCCGGCGCATCGAGCGTCGCCGCCTCGCCGGGTGCGCTCGCCGTCTCCGATCGCAAATGCGCCGTCAACAGCACGGTCTCGCCAATCTGCAGACCGTCATAGCCGTAATGAAACTGCAGCTGCGCGATGACGAGCACGAAGGGCACGATCATCCACAACATCGGCGCCAGCGACAAGCGAAGATACGTCAGGTTGTGGCGGAGCATCTCGCCCTGGGCCCGGAAAATCGCGCGCATGTCGTCGTTGAACAAGCGGATCTCGAACAGCGCCGCATGAATCTTGCGCTTCACCTCGTCCAGCGCCTCCTGGTTCGAGGTCCGGCGTACCACGAGCAGCATCACGATGGCGGTGACAAGCGACACCACCGCCAGGCTGCCGAGCGGCGGCAGACCGGATAGCGGCCGAAGCAGCGCATCGAAGAGCGAATCCAGCACGGCGTTGAGCGCAGCGATCACACCGGGCACGTCGATGGGCCGGTCAGGATATGTATCCCAGACCCTTCAGCTTTTTCTTGATGTCCTCTTCCGAGTCGGCCGTTTCGAGCTGCGCGATCTCCTTCTCGAGGGCGTGCGTGATGAATTCCTCCACTGACGAGTAGCCGGCGAGATCCGCGTAGCGCTTCACTTTCGCGAGCAGCGCCTTATCCAGCTTGATGCCCGATCCGAACATGGTCAGCCCTCCTGCAACGTTGAACTCTCCACCACGGGGGACACGGAGGAACACGGGGACAATCTGGTACTGCTTGATCCTCCGTGTCCACCGTGTCCTCAGTGGTGGAGAGTGTCCCTGGTGGAGTGTCTCATCAGTCACTTCTGGACCCTCGGAAACTGCTCAACCCCGAACTCGGCGACGATCGCGGCGGCGAGCGACTGCAGGTTCGGCGCCGGCTTCGCCAGCGCGCGGCTCGCGAACAGCACGCCGGGCACGGCGTCGGGATCCATGCAGTGGTCGCCGCTCCATTCGTCCGTGTTGTTCACGAGAATCTCGCGGGGAAGTCCGCCCAGCGCCGATTCGTCCGAGGATCTCGTACCTTTGGCGTAACCGACGATGAGATCGGGCGCGATGTCTTCGGTGCCCTCGAGATGGTAAACCTCCTCGCGCCGGAACACCTTCGCGACGGGTTTCTGGCCCGTCGCCGGATCGACAACCATCAGCAGCTGGCCCGCAACCTCGTTCGCCAACGCGGCACGATCGGCAGGCGCGACGATGCCCATGCGCTCGCGCCCTTTCACATTGATATACAAACCGTTCAGGCCCAGCGCGTAGGCGCGCGTTTTCGACCACTCGACGTTCTCGAAATTTCCGGGATCGGTTCTCAGATACGGATTACGGACAGCCAGATACCCGTTGTCGCGCAGCCAGCTGTTCAAGTTGAAGGCGCGCCGCCACGACGTAAACCCGTGATCCGACATGATCACGAGCAGATCGCTCGGGCCGATTCGGGTCGCCGCCTCGCCGACGATCCCGTCGAGGCCGACGTACACGTCTTCGATCGCGTGGGCGTACGGCGCGTCCTTGACGGGATCGTAGGCCGGGTGCTGCGGGTCGCGCTCGCGCCACATCATGTGCGACACCTGGTCGCTGTTGCCGAAATAGTAAAAGAGCAGTCCGTCCTGAAATCGGCCGAGGACGTAGTGAAATTGCCGCTTGTTCTCGTCGCCCGCAATTTTCGCCTGCGCGAGGAACTCGTCGCGGGTCAGGACGCCGGTCTTCAGCCCCTTTGTTTCCTCCGGCATGCCCTGGCTGTAATACCGGCCAGTCGCGCGCGCGAGCTCGGTGGCGTAGTCCTTGGGCGTCGAGATCGGAAGCGCAGGGTTCATCGGGTCGAGATCCAGCGGGCTGGCGTACAGCTCGAAATACGGGTCGAGCTGCTTGAGATAGAAGCGCGCCTCCGCATGCAGCTTCTGGAGGGCCGCGAGCTTCAACTCGATCGGAACCCAGTCGCTCCATTCGCCGATCTTCAACAGCCGCTCCTGGTCGCCGGCAACGAGCTTGACGAAATGCCGGCCGGCGTCGATGTAGCAGACGAACTCGGCGCGCGTCTTCTGCGGCTCTCGCAGAAACGGATCGTCGGGACCCTCGATCGACGCGCGGACCATACCGTTGTTCACATCGACCGGCACAACCGTGCCACCTGACAACGGCCGGCCGCCGAACGCGAACGGCTCGGACGTGAAGAACGAGAACGTCCCGTACGTGCCGAGGAGATCCGGCGTGCCCATGCCGCTCAGCTCGCGCGTCGCCTTGCCTGACGGCGGGAAATTCGCCGGCATCCGCACGATCGTCGTCTTTACGCCGCGATCTTCGAGCGGCTCCCAAAACGCCTCGCCGCGCCGCAACAGCTCGACGCGGCCGCCGGTGAGCGGAAACTGATAGCTCCCGATCTTGATCGTTCGTCCGCCGGCCTCTGTTTTCGTCGTCGAGAGATACGGCTCGAACGTCTTGGCCTCGCGATGGATGAAGTCGAAGATGCCGTGCCGGCCGGGATCGGTTCCGGTGATGAAGGTCGACCACGCGACGGGACTCTGCGGCGGCACCGACGATCCGAGCGGCGCGAAGCTGCCGGATCGTGCGAGCCTCGCGAGATTCGGAAGGCGGCCCTGCGCGATCAGCTCGCGCGTGAGCTGATAGTCGAGACCGTCGAACCCGATCACGATCACGCGCCGTCCCGCCGCCTGCGTCTTCCGCGCACAGGACGCGCCGAGCGCTGCAATCACCAGGAGACCAACAAGGGGAAACCCGTACAGCTTTTGCCTTTGTGTCCTTGGTGTCCTTTGTGGTTCAACCATCCGCCTCGACCTTCGACCGCTCAGACCGCGACCGCGAACGGACGCCCGTCCATGTGGGCGGGCGGCTGAATACCGAACAGGCGCAGCACCGTCGGTGCGATGTCGACGATGTGTGGCTCCTCGGCGTCGATCGAGCGGCTGCAGAAAAACACGCCGGGCACGAGACGCGGATCGATGCAGTGATCGCCGCTCCACGCCTTGACGTTGTCTTCGAACACCGGCCCTGCCACGACACCGGTCGCGCAGTCCCACGACGTGCGGTAACCGGCGTTGTAGCCGATGATGAAATCGGGGCCGTTCTCGAGGTACGGTCCCGAATACAACTTCGCGGGATCGAACGCGTCTCGAATCCCGATCTCGCTCTTCTCCTCGTCGCGCAGGTTTTTGAGCTTCGCGATGAGTTCCGCCTTGAGCGCCTCCGCCTCGGCGCCCGGCGCGACGATTCCCTGCTCCTCGCGTCCCCGCACGTTCAGGAACATGCCGGTGAGGCCGAGGCAGTAAGCCTTCGTGTTCGACCAGTCCACGTCGCGCAGCCACTCGGCGCTGCCATCGGTGCGCTCGCGCAGCGTCAGGTAGCCGTTGCGATGCAGCCACGCGTTGAGATTCACGCCGCGGCGGAACGAGCTGAAGCCATGGTCGGAGAGCACCATCAGCAGGTCGCCCGGGCGAAGCTTCTTCATCACCTCACCGACCAGCGCGTCGTTGCTCTTGTAGAGCTCGCGGATCGCGTCTTTGTGCTCCGAAGGCGCGCGGCCTCGCGCCGCCGGGTGGCCCGCTTCGAGATACCGCCAGAACATGTGCTGGATGCGATCGGTCGCGTCGAACACGCAGACGACGGTGCCGCGCCGCAGGCGGTCGAGCGCCGAGAAGAACATCGACTGCCGCTCGCGATCGATGTCGTAGGCCTGCTTCAGGAATGTCGCGTCGCTCGTCACCGATTCGTTCAGCGCCCACGTGTCTTCGGCGAGGCCGAGCGTCGAGTACGCTCCGACACGTTTGGCGAGATAGGTCGCGTAGTACGACGGGTGCGAGATCGGCATCGCCGGGTTATCGGGATCGAGGTTGATCGGCGAGACGTAGAGCGAGAAGTGCTCGTCCATCTCGAGCACCTGGAAACGCGCGATGCCGCCGATCTTCACGCCCGGCGCCGCCTTGAAGGTGAGCGGGATCCAGTCGCTCAGTTTGCCGGTTTCAAGATCGACCGTCGTCCCGTCGATGCGGGCGCGCACGCGCCCGGCCGCGCGATCGATCGCGAGCGTCATCGGAATCGTGAGCGGCGGGTTGGCGACGACAAACGCGTTGTCGGGGCCCTGAATTGCCGTCTCGATCCGATCGTCCTTTTGCTCGACCGCGATGCGCAGGCCGCCCTCCTTGAACCGGCCGCTGGCCGGCCGCGTGGTGAACAGCAGGAACGTGCCCTGCGTGCCGAGGAGGTCGGGCACGCACATCGCGCTCAGCTCGGCGCCGTAGAACTTGTCCGGCGGGAACGTGATCGGCACGCGCAGGACCGTGCTCCAGATCCGGTGCTCGCCGAGAATCGTCCAGAACGGCTTCGATTTGCGGAGCAGACGCAGCTCGGGACGATGCCGGGGGATCAGATAGCGGCCGACTTTGAAGAACCGCTCGACCTTCCCGATGTAGGCCGACGACAGCACCGGCAGGTACGTGCGGCGATCGCGATCGAGAAAGTCGAAGATGTTGTGCCGCGCCGGATGCACGCCGGTGCTGAATGACGACCATGCGACCGGCGAAATAGACGGGTACGTGGTACGCAGCCGCCGATAGGCCCCTGTCTTCGCCAGCCGCGCGAAATTCGGCAGGATGCCTTCCGTCATGAATCGATCGGTCAGCTTCGGATCCTGGCCGTCGAGGCCGACGACGATGAGCCGCTTGATCGACGCGCGGGGAGGCTTCTGTCCAGTGGCGAGCCGCCACAGCGCGCGGAAGGGCCAGATCAGAATCGACGCGATCGCGATGACAATCGTCGTGAAGACGACGAGAAACGACGAGAGCACCGCGAAGCCGGCCCCGGGGCCGATGTACGCATCCGCGCGCGTGGGTATCGCGAGCAGGGCGGCCGCCGCGAGCGCAACGCCGCGCCAGATGTATCTTCTGCGCATGAACGTGTCGATCGCGTTGTAGTCTATACCACGTGACTCGGATCGATCGGCTGTATCGGCGCCTTCGCTACGGCGCACCCATCGTGGTGGTCTCCGGCCTGCCGCGGTCGGGGACGTCGATGGCGATGAAGATGCTCGACGCCGGCGGCCTTGCGACGATGACGGACGGAATTCGCACCGCCGACGAGAGCAACCCGAAGGGCTATTACGAGTTCGAGCCGGTCAAGGCGCTCGACAAAAACGGTGGCGATGTAGCCTGGCTCGGCGCCGCGCGCGGCAAAGCCGTAAAAATCATCTCATTTCTGCTGACGTTTCTTCCCGACACCTTCGACTACCGGGTGATCTTCATGGACCGCGATATCGACGAGGTGCTCGCCTCGCAGAACAAGATGCTCGCGACGCGCGGGGAACACGCCGATACCGGAGACGATGCGCACATGCGGCAGGTGTACGAACAGCATCTGCAGAAGGTCGCCCGGTTTCTTCGGAACCGGAAATGCTTCGTCACGATGCGGCTGCGCTACAAAGATACCGTCAACAACCCCGCCGCCGAGGCGCGGCGGATCAACGAATTTCTGGGCGGCCGCTTGAACGTCGAACGCATGGCTGCCGTGGCCGACCGGGAGTTGTATCGGAACCGAAAGGTGTAAGAACACGTTGCAACACTGATTTCCGAACCACAAAGCACACAAAG
>Ga0066710_100004413_pt1 | contig 12446 bp, 11 predicted proteins | sample GraSoiAngelo_159_FD_79666 | JGI IMG/M metagenome (GOLD analysis project Ga0066710, IMG submission 79666) | Grasslands soil microbial communities from the Angelo Coastal Reserve, California, USA - 14_1009_16_40cm | ecosystem: Environmental > Terrestrial > Soil > Grasslands | place: USA...
CGACAAGCTGCACCTGATCACGTCCAACACGAAGACGGCCGTGTCGCTCTATCCGCCGGCTCTGCACTCGGCTCCCCCGCCGCTCGGAGGGGGAGCCCCGGCGAAGAAGTCCACCGCGAAGAAGTCGACTCGGAGGAAGGGGACGGCCAAGAAGTCGACCGCCAAGAAGTCGACCCGGAGGAAATCGACCGCGAGGCATCACCTCGAATTCCGACCCATCAGCGGGGGCTCCAAACACTTCGGCCAGACCTGGGTGAGTGACACCATCTACAGCGCGGTAATCTCGATATCCGTCATTCCCGGGAACCCCACCCCCAAGGACGTGGTGAACAACCTGGCGGCCAAGTTCGTTCCCGGAGGGCTCTACCGGGGAGCCTCCGTCGTCGCGGGCGAGATGAACGTCCTGACGATGCTGGGATCCGACGACTATGCCACCCTGCGGGACGCCCTGACGAACGACCTGCCGAAGATCAAGGGGATGGCGAGTTACTCCATCGCCCTGAACTTCCGGAGACCGCCCCAGTAGCTCCACGGGCGAGCGACGGGCGGGATCAGACGGATCGGGCCCCGGGCGATGCCCGGGGCCCGATCTTGCTGCCGTGACGGGGGGGTTAGGTCACGGTGATGGGGAAGCCCGGCGAGTAGCCGCTCGTCGCGCCGTTCGACGTCCTCCGCAGCCGCGACCGGAACTTGTACGTACCGGTGGCCTGTGCCGTCGAGTCGAAGGTGACCGACATGCTGGTCACACCGATCATCCAGTCCGTGAAGCCGCCACCGGGATTCTGCTTCTGGACGTCATAGACGAACCCCGCCGGAGCTGCGATGGACGCCACGGTCACCGTGAATATCGTGCCAACAGGACCGGAGGTCGGCACAACTTTGTCCCTGGCGCCGATGGTCCCCTTCATCCCCAGCGACACGTGGAAGGTGCAGTGGTAGGGGTACAGGCCCGCCGCCGTGATGGTGAACGAGAAGCTGGCGCCCGGCCCCACCGTTCCGGAGTCCCACAAGGCCAGCGGGGTGTCCTGAGTGCTGGTGTGAGACGTGCTGGTGGTGCTGTTCGTCCACTTGACGGTGTCGCCCACCTTGAGCTTCCCCGGATCGGGCGTGAACGAGAAGTTCACCATCGAGATGCTGACGGTGGAGGCCTGAGCCCCTGTCTGGACCACCAGCGCCAGCAGCAGGGCGAGGGGTGTGGCTCTTCGGAAGAGGCGCAGCAAGGTGAGCTCCTTTCGCTCCGGCCGGATTACCAGAAGGCATTACGCACCACATCCCCCCTCGGATTCAACCCCTTCCTCGGGGTAATCTCGGCCCGTGGCCCACCGGATCACGCTCATCCCCGGGGACGGGATCGGACCCGAGGTCGCCGATGCCGCGCGGAGGGTGGTCGAAGCCACCGGCGTCGAGATCGACTGGGACGTCCAGGAGGCCGGGGCCGCCGTGATGGAACGGGAGGCATCGCCCCTCCCGGAAAGGGTCCTGGCCTCCATCCGCAACAGCCGCACGGCGCTGAAGGGCCCCATCACCACGCCGGTGGGGAGCGGGTTCAGGAGCGTGAACGTGGCCCTGCGCCAGGAACTCGACCTGTTCGCCGCGATCCGTCCTGCCCTTAGCCTGCCGGGGGTCCCGACCCGCTACGAGGGCGTCGACGTGGTGGTGATCCGGGAGAACACGGAGGATCTGTACGCCGGGATCGAGTTCGAACGAGGCAGCGAGGCCCTGGGGCGGCTCCGAGAGGAGCTGCGGGCCCTGGCCGGGTTCGAGATCCGAGACGACGCCGGGGTCACGGTGAAGCCGATCAGCGTGTCGGGGACCCGCCGGATCGTTCGGTTCGCATTCGACTTCGCCCGGCGGAACGGGCGCCGGACGGTCACGCTGGGGCACAAGGCGAACATCATGAGGTTCTCCGACGGGGTGTTCCTGTTCACGGCCGGGGCCGAGGCGCAGTTCTACGGTGACGTCTGGTTCGAGGAGGTCCAGGTGGACGAGCTGGCCCTGCGCCTGGCCTCGAACCCCGAGGAGCTGGACGTCCTGCTGCTACCGAACCTGTACGGGGACATCCTGAGCGACCTGTGCGCCGGCCTGGTCGGGGGCCTTGGGCTGGTTCCCGGGGCCAACCTGGGATGGGAGTACGCGGTGTTCGAACCCGTCCACGGGAGCGCCCCCGACATCGCGGGCAAGGGAGTGGCCAACCCGGTGGCCATCGTCCTCTCGGCTGCCATGATGCTGGCCCACCTCGGCGAGGCGTTCGCGGCCCGCGCGGTGAGGTCCGGCGTCGCCGAGGTCCTGGCGGCCGGCGACGTGCGGACCCCAGACCTGGGCGGGACGGCAAGCACGGAGGATGTGGCCGCCGCGATTGCCCAGGCCGTGCGCCATGCGATGAGCTTGCGGTGAATCGATCCCGCCGGCCCGGGCTGACCTGCGCACGCTCGGCTCAGCTCTTCGGCCCCCGACCGGGAGCCTTCCTCTTCACCTGTCAACAACCGGGCTCGCCGTGGTGCCCGCAGCAGCCGGTGAAGGGCGGCCCGACGGTTCGAAACAGCGCCCGTGACCTGTTCAGGCCGGTCAGCCACAGCTTGGTGGACAGCGGGCCGTCGAACTCGCTCCAGTTCGTGAAGAACTGCCGCGCGTAGTCGCCCAGGCCCTCCTTGCGCTTCGCCATCTATCCACCTCCCAGCACGCCCCGCTCGTGCATCGAGCGGCGTGAGCATCCTCGATCGCCGTCATGCGGCGTCGGATTCCATCTCTCGCGTGTACCGGCCGTCGCGGGCGGCGCTGTTGTTCCGGGCCCGGAGTGCCAGCGCGCGTTGAGCGGCCTCGACGTTCTCCTCACGCCCGACCCACGCCTTCAGCGCCGGGGCCTGGAGGGCCCGGCCGTAGGAGAACGACAGCGCCCACGGGTGCGGCCCCCGCCTGTTCATGACGTCGAGGCGTTCGGTGGCCTCCACATCGGCCTGGCCCCCGGACAGGAACACGATGCCAGGGACTGCGGGTGGGACGGTTGCCCGGAGGCACCGCAGGGTCATCTCGGCGACCGTGTCGTGGTCGGCCTGCCGGGCGGCCTCCTTGCCCGAAAGCACCATGTTCGTCTTGAGCAGCGAGCCCTCCAGCAGGACCCGGGCGTCGAACAGCTCCTCGAACGTGGCCTGGAGCGCCCTGAGCGTTGCCTGGTAGTGCGCCTCGATGGCGTGCGAGCCGTCCATCAGCGTCTCCGGTTCGACGATGGGCACGATCCCGGCCTCCTGGCAGAGCGCCGCATACCTCGCCATGGCGTGGGCGTTCGCCCGGATGCAGCCGTCTGTGGGCAGCCCGTTCGCCTCGTCAACCCCGATCACCGCCCGCCACTTGGCGAACCGGGCCCCGAGCTCCCGGTATTCGGCCAGACGCTTGCCGAGACCGTCCAGCCCCTCGGTGACCTTCTCGCCGGGAAACAGCGCCAGGTCCTTCGCGCCGGCGTCGACCTTGATGCCGGGGATGATCCCCTGCTTCTCCAGCACCTCGGTGAACCGGGTCCCCTCGGCCGTCGCCTGCCGGATGGTCTCGTCGAACAGGATGACCCCGCTGATGTGATCCCCCAAGCCGGGCGTGGTGAAGAGCATGTCGCGGTACGCGCGCCGATGCTCTTCGGTGGACTCCAGCCCGATGGACTTGAAACGCTTCTCGATCGTGGGATGGCTCTCGTCGGCCGCGAGGATCCCTCTCCCCGGGGCGACCAGCTCTCGCGCCGTGGCTTCCAGCTCGCTGGTGCTCATGGCGTGTTCCTCCTGGTCGGGTGGACACCTGGATTGTATGAAGAACGGCTGGGGGAGGCATCGGCTGAGCCGATCTCAGGCCAGCGACACCAGCTCGAGCAGGTCGTCGGTCCAGAAGTCCAGGGTCCCTTCGGGCATGGCCAGCACCCGGTCGGGCGTCAGCTCCCGGACGAAGGCCTCGTCGTGGCTCACCACCACCATCGAGCCCGGCCACGCCGCCAGGGCCCGCCCGATCGCCTCGCGCGACGGCGGGTCGAGGTTGTTGGTCGGCTCGTCCAGCAGCAGCAGGTTGTGCCGCCCCGCCACCAACTGAGCCAGCGCGAGCTTCGTCTTCTCCCCGCCCGAGAGCGTGCCGGCGTCCTGGAAGGCTAGATCGCCGGTCAGACGGAACATGCCCATGAGCCTGCGGAGGTCCTCGTCCGGCGCTTTCGAGTGCTCGCGCATGTGCGACAGCGCGTCGGCTCCGGCGGAGATCCCCTCGTGCTCCTGCGCGTAGTACCCGAGCGACACCCCCGCTCCCAGCCTCACGCTTCCCCGGTCGGAGTTCGACTCCCCCGCCAGGATCCGCAGGAGCGACGTCTTGCCCGCGCCGTTCAAGCCCATCACCAGCAGCCGCTCGCCGCGGCCGAGGTCGAATCCGACCTCGGAGAACACCGGCGGCCCGCCGTAGCCCTTGGCCAGGCCGTCGGCCACCAGGACCAGGTTGCCCGAGTGGGGCGGCTCGGGGAACCGAATCCTGATCCTCCGTTCGCGCTTCGGGGCCGCCACGGCGTGCCGCTGGAGCCGTTCGACCCGCGAGTCGAGCGTGTGGGCGATCCGGGCCCGCTTCTCGGTCCCGTGCCGCATCGAGTCCGCCAGCGCGGAGAGCCGCCTGATCTCGGCCTCCTGCCGGACGGCCACCCTCGCCAGCCGCTGCTCGTCCTGGCGCCGGGCCTCCCGATACTGCGAGTAGGTCCCCCGGTACTCGACCAGCGCGCGGTCGTCGAGGTGCAGGATCCGGGTGATCGAACGATCGAGCAGCGCCAGGTCATGGCTCACCACCAGCAGCGCGCCGCGGTACCCGGCCAGGAACTTCATGAGCCAGGCCTTCGCGTCGCTGTCGAGGTGGTTGGTCGGTTCGTCCAGCAGCAGCAGGTCCACGCCGCCGAAAAGGATCCGGGCCAGCTCCGCGCGGCGGCGCTCCCCTCCGGAGAGCACGGCCACCGGAAGGTCCAGCCGGTCGGGCGGCAGGCCCAGCCCCGCGGCGATCTGTCGCGCCGTTGCCTCCGCCGAATAGCCACCGGCGTCGCGGAACTCCTGTTCGGCCTTGGAGTAGCGGGCCACGTTCGGCAGCGTGGGGCTCTCGTCGAGCACGAGCCTCAGCTTCTCGAGCCTGAGCGGAGCGTCGTCGAGGCCACGGGCCGACAGGACGTGGGCCAGTGCGGTGATCGAGAGATCGCCCCGGCCGACCCGCGGATCCTGCGGCAGGTAGCCGAGGTCGCCCCGGCGCTGGACGGACCCGCCCACCGGCGAGGCCTCCTCGGCCAGGACCTTGAGGAGCGACGTCTTGCCGGCGCCGTTTCGCCCGACGAGGCCCACCTTTTCCCCGGCGTGCAGCGTGAACGAGGCGGTCTCGAGCACGAGGCGGCCTCCGATTTCGATAGAGAGATCTCGAACCTGAAGCATGGTGTCCCTTTCCCGAAGCTCCGAACGATCGGCGCGACGAACGGCCTCGCGCTCCGGGTCCCGAAGCGCGGCGCGGTGGGGCCGGAGCCCCACGGGCGCGTCAACTCATTCGGTGCGGATCGCCATGCCCTTCAGGTCCTCCTGCCACCGGCAGCGGCAGGCCAATGGTACCGCCTCCCGTCCGCGAGCTTAGAGCTTCGACAGGTCCGCGCACTTCGCCCGGATGCCGTCGGCGGCCTGGCGCAGGGCGGACACCTCCTGATCGTTCAGCTCGAGCTCCACGATCTCCTCGACGCCCCCGCGGCTCAGCCGCGCCGGCACCCCCACGTAGACGTCGGAGATGCCGTACTGGCCGGTGCACCAGGCGCACACGGGCAGCACCTCCTTCGTGTCGCCGGCGATGGCGTTGACCATCTGGGCGATGGCCGCGGAGGGGGCGTAGTAAGCGCTGCCCTTCTTCAGCAGGGCCACGATCTCGGCCCCGGCCTCGCGGGTCCGCTGGTACAGGCGTTCCAGCGTCGCCTCGTCGACCAGGTCCGTCAGGGGCTTCCCGCCGACGGTGGCCTGGCGTGGCAGCGGGACCATCGACTCGCCGTGAGATCCTAAGGTCATCGCCTCCACGCTCGACGGCGACACGCCCAGGGCTTCGGCGATGAAGAACCGGAGCCGGGAGGAGTCGAGCACCCCGGCCATCCCCATGACCCGCTCCTTGGGGAACCCGGAGACGTCCGAGGCCAGGTAGGTCATCTCGTCGAGCGGGTTCGTCACCACGATCAGGATCGAATCCGGCGAGTGCTCGACCGCCCGGCGGACCACCTCGCGGATGATCCCGGCGTTCTTGTCGAGCAGATCCATCCGGGTCATGCCCGGCTGGCGGGGCAACCCCGCGGTGATGACCACCACGTCCGACCCGGCGGTGTCCGCGTAGTCGTTCGTGCCGAGGACGTTCGGCTCGAACCCCTCGATCGGAGCGGACTCCTTCATGTCGAGCGAGAGCCCCTGGGGGAGGCCCTCGATGATGTCGATCAGCACCACCTCGTCGGCCAGCCCCTTCTGCGCCACCCGCATCGCCGTCGTGGCTCCAACGAACCCGCTGCCCACGATGGTCACTCGCATACCCGAACCTCCCGTGGTCGGTCAGGAGGCAATCCTACGGAGGATGGGACGGAGGCGTTTCGATGAAGGCCCTCCCCGGAGGGCGGGGACCTACGCGGGGACCAGGATGGGCGGGACCGTGATCTCGGCCTGCTGCAACATGAGCGCGAAGTCGTGGGGCTGGCTGGCGATGGCCATCGCGTCCTTCACGGTCACGATCTCCCGCTGGACCAGCCCCAGGAGGGATTGGTCGAACGTCTGCATCCCGTAACTCTTGCCCTTGGCGATGATGTCGTGGATCGCCGACGTGGTCTCCTTGTCGATGATCCGTTCGGCGATCCGCCCGTTGTTCACCATCACCTCGACCGCCGGGATCATGCCCCCGCCGATTCGTTCGATCAGCCGCTGGCAGACCACGCCCTTGAGCACGCTGGAGAGCGAGACCCGAACCTGGTGCTGGTGCTCGGGCGGGAAGAAGTCGACGACGCGGTTCACCGTCTCCACCGCGTCGGATGTGTGCAGGGTCGAGAACACCATGTGGCCGGTCTCCGCGGCGGCAAGGGCGGCCGCCACGGTCTCCGTGTCGCGCATCTCGCCGATCAGGATCACGTCGGGGTCCTGCCGCATGGCGGCCCGGATGGCCGTCAGGAAGCCGTCGGTGTCCACCGCGATCTCGCGCTGGCTCACCGTGGCCACGCGGTCGGGGTGCAAGACTTCGATGGGGTCCTCGATGGTGAGGATGTGCACGGGGCTGTTGGCGTTGATGTGGTCGATCATGGCCGCGAGCGTGGTCGTCTTCCCCGAACCCGTGGGCCCGGTGACCAGGCACAGCCCGCGAGGGGACTCGGCGAGCTCACGGATCACCGGAGGGAGCCCCAGCTCGTCGAACGACTGGCTGCCGACCCGAACCCGCCTGAGCACCAGGCTGATCGAGCCGCGCTGCTGGAAGACGTTCACCCGGAACCGGCCCACGCCGGCCAGGGACAGCGCGAAGTCCAGCTCCCGCTTCTCCTTGAGGGCATCCTTGCGGTCGGCGGGAAGGATCGATTGGGCGATGTACGCGGTGTCCTCGGGCGTGAGGTGCCGGCCCTCCATGCGTCGGAGCTTCCCGTCGAGCCGGATCACGGGCGGCGCCCCTGCCTTCAGGTGGACGTCGGACCCGTTGGCCTCCGCCAGGGTTCGAAGCAACGACTTCAGGTTGAGCACAAGCCCTCCAAGGCGGACGTCGAAAGCCGCTACACGTTCAATCGGCTGATCGGTCCATGCCCTTGAACACCGGCCCGGCCCCCGTCCCCGCGCTCCGGCCGGGCTCGTGCCGCCGGCAGGCCAGGGGTCAGGCCCCGAGCTTCTCGATGACGGCGTCCGCGACCTGGCTGGTGCCCACGGCGGTGGGGTCGTCCCGGGTGGGCTTCATGTCGTAGGTGACGCTCCTGCCCTCCTCGATCACCGCCGCCAGAGCAGCCTCAAGGCGGTTCGCCGCGTCGTCCTCGTTCAGGTGACGGAGCATGAGCACGCCGCTGAACATCATGGCCATGGGGTTGACCTTGTTCATGCCCTTGTACTTCGGCGCGCTTCCGTGGGTGGCCTCGAACACCGCCGCCTCGTCGCCGATGTTCGCCCCCGGCGCCACGCCCAGGCCCCCGATCAGCCCGGCGCACAGGTCGCTGACGATGTCCCCGTAGAGGTTCGGGAGCACCAGCACGTCGTATTCCTCGGGCCGGCCGACCAGCTGCATGGAGAGGTTGTCGACGATCCGGTCCTCGAACTCGATGTCGGAGTACTCCTCGGCCACCTCGCGGGCGGTGGCGAGGAACAGCCCGTCGGAGAACTTCATGATGTTCGCCTTGTGTACCGCGGTGACCTTCCTGCGATGGTACTTTCGGGCGTATTCGAAGGCGTACCGGACGATCCGCTGGGTCCCGCCGACGCTGATCGGCTTGATCGAGATGCCGGAGTCCTGGCGGATCTGCCGCTGCGACAGGAGCTCGAGGACCTCGATGAGCTTGAGCGTCTCCGGCTGCCCCATCTCGAACTCGATGCCGGCGTACAGGTCCTCCATGTTCTCCCGGCAGATCACGATGTCGACGTCCTCGTAGCGCGAGCGGACGCCCTTGTAGGACTTGCACGGTCGGAGGCAGCAGTAGAGTTCGAGCTCCTTGCGCAGGGCGACGTTCACGCTGCGGAAGCCCTTGCCCACCGGGGTGGTGATGGGACCCTTGATGGCCACCCTGTTCTGCCGGATCGACTCGAGCACGTGCTCGGGCAGGGGCGTCCCGTACTTGTCCATGACGTCCGCCCCAGCCTCCTGGACGTCCCAGTCGAACTCGACCCCGGTCGCCTCGAGTACCCTGCGGGTGGCCTCGGACAGCTCGGGCCCCACCCCGTCGCCGGGGATCAAGGTCACTCGGTACGCCATATCGGTCGTGCCTCCTCGTGTTCGGAACCCGTCATGCTAGCCGAGCGGGCCGGGCAAGCGAGCACGCGTGTGGATCGGAGCCTTCAGGCACAGCTTCGAACCCCGAACGGAACCGTGACGGGTCGTCCTTGGGACCTGTCCGGGGTGATGACGTCGAGCGTCACACAGCCCGGGCCCGCGACGATGGACCCGCCGGGGAATTGCGGACCTTCCTGTCAGTCAATGCCAGACGAGAGGTGATCCTTGCAACTCTGAAACGTGACGGCTGGTTCCCCGTCTGAGACTTGTACGCGTTGTCGGATCGCAACGCGGATTGATCGAAGAGCAGGGAAGCTCGGCCAGCCGCAGAGAGCACGCCGACCGTCACATTCACCGGCAGCCCTATTCGCACCACCGACGGAATGATTGGATATCGGCCGCTCTTGTTGGCCTGGAACATCCAACTGGGCGCGGCGGCAGCCTGGCGGAGGCCAACAAAGCCCTTCGAAGAAGCTACCGTCCATCAGTGATCCGATCATCGTCGCCATCGGACCGAGTTTTCCACGCCGGGGAAGCAAGGCACCGTTCGCGGCGGCGTTGGTAAACTCGTCCACGTGAGCGAGAAGGGCCTGGCAGACGTCGTCGCCGCGCAGACGAAGATCTCCGACATCGACGGCAAGCTCGGGAAGCTCTGGTACGCGGGGTACTCCATCGACGACCTCGCCGGGCAGTCCACCTTCGAAGAGGTCCTGTTCCTGCTCCACCACATCCGGCTCCCCTCGCAGCGGGAGCTGGACGAGCTGACCGAGCGGATGGTCGAGTACCGCGAGACGGCCGAGTTCATCGCCGAGCTGATGCCGACGCTCGCGGAGCAGACCTCGCCGATGTCCATGCTTCGAACCGCCGTCTCGGCGGCGTCGGCCTACGACCCGGATGGCTGGGACAACTCACCGGATGCGATGTACCGCAAGGCCATCCGGATCACCTCCCTCATCCCCACGCTGATCGCCTACTACGACCGGCACCGCCGGGGCCTCGACCTGGTGGACCCGAACCCGAAGCTCCCCCACGCCGCCAACTTTCTGTACATGCTCTCGGGCGAGGAGCCGTCGCTGGAGGCAGCGAGGGCCTTCGACGTCCAGTTCATCCTGTACGCGGACCACACGATGAACGCCTCGACGTTCACCGCCCGGGTCGTGGCCTCCACGCTCTCGGACATCCACTCGGCGGTGGTGGCCGCCATCGCGGCGCTGAAGGGACCGCTGCACGGCGGGGCCAACGAGCTGGCCATGCGGATGCTCGAGGACATCGGCTCGGTGGACCGGGCCGAGGCGTACGTGAAGGAGCTGTTCGACCGGGGCGAGAAGATCATGGGGTTCGGACACCGGGTGTATCGAACGGTCGACGATCCCCGGGCCACCATCCTTCGCGCGCTGTCGAAGCAGCTCGGCGAGCAGTCCGGGGAGCCGATCTGGTACGAGATCTCGGAGCAGGTGGACGAGATCGTTCGGCGGGACAAGGCCCTTCGCCCGAACGTGGACTTCTACGCGGGCAGCCTCCTCCACTACGTCGGCCTGCCCACCGACCTGTTCACGCCGATGTTCGCAGCGTCCAGGGCCGCCGGCTGGACGGCGCACATCCGAGAGCAGTACGCGGACAACCGGATCATCAGGCCGGACTCCGAATACATCGGCCCCAGCGACCAGCGCTACGTTCCGATCGAAGAGCGAACCGGGGAGGAAGCCGCATCGTGAGGGTCTCCGAGATTATGACGAAGGCGGCGGTGATCGACCAGCCCGACGACACGCTGGTCGAGGCGGCTCGAAAGATGTGGCACCAGCAGACCGGCTCGCTCCTGGTGCTCGACGGGGAGGACCTGGTGGGCATCATCACCGAGCGCGACATCCTGAAAGCGGTGGCGGCCGGAACCTCGCTGGACCAGACCCGGATCTCCGAGGCCATGACGAAGGATCCCGTGACGGTGGGGCCGGGGACCTCGCTCCGCGAGGCCGCCAAGGTCATGGCCGACCGTTGGATCCGGCACCTCCCGGTGCTGGACGGGGGCCGGCTGGTCGGCGTGATTTCCCAGCGCGACCTGGCCGGCGTGCTGGCCGGGGCGCTCAACGAGCCGGAGGCCCTGGAGCAGCTGGTCGAGGCTTCCGAGCTGGTCCGGGAGCGCCGGCTCCGCCGGGTCGAGCACGGGGTCTGGGACTAGGTCCCGCCGGCTCCGCGCCTCGGGGCAGGGCGGACCCGGGGCCGGACCACGTGGCTCGCCCCCACCAGCAGATAGAACCCGGCCAGCAGGAGGATCCCGACCCGGAAGGGGATGGCGATCAGCGCCGGGATGAGCGCGCCCCCGACCCAGGCCAGCTGGAACGCCACCTCGTACCGGACGAACACCCGGCCCTGGGCCCGGGCCGGCGCCCATCGTTGCATGAGGCTCTGGAAGGCCAGCCGCCCGAGCTCGGTGGCCATCCCGGCAAGGGCCGAGAACACGGCCAGCACCGGAAGGGTGAACAGCCGGTAGGCCACCACGGCGCCGATCCCGGCGGCCACCAGGCTCCCCAGCACCACCCGTTCCTCGCGGAGGCCGGCCGGGAGCCGGGGAGCCACCAGGTCACCCAGGAAGCCGCCCACCAGGCCGGCGGCGGCCAGAACCCCGAACCAGTACGGCGGATGGCCGCCCCCCCGCAGGGCGAACGCAAGGAGGAACAGGATGTAGCCGCTGGCTGCCCGCAGGCTTCCCGCCCCGACCGCCGCGACCTCGAGGGCCGGGACCCGGCCGAAGCGGTCCACGGTTCCCTGGGGCGATCGAACCGCCGGCTGTGGAAGCCGAAGGTTCAGCAGCGCGCCGACCGTGTACGCCGCTGCGGCCAGGTACAGCACGGAGGTGGCTCCCCCCAGCTTGATCGCGAGCAGCCCCGGCCCGCTCCCCAGCAGCACCCCCGCCACGGCCATCCGCCCCAGCCGGCCGTTCGCCCGCACCAGCCCCTCCCCGCTGGGGGCGTACGCGCTGGTCAGCCCGTTCTTGGTGATGCCGTGCACCTTCGATAGGACCAGCAGGGCGAAGGCCAGAGGGAACAGGGCCAGGGTCGAGAACCGGGGGGCCGCCAACACGGCGACGATGGCCCGGCCGGCGGCCGATCCGAAGGAGATCCCCCGCCGGAACCCGCCCCGGTCGAGAAGGGGTGCGAGCACGGGAGCCGCCACCGCCAGGGGGGCCATGGTCAGGGCGAGGTACAGCGCCACCTTCACCCTGGCCTGCCCCACCGGGAGGGAGAAGAAGACGGACTCAGCGAGGGCGATGGAGACCAGGCCGTCGCCGGCCGCGCTGGCCATGTGCACGAGCGCGTACGCGTCGAGGGGTTCGTCCGAGTGCCACATGCGCACCAGCGGACGAACCCCCAGCCGGACCAGCGCCCCGGCGCGGAGCGCCATGGACTCGCGTCCGCCCTTCGCCGCGGAGGGGCCCGAACGGTTCGCCGGCGGCCTCGACCGCAACCGCTGCCTCCGCCTCCGTCAAGCCGTGGCGGGCCGAG
>Ga0066710_100004414_pt1 | contig 12444 bp, 14 predicted proteins | sample GraSoiAngelo_159_FD_79666 | JGI IMG/M metagenome (GOLD analysis project Ga0066710, IMG submission 79666) | Grasslands soil microbial communities from the Angelo Coastal Reserve, California, USA - 14_1009_16_40cm | ecosystem: Environmental > Terrestrial > Soil > Grasslands | place: USA...
CTCGGCCTGCAACGTCCGCACCCCGAAGTTCTTGTGCCGCGACAGCTCGTGCAGCAGCTCCGACGCCGGCGTGATCGAGTAGCTCGCGTAGAAGATCGGCAGGCCGCTCGTCGCGCTCGCCGCGATCAACCCCCACGCCAAGGCCGTCGTCCCGTTGGCGTTCCGGTAGATCCCCGGCGCGAGGTCCGCCTTCTTCACCTCGTAGGTGTGGGCGAAGACCTCGGTCGTCTCGCCGAAGTTGTAGCCGGCCTTAAAGGCCGCGACGTTCCCCTCCAGGATCTCCGGCTTCGTCGCGAACTTCTCCTCGATCCAGCGCAGCGTCAGGTCCGTCGGCCGCGAGTACATCCAGGAGAGCAGCCCGAGCGCGAACATGTTCTTCGCCCGCTCGGCCTCCTTCTTCGTGATGTCGATGCCCTCGGCCGCACGCGTCGTGATCGAGGTCATCGGCACCCGGAACACCTGGTAGCCATCCAACGAACCATCCTCGAGCGGGTTGCTCGAATAGCCGGCCTTCTCGAGGTTCCGGTCGAAGAAGGCGTCCTCGTTCACGATCAGCGTGCCACCCTTCTCCAGGTCCCGAAGGTTGGCCCGCAGCGCCGCCGGGTTCATCGCAACGAGCACGTTCGGTGCGTCCCCGGGCGTTACGATGTCCCGCGACGCGAAGTGGATCTGGAACGCCGAAACCCCCGCCAACGTGCCCGCGGGTGCCCGGATCTCGGCCGGAAAGTCGGGCAGGGTGGCCAGGTCGTTGCCCATGATGGCCGTGGCATTGGTGAATCGGTCGCCGGTCAACTGCATCCCATCGCCCGAGTCCCCGGCGAACCGGACGACGACATGGTCTTTCTCCAGGACGGTCTTCGTGGTCATCTCACTCCTTGGAACCTCTCGCCCTTACTGTACGACGCGCGAGCGGCTGCACCACATCTCCACCGTTCAGCCCCTCGGCCCCTGCTAGCATCTCGCCACAATGACGATCGCGGTCGGCGCGTATCAGCATGGGATCTACCCTCGGTCGGAGGACGTCGTCGCGGCGACGCGGGGACTGGAGCGAGGGCGCACCACGCCCGACGAGGTCGAGGCGGCCTACCGGGCCGACCGGGACGACTTCGTCGAGGTCCAGCGCGACGCCGGGATGGACTTCTTCTCCGATGGGCTGCTGCGCTGGCAGGACCTCTTCCGGCCGCTCGTCGGGCTCTCAGGCGGCCTGGACGCCCGAACCCTGGTGCGGTGGTTCGACAACAACTCGTTCTTCCGGGCCCCCGAGGTCACGGGCGACCTGACCGTGTCGGGGCCGGTGCCGGCGGAGATGGCGGACGACGGCGACGTGCCTGGCCCGAAGGTGGCCACGATGCCGTCGCCGTTCCTGTTCTCGCGCGCCGCCCACTCGGACGACTACCGGAACGCGCTGATGCTCGACTTGACCCGCGAGGTCCTCCGGCCGGTCTGCGAGGGCCTGGCCGGCCGCGGCTACAGCCTGATCCATCTCGAGGAGCCGTGGCTCCCCTACTTCGGCATCGACGCGGCGGACTGGGGCGAGTTCGAGAAGGCCGTCCTCGAGCTGCGCGAAGCGACGGCGGGGGTCACGTTGGTCTTGCACACGTACTTCGCCGATTCGGGGCCGCACATCGATCGGCTGCGGAAGTTGCCCATCGACGCGCTGGGAGTGGACTTCGTCCAGACGGACGTCGACGAGCTCGGGTCGGGGTGGGAGATCGGGCTGTTGGCGGGCGCGCTCGACGGCCGAAGCTCGCCGATCGAGCCGGCGGAGGAGACCGCGGCGTTCGTCCGGCAGGTCGCCGAGGCTACCGGGGCACCGTCGCTCTACGTGTCGTCGAACTGCGAGCTGGAGTTCCTGCCGCGGGACCTGGCACGAGAGAAGGTCCTGCGCCTGGGCGAGATCGCCGCAAGGGTGCGGGAGGGTTTGGCATGAGCGCGACGCTCGACCTCGCGTCGACCCCGCTGCTGAGCCACGAGGTCGGCTCGCTCGACAAGCCGGGCTGGCGCACGGCGGCCTACGCGGGCAAGCCGGTTTCCGCGAAGGACGTCCAGGACGCGAAGGACTGGGGCGTTCGGGTTGGTGTGCCCGACCACGAGCAGCTGATCGAACTGTTGGAACGCGCACCGCTGCAGTCGGCCGAGGACAAGGAAGCGGTGAAGCGCTGGGCGAGCCGCTACGCGCTTCGGCTGGAGGAGTCCGCCGGATTGGATGTCGTCTACGACGGCGAGCAGCAGCGCTCGGAGATGTACGCCTGGGCGGTCGCGCACACCAACGGCTTCGCGTGGCGCGGGAGCGTGCGGGCGTTCGACAACAAGTACTACTCGAAGGCCGCCGTGACCGGGCCGATCTCGCTGAAGGAGGCGTACCACAACGCGGAGTTCGCATTCCTGCAGGGCGCGGCCCAGGCCCACCTGAAGGTCCCGATCACCGGCGCGTACACCATCGCGGACTGGAGCTTCGACGAGCGTTCGGCGCAGGACCACGACGTGAGCCACGCGCACAAGGTACGGCTGGCCAAGCGCCGCGCGGCCCGGCGCGAGTTCATCCTGGACGTCGCCCGCAACATGATCCGCCCGAACAACGAGGCCCTGATCGGCCTGGGCGCCCGGTGGATCCAGATCGACGAGCCGGCCGGGAGCACGGGACCGGACGAGCTCGACCTGTTCGCTCAGAGCTTCAACGAGAGCGTGAGCGGCCTTTCGGGTGCGACGTTCTCCACTCACCTCTGCTTCTCCGACTACGACCTCTTCTTCCCCGGCATCGAGGCCATGACGGAGTGCCGGCAGTTCTGTGTCGGCTTCGCGAACTACGACAGCCGGGAGCTGGGCGTGTCCGACGCAGCGCGTCCCGGCTACGTTGTGATCAAGCGGTTCCGCGACCTCCCCTACCGGCCGTCGCTGGGACTCGGCGTGATCGACATCCACACGGACTTCGTGGAGCCGCCGGAGCTCGTTCGCGATCGCATCCTCTACGCGGTCGACGTCTTCGGCGATGCGGCCCGGATCCAGGTCACGCCGGACTGCGGCCTGCGGACGCGGTCATGGGACGTGGCCTACCGCAAGCTGCAGCACATGGTCGAGGGGACGCGACTGGCGAAGGAGCAGCTGGGCCTGTAAGGCCTAGTGGAACGAGTGCCCGCAAGCGCAGCCTCCCTGCGCGAGCGGGTTGTCGATCGTGAACCCGGACTGCTCGAGGGTGTCGAGGAAGTCCACCTTCGCCTGGTCGAGGTACGGCGCGCTCATGCGGTCCACCACGATGCGTACGCCGAACTGCTCCTGGGCGGTGTCGCTCTCGGCGATCTCGTCGTCGAGGTACATCGCGTAGCGAAGGCCCGAGCAGCCACCCGGCTGGACGGCCACCCGGAGCGCGATGTCCGAGCGTCCCTCCTCCTGGAGGAGCTCCTTGACCTTGCCTGCCGCCGATTCCGTGAGCGTGATCATCTGCCTCCCCAGTATAGCGACGCTGCCGACGGGTTCCTCTCCCTCGATCGGCGATCAGCCCTCGACCTTGAGATCCACCACATGGCCTCCCGAGAGCCGCAGGAGATCCTGCGGGCTGATCGGGAACACCGAATCCGGCGTGCCCGCCGCGGCCCAGACGACCGGGTGCGCCATGAGGTCCCGGTCGACGAAGACGCGGAGGTGTCGCGGGTGGCCGAAGGGTGGCGTCCCGCCGATCGCGAAGCCGGTCGCCTCCCGGGCCTCTTCGGCCGTGGCCTTCCGCACGGGGGAGGTGTCGCCAAGCAGCAGTCCCAGGCGCGCCGGGTCGGCCCGGTTGGACCCGGACGTGAGCGCCAGGAACGCCCCACCGTCTCCAACGAAGACGAGCGACTTGACGATCTGGCCGACGCCGCAGCCGATCGCTGCGGCCGCATCGGCAGCGGTCCGGGTTCCCTCGGGGAACCGCCGGACGGCGACGGCGCTCCCGAGGGCCCGCGCCGCCTCCTCGAAGCGCTCAACCGCGTCGGCCACCCGATCCCCTCCTCGCGAGGTCGGTCGCGACCTCGGCCGCCAGCGTCTCGAGCGACGACCGAGCCTGGTCCCGCGCGACCTGCTCGCCGAACCGCTCCACCAGGCTCTCGACACGAACGCCCTCGACGTCGATCGCCCGCTCCCCGCAGAGCACGACCGCCGGGACCCCGAACTCCTCGGCGGCCGAGAGGACGCCGTGCGGCACCTTGCCGCGGAGCGACTGCTCGTCGAACCGCCCCTCGCCGGTGATGACGAGGTCCGCCGACTCCAGTCGGGCGCGAAGCCCGACCGCCTCCATGACGACCTCCACGCCGGGCCGAAGCCGCGCGCCGAGGAACGCGATCAGCCCCGCGCCCAGACCACCCGCGGCTCCCGCCCCGGGGAGGTCGCGCACGTCCACGCCCAGGTCTCGGTGCACGATCGCAGCGAAGTGCCGGAGCGCCCGGTCCAGGAGCGCCGCCTGCTCCGGCGTCGCTCCCTTCTGCGGACCGTAGACGAGCGACGCCCCGTTCGGGCCGAAGAGCGGGTTGTCGACGTCGGTCGCCGCGACGATCCGCATCGCGCGAACCGCCGGGTCCAGGCCCCTCGCGTCGATCCTCGCGAGCCCGCTGAGCGCGGCGCCGCCGGGCGCGAGCTCGTTCCCCTGCTCGTCCCGGAGCCGGATGCCGAGCGCCTGTGCCATGCCCGCCCCCGCGTCGTTCGTTGCACTCCCGCCGATGCACACGACCGCGCTCGGGACCCCGGCGGCCGCCGCCGCGGCGATCAGCTCGCCCGTGCCCCGCGTGCTCGCGCGGAGCGGATCGCGGCGCCGGGCGATGAGCGCGAGCCCCGAGGCCCGCGCCATCTCGATCACTGCGGTCGGTCCGCTCGCGCTCGGGACCACGGCGTAGGCCGCTTGCGCCGGGTCTCCGAGCGGCCCGGACACGGTGCGCTCGTACGGCTCTCCGCCGAGGGCTGCGACGAGCGCATCGAGCGTTCCTTCGCCCCCGTCCGCCATCGGCACGGCGTCGATCGCGGCGTCGGGGATCGCGCGCCGAACCCCCGTGGCGATCGCATCCGCGGCGCTCGCCGCGCTCAGGGTCCCGCGGAACTTGTCGGGCGCGACGAGGATACGCACGGCGGAGAGGGTACAATCCCGACCCGCCCATGACGCTCGACCGACCATGGCTCCTCTCGACCGCGCGGGCCGAACGGGACGCGCTGGGCCGAACCGTCCAGTACACACCGCCCGACGCGTGGGACGCGGAGAGCCCGAGCGCCGGATGGCGAACCCGCGACATCGTGAGCCACCTCGCCGCGGCCGACGTGGCGGCCGCGGCGGTGATCGGCGACGAGGAGCCCAGTGAGCTGGAGGAGTTCCGGAAGTCACTCGCGGGCGCCCCCTTCGCACTCGACGAGTTCAATCGATGGACGGTCGAACGCCGTGCCGACCGCCCCGTGTTCTCGGTAGCCCGGGAGTGGGGCGGCGCGGCCGACCTGTTCCTTGCCCGAGCGTCCCGGGTGAGCCCGGAGGACTGGGGCTCGCGGCAGGTCCCGTGGGTCGCGGGCGACCTCGGCGTGAGCTATCTGATCCAGTCCCGCGTCATGGAGTGGTACCTGCACGGGGAAGACATTCTGGCCGCGGGCGACAACCCGCCTCGGCTCGAGCACCCGCCGATCTTCTGCGTGAACGACCTGGCGGTCCGCACCCTCCCCTACGCCCTCTCGCTCGCCGGGCTCTCGTTCCCCGGCAAGTCGATCCGGGTCGAGCTCGGTGGCGTCGGGGCGGGTTCGTGGCATCGCGGGCTCAGCGCGCGGGAGGCGCCCGCCCCGGGCAAGGCCCCCGATGCGCTGATCGAGGGCCGGGGGCACGCGTTTTGCCTGGTCGCGGGCCGTCGAGCGGACCCCGAGGCCTTCCTAGCCGAGGGGGTCCTGCTCACCAGCGGGGACGACGGCCTGGCTGAGACCGTGCTGGCCAACCTTCGAGCATTCGCCGCCTGAGGTGAAAGCTGAACGGGCAGCTCACGCGTACTACTTGCCGTGAACGTCACCGGCCGTAGGCTTGCCCGCATGCGGCGAGACGACCGGTCCGATTCCGATCTCGTCCGGGCGTTCATGGCTCGGGACGAGATCGCCGCGGAGGAGCTCTACGCGCGATTCGCGCCCCGCGTGTTCGGACTGGGGATGGTGATGCTCGGCAACGGCGCCCAGGCGGAGGATCTGGTGCAGGACACGTTCGTTAAGGTGTGGCGCAAGGCCGACTCCTTCGACTCGACGAGGGGGTCCCTCGACACGTGGGTCCTGCTCGTCGCCCGGAGCCTGGCGATCGACCTCATCCGCCGGCGGGTCCTCGAGACCCGGGTCCTCGCCGCGCAGGAGGACCCGGGCGATGTCTCGCCGGGGGCGGGGCCGGAAGAACAGGCCGAGACCCGCGACATGGCCTCGCGCGCGCGTCGCGCGATGGCCGGTCTGTCCGCGGGCCAGCGTGCGGCTCTCGAGCTCGCCTACTTCCAAGGTAAGACGAGCGCCGAGGTCGCCGAGCTGGAAGGGATTCCAGTCGGCACCGCGAAGACCCGCATCCGCACGGCGCTCGTGAAGCTTCGGGACGCGCTGGAGGTCGGTCATGAGCTGTGAGGAGGTTCGGGCGCAGCTCCCGGACTACACGCTGGGAACGCTCTCCGAGACGGAGGCGGCCGCGGTGCGGCGTCACCTGCGCGCGTGCTCGGGCTGCCGGCTGGAGGCGCGGACCCTCGATGAGGGCGTCACCATGTTCGCTGGCGCGGCCCACGCCATGGACCCGCCGCCCGACCTCAAGGCCCGTGTCATGCGCGTGCTCGCCGAGGAATGGGTGGAGGCGCCGCGTCCCAGGGTCCGTCGCACGCGGTCGCTCCTTCGGTGGACGGCGCTCGCCGCGGCGATCGTGGCGCTCGCGGGCTCGCTCACGTGGGGCGCGATCGAGCAACGCGACGCCGATCGGTTCCGGGCGGACTCCGCGCGCTCGGCTTCCGATGCCGCGAGCTATCGCCTGTTCCTGCACGCCCTCGGGGGGCGGGACGTCCGTGTGGTGACCTTCGTCCAGCGAAGTGACGTCGTGGTCGACGGCTCCGCGGTCCTCTACGACTCCGACAGGGGGCAGAGCTGGGTCCTGGTGATGGCGCGGGTGCCCGGGTACATCGGCCAGCTCACCGTCAGCCTGTCCTCTGCGAACGGCCACGCGATCTCGCTGCAGCCCCTGCACATCGAAGGCGAGGGGGACGGGGCGACCTGGCTCGTGACCTCGTCCGACATCTCGGCGTTCCAAACTGTGACGCTCCGGATCCCCGACGGCCCGGTGATCGCCTCCGGGACGGCGATCGAGCCCTAGCCGATCCAGGATCCGGGTACTAGGACGAACACCGAGTGGTGATACGTCATGAGCGTCGGCCATTTCGGCCGGTAGCTCTCGACGTGCTCGAGCTCGAGGTCGTGCTCGGCGAACACGTCGATCCATTCCCCCACGCTCCGAAACGTGAACGGCGTCGGCACGCCGTGGCGGGAGTTCAGCACCTTGTCCCAGAAGACGTTGCAGACCCGGTCCACGGGACTCATCGGTGTGTCCTCCAAGACGATGAGGCGCCTGCGCGCGAGGCGCGCCGCCTCGGCGAGGATCTTCCCCTGGGCCTCGAAGGGGTTGTGGTGCAGCGCGAAGAGCAACAGGACCGCATCGAAGGAGCGGTCCGGCGCCGGGACGTGGAAGGGATCGTCCATCCGGATGAACGGGACGTCGCGGCGGCGGTTCCCGTACTCGACGAGGTCGGCGCCAGTCGGGAGCACCCCCACCCGGCCGGCGAGCCAACGACTGAGGCGCCCGGTGCCGGTCCCGAAGTCGAGGATCCGCTCCCCGGATCGAAGGTGCGGGGCGACGCGCCGGCCGACCTCGCCCTCGCGGAGGAACATCCCTAGGTCTGGCCGGGGCCCGAGACGGCCTCCTGGAAGGCGTCCCAGGCGAGCACCGCGCACTTGATCCGCACGGGGTACTTCACGACGCCCTTCAGGGCTACGAGGTCGCCGAGCGACGCCTCGTCGGGCTCGACCGCGCCCTCCATCATCCCCCGGAACTCCCCAGCGAGCCGCTTCGCCTCCTCGAGACTTCGTCCCGTCACGGCCTCGGTCATCATCGACGCGCTCGCCTGGCTGATCGAGCAACCCGACCCCTCGAACGTGACCTCCGCCATGCGGCCGTCGTCGAGGTGTGCGTGGATCGTGATCTGGTCGCCGCAGAGCGGGTTGTTCAGCGCGCAGGAGAGCTCCCCGCCGGGGAGGTCCCGCTTGTTCCTCGGGTTCTTGTAGTGGTCGAGGATGACCTCTTTGTACAGCTCCTCAAGCGCCAAAGATCGCCTCCGCCCGCTCGAGCGCCCCCACGAGCGCGTCCACCTCGTCGTTCGAGTTGTAAATGTAGAACGATGCGCGCGCCGTAGCCGGGACCCCGAGCACCCGCATCAGGGGCTGCGCGCAGTGGTGGCCGGCCCGGATGCAGACGCCCTCCTGATCCAGAATCTGGGCGAGGTCGTGGGGGTGGATGTCCTTGAACCAGAACGACACGGCCCCGCCGCGTTGTTCCACGTCGCGAGGGCCGAACACCGTGGCCCCGGCCTCGGTGAGCCGGGCGATCGCGTACGCGGTGATCTCCTGCTCGTGTCGGCGAACCGCCCGCATCCCGAGCTCCTCCAAGTACTCGATGGCGGCCGCGAGCCCGATCTCCTCCGCGATGTTCATCGTGCCGGCCTCGAACTTCCACGGCGGCGCCTTGAACGTCGATCGATCGGGATAGACCTCCAGGATCATCTCGCCCCCACCCAGGAACGGATCCATCCGCTCGAGGAGCTCTCGACGCCCGTAGAGGCCGCCGGATGCGGTGGGGCCGAGCATCTTGTGGCCCGAGATCGTGAGGAAGTCGATGTCGAGCGCCTGCACGTCGACGGTCGCGTGCGGAACGAGCTGCGCGCCGTCCACGACGATCACGGCGCCGACCGCATGGGCGGCGGCCGCGAGCCTCTCCAGGGGCGGCATCGTGCCCAGGACGTTCGACATCCCGCTCACGCCGAGGAGCTTCGTGCGCTCGGTGAGGAGCGACTCGAGCCCCGAGAGGTCGAGCGTCCCGTCCTCGGCGAGCGGGATGAAGCGGAGCGTCGCGCCCGTCGCTTGCGCCGCGAACTGCCACGGCACGAGGTTCGAGTGGTGCTCCATCTCGGTGAGGAGGATCTCGTCGCCGGGCCGGAGCACCTTGCGCGCGTACCCGTGAGCGACGAGGTTCGTGGACTCGGTGGTGCCGCGGTTGAAGATCACGCTCCCCGGGTCCGAGGCGCCGATGAACTGCGCGAGGCGCCCCCGGGCGTCCTCGAACATCGCGGTGGCCTCCTCGGACAGCTCGTAGACGCCGCGGTAGAGGTTCGCGTTGTGGCGCTCGTAGAACTCGCTCACCCGGTCGATGACCTGCCGGGGCTTCTGGCTGGTGTTCGAGCTGTCGAGGTAGACGAGCGGCCGATCGTGGACGCGCCGCTCCAGGATCGGGAAGTCCTTGCGGATGCGCGCGACGTCCAGCTCGCCGATCACGCCGGTTCGGCCGGCTCGGGCGCCAGCCCCAGCTCCTTCCGCAGCCCCTCGTACCCCTTGCGCTCGAGCTCTCCCGCCAGCTCCGGCCCGGCGGAGAGCACGATCTTCCCGTCCATCATGACGTGGATCCGGTCGGGCGTGATGTAGTTCAGGATGCGCTGATAGTGGGTGATCAGCAAGACCCCGAGCTGGGGGCCGACCAGTTGCTGAATGCCGGTCGCGACCGCCTTCAGCGAGTCGATGTCCAGCCCGGAGTCGGTCTCGTCCAGGATCGCGATCTCCGGCTCGAGCACCGCGAGCTGCAGCACCTCGTTCTTCTTCTTCTCCCCGCCGGAGAAGCCCTGGTTCACGTAGCGCGCGACCATCGCATCCTCGATGCCCAGGAGTGTCATCTTCTCCTTCAGGCGCTTGCGAAACGCGAGCGCGGAGATCTGCTCGCCCTTCACCGCCTTGTACGCGGACCGAAGGAAGTTCACGACCGACACGCCCGGGATCTCGGTCGGGTACTGGAACGCGAGGAAGAGCCCGAGCTGCGCGCGCTGGTCCGGCTTCAGACCGGTGATGTCCTGCCCGCGAAACCGGATCTCACCGGCCGTGCGCACGTAGCCGGGCCGCCCCATGATCACGTTCGCGAGCGTCGACTTGCCCGACCCGTTGGGGCCCATGATCGCATGCACCTCGCCCTGCGGGACCTCCAGGTCGATGCCCCGAAGGATCTCCTTGCCCTCGACCTCCGCGCGCAGCCCGCGGATCACGAGCGTCGCCACCCGGACCTCTTCCATCGTGCTCGCCATCAGTCCTCCACCTCGATCAGGATCGCATCGCCTTGCACCTTGACGGGAAACGAACGCACCGGGAGCGTCGCAGGGAGCGAGCGAGGGCGCCCGGACCGAAGGTCGAACACCGAGCCGTGCCTCGGGCACTCGACCGTCTCTTCCTCGAGGTCGACCTCGCCCTCCGAGAGGGACGACTCCGCGTGCGAGCAGATGTCATCCACGCCCAGGAAGTGCCCGTTTCCCAGGTTCACCACCGCGACGTCCGTCCCGTTCGCGGTGAACCGCCTGGCCTCCCCCTCCGGGATCGTCGACGCCTTACCCACTTCGACCAACACGCCTCAGCTCCCTCGCTCCAGCTCTCGCGCGATCGCCCGCTCGAGCTCCCCTCGAACCTCGGGGATCGACACGCGGTCCAGCACCTCCTGGAAAAACCCCATCACGACCAGCCGCTCGGCCTCCGCGTCGGGGATCCCGCGGCTCTGGATGTAGAAGAGCGCGTCGTCGTCGACGGGGCCGACGCTCGCCGCGTGGCCGCACCGGACGGGGTCGTTCGAGAGGATCTCGAGGTTCGGGATCGAATCCGCGCGCGCCTCCTCGGAGAGCAGCACGTTGCGATTCGTCTGGTAGGCGTTGCACTTGTGGGCGCCCTGCCGGATGATCACGGTTCCCGAGTAGATCGTTCGCGATCGGTCGCGCAGCGCCCCCTTGTAGAGCAGGTCGCTCGACGTGAGGGAGCCGATGTGATCCTGGATCGATCGGTGGTCGAAGTGCTGATCCCCGTTCGCGAAGTACACGCCCAGCATCTCGCTCGAGGAGCCGTCTCCCTGGAGCACGCTCTCGACCTCCGAGCGGGAGAGGCTCGCGCCGAACGCGACCCCGAGCGACCGGAGCTCGGCGTCCTGGGCGAGCGTCGCGCGCTGGACCGCGAGGTGCGTCACACCGGCGCCCCACTCCTGGACCGCGACGTATCGCACGCGCGAGCCCCGCCCGGCGTCGATCTCGACGATCGCGTCGGAGAGCACGCCCTCGAGGGCTGGGGAGCGATACCGCTCCACGAACGTGAGCTCCGCGTCCCGGCCGGTCACGATGATCGTGTGGGGGAAGACGGCCGTCCCATCGCGCTCGACCGAGGTGATGGCCTGGAGCGGAACCTCGACGCGCACGCCGTCCGGCACGTGGACGAACGTGCCCCCCGTCCGGAATGCCCCGTGGAGCGCGGTGAACCGCGAGCGGGCCGTGGGGACGTTGCGGTGGAGGTGGGGGCGGATCAGCTCGGGATGCGTCCGGAGCGCCTCGTCGATGCCCTCGAACACGACCCCCTGCCGGTCGATCTCGGCCCGCGCCTCGGGATCCAGCTCACGGCTCACGGTGTCGCCGTCCACCGCAACGAAGGACGAGAGATCGAAGCGGCGCAGGTCCGTGTAGCGCCACTCCTCCGTCTCCGGCGAGGGCACGGGGAGCGCCTCGAACTCGCCGAAGGCCCCGCGACGCAGGTCCTCGACGAACGGATCCTCTTCGCGTCGAACGAGCGACTTGAGCGCCTCGCGCCCGAAACCCGCCATCGTGTCGGTGTCCGGCATGCCGCCTTCCTCATCGATCGGGGCAGACCGCCCGGCCTGCCCCGCGTCCTGCCCGCCCCGGCCGCCGGCCGGCGTTCCGCGGCCTACCCGATCGCGCCTTCCATCTGCAGCTCGACCAGCCGGTTCAGCTCGACGGCGTACTCCATCGGCAGCTCGCGCGTGATCGGCTCGATGAATCCGTTGACGACCATCGCCGTCGCCTCGGCCTCGGAGAGCCCGCGGCTCATCAGGTAGAAGAGCTGGTCCTCGCCGACCCGCGACACCGTGGCCTCGTGGCCCAAGTGCGCGCTCTGCTCCTCGACCTCGACGTACGGGTAGGTATCCGAGCGCGACTGCTCGTCCAGGATCAGCGCGTCGCAACGAACGATCGACTTCGCGTGATGAGCGCCGGGCTCCACGCGGATCAGCCCTCGGTAGCCCGTTCGGCCGCCGCCCTTGCTGACCGACTTCGAGGTGATCACCGAGGAGGTGTAGGGGGCGGCGTGGATGGCCTTGCCGCCAGCGTCCGTGTGCATCCCCGGGCCCGCGTAGGCCACCGAGAGCACTTC
>Ga0066710_100004415_pt1 | contig 12443 bp, 12 predicted proteins | sample GraSoiAngelo_159_FD_79666 | JGI IMG/M metagenome (GOLD analysis project Ga0066710, IMG submission 79666) | Grasslands soil microbial communities from the Angelo Coastal Reserve, California, USA - 14_1009_16_40cm | ecosystem: Environmental > Terrestrial > Soil > Grasslands | place: USA...
GGAGAGATCGGTCCCGAACATCGCCGGGTCGTCGGTCGAGAGCGAGCAGACCGCGCCCGCGGCGACGAGTTGTGAGAGCGGGTGCTCACTCAGGGAGGGAACCGCGCCCGTGCGAACATTCGAGATCGGGCAGACGTCGAGGACGACGCGCCTGTCGGCCAGCTCCCGGAGCAGCCCCGGATCCTCGATCGCCCTGATCCCGTGCCGGATGCGACGGGCGCCGAGCGCGTCGAGCGCGCCGCGGATCGAGCTCGGCCCCGCGTGCTCGCCGGCATGCGGAACCGAGGCGAGGCCTTCGGAGCGGGCGAGCTCGAACGCGGGTGCATACGGCTCAGGCGGATGCTCGGCCTCGGGCCCGCCGAGCCCCACCCCGACGACGCCTCGGTCGCGGTACTTGATCGCGAACCGGACGACCTGCAGCGCCTCCTCGAGGCTGTAGACGCGCGCGATATCCGGCGTCAGGCGGATCTCGATCCCATACCGCTCGCGCGCCTCGACGGCACCGTCGCAGACGCCGGTGAAGACCACGTCGCTGTCGAGCCCTCGCCAGAGGCCGAGCGAGAAGATCGCCTCCAGATAGACGGCGCCGTGATGGACGGCTTCGGCCGCGTAGTCGACAACGATCTGCCGGAAGTCCTCCTCGTGCTCGAGTGCGCCCGACGTCAGCATGAAGACCTCGATGAAGTGGGCGAAGTCGCGGTACTCGTAGAGCGCGCGGAGGCCTTCGACAGAATCGGCCGGCAAGGCGTAGCCGTTGCGTCGTGCGATTTCGAGCAGCGTCTCCGGACGCACCGTCCCCTCGAGGTGGACGTGGAGCTCGATCTTCGGGTACGTCACTCTGGCAGAGGGGCGGTGCCGGCGTTCGCCCGCCAGCGTGGCTCGAGGAACGAGGCGAGGCCGATCGAGAGCACATAGAGCGAGACCAGCGGTATGACCGAGAGGATGGTCGAGACCGGATCCACGCCCGGAAGCAGCACGCCGATGACGGTCATGGCGAAGACGCCGACGCGCCACGTGCTGCGTAGCTTCGCTGCGGTGAGGATGCGCAACCGGACGAGCGCGAGCACGAAGACCGGGACCTCGAAGGCAAGCGCTACCCCAAGCAGCACGAACGTCGCGAACCTGTAGTAGTCGCGAGCCCGGATGAGGATCGTGTAGTGGGTCGAGTCGTAGTTGGTGAGGAAGTGGATCGCAGGCGGCAGCACGACCCAGTAGCCGAACGCGACGCCGCCGACGCCGAGCGCCGTCGCGAACGCGACGACGAGGGCGATCGAGCGCTGGCGGTGCTCCTCGATCGCCGGAGCGAGGAAGGCCCAGAGCTGCCAGAGCACGACCGGCAGTGCGAGCAGGAAGGAGGCGTACAGGCTGACCCAGATCGAGGTCGTGAACGGCTCGATCGGGCTGAACGTCACCGGCCGCTTGAACTTGTGCGGCAAAGGCCGGTTCAGCCAGTCGAGCAGCTGGCCGTGAAACGCGTACGTGACGGCGAAAGCGACCGCAATCGCCGCCAGAGCAACGATCAGTCTCGCGCGGAGCTCGCCTAGATGCTCGACGAGCGTGGCTTCCTCGCCGTGGCGAAGGCGCCGCGGAAGAAGGCTCATGTCGCTAGGACGAAGAGGGAGGCGATGACGGAGGCGGCGCCTCGTCCCGGGCGGGGGGCGGCAGCTCTGCTTTATCGTCCTGGCCGGTCACGGAGTCCTTGAACTCGCGCATGCCCTTCCCGAGCGAGCGGCCGATCTCCGGCAGCCGCTTCGGCCCGAACACGAGCAAAGCGACGATGAGAATCACGATGAGCCCGGCGATGCCGATCTCTGGCATGAGTCAAGCGTAGCGCGTCCTCGAGTGGGTATGAGCGGGCGATGCCGAAAAAGCCGCTACGCGAGCAGGTGATCGTCGTCACAGGAGCCTCGAGTGGCGTCGGCCGCGCGATCGCACGCGTGGCCGGCGAACGAGGCGCGAGGGTCGTTGTGGCGGCGCGCGGCGAGGACGGCCTCAACGCGGCGGTCGAGGAGATCGAGCGCACGGGCTCGGAGGCGCTTGCGGTCGCGGGCGACCTCGCCGAGCGAGAGCAGAACGAGGAGCTCGTCCGCCGGTCGCTGGAGCGGTTCGGCCGCATCGACACGTTTGTCGCCAACGCGATCGTCACCGTGTACGCGGAGGTTGAGCAGCTCGAGCCCGACGAGCTGCGCCGCGTGATGGACGTCAACTTCTTTGGTGTTGCGTACGGCTACTGGGCAGCGCTGTCGGCGCTGAAGGAGAGCCACGGCACCTTTCTGCACGTGTCCTCTGCGCTTGCATACCGCGGGATCCCGCTGCAGGCCGCGTACTGTTCCTCGAAGGCGGCCGCGCGAACTTTTCTCGAGTCGGCGCGTGTTGAGCTTCAGAAGCACGGCCATGACGTCGCGATCTCGCTCGTCCTGCCCGGTGCGATCAACACCCCGCAGTTCGACCGGGACCGGCAGAAGCTCGGCAAGCAGCCGCAGCCGGTGCCGCCGATCTACCAGCCCGAGCCCTATGCCGAGGCGGTGCTGCGCTGCGCCGAGAAGCCGATCCGCGAGCTCCCAGTCTCCTGGGGGGCGCAGAAGCTCCTCTGGGGCCAGAAGCTCTCGCCCCGCACCGGCGACTGGATGCTGCGCCGGATCGGCTGGAAAAAGCAACACACGGGCGAGGACAAACCGGTCGATTCGCCCGACAACCTGTTCGAGACGCTGGCCGGCGATCCGGGCGCACACGGCCGCTTCGACGCGCAGGCGAAGAGATCGACCGCGTGGACGAGGCTGCGGCTGCTGATCCCGAAGCGTTAGAGCTAATAAACGAACGCGCGCGCCCGCCCGGCGCTGACCTGGACGAGCCAGGCCGACAAGACGAGGCTCGGGAAGCTCGAGAAGAGCCCGTAGGTCGGGAGCGCCGGAATCGTGTGGCCGCCGAGATCCGGCATTGCCTGGACGAGTGCGAGACTGACGAGGCGTCCGGCCATCAGCGCTCCGGCCGCGAAGGCGAAGGCCACGTTGTACTTCAAGACCCGCAGCACGATCTTGACGGCGACCGCGCCGCAGATGCTGGTCAGGATCGCCCAGGCCTCGACGCTCGTTGAGGGGGCGAGTCCCACGAAGGCTGCGCTGATCCAGGCGCTGATCGCGCCGCCGACGAACACCGCTGTCAGAGCGGTTACAAAGCTGGGCTGTCTGGCGTCGGCCATGTCTTTCCTCCTTCGGCGTGGCCGCCCGCCATGCAGTGGTTCTCAGCGTGGTTCGGCGGGTTTGCAGCGTTCCTGTATCCCTCGTTCGGTGGCCACCACAGACCCGCTAGCATGGATTTGCGGGCCACGCCGTCCGGCACCCGCATCCTGATCATGGCACTCCTAGAACTCAAGAATCTGCATGTCGCGCTGGAGGACGGCACCGAGATCGTCAAGGGTGTCGATCTCGCCGTGAACACGAACGAGACCCATGCAGTCATGGGGCCGAACGGCTCTGGCAAATCGACTCTCGCCTACGCGCTGATGGGTCACCCAGCCTACGAGATCACAGAGGGTGAGCTCCTGCTCGATGGTGAAGACCTGACCCAAATGGAGGCCGACGAGCGGGCGCAGAGGGGCCTCTTCCTCGCGTTCCAGTATCCGCACGCCGTTCCCGGCGTGACGGTGACGAGCTTCATGCGCTCGGCGATCAACTCGGTTCGCAAGGCGAAGGCCGGCGGGGATGACCCGATTCCGATTCCCGAGTTCCGCAAAGAACTGATGGCGGCGATGGAGCAGCTGAAGGTCCCGCGCGAGATGGCGAGCCGCTACTTGAACGAGGGCTTCTCGGGCGGCGAGAAGAAGCGGGTCGAGATCTTGCAGATGGCGATGCTGAAGCCGCGCATCGCCGTGCTCGACGAGACGGACTCCGGACTCGACATCGACGCGCTGAAAATCGTCGCCGGCGGCGTCAAGGACCTCGTTGGCCCTAACATGGGTGCAATCGTGATTACGCACTACCAGCGAATCCTCAACTACATCGATCCCGACTTTGTGCACGTCTTCGTCGGCGGGCGTATCGTCGAGGAAGGTGGCCCAGAGCTCGCGCACAAGCTGGAGGCTGAGGGCTACGAAGCGTTCACACCTGAGGTGGTGAAGTAAATGGCGGCTACACCAGAGACAGAGATCGTCGCCGGAATCGGCAACGACTACAAGTACGGCTTCCACGACGAGGAGAACTACGTCTTCAAGTCCGAGCGGGGTCTTTCGGCAGAGGTGGTCGCCGCGATCTCTGAACGTAAGAACGAGCCGGACTGGATGCGGAAGTTCCGCCTCAAGTCTCTCGAGTACTTCATGGCGCGCCCGCTGCCGGAATGGGGCGGCGACCTGAGCCAGATCGACTTCGACAACATCTACTACTACATCAAGCCGACCGAGGAGCAGGCCAACACCTGGGAAGACCTGCCGGCGGACATCAAGAACACCTGGGACCGCCTCGGGATCCCAGAGGCGGAGCGGAAGTTCCTAGCCGGCGTCGGCGCCCAATACGAGTCCGAGGTCGTCTACCACAAGCTTCAGGAGAAGCTCGAGTCGCAGGGCGTGATCTTCAAGGACATGGACTCCGGCCTGCGGGACCACGAGGAGCTCGTGAAGCAGTACTTCGGGACGATCATCCCTCAGAACGACAACAAGTTCGCAGCCCTGAACTCGGCCGTCTGGTCGGGCGGCTCATTCATCTACGTTCCGCCGGGCGTCTCGATCGAGATGCCGCTCCAGGCCTACTTCCGGATCAACGCCGAGAACATGGGCCAGTTCGAGCGCACGCTGATCATCGTCGACGAGGGCGCTTACGTTCACTACGTCGAGGGCTGCACGGCGCCGATCTACACGACCGACTCGCTGCACTCAGCGGTGGTCGAGATCATCGTCAAGGAAGGCGGCCGTTGCCGCTACACGACGATCCAGAACTGGTCGACCAACGTCTACAACCTGGTCACCAAGCGGGCCGTCGCCTACAAGGACGCGACGATGGAATGGGTCGACGGGAACCTCGGTTCGAAGCTGACGATGAAGTACCCCGCCATCTGGCTGCTCGGCGAGCGGGCGCACGGCGAGGTGCTCTCGATCGCGTTCGCTAACAAAGGCCAGCACCAGGACGCGGGCGGCAAGGCCGTGCACGTGGCGCCGAAGACGACCTCGACGATTACGTCGAAGTCGATCTCGAAGAACGGCGGCCGAGCGTCCTATCGCGGGCTGCTCGAGGTGGCCAAAGGTGCCGAGGGCGCAAAGTCGAAGGTCGTCTGCGACGCGCTGATCCTCGACGAGGACTCGCGTACCGACACGTATCCGTACATCAGCATCGACGAGAACAAAGTCGACATCGGCCACGAGGCGACCGTCTCGAAGATCGGCGAGGAGCAGCTCTTCTACCTGATGTCGCGCGGCCTCTCTGAGGCCGAGGCGGCGGCGATGATCGTCTCCGGCTTCGTCGAGCCGATCACGAAGGAGCTGCCGCTCGAGTACGCGGTCGAGATGAACCGGCTGATCCAGTTGCAGATGGAAGGGTCAGTCGGCTAGCTCCGAGATCTCGTTGCAACTCGCGCACGCTCTCGCAACAAACCGCCCCGTTCGGGGTCAGGCCCCGGCCGTGTCCGAAGGCGCTGCCGATGCGCTCTGAGCTGCTCGAGCGCTACCGCGCACTGCCGCTGCCGTCGACGACCGACGAGCCGTGGCGCTTCACCGACCTGAAGGGCTTCGACCCGGACACCTTTGTCTCGAACGGCCATGTCCGGGGTCAGACCCCGGCCGGGGCCGCGGGGAGCATGCTCGACCTCGACGTGGCCGCTCTGGCCACGGTCACTGAGGACGGGATCGAGATCGAGCGCGCGCCGGAAGGCGTCACCTTCGAGCCGCTGCGCGACCACGAAATGCTCGGCACGCTCGTCGGCGCCGACGAGAAGTTCGCGGCCCATAACGCTGCGCTCTGGGAGCACGGCTTGCTCGTCCAGGTTCCGAAGGGAGTCGTCCTCGAAAAGCCTCTCTACGTCCGGATCGCCAACTCGCACGACGACGGCGCGCTCTTCTGGCGCCTGCTCGTTGTCGCCGAGCCGGAGAGTCGTTTCAGCGTCGTCGAGGAGTACGCCTCCGCGCGGCCGGACCTCGCCGGCTACTCGAACGCCGTCTCCGAGCTCTTCGTCGGCCAGGGCGCGAAGGTCGAGTACGTCTCGCTACAGAACCTGTCCGCCGAGACCTGGCACTTCGCCTCGCACCGTGCGCGGGTCGACCGCGACGCTGAGCTCGACTGGGTCGCCGGCGGTTTCGGCTCGAAGAAGGGCAAGACGCGGATCCAGAACGACCTCGCCGGCGCCGGAGCGACCTCGCGCGTCACCGGCGCCTACTTCGCCGACGGCGAGCAGCACCTCGACTACGACACTTTCCAGGAGCACATCGCTCCGAATACGACCTCCGACTTCGCCTTCAAGGGTGCCCTCCGCGACCATGCGACCGCGGTCTGGCGCGGGATGATCAAGGTCGAGAAGGACGCGCAGAAGACAAACGCGTACCAGGAGAACCGCAACCTGATCCTGTCCGAGCAGGCGCACGCCGATTCGATCCCCGGCCTCGAGATCGAGGCCAACGACGTCCGCTGCACGCACGGCGCCACGATCAGCCCGGTCAATCGCGACGAGCTCTTCTATGCGATGGCTCGCGGCATCTCCCGCGGCGAGGCCGAGCGCCTGATCGTGCGTGGCTTCTTCACCGACGTCCTGAACCGGATCGAACTCGAGCCGGTGCGCGAGGCCGTCACCGAGGCCCTCGAGGCCCGGATCCCCCAGGCCTAGAGAAACCGGGTTACTCTCCGCCTCGTCCGGCATTCCCGGCGCCTCCCGACTTCTCGGCCGACGAGGCGGCGATGATTGCCGCGCCGGTCCCCGCCGAGGCGCTCTGGGACGAGGTGGACGTGTTCGGGTCGATCACGCCCGAGGAGCAGGCGATGATCGACGACGCTGCGGCGGCGAGTTAGGCACGAGCGCCGCGGTAGCAGTCTCTGCGGTATGCGGCGGGCACGGCATTGCACCGGGCCCGCCGCGCCGCGGCCTCGTTCGCGAAGCTGCCCAGGATCGTGCCGATCCCGTTGAAGCAGTAAGAGCGCGTCGCGGCGGGTGCGAGCAGGCACATCTTGATCGCGCGGGCCGGGCCGGCGTCGTTCGAGGTCAGGTCGCGGGAGCCGCCGTAGATGCACTCGCGCTCCATCGAGCCCGCAAGGCGGCAGAGCTGGACGATCTTCCGCGGGTTCTGGACGCTGTAGCCCGAGGCGTCGCGGCCGAAGGACTGAAAGCAGGTCCCGACCCAGCCTGTCTCGGCCTTCCGGCACCACGTGGCCGCTTTTCGGAAGTCGTAGTGGACGACCGGCAGGACCCGCGAGGTCACCATCAGGTAGCAGTAGAGCTTGTCTCCCGCCGCGACCTTGTCGCACGGGTAGAGCAGGTCCTTCTTGCTCACCCACTTCGTCGGCGCGATCTGCATCGGCCCCGGCAAGAAGTTCTGCATGAAGACGCCGCCTGTGCACGAGGTGCGGTCCCAGGCAGTCGCGAGGTGGTCGCACACCTTGAGCGAATACGGCAGGTCGTTGAGGCTGTAGATCATCAGCCCGTGTCCGAGGCCATGGACGCACTGGTAGAGGAGGAAGTACGTCTTGTTGATCTCCTTGCCCGTGCAGAGGCTGCGGGCGATCGACGCGACCTTCGAGCGGGGGACGCCGCCGAATGCTCGCTCGATGACGCCGTGGTAGTAGCCCGACCAGCACGTCATCGAGCCGTTCGCGAGCGCCTGGGCGGCGTTGTCGTGGTAGCGGACGTAGCCGGCGTGGCCGATCTCGTGCGCGATCTGGTGGCAGCCGCTGTTGACCATCGGATTGGTCTTCATGTAGCTCGAGAGCTTCGCCAGGGCTGCCTCGGGGTTCTCGTAGTAGGCGATGTTCCCGAACGCCTGCTTGTAGCAGGCGTAGTCGCTGTGACAGTCGGAAAGCTTGACGTGATTCGGTTTGAAGGCTGTCAGCGCTGCCGAGTTGTTCTTGGTCGACGCGGCCACAAAGCTCGCGACGTCGCGGATCTGGCCGGTGCTGAGCTTGCCCGCGAAGGAGGGCATGCCGCCGCCTCCGTTCGAGACTTGGCGGACGACGGAGTCGTAGCTCGGCTTCAGCTGGTCGAGGTTCGGGCCGGTCTGGCCGCTCGACTTCGCGGCCGACAATGCGTGGCACCCGCCGCAGTCTGCTGACGCGAAAACCTTCGCGCCTGCCGCGGTCCGCGCGCTCTTCCAGCTGCCGCATCCTGCCATGAGCACGGCCGCTGCTAGCAGCGCGAATGCCGTCTTGCGCATCTCTCACAGGGTAGGGGCATCGACGGCCGATCGGGCCGTTAGGTTCCGGGCGACGCGACTGCTCACACTGTTCCTGGCCGGAATCGCTTTTGTTCCCGCGGCGGGTGCCGAGGGCGGTGGTTTTCTGACCTTGAAGCAGCTTTCGAACCATGCTGACCCGTCGCTCCTACGAGTGAGCGGCGGTGCCCTCGTCGCCTACGACATCGAGTCCACCGGGTCGGTCGACGTGCTCGACGCCGGCGGAACGACACACACCGTCGTGAGTGGGTGGCCGGCGGTCTCGGACCCCCAGCTCGTGCGCAAGCCGGATGGGACGATCTTTCTCTACTTCGGGGGGTCGACGCCCGACCTGAAGACGCAGGGCGCGCTTCGCTTCGCGTCGATCGACGGCGGCGCCTCTTGGAGCGGCCCTGTCAAGACGAACCCGGCGTCGACGATTGGCGACGTTCAGGCCTCGGCCCTTCGCCGCGACGGAGCGCCGTTGTTCTCCCAGGACGGCACCGGCTTCGTCAATGTCTACCAGGGCGACAACGGCGGCACGCTGCGCAACGACTTCAACCTCTGTTGCGGCTACAACGAGTCGCTGGCGGTCGATACCACGGGCCTTGCTCAGCTTGCGTTCTGGTCGAACGCGACCGGCAAGTCGGGTTACATGTATGAGAAGCTCGATGAGGCAGGTGGCGCGACCGCGGCGCCGGTGAATCTTGCCGCAGGCACAGATGCGCAGGCGTCCCCGTCGATCAATCGTCTGCCTCTTGTCGCGGCCGGTGCAGGCAACACCTTCATGGCTTGGCCCGGAGCGAGGCACGTGACGATCGCCGCGCTAGGCGCCGGGAAGTTGCGGCGCAAGTTCGCGACCGGTACGGCCGGCGCACCGAGACAAGTCGCACTCGCCGTCGAGCCCGACGGCACAAAGCTCTGGGTCGTCTGGACGCAGCGGAAATACCTCTGGGCGACCCGGCTCCGCGATGCCGCTCACGCGGCCACGCCGATCGTCGTACGGACACCGCTGCCGGCCGGGCGGACGCCGTACACGCTCGAGGCGGTCGGCTTGGCCGGTCAGGTCCAGGCTGTCGTGAACGTCAGCGGCACTCCCGGGAACACGCTGTGGCGGACGCAACTGATTCCCGGTCTCGCCGCCAACACGTCGCGCAAGCCGAAGCCGGTCGTCAAGATTCGAGATGACGTCGCGCCGGTCAAGGGAGCGACGCTCCGCGGCGGCGGCAAGATCGCCCACACGAATGCGAAGGGGCTCGCTTCGCTCAAGGGCTTCAAGCGTCATGCCCTCGTCAAGGTGACGAAGGCGGGTTACTTCGGAACGTCCTTCCGCGTCACGTAACCGTGGGCCGGCCCGCCGGGGCTAGGATGGCCCCGTGGCTGTGACGGCTCGTCCAAAGCTCGATGCGCAGAAGCTGCGCGCCGACTTCCCGATCTTCAACGAGCTGATCCACGGAAAGCCGTTGTCGTTTCTCGACTCGGCGGCGAGCTCGCAGAAGCCCCGGCAGGTGCTCGACGCGATGCAGCGCTTCTACGAGACCTCGTACGCGAACGTCCACCGAGGGGTCTACGAATTGGCCGAGCGCGCGACGGCCGGCTACGAAGGTGCGCGCGAGACCGTCGGCCGCTTTCTCAACGCGCCTTCGGCACGCGAGATCGTCTTCACCAGGAACGCAACCGAGGCGATCAACATCGTCGCGTACGCCTGGGGGATGAACAACCTCGGCCCGGGCGATGTCGTGCTTGTGACCGAGCTCGAGCACCACTCGAACTTCGTGCCGTGGCAGTACGTCGCGCACAGGGCCGGCGCCGACTTCCGGATGCTCCCGCTCGACGACGAGGGTGGGCTGCGGCTCGACGCGCTCGACGAGCTCGCGGGTACGGGCCGGGTGAAGGTCGTCGCCGCTGGCATGGTCTCGAACTCGCTCGGCAGCGTGAACCCAGTCGAGAAGCTAGCCGCCTGGGCGCACGATCGCGGCGCGATCATGGTCTGTGACGCGGCGCAGGGCGCTCCGCACCGGGTCGTGGACGTCCAGGCGCTCGGTGCCGACTTTGTCGCCGTCACGGCCCACAAGCTCTGTGGGCCGAGCGGAATCGGGGCGCTCTGGGGCCGGATGGAGCTGCTGCAGGAGATGGAACCCTTCAATCTCGGCGGCCACATGATCAGCCGAGTCACGTTCGAGGACACGAGCTGGGGCGAGGTGCCCGCGAAGTTCGAGGCCGGGACGCAGGCGATCGCCGAGGCCGTCGGCTTCGGCGCGGCGGTCGACTACATCACCGAGATCGGGCTCGACGCGATCGAGCAGCACGAACACGAGCTGGCCGCGTACGGGCTCGAGCGCCTTGCCGAGCTACCGTGGGTCAAGACGTACGGACCCCCGGCCGACCGCCGGGCCGGAATCATCTCTTTCAACGTCGACGGCATCCACCCGCACGACGTGGCGCAGATCCTGGACGGCGAAGGAGTGGCGATTCGCGCCGGCCACCACTGCTGCCAGCCGCTGATGGCCAAGCTGGGCGTGGCCGCCACGAACCGGGCCAGCTTCTACCTCTACACGGTCACCGACGAGATCGACCGTCTCGTCGACGGGCTGCACAAGGTCCGTAAGATCCTTTCTTAACCGCGAAAAGTTCTGCGCTTCGTTAACGGGCGCGCGAGTGAATCGCACGCCCTCTTTGAACGGCATCGCAAGCGATGCCTCGCGCGGGGCTGGTTTCTCCTGTCGCTTCGCTCGGGATAGGTAAGGTCAACAGCAATGAGCGATCAGCTCTATCGCGAAGTCATTCTCGACCATTACAAAAACCCGCGAGGGCACGGAGTGATCGAGGACGCGGACGCGGAGGCCGAGGGATTCAACCCGCTCTGCGGCGACGAGGTCTCGATTTACGTCTCGTTCGCCGACGACGACGAGACGATTGAGGACGTGAAGTTCTCGGGCCGCGGCTGCGCGATCAGCCAGGCGGCGACGTCGATGCTCGTCGACATGGCGAAGGGGCGCAAAGCGACGGAGCTCGCGGAGATGCCGAAGGACGAGCTGCTCGAGGAGATCGGTATCCCGCTGTCGCCGATCCGGCTCAAGTGCGCGTTGCTCGGGCTGGGCGTCCTGAAGATCGCATTGCATCGCGCGAAGGGCACGCCTCTCCCGCAGGAGTGGGCGGGCCTGGACGAGCTGGAATTTAAGTAGACGTGGACGGCGGACCGTCGGCGACCCGGATCGGTGGCCGGTCCAGGTCGTCTAACTAGGACGCGTAGCGTATGGCGAAGCTGGATGTCGGCCCGGTCGAGGAGCTGCCGCCGGGATCGGTCAAGATCGTCGTCGCCGGCTCGATCGCGATCGGCGTCTACAACCTGGACGGAGAGTTCTACGCGATCGAGGATCGCTGCTCGCACGATGACGGCCCGCTCTGCGAAGGGGATTTTGACCCCGAGGAGGGCTACGCGATCTGCCCGAGGCACGGCGCCCACATCGACATCCGCAGCGGCAGGCCGCTGACGCTGCCGGCCGTCTTCCCGGTCGAGACCTTTCCGGTCCACGTCGAGGACGGGATCGTCAAGGTCCAAGTGAGCTAGTGCCCCATCCAGCAATACATGCCGGCTTCTGGCCCGCGATCACGCGGCGCCAGAGTCCACCCTCGCTCTTGCCAAGGCTGCCAGCCTTGGCCGCGAGTGAGTGCGGCCTCTGGCTTGGTGCTCGCGACCCAGAAACTCGGCGGCATTACTGGAAGGGGCACTAGTGCTCGACGACCGCGTGCGCGCTGTGCTCGAGCGGCTCGAGTCAGAGGAGCAGCGCCCGCCCGGAGTCGCGGTCGAGCCGACAACCGGCCGCTTTTTGTTCTCAGTCTGTGCGCCGCAGGCGGACTGCGAGGTACTCGAGATCGGGGGCGGCCACGGCTACTCGACGATTTGGCTCGGGGCGGCGGTTCGCCATCTCGGTGGGCGGGTGTTGTCGCTGGAGCGCGACCACGAGTGCATTGCCGACTGGCGGCGCAACATCGCCGACGCCGGGCTCGAGGAGACAGCCGAGCTCGTGGAAGGCGACGCGCGCGAGACCCTGCCGATGATCGACGACGTCTTCGACGTGGTCTTCCTCGACGCAGCGAACAATCA
>Ga0066710_100004418_pt1 | contig 12440 bp, 17 predicted proteins | sample GraSoiAngelo_159_FD_79666 | JGI IMG/M metagenome (GOLD analysis project Ga0066710, IMG submission 79666) | Grasslands soil microbial communities from the Angelo Coastal Reserve, California, USA - 14_1009_16_40cm | ecosystem: Environmental > Terrestrial > Soil > Grasslands | place: USA...
CCACCGTCGACCCTCGTCCTCCAGGGCCATCGCCTTCGCCCGGTTGATGCGGGTCAGCGCGGTCTCCGCCATGGCGAGGAACGACGCGACGATCGTCGACACGACGATGACGACGATCAGCCAGACGTCGGTCGGGGTCATGACTGGTGGAAGCGGTCGAGCAGCTCGCGCTCACGCTGCTCCATCACGGCCGCCTCGCGGTCGTCGGTGTGGTCCATGCCCAGCAGGTGCAGGATGCCGTGCACGACGAGCAGCGCGAGCTCGTCGTCGTACGTGCCCGCGTGGGCGGGGGCGTTGCGTTGGGCGACCAACGGGCACACGACGACGTCGCCCAGCACGATCGGGATCTCGTAGGGCTCCGACGCGCTCACGCCGGGCCCCGGGCCGCCCGAGTCGGGCGAGCGGCCGCCCTCGACCGCATCCTCGTCGATGGGAAAGGCGAGCACGTCGGTCGCGCCCTCCTCACCACGGAAGCGCTTGTTCAGGTCCGCCATCGACACCTCGTCGACGAAGAGCATCGACAGCTCGGTGTCGCCCCGCATGCCCTCGGCCTCGAGCACCCGCTCGGCCAGGCGCACCCAGCGCGCCGCGTCGACCGGCGCCTCGTCCTGCTCGTCGGCCGCGAAGACCTCCACGGCCATCAGCGCGTGCCGTCCGTTCGTTCGTATGCCGTCACGATGTCCTGCACGATCTTGTGACGCACCACGTCGCGCGCGGTGAGGTGCACGAACTCCAGCCCGTCGATCCCGGCCAGCACGTGGTCGAGGCCGAGCAGGCCGCTGCGCGCGCCGGCCAGGTCGATCTGGGTCACGTCGCCGGTGACGACGACCTTGGAGTTGAACCCGATGCGCGTGAGGAACATCTTCATCTGCTCGGGCGTGGTGTTCTGCGCCTCGTCGAGGATGATGAAGCTGTCGTTCAGCGTGCGGCCCCGCATGAACGCAAGGGGCGCCACCTCGATCGTGCCCCGTTCGAGCAGGCGTTGCGCGCCTTCGGGCTCGAGCATGTCATACAGCGCGTCGTAGAGCGGGCGCAGGTACGGGTCGACCTTCGCCATGAGGTCGCCCGGTAAGAACCCCAGGCGCTCACCCGCCTCGACCGCGGGCCGGGTGAGGATGATGCGGTTGAACTGCTTGGCCTGCAGGCTCTGCACGCCGAGCGCCACGGCCAGGTACGACTTGCCGGTGCCCGCGGGGCCGATCCCGAAGGTGATCACGTTGCGTGCGATGGCGTCGACGTACTGCTTCTGGCCGCTGGTCTTGGGCCGCACCGTGCGCCCCCGCGCCGAGCGGAGCACCTCGGCGGTGAGCACCTCGGACGGCCGCTCATCGGCCTTCACCATGTCGATGGCGCGGCCCACGTTGGCGGAGTCGAGCGCGTGACCCTCCTCGAGGAGGAGCACGAGCTGGTTGATGAGCTCGCCGACCCGGGTCGCGTCGGGGCCCTCGACCGTGATCTCGTTGCCGCGCACGAACGGCTTGGCGTCGAACGACGACTCGATGAGGCGGAACAACTCGTCGCGTTGCCCGAGCAAGCCCACCATCAGGTGGTTGTCGGGCTGGATCTTGACCTGGGTCTGGGACACGGCTGGTGGAGTCAGGTTACAAGGCGTCCGGCGCCCCGACGATGACGAACCTTCCGGTGACGGTCGCTCAACCCGGGGGCCAACCCATCCGGTGTCCCCCGAGGACGTGCAGATGCAGGTGGGGCACCGAGTTGCGGGCGTCGTCGCCCACGTTGAACACCAGTCGGTAGCCCGACTCGGCGATACCCTCCTGGGCCGCGATCCGCTGGGCGGTGGCGATCATCTCCGCGAGCAGGTCGCCGTGCTCGGGCCCGACCGTGGCGGCCGACTCGATGTGGTCGCGGGGCACGACCAGCACGTGGACGGGTGCGGCCGGCTGGATGTCGCGGAAGGCGTAGGTGCGCGCGCTCGACGCCACCTCGTCGGAGGGGACCTCGCCCGCCACGATCCGGCAGAACAGGCAGTCGCTCACCGGGGCCGAGGCTAGGTGAACCCATGCTTCTTGTCGCACTCAGCCGTTCTGAGGACGGCTGCGCGCGACAAGAAGAACCGCGAAGTAGGTTGCCGTCGCAGGGGGAGCGGATGGGGTGATGACGGCGACCTGAACCGCGACCTGGACGCGTGGGCCGCGGGCGCCCGGGCCCAGGACGCGGCCGCGGCGCGCGTCCGGCAGCGGTGGTTGCGCCAGCAGGCCGTCGAACAGTCCGACTTCGTGAGCCTGTTGGTCGAGCTGCGCGAGCGCGCCACGCCGACGACGGTGACGACGTCGGGCGGGCGCACCCACCGGGGGCGCATCACGGTCGTCGGCCGCGATTGTGTGGTGCTGCTCACGACGCGGGGACGCACCGTCTTCTTGGCCGCGTCGGCGGTGCTGGCCGTGCGCCCGGACGACGACCGGTCCGTCACGCTCACCGTTGACACGCGGCCACCCGGCGACGCGTCGATGGCCGAGCTGGTGAGGCGGGCGGCGGTCGACCGGCCTGACGTGACCGTGCACGCGGTGGGCGCCGCGGAACCGTTGGTGGGTGAGCTGCAGGCGTGCGGCCTCGACGTGGTGGCGCTGCTGCTCGCGGGCGAGCCGCGCGTGCCGGCCTACCTCAGGTTGACGTCGGTGTCGGAGATGTCCTTCGAGTCGGGATAGAGGTGCTCGAGCGAGCCGGGCGCGATGCGCGAGCGGTTGATGAACTCGTCGACGTCGGCTTCCTGCAACCGGATGACGCGGCCGAATTTGTAGGCGGCCAGGTCACCGTGATCGATCAGGCGATACAGTGTCCGCACGGTGATGCCGAGCTTTTCGGCCGCCTCTTGGGTGCTCATCCAATGGATGTCGGAGTGGATGTCGCCGGTGGCCATTTCCCCCCATCATAGGCAAGCACTGGTGTCCTCTAGTGGAATCTCATTGATTCTCACTCTGAGAGGCCGACCAGGCACAGATGGTGGGAAAGGACGGCAAGTTGGCTCCGACACTGGCGCCCGAGCACTCCCCCGAGGTCGCGTCCCCGCCGGCACCGGGTCGCGTTCTCCGCCGCCCACGGCACCTCCCCGACAGCCGGGCCATGCTCGGCGCGCTGCTCGTCGCCGCGTCGGTCGTAGGGATCTACGCCGCATACACCGGCCCCCGCGGCGCGTCCGCCGCGTACGTCGTCGCGGCGCGCGCGATCCGACCCGGCGACCCGTTCGCAGCCGGTGACCTGACGCGCACGCGCGTCGACCTGCCGCCCGCGCTCCGCGGCCGCGCGTTCACCGATCCGTCGTCACTCATCGGCGCCACCGCGCTGAGCCCGATCGAGGCCGGCGAGCTCGTGCAGGCCGGTCAGGTGATTCGTAAGCGAGGAGGAGCCCGCACCGCGGAGCTCAGCTTTCCGATCGAAGCGAGCCGCATCGGGAGCGGTCTGCGCGCAGGCGATCGCGTCGACATCGTCGCGACCTACGGCACGGGCACCGACGCGTACTCGCTCGTGATCGGTCGTCACCTACGTGTGCTCGCGGTGGCACGCGCACGCGGCACGCTCGGCGGCGAATCGAGCGCAGTGGTGCTCACCGTGGCGCTGGCGCAACGCGCCGACTCGTTGGCTCTCGCCCACGCGACCCGGGCGGCCGAACTCAGCGTCGTGCGCACGACCGGTGCGACGCCAGGCGACGACGCGCCCACGACCTATCGACCCGCGCCCGCCGCGCCGGACGTGACTCCCTGATGTCTGAACGCTTCGTCCTCCTGGGACTTGCGCATGCCCGCTCACCCTGGTTCGGCTCGGTGGCGCAGTGGGCGCACTCGGCGTCGATCCCGGCCGAGTTCGTCAAATGCGTGTCAGCCGACGAGGTGCGAGCCAGGTTGTCGTCGCGACGTCCGTTCTCTGCTCTCGTGGCCGACGCGTCCCTCCCCGACGTCGATCGCGATCTCATCAATGCGGCGCGACTTGCGGGCACGGCCGTGCTGATCGTCGTCGACACGCGCGTGGCACGCGACTGGCTCGCCCTCGGCGCCTCTGCCCTGCTCGAGCCCGGTTTCGGACGCGATGCGCTGCTCGCCACGCTGGCCGAGCACACCCGTCCGATCCCTCGCGTCGAGGAGCGGATGGCTCCCGCACCCGATCCGGTGCTCGCGACGTGGCGTGGCCTCGTGGTCGCGGTCACCGGCGCGGGGGGAACGGGAGCCTCGACGGCAGCCATCGCGCTGGCGCAAGCCCTCGGCGACGACGTGCGCCACGCCGGCCTGGTGCTGCTCGCCGATCTCTGCCTCCACGGCGAGCAGGCGATGCTGCACCACGCTCGCGACGTCGTCCCCGGCGTGCAGGAGCTGGTTGAAGCGCACCGCGCCGGCACTCCGGCGATCGACGAGGTGCGCTCGCTCGCATTCGATGTCTCCGAGCGCAGATACCAACTGCTGTTGGGGCTGCGTCGGGCGCGATTCTGGACCGCAATCCGTCCGCGCGCGTTCGAGGCGGCGTTCGACACGTTGCGACGCGCGTACCGAGTGGTGGTGTGCGACACCGATGCGGATGTCGAAGGCGAGGACGCAGGCGGTTCGGTCGACGTCGAAGAGCGCCACCACTTCGCGCGTACGGCAATCACGCAAGCCGACGCGGTGTTCGTGGTCGGGACACCGACGATGAAGGGCGTCCATTCACTGGTCCGCGTCGTGCACGACATCCTCGGGGTCGGCGTCGACGCGGCACGCGTCGTGCCCGTCGTCAACCAGGCACCCCGCTCGCGGCGCGCTCGGACGGCGCACTCAGCCGCGGTGCGCGCCCTCGTGGCACCCGCCGTCGGCCCCATCGGCCTGGCCGAGCCCGTGTTCCTTCCCGTCCGCCGCGTCGACGACGCACTTCGCGACGGGGCACGCGTACCCACGGGCCTCGGGGAGCCACTCGTCGGCGCGCTGCACGCCGTTGTCGAGCGGGCCCAGCCCGCGTCCGGTCCCGCCGGGCTGCAGCGGGTGCGACCCGGCTCGCTCGGGACGTGGGACGAGCAGGCGGTGGGGGGATGACCCTGTCGCCCCTCCAGGAGGTCGAGCGCCGGGTGCAGTCCCGGGCCAAGGAGATCTCGCTCGACATGGCCGACGAGAAGGGCCTCGCGGAGCTGCGGGCGATCGTCGACGACGAGGTCGCGCTTTGGTCGTCCGACTTCAAGCGCGGTCTGCGTGCGTTCGACCTGGCCGATCGCGAGCTGGTGGCCGAGCGGGCCTTTCGTAACCTTGCCGGCTACGGCCCGCTCGAGCCGCTTCTCGGAGACGACGACGTGTGGGAGGTGATGCTGAACGCTCCCGACCAGATCTTCGTGAAACGTCATCGAGGACCGAGCGGCTACCACGACGAGGTGTTCCACGACGACGACCACGTGCTGCGCACGCTCACGAAGATCCTCGATGACGCCTCGACGTCGCACCGCAAGCTCGATCCCGCCGAGGGGTTGCAGGACGCGCAGCTCGACAACGGCGCCCGGCTCCACATCGTGCACTCCGACGTCGGTCGTGGCGGGCACGTGATCGTCAACATCCGCAAGTTCACCGGGATCCCGTTCCGCAGCCTCGACGAGCTGGTCGAACGCGACATGCTCGATCGCGGCGTCGCCGCCTTTCTGAGGGCGTGTATCCGCGCTCGGCTGTCGATCGTGTTCGCCGGGGCGCCCGGGTCGGGCAAGACGACCCTGCTGTCGTGCTGCGCGGCGGAGCTCGATCCCGCCTTGCGGGTGGTCGTGGCCGAGGAGGTGTTCGAGGCCGACGTCCCGCTGCCCAACGTGGCGTCGATGCAGACGCGGCCGGCTCGGAGCGACCGGCGCGAGGTCGACCTTCGCCGCCTCGTCGCGGGCTTCCTGCGCATGGCACCCGACATCGCCATCGTCGGCGAGGTGCGCGACCGCGAAGCCCTGCCGCTTCTCCTCACGCTCTCGTCAGGCGTGAAGGGCTTCACGACCATCCACGCGGGCTCGGCCCGGCAGGCGCTCACGCGCCTGCGCTTCATCGCTCAGCTCTCCGAAGCCGCGCGCGAGATACCGATGCCGGCGCTCAGCGCGCTCGTGAGCGAGGCCGTCGACATCGTGGTGCACTGCACGCGCGACGCTGGGTGCCCGCGCGTGAGCGAGGTGATCGCGGTCGAGGAGCTGCTCACGCCGACGGCGGGTGCCTCGTTCACGACCACCGAGCTGTTCGCGCGACCGCTCCGCACCGATCCCCTGCGCTGGACCGGCAACGTCCCCCTGCGCGCGGGTCGGGTTCTCGAGGACGCCGGCTACGACCTGCGCGCCATGCTCGACACGGCGGGAGGCAAATGACCGGGTTGCTGCTCGCCCTCGTCGGCGGCTACGGCATCTTCCTGCTCTACACCGCCCTCGTGTTGCGCTGGCGTGGGCTGGGGGTCGGCCCTCCGTCCACGAAGCGACTCCGATGGCGGCGCCCGCCGCAGGAGTGGCTCGCCCAGGCCGGCCTCGATGATGTCCGGCCCCGCGAGTTCGTCGCGGTCGTGGCCGCGCTCTTCGTCGTCGGCGCGGCAGTCACGTTCGCGTTGTGCGGCGGTGTTCTGCCCGCGCTGGCCGTCGGGTGCTTCGTCGCCAGCTTCCCGGTCGCGTCCTACCGGGCCCGAAGGGAGCGTCGCCGCGACGAGGCGCGCCAGGTTTGGCCCGCGATGATCGAAGAGATCCGGCTGCTCACGGGCTCGCTCGGACGTCCGGTGCCGCAGGCGCTCCTCGAGGTGGGCCTGCGCGGACCGGCGGAGTTGCGGCCGGCATTCGCCGGCGCTCAGCGCGAATGGCTGCTGTCCACCGACTTCGAGCGGACGGTCGCGGTGCTCAAGGCACGGCTCGCAGATGCCACGGCCGACGCCGCATGCGAGACGCTGCTCGTGGCGCACGAGGTCGGTGGCACCGAGCTCGATCGCAGGCTGGCCGCGCTGGCCGAGGACCGCACCGCCGACGTGCAGGGACGCAAGGATTCCCGCGCCCGACAGGCCGGTGTCCGCTTCGCTCGGCGCTTCACGCTGCTCGTGCCCCTCGGCATGGCCTTGGCGGGCCTGGCGATAGGGAACGGGCGCGCGGCCTACGAGACGACTGCAGGTCAGCTCGTGGCCGTGGCCGGCGTCGCGATGGTCGTGGTGTGCTGGCTGTGGGCCGGGCGGATCATGCGGCTACCCGAGGAGCAGCGGGTGTTCCATGAGTAGGCGGTGCGCGGCGTGAGGCTGGTCGTCCTCAGCGGCCTGCTGCTCTGGGCCGGGCTGGCCCTGCTGCTCTCGGAGACGCGTTGGTTCTCGCGCCCGTCGCTCGTCGAGCGCCTGCTGCCGTACACCCCGGGTGGGATGGCCCGCCGGCCACACGCGGGGGTGCTCTCGGCAGAGTCGTTCCGCGACATCGTCGCGCCGGTGGCCCGCTCGGTCGGCGAGCGCCTCGCCCGGTTGGTCGGCGTGAACGAGGAGCTCGCGGTGCGCCTCGAGCGCGTCCATTCACCATTCGACGTCACCGCCTTTCGCACGCGCCAACTGGGCTGGGCGGTCGTGAGCCTGTGCGGTGCCGCCCTGCTCTCGTTGGCCGCGCGGCCGCCGCCTGCGATCGCGCTCCTCCTCCTCGTCGGTGCACCGGTGCTCGCCTTTCTCACGCTCGAGCAGCGCCTCTCGTCGGCCTCCGAGGCGTGGAAGCGGCGTTTGGCGCTCGAGCTTCCGGTCGTCACCGAGCAACTGGCGATGCTGCTCGCGGCCGGGTTCAGCCTCGGCGCCGCGCTGAACCGGGTCGGGGCTCGCGGCCGTGGCAACTGCGCACGTGATCTCGCACGCGTCTGCGGACGCATCCGTCAGGGTTTGTCCGAGGTCGACGCACTGCGCGAGTGGGCTGCGGTCGCCGACGTCGAGGCGCTCGACCGGCTGGTGCCGATACTGGCGCTCAACCGCGAGGCGAGCGATCTCGGCCGCCTCGTGTCCGACGAAGCGCGCTCCATTCGACGCGACCTGCAGCGCACGTTGATCGAGACCGTCGAACGACGGGCCCAGCAGGTGTGGATACCGGTCACCGTGGCCGCGCTCGTCCCGGGCGTGCTCTTCATGGCCGTGCCGTTCATCGAGGCGCTTCGCGTCTTCTCTGCCCAGTGATCGAAAGGAGCTTCCGTGCGCGAACTACCACTGGCCCTCTACGCGAGGGTCAAGAACCTGCCGGTCGGCATCGTCAAGGACGAGTCGGGTGAGGGGGTGATCTCGGCCGCCATCGCGGTGCTGATCATGGCGTTCCTCGGTGCGGCCATGTGGGTGGCGTTCCAGGCCATCTTCAACGATGCGTCCGACAAGACCGCCAACCAAGTCGATCAGATCGGTCGCTGAGGAGCGGGGCGCCGGTCTGGTCTCGACGACCACCGGCGTCACCGTCTTCTTCGTCCTCCTGCTGTTCGCCGTCCAGGTTCTCTACAACCTCTACGCGACGTCGGTGGTGACGGCTGCCGCCTACGACGCGGCGCGCGTCGTGGCCGGCGCCGCCGCGCGCGGTGATCCCGTGGAGGCCGAGCAGCAGGCCAAAGCGCGCTTTCGACAGCTGCTCGGCCGGTACGGCACCGATCGGGTCGAAACACTCGACTTCAGCGAGTCAACCGACGATGTCGTGGTGCTGCACGTGCGGTCGCGCAACCCCAACCTGCTGCTCGGCCGGGTCGGTCGCGCCGCCTTCGGCGTGATCGACCGGCGGGTGCGGGTGCGCGTCGAGCGGTTTCAGGAATCGTCGTGACCGCTGGGCACGACGAGTCGGGACAGGGCGGGTTCGAAGCGCTTCCCCTCGGCCTGCTCGTGTTCGTCGTGGGAGCGCTGCTGATCGCAAATGCCTGGGCAGCCGTCGACGCCAAGCTTGCGGTGTCGTCGGCAGCTCGCGAAGCCACGAGGACCTATGTCGAAGCTCCGGCCGCGCTCACTGCGGACGAGGCGTTCGCGGCCGCACGGTCCGCGGCCGAGGCCGCGTTTGCGGCCCAACGCAGCTCGGCTCGTCGTCCCGACATCCGCCTGGTCGCGGGCAATGGCGCCGCGAGCCACCGATGCACGCGCGTCACGGCCGAGGCGACGTACCGCCTACCTGCGCTGACCGTGCCATGGGTCGGCGGCTTGGGTCACGGCTTCACCGTGCGCGCCCGACACTCCGAGATCGTCGACCCGTTCCGCAGCGGTCTCTCCGGTACCGCGACTTGCGACGTTGGAGGAAACGAGCCGTGACGCGTCCGGCGCGCGAGCGCGGGAGTGCCCTGCTGCTCTTCCCGGCTGCGGTCCTCGTGATGATCGTGCTCGGCGCCATCGCGGTCGACTTCTCGATCGCGTTCCTCGGCGAGCGCGAGCTGGCGGGCGCCACCGCGGCTGCGGCCAACGACGCGGCCGCTCGGGCCGTGAGCAATCGCGCCTTCTACCGCGAGGGCGTGGTCATCCTCGATGCGGCCACCGCCGACGAGCTCGCCACCGACGAGGTGCGATCGGCGCTCGACCTGCAGCGCTACCACGACGTGCGCGTCAGCGTCGTCGTTTCGCCAAGCGACGACCGCGTGACCGTCACCGCGTCCGCCGAGGTCGACTACCTCTTCGCCCGGGCTCTGCCCGGCGGCCCCGGGCGGGTGCGGGTCGCCGCCACCTCGAGCGCGGCCCTACGAGAACATGAAACTGCTTGAGATATACTGAAATATCTTCTACGCTTCGCCGGCGTGCCGCCGAGCCCGCCCGAAGGAGTGTTCGTCAAGGCAGGCCCCGTCGAGCGTCTGACCCGTGAGGCGGACCTGCTCCGACGGGCCGGTCACCCCGGGGTCGTCGAGCCTGGTCGAGCTCCGCGGGCAACCCGCACCCGCGCTCCTCACGCGACTCGTCGACGGACCTTCACTCGCCGAGGCTCCGGCAGCGCCGGTCGACGACGTCGCCGGCCTCGTCGCCGCGCTGGCCACCACGGTCGCGGACCTCCATCGCCTCGGCCTGGTGCACGGCTCGATCGCGCCCGAACACGTCATCGTCGCGCCCGGCGGCCGTCCCGTGCTGTGCGGGCTGGCCGACGGCGCCGACGCGGACGACCCGATCGACCGCGCTCGCGACGTCAGCGCGCTCGGAGAGCTCCTGCGCTGGCTGCTCGCGCGCGCGACACGGCCGCAGGCAGCCGCGCGCCGCCGGACCGCAGGTGCGATCGCACCCCTTCTGTCGATCGCGCTCAGGGCGACCAATCCCGACCCGAGGCTGCGACCTTCCGCCAGTGAGATGGCGACCGACATTCGGGCCGCCGCCCCCCACGCCACGCTGCCCGGGCAAGCGGTGACACGTGAGCCCGAGCCCCGCCGGTGGTTCCGGGCACCGGTGAGAGCTGCGGTGGCGGTCCTCGCCGTCTCGGTCACGCTGGTTGGCGTCATGTGGGTCGGTGGCACTCCGTCGCTTGGCCCATCAAGACGACCGCCGGCGCCGCGACCGGCGCCGCGTCCGACACCGGTCGCGCCGACGTGTGCCGCCGTGGGTGGAGCGTTACACGCCGACGTCGACGGCGACGGCTGCGATGAGCGGGTGCGCTTCGCCGGTGGCGTTCTGGAGGCTGGTCCCTTGCGTTGGGCGATCAACGGCCGAACGGACGACGTCGCGACCGGCGACTGGGACTGCGACGGCCGGGCCACGCTCGCCTTCCTCGATCGGGGAACGGGAGGTGTCTACCGCTTCGAGGCGTGGTCGAACGAGAACGTCATCACCGTGCCGCTGATCGCGCAGGTCGCGGGCGCCACCGGGCTGCGAGTGACCCACCGGGCCCGGCCCGCCTGCGACGTGCTCACCGTCGAGCGCACCGGCGGCCCCCCGACGGTGCTGGGATGAGCGGCGCCCGCCCACGGCTCAGCCTCACCGTTTCGACGCTCGCCGTGACGGTGGCGCTCGGCGCGCTTCTGCTGAGCGGGCAGAGCGCCATCGAGTTGCCGCGGCTGACCGCGCCGGCCGACTGGCAACGATGGCTGACCGCGCGCGAGCCGGCCGACGCGTTCGTCGCGCTCGTGCGCCTCGGGGCGTTGCTGTCGTGCTGGTACGTGCTGGCCGCCACAGCCGCAGGTGTCGTCGCCCGCGCGGTCGGTGCCCGCCCGCTCATCCGGCTCGCCGATGCGGTCTCGCCGCGATCGCTGCGCGCGATCGTGCGCTGGGCTCTCGGCGCAGGGCTCGCCACGTCGACGGCGCTGACCGCGTCGCCCACGCTCGCCGCCCGGGCTCCCTCCCCTGTCATCACCATGACCCGTCTCCCCGACCCCGCCCACCCGGGGACGGCTCCCACAGCCGTTCCGGCCGGCACAGCAGTTCCGGTCGGCACAGCAGTTCCGGCCGGCACAGCCGCCGCGCCGGTCGCGCCGCCTCCATCCCCCGTCGTAACGACGTGGGAGGTGCGCCCGGGTCAGAGCCTCTGGAAGATCGCGCGCGACGTCGAGTCGCTGCGGCGGGGCAGGGCCGCAACCGACGGCGAGGTCTGCGCCTACTGGCGGTCGCTGATCGAGGTGAACCGCGACCTGCTCGCCGACCCGCGGAACCCGCATCTCGTCTTCACGGGCCAGCTGTTCCGCCTCCCGCCTCTGTCCCCTCCGTGAAAGTCGCGCTCAGCGCGTCAGATGGGGAGACGCAGGCCCAGGGAGTCGAGGCGATGGACGATGCCGTCGGTGTCGGTGCCGAAGAGGCAGGCGATGGCGCGCAGGTCGTCGCCGCGGATGGTGAGCATCCGGCCGTTGAAGTCTTGGCGCTGCACCTGGATCATCTTGAGGTAGCGCTGCAACATGTCGGCCTCGGGCTCGGTGAGCCGCTCGAAGGCCGTGAGGTCGATGGTGACCTTGTCCGCGCTTTCGCCCCATACCGACCGCCGCCCGTAGTCGGCGTCGCCCTCGACCGCGTCGGTCGCGCCGGTGAGGTCGATGTCGATGTCGCGCGGCAGGAGCTGATCGACCGGCACGTTGTAGTACCGGGCCAGGCGCTGCAGGCGGGGCACGGAGATCGAGCGCTCACCGCGCTCGTACGCGCCGAGCACCGAGGCCTTGAACTCCTGCGTGGAGGCAGCTTCGACCTCCTGCAGCGACAAGCCCTTCTGCTTGCGGATCGCGCGCAGCCGCTCGCCCACACGGCGTGCATATGCGCTGGCCGCCTTTTCGTCGACCGGTTCGTCGATCAACCCAGCCCCCCTGACTCCCTGGTGCAGCGTAGTACCCACGCTGGGAGGTCGGCAATGCCACAAATACCCATAAATTCGGCCAAGTTCCTCACGCTGAGTGCAAATCGGCGGTCGCGACCAGTCCGGCGCGCAACCCGGCGAGGAGCACCGCCCCCGCGACCGCGGCGGTCTCGGCCCGCAATACAGTGGGACCGAGCGCGACGCGGGCCGACGCGAGCGCCAGCTCCTCGTCGGTCCATCCGCCCTCCGGGCCCACGAGCAGACAGGTGCGCGCCAGGTCGGGAGGCCTCCCGCCGGGCGCGGCGAGCGCGGC
>Ga0066710_100004423_pt1 | contig 12437 bp, 8 predicted proteins | sample GraSoiAngelo_159_FD_79666 | JGI IMG/M metagenome (GOLD analysis project Ga0066710, IMG submission 79666) | Grasslands soil microbial communities from the Angelo Coastal Reserve, California, USA - 14_1009_16_40cm | ecosystem: Environmental > Terrestrial > Soil > Grasslands | place: USA...
GATCCGGCCGGCGCTGAGCAGGCGCTGTACAACCGCGTCGTCGTAGACCCTGCGCTTGAGGATCCCGCTGCGGTACATCTCGAGGAAGCCGTCGACCAGCATCTCGCTCGCCGCGTAGAGCCCCTCGCGGAACGGACCTGTCCCGCCGACCACGTCTACCAGGGCGCCGAACCGGTCGAGCAGGCCGGCCCCGCGGAGGAGGTCGACATAGACGCCGTTTTCCAGATGGCGCAGTTTCAGCAGGGAGGTGACCGCATCAGCAAGGGACCCGATGCCGATCTGGATCGTGCCGCCGTCCCGGATGAGGGGGCTGACCTGGAGCGCGATCATGTAGTCGGTGGTGCTCACGGGCCGGCGGAGGGCGCCGAAGAGAGCGAACTCGTAGCGGGGATGGTCCACGATGGCGTCGAAGTAATCTGGACGCACGGCCGCATCGCCGTACATGAAGGGCAGGTTGCGGTTCACCTGCGCGAGCACCGCGACCCTCTCTCCCCGGCGCTCCCGCTCGCGGAGGCGCGGGACGAGGTCCAGCGTGAGGTCGGAGTTGCAGCTCAGGCTGTAGCGGTTGGCACCGTCCTCCTCGATCCCCACGAGCTGGGCGAGCACGTTGATCCCGGCTTCGAGCAGGTCGCGCACCACGTGGGTGTAGTTGCTGCTGACATAGTGCTGTTGCGCCAGGGGGCTGTCCGTGAAGCCGCCGGGCAGGAAATAGAACTCGCTCACGCGGATGTTCGCGGGCAGGTCTCCACGCCGCACCGGATCCGCGTACTCGAGCTCCGGATAGCCGCCGAAGAGCCGCGCCGCCATGGGCTCCAGCAAGCGCCGCTCCAGCTCGCTCCTCCAGCGTGGCCGGCCGAGCGTGAGCGCCGTCGAGATGCGCAGCTCGAGGTGCTCGTCCTCCCGCGCGCGCCGGAAGAACTCGTTGACGAGGTGGTTCGCCTTGCCGAGCCCGAGCGGGGCGCCGACGTGAAGGCGGCGGCCGATCCGCCCGATCGTGGCCTCCACGCACGATTCGACGTCGGCGAAGGCGACGGGCCGCTCGCTCATTGCCCCTCTCCCGCGCGTCTCGCCGCCCGCTCGTACAGCTCCAGTGTCCGTTCGCGGAGCCAGCTCGCTCCGGCTTCGAGGTCCAGCGACTCCGGAATGCACACGGGGTGCCCCATCTCGACGACGTATCGGCGGCGGAGCCAGCGCCGGTCGCTCGTCCACACGGCCATCGGCACGATACCCGCGCCCGACCGGCGCTGCAGGTAGACGGCGCCGGGTGCGAACGGACCGACGGGCGGACGGCTCTCCTTCCAGATCCCGCCCTCGGGGAAGAGCAGGACCACCTCGCCCTGCACCAGCGCATCCAGCAGGCCCTGGACCTTCTCGGGCAGGCTGCCGCCCTCGGCTTTGTGCGGAAGCGCGACCGCGCCGGTGAGGCGATACACGAGCCGGATCAGCGGGAGGAGCCAACGGGCGGGGGAATGGAACGTCGTGGTCGCCAGAATCCGGACCGGGACCAGCGCGCGCCACTGCCGGTAGCGAAGCGCGACGGCGATGAGCCAGGGATCGAGCACCGACTGATGCGTGGGTGCGAGGATGAGGCACCGCTCGTGCCCGCGAGAGAAGAGGTGGGGAGGCGCATGCGGCTCGACCGCGAAGCGTACCTTCAGGACGTGCGCCGTGAGCCAGCAGACGAGCTGGCTGACCACGACGAGCCTTCCCGCCACAACGCCTCCCTGGCCGGCGTCTCAGCGCTTGCGCCGAGACGGCCGTCTTGGCGGGGCAGGGACCTCGGCCCCTCTCCGCCGAGCCTCGGAGAGGCCGATCGCGACCGCCTGCTCCCTTCTCATGACCCTCCTCCCGGTGCGGCTGCTCAGGGTCCCCCGCTCGCGCTTCCGCAGCGCTCGCTCGACGGCCTTCTGGGCGGCCAGACCATATCGGGCCATGGCGACCTCCTCATCCCTCTTCCCCACTGTGCCACGCGATCGACGGCGACGGCCTGCCCGCCTCTTTTGTATAGCCAACCTCAATGAAGGCGACACGAGATGATGGTCACGCGCAGGTGTCGCCGGCCTCCTGGCGTCGGCCCTCGGAGATGGCGCGAACCGCGAACTTCGTCCCGGAATACACGGATTGGTTCGGCACGGTCTTGTGACCCGCGGTCGACGCGATGTTTACGAAGTGGCCGAGACCCTGCGCGAGCTTGCCGTACCGCTCACGTGCCAGGTTGACGAGCGCGGATACGTCGGCACGCCGGGCGACGTCCGTGGGTGCGTAGGCCCCGGCTGTCGGTGGCGCCTGCTATTCAAGCACCGCTTGCTGCTTTCGCAGCTTCGCAGCAAGGGCCGACGGATCCACGTCCTGCACGGCCGTACCTGCGTCGAGCGCAAGTTTGGCCGCCACGCCGGCCGCCTGTCCGATGATCATGTACTGGGGCTCCATCCTGAGCGTCGAATACGCGACGTGCGTCGCCGAGAAGGCGACGGGGACCAGGAGGTTCGTGGCCTCCGTTCGTTTCGGCAGCATGAGGCGGTACGGGATCTGGTAGGGCTTCACCGGCACCTGCATGTCGCCCTCGTTCTCCGCCGTGCCGTCCGGAGTGGCCACGCGCTGCACGTTGTGGGAGTCGCTGTTGTAGGAGCCCATGCCGATGGAGTCGGGCTTGGTCAGCTCGGTCTGGATGTCCTTCTGCGACATCACGAACTCTCCGCGCATGCGACGCGCCTCGCGGATGTACAGCTGGTGTGGCCAGTGGCCGTTGTCGACGAACTCGTCCTTGCAGAGACCCCACGGTGACATGGCCTCATGCAGGCCGCGGGGCACCTGGGGGTCGTTGGCCAGGAAGTAGAAGAACCCCTGCACGTAGTCCACGTGTGCCTGCCAGATGCGGGCGCGGGTGATGTAGCTGCCGTCCGGGTATTCGTAGTTGCCGCCGATGTAGTCGGTCGAAAAGGCGCCGTTGTTGTTCGTATCCGTCTTCCCGTTGGGCAGCGGATCGGGTTTCATGACGTCGGAGAGCGACCATGGCTCCGTGAGTCGGTCCAGCGGATCCCCGTTCGCCGTTGCCCCTCGGCCCGGCCGGGCCGCGGCCTGCTTCAGCTTGTCCATCTGGGCCAGCGTGCGTGCCAGCAGCCCGTATCGCCTCGCGTCGTACGCCTGCGGCTTCGGGAAGGGAATGCGGTTGGGCGCCCGGTCGGTCATGCAGATCCGGAAGTTGTACGCCTGCACCTTGCGATCGGCGGCGCCCGGATCTCCCCGAGGACCGGGTGAGACCTCCGGCAAGAGCCGGCCTTGCTCGTCGTACGGATTCACGCGCACGCCGAACTGGTGCTTCGGCGTCCGCTCCCGGACGCCCGCCAGCGATTCGTTGAATTCGCGACTGCCTTCCCGCCCCCACGTATAGCCGACACCCGCCTGCGCCATGAGGTCGCCCTCGTAGCTGGCGTCGGCGAAGATGCGGGCGCGGAAGCTGCCGCGGTTCTCGATGGCGATGGCTTCGATCCGTGTGTCGCGGCGGATGACGCCGGTCGTCTCGCGCAACCGGTGCTGCAAGAACACCCGCACACCCGCTTCGCGGGCCATGTCACCGAACACGGCCTCCGCCACGTGCGGCTCGAAGTACCACGTGACCGGCTCGCCGTATTTCTGGCCCACACGGTGGAAGAACTCGAGGGCGTAGCCGCCGATCACCTCTTTCCGGCCGTGATCGGTCAAGCCGAGCCCACCGGACATCATGCCCCCGAGGTGCCGGCCGGGCTCGACGAGCGCGACGCGCAGCCCCTCGCGGGCGGCCGTGACGGCGGTGATCACGCCGCCGGCCGTGCCGCCGTACACGACCAGATCCCACTCGGGTTTCGCCTGCGTCTGCTCGCCGGGCGCCACCGTCTTCGTCCACGTCGCGCCGAGCAGGAGAAGCGCAGCGAGCTTGCTCGTCGATCCGGACCTCACCAGTAGAGCTTCAGGCCGAGCTGGATCTCGCGCGGCGTGTTGGACTGCGCGGTCACCCGGCCGAACGATGGGCTCGTGACATTGCCATTGGGCGCGGCGAAGCGCGGCGTGTTCAGGAGGTTGAAGGCGTCGGCGCGGATCTGCAACCGCCAGCCGCGGGGCAGCGACACATACTTGCCGAGGGTCAGGTCGATGTTCCTCGTCGCATCCGTGCGCAGGTCCGGCTGCGTACGTGCCACGTTCCCGAACGTGAATGGCGCAGCGGGGGCGAAGGCCCTCGTATCGAACCAGCGGTCGACCGTCGGTGCATCCAGCCGCGGGCTGGCGCCGGTCCGGACGGAGGGGCGGCTGATGATGATGGGAAGGCCGCTCTGGACAGTGGCAATTCCACTCACGGTCCAGCCGCCGAGCAGGAGGTCCAGGGCGGCCGGCATGTCGCCGCCCCGCGCCCGGCCCCGCCCCACGGGCAGATCGTAGACGGCGCTGACCACCAGGCGGTGCGGTGTGTCGAAGGACGACAGCGACCGCTCGGCGCGGCGGTCGTAGAAGTTCAGGATCCCCCCCGCGCGGTCCAGGAATCCTTCTTGCGCGGAGCTGTCATCGATCTGCTTCGACCACGTGTAGGACGCGAGCATGGTCAGCCCGCGGGACACGCGCCGCTCCATCTTGACCATCAGGCCGTGGTAGATGGAGCTGGCCGCCATCGGCAGGTTGCGGAAGACCGAGGTGTACTGCGGGTAGGGCAGCAGGAGCTGGCGTCGGGCGACCGTGGCGCCTGAGAGCGGGCCGGTTCGGATGATCCCGAAGAACGGGTTGGCGACGCGGTCGTTGAGGGCCGGGCCGAGGGAGAGGTACTGGGGTGGCAGCGAGTTCTCCTCGAAGCCGGCGCTGAACTGGAGCGAGGTGCCCTTGTTGCCCAGGTAGGCGACCTCGACCAGTGTGGCGTCGCCCAATTGGCGCTGGATCGAGAGATCCCACTGCTGCGTATAGCCCACCCTCTCGTGACGGACGTAGCCCGAGATCCCGAACCCCACGTTGGTCAGCGGGTCGCGACGAGCCTGCGGGAGGTTGAAGCCCTGCGGGAACGGGTTGGCCAGGAGATTCTCGGGAACCAGTCCGTCCACCGAAGTCACCCACGGCGTGGTGCTGTTGAACCCCAGCGAGCCCAGCGCCAGCGTCGGCATCGGCACGTAGAAGATGCCGTAACCCGCGCGCAGGACCGTGCGCTCCGTCGCCTTGAAGGCCAGCCCCACTCTGGGAGCGAAGTTGTTCTTGTCGGTGTCGATCTGGTTTCGCGGGTTGCCGTCCACGCCGGCGTATTGCAACTGTCCACGCAAGTTGAGCCCTCCCACCGTCCCGAGCGGGCTGGGCGCATCGAGGTCCATCCACGCCAGGCGGTCGAAGCGCTCGGTCTGCCCTGAGGTCAGGTCGTAGCGCAGTCCAAGGTTCGCGGTGAGCTTGGACGTCGGCTTCCAGTCGTCCTGCACGTACACGGCGTAGTAGTTGCGCTGCAGGGCCAGACCGCTGATGTGGTCGATCGAGCCACTGGCGCCCGCCCCGAGCAGGAAGGAGGCCAGCCCGTAGCCGGCATCCGCCCGGCTCTGGAGCGGGCTGGGACCCTGCGTCATCCCCCGGTCGAAGGCGAACACACCCGACGCGATGTTGTTCTGGAACGCGTTGAACTGCAGGAAGCGGACGTCGGCCCCGAACTTCAGGAAGTGGCGTCCCCACAGCTTATCCACACGCCCGAGGACGGAGTACGTGTTCCGTGGCTGATCGTTGAAGGCCGCGCTGCCCGCTCCGGTGACGTCGCTGATGTCGAACTGCGGGAACAGGTCCGGGGCGACCTCGAGGTAGCTGGCGGGAAGGCCCAGCTGGGCGAGGTCGAATGCGGGAGACACCTGCTGGGCGTGGGCGCGCGCGAAGCCCACGCGGACATCGGCGGTCAGCGTCGGAGAAAAGACGTGGGTGGCGCCGAGAGTGGCGTTGTAGTAGCGATCGACGATCGTGCGCGCGTCGCGGGCGCCCGGACCGTCCCACCGCACGGGCGCGTGGCTTTCGCTGCGTTGGTAGGAATAGCGGCCGAACAGGCGGCTGGATCCGATCGTGTGGTCGATCCTGACGCTGTAGTTGTTGGAGTTCTGCTGCTGCACGCCGGTGTGGACGTAGTTGTCCGCTCCCGTGGTCGACGCGCCTGGACGGTTGGGCGCCGGATAGTAGCCCAGCACCGCGCGCGCCACCGGATCGATCCGGTCCGCCGGGATCACGTTGCCCGGAAATGGCTGGCGCATGATCTGCCCGTTGGGCAGCCGTGTCGTCGTTCGCGGGTCGTAGATCACCACCAGCCGCCCCTGGCTATCGTAGGTCTGGGAGAAATCGCCAAGCCGCTGGCGCTCGGTGGGGACGGTCGAGATCAGGGTCTGAGGGTAGTCTTGCCGCAGCCCCTCGTACGCGGCAAAGAAGAACGTGCGGTCCCTCCGGATGGGGCCGCCGACCACGGCACCGAACTGGTTCCGTCTGAAGTCCACCTTGGGCAGGCCCGCACGATTGGCGAAGAACCCGTTGGCGTCGAGGGCGCTGTCACGGAGAAAGTCGTAGGCGGTGCCGGTCAGCTTGTTGCTGCCGGCCCTGGTGACGATCGTCACCACGCCACCCGTGGTTCGGCCGTACTCGGCCGAGAAGGCGTTGGTCTCTACCTTGAATTCCTGGGTGGCGTCTACCGGCGGGATGTAGGCCATGAAGGTGCGATCGCCGGTCGTGTTGGAGGCGCCGTCGAGAAGGATGTCCTGCGCCTCGGGCCGTCCGCCCGCGACCTTGAAGTCGGCTTTGAAGAAGCCGCGGCCCACGTCCAGGCTGCCGGTATTGCCGAACAGTCCGCCCGTCACCACTCCCGGCGTCAGCACCACGAGGCCCATCGGGTCGCGCACGTCGAGAGGCAGCTCCCGGATGCTCCGCTCCGTGACGATGGTGCCGAGAGTCGCGCTCTGCGACTCGAGCAGCGCGTCGGCGGTGACCGTGACCTCGGCGGTGACCCCTCCCACGCCGAGCACGAAGTCGACGCGCACGCTCTGATCGGCGACGAGGACGAGGCCACGGCGTATCGAGGTGGCAAAGCCGGACAGTTCGGCGGTCACGCGGTAAGGGCCGGGGGGCAGCGCGGGGATGGCGTAATAGCCCTCGCTGTTCGAGGTACTGGCCCGCCGGAGCCCGGTCCCCTCGTTGACGGCGGTCACCGTGGCGCCCGGCACGCTGCTCTCCGACGCGTCGGCCACGCGGCCGCTCACCTGGGCTGACTGGGCCAACACATCGACGGCGAAGCCGAGCCCCACCAGGAGGACGAAGCCAACAGAGCGAGGCATGATTCTCATGGCCCCTTATTCCGCCCCAGACCGCGGCAATACAAGTGTTTACGGGGTTGATACACGGTGAATGAACCGTGTAAAATGCTTCTCCTTCCCCCGGAAACGTGGCGATGGCCTCCTCGCTCGACGGCGTGGCTCAGACGGGTCCGACCGACGTGCCGCCCCCGGAGGAAGTGCGCGCGCAACTGGCGCGCATCGTCGGAAGCGGCGAGTTCCGTGCCGCCCGGAGCCGCGCGCGATTTCTCGAATACGTGGTCGTGCGTGCGCTCGAAGGGGGCTACGACAGTCTGAAGGAATACACGATCGGGGTCGAAGTCTTCGACCGGGGTGCCAGCTTCGATCCGCGCGCGGATGGGGTCGTGCGGACGCAGGCCGCTCTGGTCCGAAAGCACCTCGAGCGCTACTATGCCAACGAAGGTCTACGAGATCCGGTCGAGATCGGGCTGCCCAAAGGCCACTACGTGCCCCGCTTCCAGCGGCGCGCGGCGGAGAGGGTGCCACCGGCCGAACACGCGAGGGGACCACGCCGCCGCTGGGTCCTGGGCGCCGTCTCCGCGACGCTCCTCGCCGCGCTCGTCGCCTCCGGGTTCCTGCGGAGCACCGGCCGCGAGCACCGCGTGACCGGCGACGCTCTGGCGGAAGATTTCTACCGGCCCGTCTGGGGGCCGTTCCTGGGCGCGGGGGCCTCGAACGTCCTCGCCTTCGGTATCCCCCAGTTCTTCACGGGCGGACCCGGCCTCTGGATCCGCGACGTCGAGGTGAACTCGCCCTCCCTCTCGCCAGGCACCGGCCGTCTCGAGGCGATCAACCGTCAGGTCGGGCCCCTGCAGCCGGCCGAAGCGTACACGGGGATCGGGGAAGCGTATGGGGTGCACATGCTGACCCGGTTCTTCCTCGGCAACGGACGCGAGCTGCGGGTGGTCCGGAGTCCGTCCGTGAGCTGGGATACGCTGAAGCACGACAATGTCATCTTCTTGACCTCCGCGCGGTTCAAGACACTAGCCGACCGCCTGTCGTACCCGGCCGAATTCGTGCACGTCATGGGCGCGCCCAACCGTGTCGGAGTCCGCAACCTGCATCCGGCGCCCGGCGAGCAAGCGGATTACATGGCGCAGACCAGTGATTTGGTCTCCGTGGACTACGCGATCATCAGCGTCTGGCCGGGCAAGCTGCCGGGACACCGCATCCTGGTGCTGAGCGGCGGTTACACCTGGGGAACGCAGGCGGCCGCCGAGTACGTGACCGAGCCGGCATACCTGCGGGACCTCCGCGACCGTATGCTCGCGTGCCAGCGGCGGAGTGGCCAGTCTCGCCACCCTGAGTTCTTCCAGGTGCTGCTGCGGGTCGAGGGGCGTGACAGTCAGCCGACGAGCGCCACGTTCGTCACCCACCGTGACCTCGCGCTCGATGAGACGGGCAGCCCTTTGACAGACCAGAGTGCCAGCGCACAGCCGGCGCGCTGACCATCCGAGCTGCGCGTGACGTTTGGCTGGCTGGTACGCCCGATAGGGCTCGAACCTATAACCTTCGGCTCCGGAGGCCGACGCTCTATCCAGTTGAGCTACGGGCGCATGCGCGAAGCGACACTATAGCACAGCCGACCAGAAGAGGCTCAGTAAGTCGGATGTTACCTTTCGTACTGGTTCCGGAACGAGTACGAAAAGTAACACCGGCGACGCCTAGTGCAGCGGTTGGCCGGCCCGTGAGACCAGGTCGCGCTTGATGTCCTCCTGGATCGGCTTCTCGCCGAGCCAGATGCCGAAGACGGCGGCGGCGAACGCCTTGTCGGCGATCGGGGGCTTGGCCGCGCCGGCCGCGGTCGTCTCCAGCACGCCACCGGGCGCCCAGCGCAGCACGACCGTCTGGCCGTTGCGGGGCGTCCCGAAGTGGGAGGCGAACAGGTCCAGCCGCGCCCGGTCGACACTCGGCAGCGCCTCGTAGAACGCATCGCGGATCTGAGCGGCCGTCGTGTCGCGCACGAACTTCATGACGACGGCCTTGGGGAAATCGCCCCAGACGAGGTCGCGGTAGAAGGCCGGAGTCACCGGCCGGCCGCGGTGCGGGGCCAGCGGCCCGGCGAGCGCGGCCTCCGCGACGTAGAGGCCGATCGCATAGACCTTCACCTTCAGGAACGTCTTCGTCCGCACGCCCACGCCGAGCAGCGTCATGTCGTGGTCTTTCGCCGGGAAGCCAGTGCCCGTGCGCGGCTCGGTCACGACCTGGGCGGAGAGCGGAGCCGGGAGCATGGTGAGGGCGAGGAGCGCGGTGGCGGCCCGTCTCATCAAGGTTCCCTTCACGGCCCCAGGTAGCCCAGGGCCCGCAGGCGATCGCGCTGCTCGGGGCTGAGGATGACGCCGGGCGCTCCGGCGCCGCGGCGGCGGGCCGCCGTCCACCTCTCCACCGCCCGCCGGCGGATGGGATCGGCGATGCTGGGAGGAGGCGGGGCGCTGCGCTTCTCGGCGGCGTCGGCGGCCAGATCGTACCATTCCTCCGCGCGTACGGCGCTTCCGTCGCGGTCGAGGGAGAGGATCGCCTTCCAGCCGCGGTCGCCGGCGCGCAGGAAGAGCTTGCGCGTGCCGTCGATCGTGTGGTCCGTCTCGCCGTACGCGGCCTCCCTCTCCGAGCGCGCGGCGAGCAGGCTGCGGCCCTGCATCTGGCCGGGCACGGAGAGGCCGGCCCAGGCCAGCACGGTGGGCGCCACGTCGAGCAGGCTGGCCGGCGCCGGCTCGCGGCGCGGGGTCACGCGCGGGCCGAGCAGGAAGAGGGGGATGCGGACCACCTCCTCGTAGAGCGTCTTCTGGTGCTCCCACGAGCCGTGCTCGAGGAACTCCTCACCGTGGTCGGAGGCGACCACGACGAGGGTGCCCCGGTCGAGCCGCCGGGCCTTCAGGTGGTCGAGCACGCGGCCCAGCTCGTCGTCGACGTAGCGGATCTCGCCGTCGTAGAGGGCGACCAGGTGGGCGAGGTCGGCCGGGGTGACGCTCCTCGGATCCCGGTGGGAGAAGTCCTGCAGCAGGCCGGTGATCGTCCCCGCGTAGGCGGCGTCGAAGATCTTCCGGGTGGCCTCGGGGGGCTCGTAGTGCCAGTGGGGATCGTAGAAGTGGAGGAAGAGCAGGAACGGCCGGTCGCCGACCCGGTCGAGCACGTCCATCGCGCGGTTGGCCACGTCGGTCGCCTTGCGGTCCTGGTGGAAGTCGAGGTGCTGGAAACCGTCGTCGAGGCCGTAGGCGGCGGAGACGTAGAGGTGGCTCGTCACCGCTTCGGTGGCGAATCCCGCCCGGCGCATCAGCGCGGCCAGGGTCGGCGCGCGGTGGTTGAAGGCGTGGCCCATGTCGACCCCACCGTGGGCGCCGGGATCGACCGACGTCATCATCGACAGGTGGGCGGGCAGCGTCCACGAGGAGGTGCTGACCGCGTCTTCGCAGAAGATGGCGTCGCGGGCCAGAGCGTCCAGGCGCGGAGTCGTGGGGCGGAGGTAGCCGTATGCTCCCACGTGGTCGCGGCGCAGCGTGTCGATGGACACGAGGACGACACCCTTGGCCTTGCCATAGTCGTCGAGGTCGTGGACGGTCGGGTCCGAGACGCCGAGCAGGAGGCCGGGCGGCCGGGCGACGTCGGCCCCGTTCCGGTCGGTCAGCCGCATCTGGAAGGCGAGCAGGCTCAGGCGCCCGAGCCCCTCGAGGGGAAGACTGAAGTCGCGCCAGCCGTGAGGGGCACGGGGGTTCAGGGTGTGCTCGAGGAGCAGCTTCTCGCCCGCCCGCACCTGCAGCCGGTACCAGCCGGGGGCGTCCTCGACCGCGCCCGCGAAGGCGGTGCCCATGCCGAAGGTCAGCAGCCCACGCCGGGGAAGCCGCACGCGGAACGAGGCGGAGTGGAGGAGGGCCGGCCGGGCCTCGCCGCCGGTCGAAAGCGAGCCGGCGGGCGGGATCGCGCCTTCGGCGGTGCGGCCGAGCAGCAGGCGGTCGGGACCGGGAGGCCGGCGGGAGCAGGCGGCGGCGGCGAGGACGAGCAGTAGGCCCAGCGCGCCGCGCCCCATCGGCGCCCATTCTACGGCGGCATGGGGCGAGCCTTGACAGCCGCCGCACACGTCCCGAGGAAGCTGGTGGCCGGCGTGCCCTGCGCCATGGCCGGCGGCCGAGCCCCGCGACGGAGGCGAGCGCCGCCGGCGTCATGATTGTTAGTGGTAAAACGCTCTCGTGGCGGACCGGCTGGAGACCGGCTACCGGGCCAAGCTGCGCTGGCTGCTGGCCAAGGTGCGTCCGCGGCGGTTGGACTTCGGCGTGGACCTGCTCGTGCGCCGGGCCCGCGCGCTGAGCGAGCGCGAGGGGGTGCCGCTGCCCGAGGCGCTGGCGCGCGTGTACGAGTTCACGCGCTGGCGGGTGAAGAAGCGCCTGGAGCGGACGGCGGCCTGCCGCCTCACCGGGCAGCCGCTCGACGCGCCGGTGCGCCCACCCCGGTTCCTGTGTGATCCGAGCCTGGGCGGACTGGCCCGCTGGCTGCGGGCGGCCGGGTACGAGGCGGACTGGATGCGGTCCGGCAGCGCCGACCCGCTCGCCGACGCGCGGCGCCGCGGGGCCGTGCTGTTGACGACCGATAGCCGCCAGGCCGTCCGGATGGGGTCCGAGGCGATGCCGGAGGTCCTGTGGGTCCCTTCCAGCCTGCGCCGCGTCCACCAGCTCGGGGTCGTGCTCCGTGACCTCGACCTCGAGCCGCGCGAGCCGCGGTGCATGGCGTGCGGGGCCGAGCTGCGGGCGGTGCCCAAGCAGGAGGTGGCGGCGCGGATCCCGCCCCGGACCGCGCGATGGAAGGACGAATACTTCCTGTGCGCCGGCTGCGGGCGCCTTTACTGGCAAGGGACGCACTGGCAGCGCATCGCGGCCCGCCTCCAGGGCGAGCGGCCGTCCGTCTCCGCGGCGGCCCGTCCTTGAGCATGGCCTCCGACCCCCGCCGCTCGCTGGCCGCGAACCTGGCGCTGTCCGTGACGGTGAGCGCGCTCTTCCTCGGCCTGCTCGAGGGCGGCGCGCGGCTCGTCGAGAAGCGCCGGCCGCGCGCGCCGGTCGCCGATTACATCTGGGACTGGGAGGAGAAGTGGGAGGGCGACTTCTACCGCATCCGCTCCGAGGTGAGCGGGTGGCCGCC
>Ga0066710_100004425_pt1 | contig 12436 bp, 10 predicted proteins | sample GraSoiAngelo_159_FD_79666 | JGI IMG/M metagenome (GOLD analysis project Ga0066710, IMG submission 79666) | Grasslands soil microbial communities from the Angelo Coastal Reserve, California, USA - 14_1009_16_40cm | ecosystem: Environmental > Terrestrial > Soil > Grasslands | place: USA...
CTCGATCGCACCACTCGTGTCGAGGAGCACCTCGTGAGCCTGCTTGCGCCGACCTCGTTCGAGGCCGAGCGCTACCGCATGCTCCGCCACGTCGTGGAGACGCTGCGGAGGAGCGCCAATCTGCAGGTCGTCGCGGTCACGAGCCCGGGCGTCGGAGACGGCAAGACCACGATTGCCATCAACCTCGCGGGGGCGCTCGCGCAATCCGCGGAGCCCAGTGTTCTCCTGGTGGAGCTCGACCTTCGGCGGCCGGCCCTGGCGCGCCAGCTCGGGCTCGGCCGGGCGCGCCGCTCGCTCGTGGATGCGCTCGTGAAACCTGGTCTCAAGCTCGAGGAAATCGTGGAACACCTGCCCCGTTTCAACCTTTCGGTGCTGCCGGCGGGCGAGACCGCCGCCGCGCCCTACGAACTGCTCAGATCACCGAGGCTCGAGGCGCTGCTGGGGGAAGCCCGGCGGCGCTACGACTACATCGTGGTCGACACGCCGCCGTTCGTTCCGGTCCCCGACTGTCGACTCATCGCGAAGTGGGTCGACGGATTTCTTGTGGTGGTCAAGGCACATCGAACACCACAGAGCATGCTGGCAGAGACGCTGGGCCTGATCGACCCGGCGAAGACAAAGGGGATCGTGTTCAACGGCGACGACGCACGGCGTACCGAGTACAACAGCTACCAGGGCGTGCCCGCGGCATAGTCGTTCAAGATTCCGCTGCGCTGACCGTGGAGAAAAAAACGTGATGGTCGTCGCCCTGGGCGGCGGCACCGGCCTGCCGACAGTCCTCATGGGACTGCGCCGCTACCTTCCACCGAGCGGCCGGATCGCCGCGATCGTGACGGCCGCGGACGATGGTGGAAGCTCGGGAGCCCTGCGAAAGGAGTACGACGTCCTTCCGCCCGGGGACATCCGCAACTGCCTGATCGCGCTCGCGCGGGTGGCGCCGGAGGTGTCCGCGGCGCTCCAGTGTCGATTCGATGTGGGCGCGGCTCAACATCCGGTCGGGAACCTTCTTCTAGCGGCGCTCGACATGGTCGCGGCTGATGAGGTGACGGCGATCCGGCTGGCGGCCGAGCTCCTCGGGGTGGGCGATCTCATCCTGCCGTCGACTGCGTGCCGGGTGCACCTGGTCGCCGACCTCCTGGATGGCCGCTCGGTTCACGGCGAGTCCGAGATCCGGCGGAGTGGCACTCCGATCAAGCGTGTCTGGATCGATCCTCCCGATGCCGCCGCGGCGCCCGGAGTGCTGGAGGCGTTGCACGACGCGGATGCGATCGTTCTGGGCCCCGGAAGTCTCTACACGAGCCTCCTCGCCACGCTGGTCGTCCCGGGCATGGCCGAGGCGGTGGCGAGCTCGCGGGCTATCCGGATCTTCGTGTGCAACGCGATGACCGAGCCCGGCGAGACCGACGGGTACGGTGTCGCCGGGCACCTCCAGGCTCTCGCCGCTCATGGCCTGGCGCCTGAGGCGCTCGACTACATCCTCGTCAACACGACCCCGATCCCGCCCAAGATCTGTGCCCGATACGCTGCCGAAGGTGCGCGCCCTGTGAACCCCGACTTCGAGCTTCCCGGCGGGTCGCCGACGATCATCCGCGCCGATTTTCTCGAGCCGGGTCCGGTGGTACGGCACGCCCCCGACAAGCTGGGCCCGCTCCTCTGCAATCTGGCGGCCGTACGGATGGTGTGGGCGCGGAACGGGCACGGCAGCTAACACTCCTTCGCGAGTCCGATGAGCTTCAGTTACAGCCTTGTCCCCGAGGCGGCGTTTGGCGGTGGCTCGCTCGTGGCGGGCCTCCTCGTCGTCATCGGCTTCCTGCTCGGGCTGGGCGGCGTGCGTCGCCGAGTCCGACGCCTCCGTCACGTCCGCGAACGGGTGCTGGTCCTCGGGCAGAGCGCTCTGGGGCGCTCGGTCATCGAGGAGATCGAGCGGCAACCGGCTCTCCGATACGTCATCGTCGGCGTGGTGAATGACGCCGAGAACCTCGGTCGCGTCATTCAAGAGACCCGGCCCGATCGCATTGTCGTCGCGCTCGCCGAGCGACGCGGCCGACTGCCGCTCCATCCGCTTATTGAATCGCTGGCGCGCGGCATCGTGGTCGAGGACGTCGTCGAGACCTACGAGCGCTTGACCGGGAAGCTCGCTCTGGAGGCGCTCTCGCCCAGTAGCGTCGTTTTCTCCGGCCAGTTCAAGACGTCGCGGCTGCAGCAGACACTCTCGCGGACGCTCAGCCTGGTCGGATCGGTCATCGGGTTGGTCGTGCTGGCACCCCTCCTCGGTCTGATCGTGCTCCTCATCAAGCTGGACTCGCGGGGCCCGGCGTTCTTCGTCCAGGCGCGGGTAGGGAAGCGCGGGAGATCCTTCCGGCTGCTCAAGTTCCGCACGATGCACCCGACCCACCGGCCGAAGTCCGAGTGGGAGCAGGACAACGGCGACCGGATCACGCGCGTCGGCCGGTGGCTCAGGCGGTTCCGGCTGGATGAGGTGCCTCAGCTCCTCAACGTCCTCCGGGGCGATATGAACCTCGTGGGCCCGCGACCCCACCCGGTGACGAACTTCGAGCTCATGATCCTGGCTGTCCGAAACCTGAGCGAGGTGTCGGGTGATGCGATCCCGTACTACTCGCTCCGGTGCTCGGTCCAGCCGGGGATCACCGGCTGGGCGCAGGTCCGCTATGGGTACGCGAACACGCTCGAGGAGGAGATGGAGAAGATCCGCTACGACTTCTACTACCTCAAGCACATGTCGTTGTGGCTCGATCTCAAGATCATGCTCGAGACGGTCAAGATCATGTTCGCTTGGCGTGACTCGGCCGGCGCTCCGGTCCGTTGGTCGCGTCGGCGAGCGCGTCGTTTAGAAACGCGCGTCGGCCGCGCGGTCTGACCCGCGCGCACACGCCGCGACGGCATCGAGGCGAGGGGATCCATCACGGGCATGGAAACGGTTGAGGTCTTCGCGACCGAGCTCAGGCGTCGCATCATCGAGCGTACCGCGCATGTCGGCGTCATCGGTCAGGGCTACGTCGGACTGCCCCTCGCCGTCGAGTTTGCGCGCGCGGGATTCTCGGTGACCGGCATCGACACGGACCCGGATCGCGTCTCCGCGCTCAACGCCGGCCGCTCGCACAGCCCGGACGTCCGGAGCGAGGACCTGACCACGGTGCTGGCCGAAGGCCGGTATGAGGCCACCACGGACTCTTCCGCGCTCGGGCGGGCCGATGTCGTCCTCATCTGTGTGCCCACGCCGCTGCGGAAGTCGAAGGATCCTGACATCTCGTTCGTCATCGCTGCCGCTGAACAGGTGGCCGACCGGTTCAAGCCCGGCCAGCTGGTCGTTCTCGAATCGACGACCTACCCGGGGACCACCGAGGAGCTGCTCCTGCCGATGTTCGCGGGCCGGGGAGCAGAGGTGGGAGTGAACTTTTTCCTGGCCTTCTCTCCGGAGCGGATCGACCCGGGCAATGCCACCTACACGGTGAGGGACATCCCCAAGATCGTGGGAGGCGTGACGGCCGAATGCTCGCGCCTCACCGCCCTCGTCTACCGGCAGATCGTCGATCGCGTCATCGAGGTCTCCAGCCCGAAGGTCGCGGAGCTGGCCAAGCTCTACGAAAACGTGTTCCGGAACGTCAATATCGCCCTCGCCAACGAATTCGCCCTCATGTGCCGCCGCCTGGGCGTGGCTGCGCGCGAAGTGATCGACGCCGCCGCCACCAAGCCCTTCGGCTTCCTTCCCTTCTTTCCCGGTCCGGGGATCGGCGGTCATTGCATCCCCGTCGACCCCACCTACCTCGCCTGGAAGATGCGCTTGAACGGGTACGAGGCCCGGTTCATCCACCTGGCCGACGAGATCAACCGATCCATGCCGGATTACGTGCTGGAGCTGGTGACGGAGGCGTTGAACCAACAGCGGCGCTGTCTGAACGGCGCCAGGATCCTGGCGCTCGGCGTCGCCTACAAGCGGGGCGTCGGCGATACGCGAGAGTCGCCCGCTCTGGAGATCATCGCGAAACTGCGGGCACGGGGAGCGGAGGTCTCGTACGCGGATCCTTACGTCCCCTGGATCGTCGTCGACGCGGTCGTGCTGAAGGCCATCGAGCTCAGAGAAGAGGATCTCTCGTCCGCGGACTGCGTGCTGATCCTGACCGACCATCCAGAGTTCGACTACCGGCGGGTCGTGGAGGTCGCTGAGCTGGTGGTCGATACGCGAAACGCCACCTGCGGGATCGCGACCCAACCCGGCCGGGTTGTCAGACTGTAGCTGCCCCGAGTGTGACCCATGCGCCCTGCCGAGATCGGCCTCTCGGTCATCGTTCCGGTCCACAACAATCCTGGCGATCTTCGTCTCTGTCTCGGCGCCCTTCGGGCGGCGATCACGGCCGATTGCGAGATCATCGTGGTCGACGACGGCTCCACGGACGACACGGCGTCCGTGGCCGCCCGCATGAACGTGCCGGTCGTCGCGCTCGCGGAGAACTCGGGACCCGCCGCGGCCCGGAATGAGGGCGCCCGTCGCGCCGGCGGCGCCATTCTCTTCTTCGTCGACGCCGACGTCGTGATCGCCCCGATCGGGATCAAGCGCGTTCGGCGATTCTTCGCCGACCATCCCAGGTACGCGGCCGTCTTCGGCTCGTACGACACGCGGCCGGGTGCCGGCGGCATGGTCTCCCGCTACCGGAACCTCCTGCATCATTTCGTGCACCAGCGGGGCAACCGCGACGCGTCGACGTTCTGGTCCGGGTGCGGAGCGATCCGCCGCTCGGTGTTCGAGGCGGTCGGTGGATTCGACGCCGGACGATTTCCTCGACCATCGATCGAGGACATCGAGCTCGGGTATCGACTGCGGGCAGCCGGCTATCGGATACGACTGGACCCCGGACTCCAGGGCACACACCTCAAGAGGTGGACTCTCGGATCCATCGTCCGCACCGACATCGCCCGCCGGGCCTTGCCCTGGTCGCGCCTCATCCTCGAGTCGGGACATGCGCCCAACGACCTCAACCTCACCTCAGAGCAGCGCGTGAGCGCGGCACTGGTGGGCCTCGCCGCCGCGAGCGCGCCCCTGGGCCTGTTGCGCCTCGAGTGCCTCGCTCTGCCGGCGGCAGCGCTGCTTGCCGCGGCCGTCGTCAATCGCGCGCTCTACGCCTTCTTTCGGCGCCACGGCGGGAATCGCTTCGCCGCCCTCTGCATTGCACTCCATTTCCTCTATTACCTCTACAGCGGCCTGACCTACCTCTATGTGCGGCTCGAGCACGGGACCCGCGGCGCCGCGCTCGCCGTGCAAAAACGTCCCGGGGTCGGTACACGGTGAACCCTCTGATCCCCGCGGACCGGGTGGTGGTGATCGGCGCCGGGCCGGCGGGGTTGACGGCCGCCCGCGAGCTGACGAAGGCCGGCCTCCGCCCGCTCGTGGTCGAGAAGCGCGCCAGCGTCGGGGGTCTCGCGCGCACCGAGGTTTTCAAGGGCTTCCGCTTCGACATGGGAGGACACCGCTTCTTCACGAAGGTCGAGGAGGTGAAGAAGATCTGGCGCGAGGTGCTCGGGCAAGACTTTCTCCAGCGGCCCCGGCTCTCCCGCATCTACTACAACCGTCGCTTCTTCTACTACCCCCTCCGGCTTCTCGACACGCTGCTGAAGCTCGGCCCCTGGCTGGCGGCCACGATCGTGCTGAGCTATCTCCGCTGGCAGGTCTTCCCGCATCCGCGCGAGGACACCTTCGAGCAGTGGGTGACCAATCGGTTCGGCCGGCGTCTCTTCCGGATCTTCTTCAAGACCTACACCGAGAAGGTCTGGGGGATCCCGTGCTCGGAGCTGAGGGCCGAGTGGGCGGCGCAGCGCATCAAGGACCTGTCGCTGAAGACGGCCCTCCTCAACATGCTCGTGCGGCCGCGGACGACGATCAGGACCCTCATCGAGGAGTTCGAGTATCCCCGGCTCGGTCCGGGGATGATGTGGCAGGCGGTCGCCGATGAAATCCAGCTGGACCAGGGAGTGCTCCGGCTCAACAGCGACGTCGTGAGCGTGCGGCGAACCGGCTGCAGGATCGACGGCGTCGTCATCCGCTCCGACGGGCAGGAGGAGCTGCTCGAGGGCTCGCACTTCATCTCGAGCATGCCGGTCACCGAGCTCGTCGCGAAGCTCTCCCCCCCGGCGCCGGCGGAGGTCCGCGATGCCGCGGCGAAGCTCGTCTACCGGGACTTTCTCACCGTGTGTCTGATCGTGAACACGCCCCACCTTTTCCCGGACAATTGGATCTACGTCCACTCCCCCGAGGTCCGGGTGGGCCGAATCCAGAACTTCAAGAACTGGAGCCCGGACATGGTGCCGGACGCCGGCAAGACCAGCCTCGGCCTGGAATACTTCTGCACCGAGAACGACTCGCTGTGGAACATGCCGGACGCCGAGCTCGTCGAGCTGGGCAAGCGCGAGCTCGAGCGGATCGGTCTGGCGCGCGCCGCCGACGTCGCCGACGGATGCGTGTTCCGGACCGATAAAGCGTACCCGGTCTACGATGCCGGCTACCGCGAATGCCTGGATACCGTTCGGGTGTTCGTCGACGGGCTCGAGAACCTCCAGACCATCGGCCGCAACGGGCTGCATCGCTACAACAACCAGGACCACGCGATGCTGACGGGCCTGCTGGCCGTCCGGAACCTCCTGCTCGGTCAGCAGAACGATCTCTGGAGCATCAACACCGACCAGGACTACCACGAGCAGCTCTCTGAGGAGGCCGAGGTCGCGCCCGAGGAGCTCGCGCGGATCCTCGAGGCCGGGCTCACCAGGATCTTCGTCAAGCTCGATCGCGTCGCCTTGGGGCTCTCGGTCGGAGCGGTCGGTGGCCTTGCGCTCTTCCTGGCGACGCTCTTCGTCGTGCTGGGGGGCGGCCCCCTCGTCCGCCCCGCCCTGAGCCTGCTCGGCCAGTATTTCCCAGGCTACGAGGTGACCGCATCCGGCACCCTCGTGGGGCTCGCCTACGGCTTCGTCGCCGGCTTCATGGGGGGTTGGAGCTTCGCCTTCTTGAGGAACACCTGCCTCTTCCTGTGGATGGCGGCGCTGCATCGCCGGGCCAACTTCCAGCTCCTCCGGAGATTCCTCGAATTCATCTAGCGGCCTGCGGAATGGCGGAGACGAAGCGGACGCTCGAGAGCCTGGTGTCGGTCCGGCTCATGCGGCTGAACGCCACTGTCCAGGGAGTCGTCGTGGGGCTCATTGCCGGCCTCGGGATCTTCATTGCCACGAACTGGCTGATCATCAAGGGCGGGCCGGTCGTAGGTCCCCATCTGGCGCTCCTGGGCCAGTTCTTCATCGGCTACCGGGTCACGTTCGTCGGTAGTCTCATCGGGTTCGCCTACGGCTTCGTCCTCGGCTTCTGCGTGGGCTACGGCGTCGCCAGGGCGTACAACTGGCTCGCGGACCTCCGCCAACGCCACGGGTGGACGCGGTGAGGGCCGAGACAACCGTCACCGCGCCTCCGCTCACGGCGGGGGTTGTGATAGCGAAGGCGGAATCCCCCTCCTTGATCGTCTCGCTGAGTCGCTGCCTGGCTGTCGCGCTCCTCCTTCTCGGCATCCTGCTCAGGTTCCTCTATCTGGACGCTGACCCCGACTACTCCGAGTGGACCGGGTACATCACGGACGAGGGTCGCTGGACCACCCACGCGCGGGGGTTTGCGCTGTTCGGCCCCACATTCGAAGCCAACTGGTCGCTGCATCTGTACCTGGCGCCGCTCTACCAACTCTCGAACTACCTGATCTTCTCCCTCTCGACGGTCAGCGTGACGACGTCGCGCCTGGTGAGCGCCGTGGCCGGCAGCACGCTTCTCGTCGCGTTTTGGCTGCTCATGCGCCGGGTGGCCAGCCCGCCGGCGATGCTCGTCGGACTGACGCTACTGGCGCTGGAAATAGACCTGCTCGTGCTCAGCCGGCTCGCCATCCCCGAAATCGCCGTCATGGCCCTCCATCTTCTCGTCTATGCGATGATCGTCGCCACCCCGGGCGCTTCGGGGCGCCTGGCGCTCGCCGGCTTCCTGCAAGCGACCGCCGTCGGCATGAAGGCGACGGCGTTGCCGACCTTCGCGATCTTCTCGCTCATCGTCCTCGCACAGCCGTCGGCGCCCGGCGATCGAGGCCGCGCGAGGTCCCTGGCGGTGTTCAGCGCCGGCTTCGCCGTGCCGTTCGCCATCGCGGCGCTGGCATGGTCGCTGTGCTGTTATCCGCGGGGCATCGATCTCGCGACCCTCCGGACCATCCTGACCTTCGTTGGTCCGCCGAGCGCTTACAACGCGATCGAGTTCTTCTTCATCGATTCTCTGGCGCCGACCATCAACACCTGGGCGGTGGCCTTGTGGCTCGCGATCGTCGGCTGGATGTCGAGCGACGACGGCGACCCGCGATTGCGTCGACTCCTGAGGACCGCCACCGTCTGGTGGGTGGCGTACAGCGTCATGATGCTGGGGCTCCCGTACTTCCCGAATCGCTACAAGGTCCACGTGTTCGTCCCCGTGGCCATCAGCATCGCGGCCGGCCTGACCCTCTTCCAGAAGGTGGGACTGGCTGGCGTGGGCGCCGGCCTCGCCCGCGGCCGAGGGCTTGCCGGGGCGCTCCGTCTCGGACTGATCGCTCTCCCCACCGCGGTCTTCCTGGCGCCCCTGGTGGCGGCCGGCGTCGGGTGGGCGTTGGCATTCCCTTCACGCTTGCGGCTCAGGCTCCTCTGTGTCGCAGCGTCGCTCGCTCTGACCATGTGGATCCTGGACTGGCGGCGGCGCCGGGGGCGGTCGAACGTCTTCTTCGTGACGTTCCCGGTGATTGCGGTGATCGCGTGGTGGACGTCGCGATGGACCCCGCTCAGCGCGTACCCGTTCTGGCCGAGCACTTCCTTCTTGACCCACGCCGGCTGGTGGGCCGCATTCTTGCTGGCCACGGGCGTGGTCACCGGCCTCACGAACAGGAGCGTCGGTCGCGCGGGCGCGCTGAGCGACACCCGACTGGTCGCCGCCGGCGCGATGGCGTGCATCGCGCTGTCGATCGCCAGCGCCGCCCCGGGCTATGTCAATCCGCACTATTCCATCCGGGAAGCGTCCCGGCACCTGGGCGAGCTGCTCTCCGGGTACGGCGGCGTGGTTTCGGCTTTCTATGCCGATGGGCTCTTCAACGAGAACAAGCTCCGCTACGTCACGATCGTTGGCGAGCCCGACTGGCGCGTGATCCGACCCGAAGTCCTCGTGACCGTCTTCTACTCCCGCGACAGTGAGGGAATCATCGAGCGGGAGTACTGTCTCGTCCAACGCTATCCGCTCTACGTGTCCCCGGAGTTCTTTCGCTCGCATCCCCAGCTCGACTCGAGTCGTGACGCGGTGAGCGCGCGCGTGTACCGGCGTGACCTCGCGGGGTGTCCGCGCCGTGCGTCGTGAGCCCAATGCTCCGGGTGGGGCCCGAGCGGTTTCCGTCGTCGTCGTGAGCTTCAACACGCGCGACCATCTCAGGGCATGCCTCGACTCCGTGCTCGCCGAGGCGCCGGGCGAGATCGTGGTGGTCGACAACGCCTCGACCGATGGCACCGCCGACATGGTGCGGAGCGAGTATCGCCAGGTCAAGTTGCTGGCGAACAACGACAACTACGGCTACGGCGCGGCAGCCAACCAGGGGATCAAGAGCTGCCGTGGGGGCTACGTACTCCTCCTGAATGGGGATGCCAGGGTGACGCCCGGCGCGATCAGCGCCCTGAGCGCCTACATGGATCGGCATCCCGAAGCTGCCGTGGTCGGGCCCCTGCTGCGGCATCCGGACGGCTCGCTGGAGCGATCGTACTTTCCCTTTCCGGGCACGCTCGCGTGGTTTCTCGAGAACAAACCGGTGGTGTGGCTGCTGCGCTGCCTGCCCTTCGGGCGCGAGCGCTTCCTGTGCCTCACACGTCCCATCGTGGACCGCGTCGTGCCGTGGGTGCTCGGGGCCGCGCTGCTGCTCCAGCGGACGGCGTTCGAGGCGGTCGGCGGGTTCGACGAGGCGTACTTCATGTACTTCGAGGAAGTCGATCTCTGCCTGAGGCTCTGCGCCGTCCAGTCCGAGGTCCACTTCACGCCGACGGCCACGGTGCTCCACGTTCGCGGGGCGAGTACCTCTCAATGCCGGACGGCGATGCGGATTGCCCACTTCCGTAGCTTCAAGCGCTTCCACCGGCGGCACTACTCTCGGCGCCGGGCCGGGTTCTGGATAGCCCTCAGGAGGCTCAAGATCGCCATGCTGCTCGCGACGGAGATCGTGCGCCACCGGGTGGGATCGGACGAGCGTACGCGCGTGGTGCTGACTCAGGAAGTCGACGCGTGGAAGGCCGTGCTGATGGGTCCGCATGATGCCGCATGATACTGTCGCGCGACACCCACACGACCGCGTGGCGTCGGTCGTGACGTACCCTCTTTCGGCCGCGGGAGGTAGCCGGGGGAGCCGCGCACATATCGCCGGTCCGCTCTGGACGCTGGTTCGGACCGACTTCAAGGTCCGTTATCACGGAACGATCGGGGGCTTCGTCTGGGCCCTCCTCAAGCCCGTCAGCATGTTCGCCGTCCTGCTGGCCGTCTTCTCCTTCATCTTCGCCTCGACCGACCCCCACTACCGACTCAACCTCATCCTCGGCCTGTTCCTGTGGGAATTCTTCGCCGAGGGAACGAAGGTGGGGCTGGTTTCCCTCTTCGCGAAAGGATATCTCCTCACCAAGACCCGCTTCCCGCGCTGGATCATCGTGGCGGCCTCCACCTCCAATGCACTCATCACCCTGCTGGTCTGCACGACCGCCTTCCTGCTCTACCTCGGGTGGGCGGGGCAGTTTCCCAGTCCCTCGAGACTGCTGCTCTTCATCGTCTACGCGGTCGAGATGTGGATGATCATCCTCGGCTTTTCTCTCGCCACGAGCGTCCTCTACCCTCGTTACCGCGACCTCAATCATCTCTGGGACGCGATCAGCCAGGCCGGATTCTTCGTCGCCCCGATCGTCTTCCCCATCCTGATCCTGCCGAGCAGCGTGCACCCCTACCTCTATCTGTGGCCTCCGACGCCCGTGATCGAGTTCGCCAGACAGGTCCTGATCCAGGGAACGGTCCCGACCCTGGAGGCGAACCTGCTACTCCTGGTCGCGACGCTGTCGATCCTGGCGATCGGCATCGGCGTCTTCAAGCGCCACGCCCCCCGGGCGGTCGAGCACGTGTAGCGATGGCCGAGCCTCTGGTCATCGAAGCCCGAGACATCGTCAAGAGCTTCCGGATTCCCAGCGTCCGGCGGGAAACGGTGCGCGAGCACGTCCTCGGATTCTTTCGACCTCCACGGGTCGAGACGCTGGAGGTGCTCCGACAGGTGAGCCTGGAGGTCCATCGCGGCGAGACGGTCGGGATCATGGGGCGCAACGGATCGGGCAAGAGCACGCTGCTCAAGATCCTCTGCGGCATCTACCAGGCGGACGCCGGGTCCGTCGTGGTCCGCGCGCCGGTCACTCCGCTTCTCGAGCTTGGCGTCGGATGGAATCCCGAGCTCCACGCCGTGGACAACGTGATGATCCTGGCGACGATCATGGGTATGACGCTCAGGGAGGCCAGGGCGTCCATCGAGGAGATCTTCGCCTTCGCCGGTCTGGAGAAGTTCGCGAACCTGGAGCTGAAGTATTTCTCGAGCGGGATGTCCGCCCGCCTCGCCTACGCGGTGGCGTTCACGGCCGTGCGGGACGTGCTCGTGCTCGACGAGATCTTCGCGGTGGGCGACGCCGGTTTCAAGGCGCGCTGTGAGGAGCGATACCGGGCCCTGAGCGCGGCTGGACACACCGTGATCCTCGTGAGCCATGACCCGACACTGATCTCGACGTTCTGCGATCGGGCCCTGCTCCTGGAGGGCGGACAGATCGTCATGAACGACACCGCCGAGGATGTGGCCAAGACCTACCTCAGCGTCTCTTCCCACGCTGCCGAGGACGGGGCGTTTGGATGAGCGACTCACCCGAGGCGGGTCAACGGCTCTTTCTGATCTTGAGCGGGATCCGAAGAAGATCGCGGTCGAACAGCTCGGCGTTCCACCGTGTGAAATAGAGATGAGGCGTCTGCCCGGCGTTCTCGAAGGTCACGCTGGTGTCCTCATGGTCGATGATCGAGGGAAACCAGTCGGCGCGTTGTCGGTATCGGCCTGGGCACCAGGGCAACGGGCCCGGTTTCATCAGCTGCCTGGTACTCCAGGTGATCAGATCCTGCGAAAGCGAATAGAAGATTCCGCAGACGCGCGTGCCGCCGGCCGGACGCACCTCACTGATGCCGACGAGCATGTAGCGGCGGAGGTAGGTGTTATAGGTCAGGCTGCCGCGCAGGCCTCCAAGCGCCTCGGGGCTGAGGAAGGCGCACGGGGGCGCCTCCGGGCTGACGTACGGGTTCGACGCGACGATGTTGAACCCCTGTCCATCCCAGAGGCGCCAG
>Ga0066710_100004426_pt1 | contig 12436 bp, 10 predicted proteins | sample GraSoiAngelo_159_FD_79666 | JGI IMG/M metagenome (GOLD analysis project Ga0066710, IMG submission 79666) | Grasslands soil microbial communities from the Angelo Coastal Reserve, California, USA - 14_1009_16_40cm | ecosystem: Environmental > Terrestrial > Soil > Grasslands | place: USA...
CGGCGACGTGGGTCCCAACGGCGGCGCCTACCTCAACGCGCAGGACAACTGCCCGATTGTGGCCAACAACGATCAGCTTGACAACGAACTGAACCAGACGGACTACGTGGCCCGCAGCCACGGCGGCCCCAAGGCGGACGGCATCGGCGACGCCTGCGATCTAAGCCCGAACACCGCCGACGGTCAGTACTTCACCGTCCTCAACTTGGCGGCCAACTGTATCGGCGGCACGGACTTCGATAACGACGGCTGGTGTACGGCTTCCTTACCCGGTACGCCTGCTGACCCCGACGACAACAACGCCTCGCGCACACCGGAGGATTACGACATCGTCCAGCCGATGTACGTAGCGCATGCCGGCTCCGGCCCCGCGCCCTGGCAGCAACACATTCTTCTCATGCGGCAGCCATGGCAGGTCTGTAGCGACGGCATCGACAACGACGGCGACACGCTGGTGGACAACCTGGACCAGGGTGCCGGCGCCAACACCTGCCGGCCGAAGGGGCTCCCGGCTTACCCGGTGGGTCTCTGCGGCGGCAACAACACGCCGGCCCTCAACGGCGGCCTGGGCTGCCAGGGCGACGCCGACGGCGACGGCTACACGGACGAGGCCGAGATCCTGATCGGCACCGACCCGCTGGGCCGCTGCCAGGTGGGCACAACCGCGCCCAGCAACGCCTGGCCCTCTGACTTCACCTCCGGCGGCACGCCGCTGAGCACCGACAAGATCACGATCACGGACATCACCAGCTTCGTCGCGCCTGCGCCCAAGAAGAACAACACCAACCCGGGCGACGCCGGCTTCAACGTTCGCTGGGACCTGGTGCCCGGCCCGGGCGTGTTCGCCACCTGGATCAACACCAACGACATCACGGCCCTTATCGCCGGCGCCAGCGGCTACCCGCCGATGTTCGGCGGCACGACGAAGGCGAAGGACGGGCCGGCATGCACCAACCACCCGAACTTCGGCAACTAGCAGGACCATCGGCGCAAGAGGGGACGCCACGTCGTGCTCGCGAGGCGTGCACATCGAGAGATCGCCCCGGGGTCTATGGTTCGATAACGGGCGGTCAGCCTTGTGTCGCCGGCGTCATCGAATCGGCAACGTCGACGAGCAGCGAAGCATCGCCGGGGGTGCCGTTCTCGATGATGATTGTCCTGACATCGTGGCGTTCGAAGACGAGCTGCTGACCGTCCGAGGTCGGCTGCAGCCCGGTGGATCCCTGGTCCCAACCGCCGTCTATTAAGACGGCCGGCGTCCCATCGGCGAGGGTGACCGTGCGAGCTGCGCCCTCAGGCGCGTTCATGGAGGCGCTGCCGGCCGCCTCCTGGAGGATTGTCACGGTCGCATCGGGGGAGGCGTACGTGAGGACGAAGACGCCGCTGTTGGCGGCCGTCACGCCCCGCGCGAATAGCATTGATGATGCCTGCTGGTAACCGCGCTGGTCCATGTCCGACGGTTCGGAAAGCCTGAGCCCCAGGACTTCCGATGCCTGCTCCACTGTTGCCGGTATGCCCTGCAGGACGTCCGCCGGAGGCACAGCCGTAGGAGGAGCGCTGTCAGTGCGAACACCGGTCTTGTCTCCAATGAAGTCAACGAGACCAATGGCCGGGTGATGGGCCAGTCCGGCGCTCGGGAGTGGGCCAACAGCGGCGATCAGGAGCGCCACCGCTGCGCCGGCGAGGGCCAGACGTGGCCAGCCGACGGAGGAGCCCTCGGGCGCAGGCTCGGCGTTGCGAGCAGTTAGCCGGGAGCGCACCAGAGACCAGACTCGGCTTTCTGAGTGGACGGACGCGTCCTGGCGCATCCTGGCGAGGGCCCGGCGACGCCGCGCGGCCTCGATGACCTGCTGGCTGCTCGTGCCCGTTGCGTGCCAGGCGGTTTGCGCCACCGGCAACCCTTCCAGGCTGGGAACAGTGGCCCTGTTACCGCGAAGCCCGGAGAGCCGGCGGAAGATGGAGAACTTCGGGCCAGGCTGCTGCACACGGGACTCCACGGTGTCCCAGACAGCCTCGCGGCGCGTCTGGGCCACGTCCAGGAGTTGCTGGGAAAACTGCTTACGCAGCCGGATGACTGATTCCATGCCGTGGAACTCGGAGGCAGCGCTGTCTTTTGCGAAATCTTCGGGGTTCGGGTGCGAGTGAAGGCGCTCAAGGACGCGGCGCCAGACGATGCCTTCGTACTGGAGACCGGCTTCGGCCGCCGCGCGGCCGCACTGAGCGCGAGAACGGGCTACGTTGAGAAGTGACTTCAGGTCCTGGTCATCCAGCTCAGGCGGGGGCGGCGGCGCCTGCCGCTGGTTGAGTATTTCATCGAGGGCGCGGGCCAGCCAATCGGCCCGCTCCTGTTCGTTCATGGGTGACCGGCTCCGCTGGACTGCATCTTTTCGCGCAGCTTGCGCAGGGCACGGAAGATGGTCACTCTAACGTTCACCTCGCTTGTGCCCAGGACGTTCGCTATCTCGCGGTTCGTTAGCTCAGCGTCAAACTTGAGGGCGATGATCTCTTGCTCCCTTCGGGGCAGTTGGCGGACGAGCAGGGAAAGCGCGTCCAGGCGCTCGCGGTGGAGGATTGTCTCCTCTGGGCCGCGCGGCTGGTGGTATAGCTCCTGCTCCCAGGCCGCGTCCTGCGCTGCTTTGGCGGCCGGCTTTTCTTTACGCCAGTGGGACGATACTTCGTTGCGGGCGATGGTGAAGAGCCAGGAACCGAAGGAGTCCGGGGAGCGGAGGGATTTCTTCTTGATGAACGCCTTTTCGAAGACATCCGAAACGATGTCCAGCGATATCTCCTTGTCCTGGACGCGGCCGTAGACGTAGGCGAAGACCTTCGGGAAGTACTCGTGGTAAAGGTCCGAGAACTCTCCAAGCTGGCCGTTCTGAGTGCCTGCATCGGCCGGCGATATCTGGGCCGGTGATGTCACTCGGGATGCGGCGACCTGCGGCTTCGCGGCCCGTTCGGTTAAGGCGATATCCATTGTCGACATCTGCTCAGTCCTGTTCCGCCCCGTATCTGAGCGAGGCTAAATGGACGCTTTTTCGCGTCACCATCTGCGGGATGAACAATAGACGCGGCCGCAAGCGAGGCGTTACACGTTTCAATAAGTAAAGTTTGGGTTACTTTTACGCGCATGCGATTGGTGAAGAAATTTTCTACAATGGCGATTCTTGACATGATCTCCGTTCGCTTCATGAAGAGTATCTCACGAGTAAAGCGAATTGACAGTTAACAGGAGGAGGAAGACTGGTTAACAGCCCGTGAATTCAGCGCTACGCCCTCTCGGGCTAGGGTGACGTAGCCGAAGCTTTCGAGCCGCCACGTGATAACGTAGCCGAGGCTTCCAGCCGCTACACGATAATGTAGGCGAGGCTTTCTAAACTCGGCGGTGCGGCAGCCAAAGCGGTTTGCGGGTCGCTCAGTTCGTATCGGCGCCGGCTGCTTGCGCTATCGATGCTCTGCGCGATAAGCGGCATCCAGCAGCTCAATTACGTGGCCCACTCGCACGGGCAGGCGGTTTCGGCGCAGGCCGGCCTCGATTTGCGCCATGCACCCTGGGTTAGCAGTGGCGACGACGGCGGCCCCGGACGCGCGGACTTCATCAATTCTTCGCTGGAGCAGTTGTAGGGACATCTGCGGCTGAGTGAAGGAGTACACACCGGCACTACCGCAACAGCGGTCGGCGTGCTCCATCTCGACGAACTGGACGCCTGGGATTGACTGGAGGATGCGGCGTGGAGCCTCGCGGATTCGCTGGGCGTGGGCCAGGTGGCACGGGTCCTGGAATGTGACGGACGCCTCCAGGCGGCCGGTAGGCGGCCGGAAGGGGAGTTCCAGGAGGAACTCATGTATATCTTTGACCCTGGCGGCGAGAACCCGAGCCCGCTCCGAATAGACGGCGTCTTGAGACAATAGCTCGCCGTACTCCTTCATCGCGGCGCCGCAGCCGGCGGAGTTCACGACGACGAAGTCGCAGCCGTCCTCCAGGAAGGCATCGATGTTGCGACGGGCGAGGGCCTGCGCTGTTTGTCTGTCGCCGTTGTGGGCCTGGAGGGCGCCGCAACACGACTGGTCCACCGGTGCGATAACCTCGCATCCGTTTGCAGCGAGAACGCGCACCGTGGCGCGGTGAACGCGGCCGTAAGCGAGGGGCATGATGCAGCCGGTGAGCAGCGCGACGCGGGCGACGGGCTCGCCTTTCGGCCGCGCCAGGACGCCTGCACCGGTGAACGGACGGCCGGCGATGCTCGGCGCCAAAAGCGCGCGGTCGCGGAGCAGCGGGATGCTCTCGGCCAGGGCGCGGAGGCCGGAGCGGCGGTAGAAGCGCAGGGCAGCGGCCAGGGCCCGGAGGCGGCCCGGCCGGGCGATGACCTCTCGCAGAAAGAGGGAGCGGAGGCGCCAGGGTAAGGGCGCGCGGCGACTCTCGATCACGGCCGCGCGGGCGTGCTCCATGATGCGGCCGTATGGGACGCCGGAAGGGCAGACTGCCTCGCAGTTACGGCACTGCAGGCACATGTCTAGGTGGCCCATCGTGTTGCCGGCCAGGTCGATACGGCCCTCGCTGAGGGCGCGGATAAGGTGCAACCGCCCACGGGGAGACTCAGTCTCCAGGCCGGTTTCGAGGTAGGTGGGGCAGTGCTGAAGGCAGAGGCCGCAGTGCACGCAGCGCGAAAGGTCGGCCTCGCTGCCGAAGGCGCTCTGGTGGATCGGCCCGCCGGGCATCAGAGCCTGCCCACAAACCTGCCGGGGCTCAGCGTCCCGTTGGGATCGAATTCGCGCTTCAGGCGCTGCATGAGCGGGAAGGAAGGCGGCACTTCTCCGAATACATCGATCCGCGACTTGAGCGACGGCGGGCAGCGGCGGACGAGCATGCTTCCGCCTATCTTCCGGAAAGCTGCCGTAAGATCCGTGAGGATCGCCTCGGCGTCTCCCGCCGTCCAGAAGGCGCGCGCCAGGCCGATCGTGGGATAGGCGACGATGCCGGGCTCAAGCGTCTCCCCCAGGCGCTCGATGAGGACCGGGAGGTCTGAGGGCAGGACGGTGATCTCGCACTCCAGGGTCACGCTCGCGGCTGTCTGGAGTTCGGCTTCAGCGCCGGCATAGCGTTCCGCCTCTGCTTCTGACAGTTGCTGCGCGGCGCCGGCGAGCGTGGAGAGGGTCTCCCAGCAGCGGTTGACAGCGGCCTGCGTCCCGGCGAGGTCCACGGCCAAGACGTAACCGCCCCGCGGAAGGCCGGTTGCCGCGCGGTTGAGCAGCGTGAAGGCCTTGACGCTCATCCCCTGCCGCTCCAGTTCACGAGCGAAGGCGCAGGCGGTGGCGGCGTCATCGAAGGCAAGAGCCTCCCGCTGTTCGTGGCGCGGCTGTGGCGCGAGCTTAAACGTCAGCTCCACGATCACCCCCAGGGTGCCGCGGGAGCCCGTATAGAGCTTGCACAGGTCGTAGCCGGCCACGTTCTTGACGACCTTGCCCCCGGCACGCGTAATTCGCCCATCCGCCGTCACCACTTGCATCCCGATCGTGAAGTCGCGCGGTGTCCCGTAGGCGTGCCGGGAGGCGGAGGCGCCAGCCGTAGCCACAATGCCGCCGACCGTGGCTTCTCTTGAGGCAAACGGCCCGGACGGCAGCATCTGCCTGGATCTGCGGAGCTGCTCCTGGAGCGCAACGAGCGGCTCTCCCGCTCGACAGGTGACGGTGAGGTCGGCCGGTTCGTATTCGACGATGCCGGTGAGGCCGGCGACGCTGAGGGCAATGTCGTACTTCGAAGGCCGGTTTCCCGTCTGCATCATCGAGCCGGCGCCCCAGGGTATCACAGTCAGGCGGTTCGTGTTGCCATAGCGGAGGACTTCAGCCACGCCCTGGTATGTCGACGGGCGAACCACGGCGCGCGGTGTCAAACCGTCAACAGCGAAGGCGGTGCAAGCCGGGCCTTCCTCCGCCAGGCCGGCGCCGGCAATAGACTGAAGTTCGCCGATGAGAGAGACCTCTTTCACCATCACACGTAGGCCCCGGGCCCGGCTTTAGCTATCGCCGCTCGCATATGAGAAGAGACCTCGCCGCAGCCTTTAGAGGTAGGGAAGACCTTGCCGGGATTGAACCCATCGCCGGCGCCGAAGGCGGCCTTGAGGCGGGCCATTACCTCTAGATCGTCCTCCGAGAAGATCCAGCTCATGTAGCTTCGTTTCTCGAAACCCACCCCATGCTCGCCGGAGATCGAGCCGCCGGCCTCGACGCACAGACGCATGATCTCTTCGCCAAGCTCCAGCACGCGCGCGGTCGCGCCCGGTACGCGCTCGTCGAACAGGACGTTGGGATGAAGGTTGCCGTCCCCGGCGTGGAAGACGTTGGCCACGGCGAAGCCGAAGCGGTCGCAGGCCTGGTAGACCTCGGCGAGAACAGACGGCAGTTTCGTGCGCGGCACCACGCCGTCCAGGATGTAATAGGATGGCGCCTTGCGGCCGAGGGCGCCTAACGCGCTCTTGCGCCCGGCCCATAGGCGCTCCCGCTCTGCTGGGTCGGTGCCCGTGCGCAGCTCTCGCACGCCGAACTTCTCGCAGATCGAGCGCACCTCGTTCGCCTGCTCCTCGGCCTCCTCGGACAGCCCCTCCACTTCGATCAGGAGGACGGCGCCGGCGTCGGGCGGGTAGCCGCAGTGAGCGAACTCCTCAACGGCGTCCATCGTGTTTTTGTCGATCATTTCTAGCGCCGCGGGCAGGATGCCCGCACTGATGATCGCGGACACCGTTTCGGAAGCCTCGCTCACTCTATCGAAGATGGCGAGGAGTGTAATCGTTGCCTCCGGCTTGTGCAGCAAACGCAGAGTCGCCTTTGTGACAATGGCGAGGGTGCCCTCGGAGCCGACCAGAACCCCAGTCAGGTCGTAGCCCGCCTGGGTGGCGCTGATCTCCGCGATCTCCCCGTCAGCAGTCACGATCTCCAGGGCGAGCACATGGTTCGTAGTCGTACCGTAGCGCAGGCAGTGGGGGCCGCCGGCGTTCTCCGCGATGTTCCCGCCGATGGTGCACGCCTTCTGGCTGGAAGGGTCCGGCGCATAGTAGAGGCCGTAAGGCGCCGCCGCTTTGGAGATATCCAGGTTAATGACACCCGGCTCCACCACGGCTAGCTGGTTTTCGGCGTCAATCTTGATGACGCGGTTCATGCGGGTCATCACGATGACCACGCCGCCCTCGCAGGCGAGTGCGCCCCCGGAGAGCCCGGTGCCGGCTCCGCGGGCGGTTACCGGGAGTCCGTAACGCCGGGCGATACGCACCGCTTGTGCCACCTGCTGCGCGCTCTCGGGAAGGACGACGGCCTGGGGAAGGGCGCGGTCAATCGTCGCGTCGTATTCGTAGACGAGCAGGTCTTCGGGAGCATGAAGCACCCAGCGGCGGCCCAGAGCCGACTGCAGTTCGCGTATGAGGCGCTTCGCGGCGGTCACGAAGCTAGTCTAGCAGGCAGCCGATAGCCCATAAAGCGTGAAGCAAGCGATCGCCAGCACCGGCATTCAGGTATCCTTAATGCCTACTCCTGCGTTTATTCTGTTGATAACTCGTACCGGCTGTTGAGAACGGCAAGCCTTACGGCTGATCCGCAGAGTGGGGGAGATGGCGGCACCGACCAGCGCGCTGCTGACAAAATATATTGCACAATACCGGGCGCTCGGCTTGCGCTGCCTCCTCACCTTCGCCGGGCTGGCTCTGGCTGCCCTGCTCATCCTGGGGCCCTCCGATGGGAGACCGCCTCGCGACGAGAAAGCGGTGGCGGCGCAGCCCTCGCCGACGCGGAGCCCGAGACCGACAACGACCCGTTCCCCGGCCGCCACGCCGACGCGGGCGCCCCGAACTCCCGGGTCTACGAATGCACCGGAAGCCGCGCCCGATCCCGGTCCGGGGCCGGCGGACGCGGGTGGGGACCAGCCCAGCGCTCCGCTGCCGCCGGTGTACGGCGGCATACCGGAGAACGTCAATGCTTCTCCGGAGTTCCTCGGACTAAAGGACCAGCTGGCGGCAGAAATAGCGGCCTATGACGCGGCAGACCATATCGATGTGTCGGTGGCGGTGACGGACCTCCAGACGGGCGAGACGATCTCTGTGAACGGCAATGATGCTCATCGCACGGGCTGCACGATCATGATGTTCGCGCTGCTGGCGGCAGTGAACGAGTTCCAGGCAGGGCACGGCGATCCGGCGGCGGAAGCCTACCACATCCGGCGAGGGATAGGTGGCAGTTACCCGCCGGAAGTTCGGTACCTGCTGGATGACATGTTTGGCTCGTACTACTCCGGGACACTCCAGGCGAGGCAGCTGATGGCGGGTTGGGGGATGCACACCTCCTACTTTGATCACCTGCCCTATTACGGGAGCAGCGACGATCCGCCGCCGAATATCCTGACGGCGCTCGAGGAGAACGATATCTTCGTCCGACTATATCGTGGTCAGCTCTTCAACGCGGACTGGACGGCCTACACTTTGCAAAAGCTGACGGAGATCGCGCCGTACCTGCAGTACATCCTGCCGGGGCGCCTACCCTCAACCGCGACGGTGACTCACAAGATCGGCTACTACGCGGACAATGACGGCTGGGTGAACAACGATGCGGGTGTCGTGACGTTTCCGGGGACGGACGGAACGACCAAGGCTTATGCGATCACGTATTTCTCGCAGCAGGGGAGCACGGAGTACCAGGGCTACTCGTTCGGTGCCAGAATCTCGCGTACAGTCTGGGATTACATGGCGCCCAAGTATGCGCCCCCGCCTACCCCGGCCCCCACTGACACGCCGGTCCCCACACCCGGGCCGACGCCGATCACAACTCCACCTCCTACCCCAGTCCCGACGCCCACTGCTTCGGCGACTGCAACCCCTGTAGCAACGCCGACCCCCGCGCCTTCACCCTCGGGCACGCCCGGCCCAACTAAGACACCAAAGCCGTAAATTTCAGGCGTCCTCTGCCCAGCCCCTGGAGCGTTCTAGCGCGCGCTTCCAGTCCGCGTACATCGTGTCGCGCTGTTCAGGGGTGATCCGCGGGCCGAAGCGGGCGCCTTCTCGCCAATTCTTCGCCACTTCGCCTGCGTCTTTCCAGAAGCCGGTGCTGATGCCGGCTAGATAGGCCGCGCCCAAGGCCGTGGTCTCCAGAACGGCCGGGCGGATCACATCCCGCCCGAGCAGATCGGCCTGTATTTGCAGCAGCAGGTCGTTCGCCGCCGCCCCGCCGTCCACTCGAAGCTCTGACAGCTTAACGCCAGACTCTCGTTCCATCGCTTCGATGACGTCGCGCACTTGGTAGGCGATCGCTTCGAGCGTGGCGCGAACCAGATGAGCGCGGGTCGTGCCGCGAGTGATGCCGACTATCGTGCCGCGGGCGCGTGCATCCCAGTGGGGGGCGCCGAGGCCTACGAAGGCGGGGACCACGTAGATGCCGCCAGAATCGGGAACGCTTGCGGCGAGCACCTGCGACTCTTCGGCGCTGGAGATCAGCCCCAGTTCATCGCGCAGCCATTGGACGGCCGCCCCAGCGATGAAGATCGATCCCTCGAGCGCGTAGGTGATCTCGTCGTTCCCGCTGGCTCCCGCCAGTCCCCAGGCGATGGTCGTCAGCATCGATTCTGCCTGGATCTTGCGCTCGCCGACGTTCATCAGGAGGAAGGCGCCGGTGCCGTAGGTGTTCTTCGCCATCCCGGGCTGGAAGGCGGCTTGTCCGAATAGAGCCGCCTGCTGGTCGCCGGCTACGCCGGCAATCGGAACGCTGCCGCCGAGGGCAGAGGTCTCGCCAAAAACGCCGCTGGACGGCTGCACGGACGGCAATAGTGAGGACGGCACTTCCAGGGCCTGGAGCAGGTCATCGTCCCAGCAGCGGTCGAAAATATTGTAGAGCAGTGTGCGGGAAGCGTTCGTGTAATCAGTCCCGTGCAAGCCGCAGAGCTTGTAGAGAAGCCACGAGTCCACGGTTCCGCACATGAGGTCGCCGCGCTCGGCGGCGGCACGGGCGCCGGGCGTGTTATCCAGCAGCCACTTGAGCTTGGTGCCGGAGAAGTACGGGTCCAGCAGCAGGCCCGTGCGCTCGCGAAACAGCCGCTCCTTGCCGGACTGGCGGAGTTGCTCGCAGATCGCGGCGGTGCGGCGGTCCTGCCAAACGATTGCGTTCGCGATGGGCTTGCCTTCGCGGTCCCAGATGATGGTTGTCTCACGCTGGTTCGTGATGCCGATGGCCGCGATGTTCGAGGCGGTCACTCCGGCCTCCCGCAGCACATCCCGCGCCGTTGAGAGCTGGGTCTGCCAGATCTCGTCGGGGTCGTGCTCGACCCAGCCCGGTTGGGGGTAGATCTGGCGAATGGGCCGCGGCGCGATTGCTGCCGGCTTGCCCGCTTGATCGAAGAGGATCGCGCGCGATGAGGACGTGCCCTGGTCCAGCGCGAGGATGAAGTCCGCCACGGCGCCGAGGTTAGCACCCGCCAACGGCGGGCGTCGAGATTGACGGGCTGTGTTTGCGGGTGGGATTATCGAATGACGCCGTGCCTCGGCGCGAGCTATCGATGAGCGTCAACACCAGCATCGTCGTCCAGTACCTGTTCGGCCGCACGCACGACTGGATGCTGGCTTTCGCCGAGAAGCTATCCGACGAAGAGCTGGCCTGGGGTCCGCCGGGCGGCGCCCCGACCCTGGGTTTCCACCTCTGGCACTCCGCCAGGTGGGCGGACCTTCTCCAGTCCCGGCTACCCCAGATGACGCCGGCGATGCAGGAACGCCTCGCGTCTCGCGGGCAGATCTGGGACGTCGAGGAGGTCTGCGCGGCGTGGGGTATAGATGGGGTAGCCCTGGGCGAGAACGCGACGGGGATGGGGATGGCTGATGAGATTGCGGCGGGGCTGAAACTTCCCGCCAAAGAGGAGCTGCTGCGCTATGTGGGCCGGGCGTTCGATGCGGCGAAGGAAGCTGCAGCATCGGTGGATGATCAACAACTGGACAGTGCCTGCACAGACCTCTACGGCAGGCCGTCAACCCTCGCTGCCGTACTTCTTGGGCAGGTCACGCACCTGAGCCGTCACCTGGGCATGATGGAGGCCCTTCGGGGCGTGCACTCCGGCCGAGGAACGGCCACGGTGTAGGGAATGGCTCGGACTGGACGGAGCTTCTGGGGAACAATCACGGCGTTGTCTGCACCGGCGCTCGAGATGCAGGCAAAGCTGCAGGAACAGGCGGGCGTGGAAGGGTTGTTCGCCCCACAGGTGTATGGCCCGCCGTTTGTGCCGTTGGCTGCCGCTGCGCTGGTCACCAGCCGGGTCAAGCTGGCTTCCGGCATCGCCTTGGCGTTCGCTCGGAGCCCCTTCGAGACGGCGATGGCCGCGCTGGACCTGGACCGCATCAGCGGCGGCCGCTTTGTGCTCGGCCTTGGGACAAGTGTGCGCTCATGGAGCGAGGGTTTCTTCGGGATGCCGTATGGCAGGCCGGTGGAGCACATGCGAGAGGTCGTGGAGATCATCCGCATGCTCTTCCGGGAGGCGCACACGGGGCGGCTGACGGACTATCAAGGGGAGTACCACCGGCTGGACTTCCGCGACCTGCAGCCCCCTGCACCGCCGCTGCGGTCTGATATCCCGATATGGATCGCGGCGCTGCGCGGGCCGCTGTTATCGCTCGGCGCCGAGATTGGGGACGGGGTGATCGGCCACCCGATCTGGTCCATCGACTGGCTGACGAGGAAGATACCGGCCTCGCTGGAGAAAGGGTTGCAGCGGGGCGGCAGGCAGCGCCAAGACATCGAGTTCAACGCCTGGCTATGGGTGGCGATCAACCAGGACCGCGCACAGGCCGTGGAAGACGGCCGGGCGACGGTCGCGTTCTACGCGGGAATCCCGCAATACGAGGAGTACTTCGCGGCACACGGCTTCCGGGAGGAAGCGAGAAGGCTTCAGGAAGGCGTGACGCATGGCGATTACCTGGGAGTCGCAAACCTTGTGCCGGATGCAATGGCGGAGACTTTTGTGGTCTGCGGGCCAGTGGATGAAGTACGCCGCCGGATAGAGCCGGCCTGGGAGGTGGCGGACTCGCTGACGCTGGTGCCGCCGGCTTACGGGCTCTCACTGGACAAACTCATGAGCTACGCGGGAGCGATCGCGGCCACTTTCTACGGCTAGCCATGGCGTTGCGATTCTTGGAGCGACATCTCGAGCGGGTGCTCGCTGAGCGCGGGCGAGGGGAGTTGGTGGAAGCAGCCGTGGGCAGTATCTCGCTCACGGACGATGGCTCGACGATTTACGTGCACCTGCTCCCACGGGAAGGGTGGCCGGGCCGCCGGCAAGGGCGAGCGTTCGTTCTCGCCTGGGAGGACTACGCGCCGGCCGGATCAGACCGAATGCATTGCTACCGCTGGCTGGCGGGCGAGGCTAAGACGAGCATCGAGGAGAACGCAGAGCGTATCATCCGCTGGCTGGAAGGTCGGTAGACCC
>Ga0066710_100004427_pt1 | contig 12434 bp, 18 predicted proteins | sample GraSoiAngelo_159_FD_79666 | JGI IMG/M metagenome (GOLD analysis project Ga0066710, IMG submission 79666) | Grasslands soil microbial communities from the Angelo Coastal Reserve, California, USA - 14_1009_16_40cm | ecosystem: Environmental > Terrestrial > Soil > Grasslands | place: USA...
CCAGGGGTTGCCGCTCAACTGGCACTTCGCTTACCCTGAATGAATGTATTGCGTCCTTGCGCTCTTGTTCTTGCTCCAGAGTCTTCCGGACATCATCACCGGCGTCGAACAGTCTTTCGGTCGCATGAGTGACCTCAGCGCAGATTTTGTTCAGATTTCTAAAGATGTTTTGAACCGAAAGCAGGAGGCTGGGGGTCATGTATACCTGAAGCGGCCGCGGATGGCGCGATGGGAATACACAAGTCCGGAAGAGCAGTTATTCGTGTCGGACGGGAAAACAGTGTATTTCTACGTGCCGGCCGATAAGCAGGTGAACAGGGAAGCAGTGAAGGACACGTTCGATGATCGGATACCATTGATGTTCCTGATGGGCAGGTCCAATCTGCGCAATGAATTTACGAAATTCGAGCTTCTGGCCACGAAGCCGTTCATTGCGGGAACCAAAGTCGTTCGGATGACTCCGAAGCGAAAGACGGATCTCAAGGAACTGCTCATGGAAGTCGATCCTCAGAATTTCCAAATTCGCCGGCTCGTCCTCGACCACTCCGATGGCTCGCACTCGGAATTTATCTTTTCAAACATCCGGACCAACACAGGCCTAAGAGCATCCCTCTTCGATTTCAAAGTGCCACCGGGCGTGCAAGTGGTCGAGGGACTCGGGCAGTAGCTCCGGGCTGGAATTCCGACCAACGTTATGGAATTTACAGTTAAGTACGCCAAGCCCACAGGCGAGGTCGTCAAAGCGGTCCTCGTCGGGCAAAGTATGGATGAGGTCCGTCACCGGCTGCAAGAGCAGGGGTTTCTGCCCATCCTTGTCCGTTCGCGCGCATGGAGCCCTTCGCTTCGTTCCCGCAAGCAACAGAAAACCGTCAAGCCGGAAGATTTCATCCTGTTTAACCAACAGTTCGTGGCCCTGATTCGAGCGGGTTTGCCGATCTTGAGATCTTTAGATCTACTTAAAGATAGAATCAGTAACCCATTGCTGCGACAACACATCGCTAACGTTCGGGATCGCGTCTTTTCAGGAGCCTTGCTGTCCGAGGCATTGCGGGAGCAGGGCATATTCCCGACGGTCTATACCGCATCGGTCTTTGCCGGCGAGCGCAGCGGGAACCTTGTCGAGGTAATCAATCGGTTTGTCCAATACGAAAAGACAATTCTGACCGTTCGCAAGAGATTCCTGAACGCGTTGATCTATCCGACGTTTCTGGTTGTCTTATCAATAGCGATGATTACGGTCATTTTGACCTACGTCATCCCGAAGTTTGGCGAATTGTATGCGGATTTGAACACGCCGCTGCCAGTCACAACGCGCGTTCTGATCGCGACGTCGGACGCCGTCCGGAGCCATTTGGTTCTGATCGTGCCCATGCTCGTCGGCGCGATCGTGGTCCTGAAGATCTGGACCGGGACCGGCCGCGGCATGCATTGGGTCGATGAGTTCAAGCTGAACGCGCCGGTGCTGGGCAATTTGTGGACGATGTTTTCTATGGCACAACTGTCGCGCACGCTTGCGACATTGCTGCAAGGCGGAATTCCGCTGGTCCCTGCGTTGGAAACGGCGCGTGACGCCTCGGGCAATCGCGTCATTGGAGAGTCGATTCGCGACGCTATCACGCAGGTCCGGGAAGGCCGGCCGTTGTCGGACAGTTTGGACAAGTCGGGACATTTCCCCGAGCTTGCGCTGGAGATGATCCGGGTTGGTGAGCAGACCGGCTCATTGCCCGACATGCTGAACCACGTCGCAGATTTTTACGACGAGGATGTAAATATCCGCTCGACCGCACTGCTGAGTTGGGTCGAGCCGGTGATTCTGCTCTTCGTCGCTGTGTTTATCGCCGGCGTATTGATTTCGCTGTATATGCCGATATTCAGTCTCGGAAGCTCAATGCAGAGATGATGGACTGATACACAATGAAAGAAGTAATCGAAAACAAAGAGCGAGACCGCGCAACTGCAAGGCAGCTTGCCCAGCGGTATCGCTATGAATTCGTCGAACTGAAGGGAGTCCATCTCGATCTCGAGTTATTCCGGTCGATTCAAGTCGATTTGATGTTCCGCTATAACCTCGTTCCGCTTCGACTCGAAGGCAACGCTCTGGTGGTCGCAATGGCGGATCCCAGCGATCTAGTCGTTATCGATGAGGTGTCGGCTCTGCTTGGCCGGCCGCTCATCATCAAGGTCGCTCCGCTTTCGGAAATCCAGGACCTGCTGAAAAAATCGGAATCGTCGCAGCGCATGCTCGAAGAGGCGACGGAGGGTTTCAAGCTCGATCTGATCCGCGAGGATGAAAAAGGCGAAGAAACGATCACGATCGAAAAGATCACGCAGGAACAATCGAGCCCGATCATTCGTCTTGTCGATACCGTCATCTTTACCGCACTCGAGCGCCGCGCGAGCGATATTCACATCGAGACGCGGGACATCGAAGTCGGGGTGAAATATCGTATCGATGGTTCGCTCACAGAGGCGATGGCGCCTATTGCGAAGGAGCATCATTCGACGGTCATCTCGCGCATCAAGGTCATGTCCGAACTGGACATTTCCGAGCGGCGCATCCCGCAGGACGGCCGCTTCAAAACCCGCTACAAAGGCCGCTCGATCGACTTTCGCGTCTCCATCATGCCGTCGATTCATGGCGAAGACGCCGTTATTCGCATCCTCGACAAAGAATCATTGAGTGAAAAATTTCGGACGCTGAATCTGGAGGTGGTTGGGTTCTCGGATTCGGATCTCAAAAAGTTTCGGCGATACATTCGCGAGCCATACGGCATGGTGCTGGTTACGGGACCAACGGGGAGCGGCAAGACAACCAGTCTTTATGCCGCATTGATGGAAATTCGAAACGAGGAGGACAAGATCCTCACCATCGAAGATCCCGTCGAGTATCAAATCCGCGGTGTTACTCAGATTCCCGTCAATGAAAAGAAGGGGCTGACGTTCGCCCGAGGTCTTCGATCGATTCTCCGTCACGATCCGGACAAGATCATGGTCGGTGAAATCCGCGACGTGGAGACAGCGCAGATCGCAATTCAATCCGCGCTGACCGGGCACCTCGTATTCACGACCGTTCACGCGAATAACGTTGTCGACGTGCTCGGCCGTTTCCTCAATATGGGCGTCGATCCTTACAACTTCGTTTCGGCGCTCAATTGCATTCTGGCTCAGCGTCTGGTCCGCATGATCTGCGCGAACTGCCGCAGGCCGATTCACCACCCCGACCAGTTGCTGGTCGAGTCAGGTCTAGACGTTGCTCAATATCGGGACTTCACGTTTTACGAAGGCGAAGGCTGCCTGGAATGCAACGGCACAGGATTTCGCGGCCGAACTGCGATTCATGAGTTACTCGACTTGTCAGATCGTATTCGTGAAATGATCATTGAGAAAAAACCAACGTCGGAAATCAAGCGGATGGCGCATGACGAAGGCATGACGTTCCTGCGCGACTCCGCTCTCGCGAAAGTCTTTGCAGGAATCACCACGCTGAAGGAAATCAACAAGGTCACATTCATTGAGTAAAGGTCTCGTCGAAACGATTACTGAATTCTTTAACCCTCAAGCGCCATTGTGGGCGTGCGAATTGACATCCAAGCACGTGATCGTTGCAGGTGTGAATTCGCATCGCAATCGCGTTGCGAGCAAGTCTGTGGCGGAGTTGCCGGCCGGAAAGAACGTCGAGGCCACGCGGCCCCTCATGAGCCAAATTCTCGCCCAGGCGGGATTCAAGGGGTCGGAAATCGCCGTCGTTGTGCCTGATGAGACCGCCCGCATCGCGTTCTTGACAGCCGAGAATCTGTCCAGTAATTCCGAAGAGCGGCGCACTTTCATTCGTTGGAAGCTGAAAAAATCGCTGCCTTTCGACGTGGATTCAGCGCAGGTGGCCTATCGGATTTTGGGCCGGCGTCGCGGTGGGACGGGTGTGGACCTGCTCGTTGCGGTTTCGCCGCATTCCGTAGTTCAGGAATATGAGACGCTGTTTGAGGCTCTCGCCATTCACGCGGGCATGATCTTGCCTTCCACTTTGGCGGCATTGAATCTTTTTACCGCGCCCGCCAGCGATGCGTTGTTCGTCAAGATTGCGCCGGATTGCGTCACGACGACCGTATTTCAGGGTCGCAGGGTTCAGTTTTACCGTCGCGTCACGGATGTCTCGCTGTATGACGCGGTTTATCCGACGGTCCTTTACTACCAGGACAAATTGGGGGGGACCACGTTCGAGCGGCTTTTCGTGTGCGGGTATGATGCGGATCTGCAACGATCGCTCGATGACGTGCAGGAGAAGCTCGGCCTGGCTGCTGAACGCATCGGGCCGGAAAGCGTCGAGGACATTTATAAACCTGCACTGGGCGCGATACACCTGAAGCCGGTTAACAGCCATGGCCGAATTTGATCTCAACCTTTCCACGCAGCCGTTTCCGGCATATCGCATTACCAATGTCGCGCTGGTTTGCCTCTTAGTGGTGCTCGGCGTCATCTCTGCACTGCAGGGCGCCGGCTTTGGCCGATACTCAAGGATGAGTCGCTCCATTCGCTCCGAAGAACAGGAGAGCCGCGTTGAAGCGGACGCGCTAGGCAAACATGTTGCGGAACTGGAGTCGCGATTAGACCGGCCGGAATCGATGGCGAAGCTCAACGAGATCAATTTCCTGAATCATTTGATTCTCCGGAAGAATCTTTCCTGGACGAAGCTGTTCGCGACTCTGGAGAAAATGGTTCCGGAGAATGTCCACTTCACGACTCTGAATCCGAATATCGGCACAGACGGCACGGTCACGCTAAGTCTGGGCGTGCGTGCGCGCAGCATAACGGATATCGCGGAATTCCTGGAGAGAGTGGAGCAGTCGCCCGTCTTTAGGAAACTGGATGTAAAGGTCGAGGAGAAGAAAGATCCGACTGTTGCGGCCGACGTCGATGTGACGCTCAGCACCGTCTATTATCCCTTAGGGGACACGCGATGAAAGTGTATCGCCGGCGGCGCCAGCAATATTTGTTCGCTAGCTTGTTGGGTGTGATCGGTGTCGTCAATCTGCTGTTCTTTTTTATTCTCTATCAGCCGATCCGGTCTGAATACTTCCGGCTGCAGGATTCGATACAGAAGAGGCGTGCCGATATCTACTCGCGCCGGCAAAAGATCAACCGGCTGGAAAAACTGAACGCGCAACTCGAGACCTTCGCTCAGGACCGGCAGCGGCTTTACACGATGCACTTTATTTCCAAAGACATGGGTTGGTCGGAAATTCTCCCTCAGCTGGACGGCATGATTCAGCGAGCGGGCGTGAAGAATACCAGGAAGACCTACAGCACGGACGAGACTCCGCAGTATGGGCTGTATTCCGTTAAAATAACGTTACCGGTGATTGGCCTCTACCCAAATGTCATGAATCTCATTAAAGAGATCGAAAACGCCGATATGCTATTCATCATCAACTCGATTGATGTGCATGGAAGCAATCCCGGTACACCCGACGTGTCCATGAATTTGAATCTTGAAACGTTTTTCTATCAATGACCAAACAGGACCGGCAAAAAGTTAGCATCCTCGTCGTTCTGCTCGCGGTTCTCGGCGTAACGATCGCGTTTGGATATCGGCTGAATCAGCCGCAAACAACGTCCGCCGTGCAAACACCCGAGCCGAAGCCCTCGGCGAATCCGCCCGCGGCGAGCGATGCCCGAATCTTGCTGGAGTTAGTGGAGAAGCCCGACGCCGCTGAAGAGGACATAGGAAAGAAAAATCTGTTTCAGTACCACCAGGCCCCCGAACCACCGGCATCATCTGCTCCCCCGCGAGGCGGTCCATCTTCGAGTCCAATTCCAGCGCCGCCGCAAGCGCCCGTCCCAACGCCGATCACACGACCGCCTCAACCGCCGGCGGCGCCTCCGATCCCGTTGAAGTACCAAGGCTTCGCATCGACTACCAATCCGAGTGGGCTCACTGCATTTGTTAGTGATGATTCGCGGCATTACAATGTGACAGTCGGGGAGATCTTGATGGGCCGTTACCGGATCGTGAGCATCACCGATAAATCGGTTGAAGTCGAGGACCTCGAATACAATCGACGCCAGACCTTACCGCTGCTGAAATAACATGCATAACCACCGGTCCGATGCAGGATTTTCTCTCGCCGCGCTGATCTTCTTTTTAACGGCAGCGTCGATCTTCATCGGTGCGGCCGTTCCTGCATACCAGATGCAGGCGAAACGCGAGATGGAAGAAGAGTTGATATTTCGCGGCGAAGAGTACACCCGTGCGATCCTAAAGTACCAACGCCGGTTCGGAGTGTATCCTTCATCAGTCGATCAGCTCGTTTCCACTAATGGCTTGCGGTTCCTGCGGCGGGCATACAAGGATCCGATAACCGGAAAAGAGTTTCGGTTGCTCACGATCAATCCTGATGGAAGTGTAACGGGATCGAAGGTGTTCGCACGGAACATGAACACGCAGCAGCTGTTTGGGAATCCACAGATGTTTGGGCAACAACAAAATCCGCAGCAGCAACTCCAGCAGGCGCAGGGACCATTGCAGCAGGCGCAGCAGTCCATTCAGCCGCAACGGCAATCGGCTTTTCAAGCGGCGGGACAGCAACAGCAAGCGTTTCAGGTCGGCGGCGGGACCGTGAATCCGTCAACTGCCCCGCGAGGCCAGCAGCAACAAGTTTCCAGTTTCGGCCAACAGGTTCAGCAGCGCGGGCAGCAACCCGGCACGATACCTGGCGTCGCCGCTGCGGGTGGCATGCCCATCGCCAGCGGCGGAATCATTGGAATCGCTTCCGACAGCGATAAAGAATCGATTAAGGTCTACAACAATCGTCAGAAGTACGACGAATGGGAATTCATCGCGATACTCGCACAGCAAGGCCAGCGCGGGCAGCAGAATCCGCAGCAGCCGCAGACGCAACCAGGGACCCAATTGCCGGGTGGCCAGCGCCCGAACGGCCCCTTTCAAAACGCTCCACCGAACCCATTCGGAGGACAACCGGGCGGTTCTCCATTTGGTGCGGGAGCCGGACAAGGCCAGACCCAGAATCCTTTTGGATTCGGCGGCACGCAGCAACAGCAGCAACCCCCGCAGCCCCGTAAGTAGCATGAGTTTCTCCACGATTCAGTTTCATCCTGGTCCGCGAGTTGCGACGATCGTACTGAATCGGCCGCCGCTGAACATCATTAACCTCGAAATGTTGGATGAATTAAGTGCAGCGTGGTCGGACGTCGAGGACTTGAAGGCGCAGGTGGCGGTCATTTCGGGAGCAGGAGAGCGGGCCTTCTCAGCAGGCGTTGAGGTCGCTGATCACGCGCCGGGGAAGATTGAGGCGATGCTCGAACGGTTTCATCGCGTCATTCTGCGCATCCGCAAGTCCGATTGCGTGAGCATCGCGGCCATTCACGGCCATACATTGGGCGGCGGCGCGGAGCTGGCGATGATGTGCGATCTGATCGTCGCAGCCGATGACGCGCAGATGGGCCAGCCGGAAATTTCATTGGGATGTTATCCACCGGTTGCCGTTGCGTACTTGCCCGGTGCGGTCGGGTTGCACAAAGCCTCAGAGATGGTGTTGGTGGGAGAGCCGGTTGGCGCCGTCGATGCCGAGCGCCTCGGGATCATCAACAAAGTTGTGCCGCGAGATCAGCTCATTGAGGCAGTCGATGCATACGTCGACAAGCTCCTTACCAGAAGCTCGGCAGTGCTTGCTCTCGCAAAGAGGGCGCTCCGAGAAGGCGCCGGCCACCATTTCGAAAAAGCACTGGATCGCGTGCACGAGTTGTATGTCCGCGACCTCGCCAGGACCGAAGATATCGTGGAAGGCATGAACGCCTTTCTGGAGAAACGGCCCCCTGCCTGGAAGAACCGCTGACGCCGCGAAGCATTGAAACAATGTAGCCACGGCCGAAGGCCATGGGTATGTGGTTGGCGAACGAGCGGAGTGGCGAGAGAATTCCGCCCCGTCGTCCGTTGCTGAGTACCGACAATTCACGGCCTTCAGCCGTGGCTACATTCTTTCGATGCTTCGCGACTGTTCGATTCTTCCGGCCTGGGAAGCACGTCTTCATGTCAGTCGCTCTTAAGCTGATGCGGCGTAACAGACTTCATACTCGGAATACCGATCGGTGTACTGCTTCCACCGCAGCGCCTCATTCTCCGCTTCAAGTTGGAGAATGCGTCTTTTCAACGCTTCAATCCGCGCTTCCATATACTCCAGCATCTGCCCCGCGTCTCTATTGTCAAATTCGTACGTTCCGTATCGTTTCACGTTTCCCTCCTCGACGAACACTATCCGCGGGTGTCGCCTGCAAGAAAATCGGCTGAACGTCGCAGGCGAATAACACTAAAGTGGGGAACAGGAATTGGGACTATACTTCAGATGCGTCAAAAGGAACTGAATGAACGACGGACCAGTGAAAACCTCGGAACCGGTTGCAAGCCCATCGAAGCACAATGTCGATGTTGTTGACGAGCGTATCTGGCAGGCGTGGATAGAAAAGAATCGCGAACGCGATCGGATGCGCTTCGACCGCCGCGTCAGAATTTTCAAATATCTTCTACCCTTTTTTGTCCTGGCTGCCCTGATTTGGAAGTACATGCAGTGAGCGCAGAAAACGCTCGTTGCGCAGTCCACATGACAAGTCCGAAGTAGGAAATCGGCTGCTCCTGGGCTATACTACACAAACTGTCATCTTGACTTCTTACCTGGATTGGTTTCGCCACATTCCCGGCGGCACATACCTTCCCAAGCGAGAAACCTGGATTGCAGCGTGATGGGCGCCACGCTTGCCGCTCGGAGCCCATCGGGAGAACTCGTGAAAGAAAAATCTAACATTCGATATATTGACTTCAGGTCCGCGAAGGACGGAGGCCGGATTTTTGATTTTTGTATTTCCACAACCCAACACCCGGATGTTCTCACTTCGGTGGAGGTTCCAACCGACCTTTTGACTGGAGCTGATCGCATCCGTCTGCAGGAAGGCGCTGGTATTTCTTATGCGAAACTCAAAGATCTGGTCGAAATCGGCCCGCTAACGGAGGTACCCATCAATTTGTGCCTTACGGCGTCTGATGTCGCGCGATACAGACAACTTCCGCCTACCGCGCCGAAACGCAGGTCAGGTTTTGATGCGAGTAACTCCAATTCGACTGAGAACAAGGGCCGTAACGGTTCGTGATCGCCTCTTCAAAAATAACGAGAAGCTCGGCAGAGGCGGAGGTTTACTCATGAAGGCTGAAAAACGGGAATCCCCCAACCTCGATCTGAAGGTGTGGTGTGATCGCTGCAGCATCAGGATCGCACCAAGCGAAGAACGGGCTATGGTTGGCAATAAAGCGTATCACGCACAGTGCTATGCAAAACTAGTTCCTGCTCATTCCAAACCCAAGACGTAAAGCACCTGAAGCCTCGCTACTCGTTCAAGGCCTGCAGCACCTCATCGTAGTGCTCGTCAACTTTCACTTTCGGAAAGATGTGCGAAATCTTTCCTTGCTCGTCGATGATGAACGTGGTCCGCTCAGTCCCCATGTACTTCCTTCCGTACATGGACTTCTCTTTCCATGTTCCGTAGGCCTCAACCATCTTCTTATCTGTATCTGCCAGCAGCGGAAAATTCAGATCGAATTTATTTTTGAATTTCTTGTGTGAATCGATTGAATCCACGCTGACGCCAATCACCTCCCCGCCTTGCTTCTTGATTTCAGCGATGCCGTCGCGGAAGGCACACGCTTCTTTGGTGCAACCCGGCGTGTCGTCTTTTGGATAAAAGTACAAGACCACTTTTTTGCCCTTGAAATCCGAGAGCTTCACTTTCTCGCCTTTATCATTGAGCACGGTGAAATCCGGCGCTTTTTGTCCGACCTTAAGATCGCTCTTGGCAGCATTCGACATGACTGCATCTCCTTTGTAGGTTAATGGTAGCGCGGCTTGCGTATAATGCACATCCATGCGGGATTCGAGCCGTGTATCGGTTGTGAAAGTCGAAGAAACACAGTCGCAGCGCGTCGACGACGATGTAGTGATCGAAGAACCGCTGGAGATTCGTGTCAACGGCGACAGCCTGTCGGTCACCATGAGGACGCCGGGTGATGACTTCGATTTGGCTGTCGGACTGTTGTGGACGGAGGGAATCATCCGGTCGCGCGACGAGATCGGGACCATCGCGTATTGTCCGGATGAAGAGCAGCCGGAATTGAAGAATATCGTCAATGTCGTGCTGGTCGACACCACGCGCAAGATCGAATCGTCGCGCCGGCTTTGGTCCAATTCCAGTTGCGGGTTGTGCGGCAAGGCCACATTGGAATCCATTCACCAAGTCTGCCAACCTGTCGCGAGTTCCATTGTTATTTCGCGTGAGCTGCTCTTTTCCCTTCCTTCACGATTGCGCCAGGCGCAAGCGAACTTCGAACGGACGGGTGGGATTCACGCGGTTGGCCTGTTCGATGAGCAGGGAAGTTTGTTGGTACTTCGTGAAGATATTGGACGGCATAACGCGGTGGATAAAGTATTGGGCGCAGCATTAGTCGGTGGTTTGCCGGTATCCGAGACCATTATGATGGTTAGCGGCAGGCTCGGATTTGAAATCGCGCAGAAGGCGCTCGTGGCCGGCATTCCGGTGGTCGCCTCAATCTCAGCGGCATCGAGCCTTGCCATCGAGTTGGCTAACGACTTGGGCATGACAACAATCGGATTTCTCCGCGGCCGCTCGATGAATGTGTACTCGCATCCCGAACGGATCGCGGCGGGTGGGATTACGGCGTGAGGACGATTTTTCCAAAAACGGCCCGCTGCTCCACCAGTTCGTGCCCCTTCCGGGCTTCAGAAAGCGGCAAGACTCGATCGATGACAGGTCTCAACTGGCCTCGAAAAACGCACTTCATGACATCGAGGAATTCGCCGGGACTGCCCATCGTGGATCCGAGCACTTGCAGCTGCCGGAAGAAAATGTGGCGAAGGTCGGTCTGGGGAGCAAAACCCGTCGTGGCGCCGCAAGTGAGCACCCGGCCACCCCGCCGTGCGGAGCGGAGGCTGCGCACCCAAGTCTCCGCGCCGACGTAATCGACGACAACATCGACGCCGCGTCTATTCGTGAGGTCTCGAATCTTCTTATCGAATTCGTCGGTCCTGTAATTGATCAGAAAGTCGGCGCCGAGCTCTTTCGCGCGCTGAAGTTTCTCATCGCTGCTCGCCGTCACGAAGACGCGGCATCCCACCATCTTCGCAATCTGGATGGCTGCCGTTCCTACACCTGCGCCGGCCCCGAGTATCAGCACATCTTCGCCAGGACGGATGTTTCCTTTGCTGATCATCATGCTCCATGCAGTGAGAAAGACCAGAGGCGCCGCTGCCGCTTGCTCGAATGACATGGAATCAGGAATCGGCAAAACGATGTGTGCCGGCACGACGACGAACTCCGCATACGCGCCATCGCGGCTTTCCCCCAGCATTGACCACGAGACGCATTGGCTAGCGAATCCGGCCGCGCAAAATTCACATCGGCCGCAGCTAATGCCCGGATTGACTGTGACCCGTTCACCGGCCGTTAATCCTGAAACGCCAGGCCCAATCCCGTGAATTATCCCCGCCGCATCGCTGCCGACGATTTTGGGCATCGGCACTTTGACGCCCGGCATTCCCCGGCGCAGAAAGATATCGACGTGATTAATCGACGTCGCTTCAACTTCGATGAGAACTTCGCCAGGCCCAGGCTTGGGATCGGCAACATCTTCGTAGTGCAGAACCTCAGGCCCACCGTGTTGGTTGAAAACCACTGCTTTCATGCGAGCCAGTAGTCTATCCTGCCTTCATGAGGAAGAAAAAGGACGTGCGAACCGTTCTTGTGATTGGAGCCGGAATAATGGGGCGCGGCATCGCGCATGTTTCCGCGATGGGCGGTTTCACCACCGTGCTGAACGACATTTCCGGCGAAATTCTCGAAAAAGCTCGCGGGCAGATCCGGCGCGACCTGGAGAAAGGTGTCGAGATCGGAAAGATTACGAGCAGCATCATGGAAGAGACTCTGTCCCGGCTGAATCTTCAGGACAACCTGGATCGCGCAGTTAGCGATGCCGATCTGATTATCGAAGCAGTACCGGAAAGGCTCGACTTGAAGCTCGATCTGTTTTCCCGCCTCGATGCGCGCTGTGGTTCTGATGTCATTTTTGCCTCAAATACGTCAGCCTTGAGCATTACCGAAATGGCCGGAGCCACCAGACGGTCCCGGCAGTTCATTGGGATGCACTTTTTTAATCCCGTGCACAAAATGAAGCTCGTTGAAATTATTCGCGGCCTCGAGACTGATGACCACACTTTCTACATCGCCGAATCCGTAGCGAAGCAGATGGGCAAAGAGACTGTCGAAGTGAAGGAGTCACCGGGCTTCGTCACATCAAGAATCAATGCGCTCATCGGCAACGAAGCGTTTTACATGCTGCAAGAAGGGATTGCCAGCGCGCG
>Ga0066710_100004428_pt1 | contig 12432 bp, 6 predicted proteins | sample GraSoiAngelo_159_FD_79666 | JGI IMG/M metagenome (GOLD analysis project Ga0066710, IMG submission 79666) | Grasslands soil microbial communities from the Angelo Coastal Reserve, California, USA - 14_1009_16_40cm | ecosystem: Environmental > Terrestrial > Soil > Grasslands | place: USA...
AGTAGGCCGACGAGGAGAGAGATTCTAGTGCCCCAGGCGAGCTGGCTGAAAATGTCCCGTCCGGCCTCGTCCGTCCCGAGAGGCCCCCAAGAGGTTCCCAAGGTCTTTAGGTTCAACCCATCGAACGAGATGTTGACGTTAACGTTGTTGGCTAGGGCTTGGTCGGGGATGAGGATCCTGAAGCCGAATGAGTAGGCTCCAGCACCGGCGAACACGACAAACGCAGGATCGACGGTCTGGATCCCTCCGAAGAGCTCCTTCATTGTGAAATCGTTAGAGTCTAAGTTTGGAACAACGGGCAAACCCACAGAGTTTTTGGTTATCGTACTGTTCGAGAGCGGTATTTCAAGCCCGCCGTTGGTGATGAATGTGCTGAGAACGAGCGAGTCCACCCCTTGCATATTGTTCGCGATAACGATAAGCGAGCCGGTGAACCGATATGGCGGTCCTCCGTAGGGCCATTTGAACGTCTTCGATACGGTTACGAACGCCCCGGGAGTCGGTGGTGGCGGAGTCCCGGCCTTTCTGGAATAGGAGATCTGTTCAGATCCGGAGGGAAGACCTACCCCCGCCCCCGAGGATCTTGGACCATCGTCCGAGGAATTGTACTGGACTAGCACGTTGGTTCCTAGCGTGGACGTTGAAACCCAGCCCTGGCTTTGGAAGTCGGTTGGGCTGGCGAAGCCCGTGGTCTGGACCAGCTGGTAGTTTTGGCTAAGGGTCTCCCCTCCGGGCAGGAGGCTCCACCAGGTCGGCGCGGCGAAGTTGCCGGAAAGATACTGGCTGTGTATAGGATCGTATGGTGTCAACAGCGGGGCACCAAGGGCGAATGTTGTATAGAATACGAGTATCCCGATTCCCATGATTCCTCTTTTGCTTTTCCGGAATTGTCCCAAGAAGCCCCTTGCGCGTCTTAGCTGAAACTGGAACCATTCCTGCCGTGCTGACATTTGAGGCCTGGATCCTTTAGCTGTACTTTATCCGAGGGTCGATGACGCCGTATATGATGTCAGCGATGAAGTTGGCTATTATCACAGCCAAAGCGGATATGTAGAAAATTGCCTGGAGAACAGGGATGTCCCGTGTAGTTATCGACAGGAAGGTCCAGAGCCCTAAACCGGGCCACCTGAAAACTGTCTCTGTTATGATCGCTCCGCCCAGAATCGTTGCGAAGGCCAAGGCCACGGATGTGACGATAGGAAGGGACGCATTTTTGAAAGCATGCTTAACGAGAACCGTCCTTTCGGACAGACCCTTGGCTCGAGCCGTGACGATATAGTCTTCAGTGAGTGCCTCCAACATTGTGGCCCTCGTCAAGAGCACGTAGAACCCATACTGGAACAGGGTCAGTGTCAGGAGTGGGAGTACAGCATACTGGATTCGGGTGATTATGATTGTCAAGACAGGGTGGATGTCAAGACAGGGCGAAATACAGGGCGGACGGACCAGCCACTCGGGTGGCGTACTTCCACCAAAAGGAAACCATCTGAGCTGAAGGGAGAATATCGCGAGGAAGAGCAGCCCCATCCAGAACGTAGGGAGAGAGAAGGTCGTCAGAGACGCAACAACTGAGGTTGAGTCAAGGGCCCCGCCCCTCTTGTAGGCGCTCAAGATTCCCAGTGCGATTCCGACGACTATCGAGAGAATTGTGGAAATTCCTAGAAGCACCATCGTGTTAGGAAGAAAGGCGATCATGTCTTGGAGGACGGGATTGTGGGTTCTGAACGATAACCCGAAGTTAAGCGTGAACATGTTGTAGAGATACGCCTCATACCGCACCCCTATCGGGTCATCGATGTGATACAGCGCTTTGAGTTTGGCAATCTGTTCCGGGTTAAAGTCCTTCCCTGACCCGATCAGGCTGTCTAGAACACCGCTAGTGCCGGGGATCAGTTCGAAGATGATGAAATTGAGAGTTAGAACGAAGAATATGAGAACACCCATGTAAGCGAAACGCTTGAGAAGATATCCCTTAAGACCCATGTTACATGTTCAACCTCATGTAGACTCACGTGTTGGAGATATAATTGAAAAAAGGGAAGGGGGGATATTTGGGCTTTGCCGTCGTCGTTCTAGGATCCGGGTATGCTCTCGCCGATCCAGGTCGGCAAGGTGCCTGGTGCACCGCCGCCGATGTCTGTTCCGCCGAGATAGCTTTGGCCGAAGTGTAGTGCGACTCTGGTCAGGTCGAATATGTTCACTGTTCCGTCAGGTGTTCCGCTTGATCCGCTGAGGTCCCACGCGGCATTTCCGTACGGAAATCCTACGAGACCTGGTGTCTGTCCGAAGTGGACTGCTACGATGGCTAGGTCGACGATGTTGATCGCCATGTCAGGTGCTGGTAGTGGACCAGTCTCGGAGGCTATGCCTGCCGAGCAACCTGTGCAATACCAGTTGACATTGCCTGCAAGGTGGAACTTGTGCCATCCGCCGAGATGGATCCCGGCCGAGTTGGCTCCAAGGTCCGTGGTGAAGTAGCCATCTGTGCCTTGGCGTGTCCTGTATAGTATTGGACCGTTAGGAGAGCTGCCTGGGAATGATGCCTGAGAGTCGTATGCGAAAGCGTACGAGCCGAGGTCAACGCCCACTGCTGGACCTGGAACCTGGTGGCCGAGGGTGGAGGAGAGAACGTTCACTCCCGCATCGGGCCATCCGAGGCCTCCAAAGCCACCACTTGTGGGTGCTGCAAGACAGTTAGCCAGAGTTGTTCCTGCCCAAGCATCGTGTGCCTCCTGGCACCAGTGCTGGACGGACAGAGGGACTGTAGCAGCGATGTCATGACGGCTCCAGACCGCATTGTTGCGCTCGTAGACGTCAAAGCTTGTGGGGCTCTTTACGACCACGTCTTGGACGTGGACGTACCCCGGTGTGAGGAAGCTGGTGGGGCTGAATTGGGCGTCGAGGATGCTGAAGCGTACGTCGTTGGCTGTTAGAGGCACCGCGGCTATAGTTCCGTCAACGGAGCGAGCGAAGGTCAGATCTGACCTGAGCTGGTAGCTTAAGGTCGCGCAAGTGCCGGCTGGGGGGTCAGGCGTGCATACTTCCCCGTTGGGGAAGGTAGCGCCCGGATTGACTTGGGTTACCGTGGGCAGACTTGAAGCCCATGGTTGGTCACCTGAGAAACCACTGTCATCTGCAACTTTGACGTTCAGCGTATCATAGGATAGACCGTAGGCAAAGGCGTCCCAGACGAAGCTGCTGTCAACAGGGTTGGGTGAGTCCAGTACGTCTGTCTTCCATCCCCATTTGATGAACACTGGATGGTTCGGATCATGGAGAGGAGCACCGATAAGGTGTGCGCTGAACCAACTCCAAGCCGTGAAGGGACCTACACCTACCTGGTTCTGAATACCCTCCCACTTTAGACCGTTGAGAGCTGTATCAGTGTCGACATGATAGTTCCGGTATGCTAGGGGTGCTGTGTCAGTCCAGACATCGACAATTGGTAGAGTGGCGTTGAATTCGTTCTCAGAGGCGAACGCGAGGCTTCTGGCGTTTGCGAAGAAGTCACTGGGTGGACCGGCTGCTGCTGCACGGAGGCCTTGGGCGAAATTGTCGAAGGTCGCGTCGTTGTAGTTGGGGTAGTTGGTAAGCCCGGCTCTGATGAACTTGGAGTTGTAGAGGTCGTTGATGTAAGTTGGATCTGCGTTGAGGAACCAGCCGCCAGTGTAAAGGTTGAATGCGAAGTTGAAGAAGACTGGCACGAAAAGTGTTCTGCGTGGAACCTCGATATAGTTCACGAAGTCTCCGGTGTATTTCGCTGCGCCTCCAATGTCCATGTCGATGCCAAGGTTGTTCTGAAGCGCGGTCTGTAATTGTCGTCCTAGGTTTAGCCTGTTAGGATCGTCCAGCCGGACGTAGAAGACTGGCTGAAGCTCCTTACCACAATTATTAATTGTGATCAGGGAGCCTTGTCCGTTTGGAACAGTTCTGCTGGCGCACCCGGCTCCATTGTCGAGGCGCAAACCGACTGTGTCTCTTGAAGCGAAGCCTAGTGAATCAAGCAGAGCGTTAGCAATAGTAGCACGGGCAGGAGCGAGACCACCTACGGTGTTGCAGAGGCCGCCAGCTGTGAAAGGCATGGGATTACCGGCCACTGAAGTGCAGGTTAGGCCTGCCTCGTTCAGCGAAGGCTTCACCCATAGGTCGTCTGCGGTGTTGAATACACCGTCAGCGCCTGCACCGCAGAGGGCTGGGCAGCCGACTACAGCGTAGTTTGGCGCACCGAGACCGTTGAGTGTGTTTGTGATGAAAGCTTCTTTGTCAGTGGCAAAGGCCACTGCCTGGCGGAAGGCTAGTTGGTTGGTTGGGAAGGCTGCGTTCTGAAGGTCGATCTCGAACTTGCCGAAGCTTTGGACTGCCACGAGTGTTATCTCGTGCTGGATTGGAGCCTGGCCCGCCGCACAGGGCGCGATGCCCGCTGGCGCGTCAGGAGCAGCAACGCAAGGGTTCGAGTTGTACTCTGTAATCTGGCTTGGCCTCAAGGGCCAGTCGTAGATGTCAATGGTGCCTGCCTTCAACGCAGACCACTCGTTATTCTGGTTCGAAAGGAATTGGGGAACTAGAATACCGTCGATCCAGGGCCCAACGGGCTCGTATGGCTGGGCAGAACCGATGCCCGGACCATAGGCTTTGTTGAGACCCAGAGTGCCAGAGGCGTGTGCTTCGCGAGTGCCAACAGAGACGATGAGACCACCGAGTAGAGTTACTGCGATTAGTAGCATAGATCTAGCTGCGATTTTATTGTTCATAATTTTTCTTCGAATAGCCTCAGTCCGGTATCGATATATAGGGTTATCCGAAATGCGTGAGGTGAACATTGCTGCTGTTATCGCGAGAACTATGGGGATATACTGGGATGGCTTGGGCGAACGGGGTTGATAACAGGGTAGAAGTTTACGAGTCTAGTTAGCCTGACTGGCCGAAATGTATTGCGACGTATGTCAGATCTACGATGTTGATTATCCCGTTCGTGTCCGTGTCAGCGTTAGGGTTCCACTTGGGGTTGCCTGGTGTGCTGCCGAAGCTCAGGGCTACGGCAACTAAGTCGAGGATGTTGACGATCCTATTGCCATCGACATCGCCTGGAATGCTAAGCATGATCGTCGTAGTCATGAAATTGTTGGCGGGATTTGTTTCCCCGGTAAGATTGGCCGCGGTGACCTTCAGCACATAGTGGCCTAGTGGGAGCCCGGTTGTGTTCCAGCTGAACTTTGCGATCGATGTGCCTTGGTAGGGAACGTTGGCCTGGATAGTCTGGATAACTGTTCCGTTTGCTGATAGGGTTACTGGAAAAGTTTCAGGCTCCCAGCCTAGATCTGTCAAGGTCGCGTTTACTTGCAGGATCTTCCCTTGAGCTAGAACCGTCTGTTTGGGCGTAACCGCGGTTACGGCCGCGTCGGCGATGAAGAGCGATATAGAGAAGATGTTGTAGTTGCCGGTCATGTCTGATTGCCAGACTATTCCTATTCTCCCCGATCCGAGCTGCGCCACTGAAGGCTCTATGTCGTCTACTGGCCTGGAGGGTATGAGCACAGGGTCTTGGTTGAGTCGGAGATCATTAACGCTTCCAATGGGCGTGGACCATGACCTGCCTCCGTCGAGGCTGTACTTGAGAAAGATGTCGTATTCGGGAACAGTTGCGTTGGTGGTCGAGTCAAATGTCGAGTTTCGATCTGACGCCCATGTAATTGCCATTGCGCCGTTCTTGACGATTACAATTGAAGGGTATTCATCATCGTGCGGAGAGAAGGTCAGCTCGGTATCATTTCCCATTGTGGATGAGTTGATCGTCTTGTAGAAGAGATCAGATTTTCCGTCCTGCGCGGCCCGATCTGAGGCCCAGGTAAGCCAGAAAGTACTGTTGGAAGCCTGGGCTAGTGAAGGCTGATAGTCTCTCCCTGTGAAAGTCACCTGTTGCGAGGGCAGCCAAGCTGTTCCGTTATATTTTCTCAGGAAAATGTTTGAGATACAAGTTGAGCCGGTGCAACCTTGGTCTGAAGCCCATGCGACCGTGAGACCACCATCCTGGGTTGCGACAGGCGAAGCATGGATGTCGTTACCGGGTGATGTGGTGAACTGTGTATCGCTAGTCCACGTGGTTCCGTTGAAGACTTTGTAGAAAATATCATTGTTGCCGGTCCGAGTGGAGACCCAGAAGACCCATATTTTTCCGTCCAACGTCTGAGTTGCGGAAGGGAGGAAGTTGTTGTGGGTGTCCGAGGTGAGTCTCACCATCGGAGGGAGCAGGCACGCGCTCTGGAGGCAAGACGGATCGTATATCCTGTACATAATGGTCATGTTTGCGGCGGGATCCTGGGACCAGAAAATCCACGCTTTTTGGGTCTTGAAGTTGAACAGGAGAGCGGAATCCTGACTAGCAGCACTGCTACTAGATGTGATCTGGGACCCAATGTTAATGGTGAAACCGACGGCCAGCTGAGTGGCGAGCGATAGCAGGATCAGACTGGTTGCCAGGCAGGTAATAGCGGAACGCATTTTCTGTCACCTGTTTTCTCTACGCATGTTCCACTGGCTGAATAAAAAAAATAGGGTTTGAAGATGGGGGTTTAAGGAACGATGTTTACGTGGAAGTCCTTGATAGTTGCGCCGCTTTGGACGGGGGTGGTTAGTGAGCCGTCGGGCAACACTCCTTGGAAGAATATTTCTGAGGAGATGTGCCATCCACCGACCATCAAAACGCCATTGGAGTTGACCGGGTTGAACACGGCTTCCAACGCGACAACGGTTGAGATTCCCGGTGGAACGTCATCAGTCGGCGTTACTACTGTCGCGGTGCCCCAGGTGCTGCTGGACAGCGTGAACACGACATAGGCGCGTGCTGGAATGTTCCCTGTGCTATTGACATTTGCGAACAGGCTGAGCTGGCCGGGTGTGTGCGTTATGTCTCTGGAGAAGTACCATTTGGCTTTCTCTGGCCATGCTTGTCGGTGTGCTGTGCCTGTGTTGAAGTTGTCAAAGACGGGGAAGTCGGCGGCAGCGAAGAAGCCTTGGTTGGTGAAGATCGCCTTTGGACCAATAGTGGCTGGTATGTTGGTCAGTACGCCGCCACCCGAGTTGTGCAGCATTATGGCGTTTGTAAGAGTCTGGCTGGTAGCGCCTAGCTTCATGACTTGGAAGCTGATCAGGCCTAGGACTATGGTGCTTAGGAGGGGTACTGAGGGGCTTCCTACGGATGTGCAGCCAACGGCGACATCACCGAGGCTGTTGTCGATGTTGATGGTGCAGAAGCCTTGGCCTGAGCTGATGAGGCTGTCGTAGAGTGGTCCGGGATCCGCGCTCTGAGCCTGGATCACGGATGGGTCGTATAGAAAGTCGTACTGGGATGCGTAGAGGGTTGTGGAGAGGCCACTAGCGGTAACGGTGTACGTGAATGTTGTTCCGGGCGCGTAACCGCAACCGGAGGGATCAGCGTTGCAATCGACGTTGATGACTCCCGGCGAAATGTTGATCGCAGCAGTTGCGTAGGCTCTCTGGACGCCTGCGCCGAGCAGTGCAAGCGAGGAAACGAGTAGCATAGGTAGCAGTATCATTGTCTTGACTTTTCTGGAGGTTAGATGCATTTTTGAATTCCTTTCAACACGGAGCTACCGTGGCAGCGGATATAAGAGTTTCTGGAATTGTATGACGGAGTATACCCGTAGCCCCCTTAAGATATTCCCGTATCTCCATGTGAAGCCATATCTCAACATGGAAACCGAACGCCCAGTCGGGGGTGTGAAGAATCTGTTAGGAGATACGATGTCTCGGCCGGCGGGCGAGCGAGCGGAAAATCAGCGGCGAGAGCAGGAACAAGCCGAGGGGCCCGTATAGGCTTGAGATCGACTCGCCTTGTGAAACTGGCGGGGAGGCATGCCCAATCTCTGCAACGGTCACCAATCCGCCTACGGTGTGATGCGGATCATTGGGGATTATGACCTCGCCCATCGCCTCCACGATAACATCGTTCCTCAATGTTACAGGCGTAATCCCGTCATAGTTTGTGTTGGCGACAAAAGTCTGGTTCAGCAGGTTAAACGTCTGAGTAGCATTCACTGTTATACATGGAGCGCTGGCGCACTGGCCGAGGAAGGATGCGCCCATGCCACAGTTGCCGAGCGTCCCTGTAGAATTATTGACCCACAAGCAGGGCGGTGTAGCCGAAGGATCCTGTTGGACTATGAAGCCATAGTTGGAAAAATCATGATTAAAGATAGTACCGTTGGTCATCGCGGTGATAAGTGTCGAGTTGAAATCCCCGCTGAACTGGAAAGAGGTGACATTATAGACGTCGGAAAGCTGGAGGCTGAGCGTGAATTTCTCGCCTTTCGTAACGCTGAGAACCAGCGGACTCCAAAATAGTTTAGTGCTCCGCACCCTCAGGGGAAAAGATACTGCGTGAGTTATTGCGGGCGAGCTACTTGTAGCTGTAACCGTAACATTGTAGGGAGCAGGTTGAGAGGTAACGTTTGCTGCAGCTCTCAGCGTTAAGGCTGAAGCCGCGTTGCCTCCCGCGACCGTCCTTAGCACGAGGGGCCGGAAAGAGAAGGAGATCCCAGGGGGAAGGCCGGACACATTAAGTCGGATGAATCCGTCGAATGTTCCCTGTGAACTTATGTAAATAATGATCTTAACCCCGGAGTTGTCAAGCCCACTGGTTTCGTTGAGAATCGTATGGGTTGTTGTGATGTTGCTCCAAGTTGCGGCATCGTTAAAATTTCCTGTCTTGAGCACCATCGTAAAGTCTGGAGTAACTGACGCGACTCCAGTTTCCTGTAGAAGAATGAGGGTGGAAGTCCCGCCCACGACGAGTCCGAGGATTATGACTGTGACTAGTAGTTTTCCGCGGCTTCGTTTCTGCTTTGCAGTTATCAACCTGGTGTTTTGAGTCTCGGTGTTTATTTAATCCTTGCCGGAATCCTTCCGGACGTTCAGTCTAGAGGGTTGGGCTTGGTGTTTTGCGCCGTCTGAGGAATAGAAAGGCGACGGTGGCAGCGATGGCAGCTACGGCGCCTACTCCCCCATACAGTAGGTAGGAAGGCGTGGTGTCGCCCGTTTTGACCACGGGTTGCGGGTTAACCTTCGCCGTCGTTGAAAGAGTATTATCTGAACCATCCCCGTCTCCCGTGCTTATTGTCGCTTGGGCCTGGATCGAAATTGTCCCGCTTGTCGACGAAGGAGTGTCCCATGTAAAACTGAGAGTCTTGAGGTCGCCCGAGCTGATAGAGACCTGTTGCTGGCCGACGCTACTTCCTCCGGCAGTGACGGCAACATTCATTGTCTCGGAGTTCAAGCCCCTGTTCTTTACGACAACGGTTATGGTCACCGAGCCTCCTGCGTTGACCGTAGTGGGTAGAACGGCAACGCTTGTCACTGCGACATCATGTGGGAGACGATTGTCAAAGACACCATCCGTCATCTTAGATACGGGAATGGCACCGCCTTGTGAATTCACGAATATGGAGTCTGACAAATGCATGCTGCTGTTGTCGTACGCATTGGCAGTGAAGATGATGGAGGCAAATGTCGCATTTCCAATGAAGGGCGCGGGTTTCACGTTGCCTTGGGCTAGAAGGGTGAATCCGATTTGAAGACTTCCTCTAGTCTGGTTGAGAATGATTACGGGGAATCCTAGTTGGTTATCGAGAGCGTTCTGCCAGAATGGACCGAAAGAGACGGATCTGAAAGAGGTAGACAGAAGCGCGGGGTCGTAGTGCAGTGTGAACTGCCAACCGATAGCTCCGGCGACGGACGCTGCGACGTTGACGGTGAAAGTGCTACCCTTGCTCACGCCAGTGACTAGGCCCGGCTGGATTCTCATTGTGGTGGGAAGAAAGCTCACGATTTGTGTATGGATTACGGTGCTATTGCTCGCCGATACGGTGACATCGTATTCGTCCAACGGGGACGAGTTTGAGAAAGCGAGCGTAAGGGTGGAGTTGACGCTGCCATTGGCGGGCACGAAGACGCTCGGCGGGTTGAAGTTGAAAGTGGGAGCGTTTGATACCGATGGAGCGACCGTGGCGGATAGAGTGATGGATCCACTGAAACCGTTGAAGCCGGACACATTAATGGTCGAGTCGGCCGTGTTTCCTGGCACGTATGAGACGGAGGACGGATAGGCCTTCACCGCAAAATCCCGGAACAGCGGAACCACGTCGATGCTGGCACGGAAATGGCTGGGTTGAGAGTTAACAATCGCATTTCCTAGTGAATCCCTAGCCGACCCTGTTGCACCGAGGTCGTCCTGAACGCGTAGGGTAATGTTGAACGTGCCTATCCCGCCGAAATCATGGGTTACCAGCGGCCCTGCAACGCCGAGATCCTGTGTTCCATCGCCAAAGTCCCAGAAGTAACCAGCAGGATTCGCAATGGTTCCGTCGGAATCGCTACTAAGGGTCGCATCGAACGCGATCGCAAAGGGACCAACCTGAGGTGCCGGGACGCTAGTAAAAGTGGCAACTGGGGGAGCATTTGTGATGGTCTCAGCGGCACCGGTTCCTGACGATATACCGGGAATGAAATGGGCAGTGTTATCTGTAAAAACCACATTGCTGATGGTGAAGAGCTGAGTTGTGGTGGGCTTGTCGAGGAACTCAAATTGTAAATTGGCGAGGAGATTCTTCGCGAAAATGGTCACCGCGGGCGTTGGCGCAAGAAGAGTGAGGAAGACCGTAATTTGGCCGGTGCTCCCGGAGGACGAGATAGTTGAACTACCGAATGCTTGATTGGCCCCTGCCAGACCAGCCCAGTTCACCGTACCCGTCGTCGTCTGGGCACCAAAGAGAACAGTGTTGAACGCCCCATCCGGATACAATCCTCCAGGGTTGGGATCTCCTTGTGGAACAAACGCACTGGCGTTATAATTGATCGTGAATTGCCATCCGAAAACATTGTTGATGGAACTCGCTACAGTAGCGTTGACGATCGCACCGATCCTGAAGCTCTTCACGGGACTAGGATCAGTGGAGTTGACAATATCCGTCTGGCTGGTACTGTTAGCGTCCAAGCTTACGGTCCAGACGGGGGCGGCGGCGACTGGACGCAGGTTGGATAGCGCGATTCCAGCGACGGTGAGGAGGGATAAGGCGATCAGAAGTAGAGGTTTGGCGTTCATCAGAGTCCCTTGGTAAATATAGATCAGGTGTGGTTCTTCTTGCAAATTAAGTTATGCCAGTGTTTTCGAACAATTCCTCTGTTGAAAGGTGATACTACTGTCTGTGTGAACCGTGGGAGTCCGTCGGATTCCCTTGCATAGCAATTGGAAACCAGAGGTTGCCATAGCTGGTGCGTCGAAACAATCATTGGATATTGAAGCTGCTAAGATGACTATCCAGAAGGATCCAACCTTGCGACGGGGGTCTTCGCTAGACCGTCGCGTCTGAGGGTTTCAAGATGTGATCGGGTTTTTACGTGGCAATAAGATCGAAAGGAGGACCTGTGCTGCCACTATGCACAGCGTCACCCGCGTACGTGGCTGAAATGAGGTAAGTGCCCGCAATGTTCGGAGTATACATGACGCTGCAAGTGGCGCTACCACCGGATCCAGATAAAGTGCAAGGCCCGCTTGAACTGAAGGTGCCCGTTGTGTTGTTGCTGGTGAAGGTAACTGAGCCTGTCGGAGTCACGGCTGTGCCTGATGAGGTATCGGTGACGGTTGCGGTGCAAGTCGTGGCCGTACCATGTGTGACCGGGGATTGACAGCCGACAACTGTACTAGTGCCACGGTAGACGACTGTGGCATTCTGGCCCGACACCCGGAGTCCAGTCGGAGGCTGGAACGGATTCACACTGCTGCCCTCAACTTCCGTAAGAATCACGTCAGTAAGTTTGAAGCCGGAATTTCCAGAAGTTCCGGGGCTTGTAAGATCAGCGGCGAGTGTTACATTGGCTATTGTAAACACTTGAGAACCCGGAGAATCTACACACGGCGCCGCTGTAAAACACGGTCCTAGCAGGGTGGCCGCGATGGTGACCTTGCCTACCGTGTTGTTCAGAGTATTCTGGGGAACGTAACCATCGCAGGGTATGATAATAATAGAACAATTGCAGGGAGATGAGTACCCGGCCGTGGAGCAGACTGTGCCGTAGACATTTGTGCCCGGTGGATAGAAGATGGGGGCTAAGGTATCATTGACAGCCCTGAGCACTGATTTGTTGAAGTTGAGAGAGAACTGAAAAGCTTGGAAATTGTAAAAGTCCGATACGCCGATGCTGACTTTGAAGGTGCTGGGCTTGAGGACTTGAAGGGAGGACGGTGTGACATGGAGAGTGCTCGACCAAATTCTCAGTGGAAAAATCACCGTGTGTGTGGTGGATGCGCTTGTTCCGGTAACGTTGAACTTGTAGGAGCCTTTCTGGGCAGCAATGTTCGAGGATATTGTCAGGTTCAATCCGGTAACGGATGGCAGGCAACGAGGGCAGGGATGTAAA
>Ga0066710_100004429_pt1 | contig 12432 bp, 7 predicted proteins | sample GraSoiAngelo_159_FD_79666 | JGI IMG/M metagenome (GOLD analysis project Ga0066710, IMG submission 79666) | Grasslands soil microbial communities from the Angelo Coastal Reserve, California, USA - 14_1009_16_40cm | ecosystem: Environmental > Terrestrial > Soil > Grasslands | place: USA...
GAGCGCGAAGGCGCGATCCGGGAGGTCGTCGCCGAGGAGTACTGGACCCTCGAGGTGGACTACGAGACCGTGGCGGCGACCGCATCGGGCGCGCGCGAACGGTTCACCGCGCGCCTCGCCCGGGTGGGAGCGGACGAGCTCGAGCAGGGTCAGTTGCGCGGGCCCGATGCCGCGGCCCGCGCCCAGGAGCTAGCGACCGAGCTGGCGAGCCTGACGGCGCGCGTCTCCTCGGTCGAGAGCGCTCCACGGCAGGTGCACCCTAAGGCGCCGTTCATCACCAGCACGCTCCAGCAAACCGCGTTCAACCGTCTCGGCTACAGCGGCCAGCGCACCATGGCGCTGGCACAGCACCTGTACGAAGGCGTCACGCTCGGCAAGTCGGGCAGCGTCGGGCTCATCACCTACATGCGCACCGATTCGCCGCGGCTCGCGGGCGAAGCGATCGCGGCGATCCGCACCTGGCTCCAAGAGCAGCTCGGGCCGGACTACGTGCCCGAGGCGCCGCGCCAGTACAAGAGCAAGAAGTCCGCCCAGGACGCCCACGAGGCGATCCGTCCCACCGACGTGAGCCTCACTCCCGAGATGGTGCGGCCGCAGCTCTCGGATGAGTTGTGGAAGCTCTACGACCTGATCTGGAAGCGGGCCGTGGCCTCGCAGGCCGCGTCGGCAGAATACCTGGCGACCACGCTCGACGTCGAAGCGGGCCGGCTCGGGCTGCGGGCGACGGGGCGAGTGCTCAAGTTCGCCGGCTTCCAGAAGCTCTACGGACTCGACGAGGAGGACGACGGGGGCGAGTCGCGCCTGCCCGAGCTTGCCGAAGGAACACCGCTTCAGGTGGCGCCGCCGCCCGCCGCGGGGGCCGAGCCGCCCCCGTTGCCGATCCGGCCCGAGCAGCACTGGACGCAGCCGCCTCCGCGCTACAGCGAAGCCTCGTTGGTGAAGGCGCTCGAGGAGGAAAACATCGGTCGCCCCAGCACCTACGCGACGATCGTCGGAACCATCACCTCGCGCGAGTACGTGGCCCGCGAACGCGGCCGCCTCATGCCCACCGATCTCGGGGAGGCGGTGAATCGTCTTCTCACCTCGACCTTCCCAGGCATCTTCGAGGTTCCGTTCACCGCCCGCATGGAGGAGGAGCTGGACGAGATCGAGGAAGGCAAGCAGGAATGGCACAAGGTGATCCGGGATTTCTGGGAGCCGTTCAGCAAGGATCTCGATCAGGCGGAGAAGGCGAGCCACGCCCACCGGCGCAAGGTCGAAGAGACCACCGACATCGCTTGTCCCAACTGCGGGCGCATGCTGGTGAGGAAGTTCGGCCGCCGCGGCCCGTTCCTCGCCTGCCCGGGCTATCCCGAATGCAAGTTCACGCGCCCGGTCGACGATGCCGAGCTGCCCACGCCGGTGGAGGGGACCTGTGATCTGTGTGGGGCGCCGCTCGTCTCGCGCAGCGGCCCCTATGGGCGTTTCATCTCGTGCTCGCGGCGTCCGGAGTGCAAGTTCACGAAGCCCGTCACGCTCGGGATCAAGTGCCCCGAGTGCGGGCTGGGCGAGGTCGCCGAGCGCCGCACGCGTCGCGGCAAGACGTTCTACGGCTGCACGCGTTATCCCGAGTGCCGATTCGCCGCCTGGGACAGGCCGCGGCCGATCCCGTGCCCACAGTGTGGCGCTCCCTTCCTGGTTGAAAAGGAGACCAAGAAGCACGGGCTAAGGCTGCGGTGTCTCGCGTGCAAGGCGCAGTTCGAACCGGAAACCGTCGGTGCGTGAGGCGCTTGATCGCTTCCTGACCGAGTTGGCGGCGCAGCGGCGCGCATCACCGCACACCGTGAGCGGCTACCGGCGCGACATCGTCCGCGTGCTCGACCTGGCTTCGGGCGCGGGCCGACCCGTGGCGCGAGAGGCCTGGGACCGCCCGCTGCTCGAGCGCGCTCTCAAGGAGCTGCATCGTGCGCGCCACGCCCCCGCGAGCGTGGCACGCGCAGTGGCGGCCTGGCGCAGCTTCTCTCGCTTCCTCAAGCGACGCGGTCTGCTCGAGCGCGATCCGGCGCGCTCGATCCCGTTCCCGCGGCTGCCGCGCCGGCTGCCACGCACGCTGCCGGCCACCGAGCTGGCAGGCGCGCTCGACCGCATGCAAGCCCCGGACTCGACCTCGGTGCGCGACCGGGCGCTGCTCGAGCTGCTCTACTCGTCGGGACTCAGACTCTCCGAGCTGGTCGGTTTGAACCGTGGAGACGTGGACAACACCTCGTCGCTGCTGCGGGTGCGCGGCAAGGGAAGGCGCGAGCGGATCGTTCCGGTGGGGCGTCAGGCCCTGGCCGCGGTGACGCGCTACCTCACCGCCTCGGGCAGGCGCGAAGCGCGCGCCGATCTTCCGGTGTTCGCGAACGCGCGCGGCCAGCGGTTGTCGGGTCGCACCGTGCAGCGTGTCGTGCGGCGGCGGTTGGGGGAGCTGGCCGGCGGGCTCGGCGTGACGCCCCACGCGCTGCGCCATTCCTTCGCGAGCCACCTGCTCGACCGCGGCGCGGATCTGCGCGCCATCCAAGAGCTGCTCGGCCATCGCTCGCTCGCCAGCACGCAGATCTACACCCACGTCTCGCCGAGCCGTCTGCGCAAGGCCTATCAGTTGGCCCACCCGCGCGCATGAGTGTCGCGAGGCGCGCGCGCCCGGCGCGCGCCCATCGACGTTCCCGGCACGTCTCGGGGGCTCGCTCCTTGAGGCTCGCCGCCGTCGCTCTCTCGGTGTACGCGCTCGGCGGTTGTGGCAAGAAGGGGCCCCCTTCGGGAGGCCCGCCCGACATCGAGCCGCCGCGACTCGTGGCCTCCCACCCCGACTCCGGGGCTGCGCATGTGCGGCGCGATGCCCGCCTGTCGCTGGTCTTCAGCGAGGGCATGGAGCCGCGCTCGACCGGGGACGCGGTATTGCTGGCGCCCGAGACCGAGTTCCGGTCGCCTCGCTGGCAGGGACGCACGATGACGCTGGTGCCTGTCGAATCGCTCCGCGCCGGCCAGACCTACACGTTGTTCGTGGCTGCCACGGCGCGCGATCGTCACGGGAACCCGATGGCCGCGGGCCGCAGCGTGGTGTTCACGACCGCGGACTCGCTTCCTCCGGGCAGAATCGAGGGCACGCTCGACGCGCGTGGTTTCAACGCGAACGGCACCTACCTGTGGTGTTATCGAGACGGCCGCTCGGGGGTACCCGACAGCACGGGACGCGACGTCGACGCGCTGGCGATCGCCGACATCGACGGGCATTTCAGGCTTCCGGGTCTTCCGGTGCCGGGTCGCTACCGCTTGTGGGCCTTCGCGGACCTCAACCGCAATCGGTCGTTCGAGCCGCCGACCGACGTGCTCGACGCGATCGACACGGTGTTCTCGTTGACGCGCGAGCAACCGGCGGCCACCGGCAGTCGATCGGTGGTGCTCAATCCCCACGCGCCTGGGAGGGTCCGGGGCACTGTGCTAGACTCGCTGCGAGTCACCACGGGGAAGCTGCTCGTGCTGGCGATGTCGGTTCCGGACTCGTCGGCGAAAGTGGGCGGCTCGGTGAACGAGCGGTTCGAGTTCAATGTCGAGCTCGATGCCGGTGCGTGGCGCGTGCGCGCATTTCGTGACGCGGACAACAACGGCGTCTGGGATCGCGCTCGCGAGCCGGCGAGCGACCCGGTCACGGTCGACGTGCGGCCCGCCGGCGAGGTCCAGGGTCTGGTCCTGGTGCTGCGGTGGCGTCCTCCCTCGGAGCGCTGAGGCGCACATGAAGATCCCGTTCGTCAAGATGCACGGGGCGGCGAACGACTTCGTCGTGGTCGATCACCGCGAGCCCTTCCTGCCCGAGCCCTTGGAGGCCCTCACGCGCCGGCTGTGCGATCGCCGCCGCGGCATCGGTGCGGACGGCGTGCTGCTGGTCGAGCATGACCCCGAGCTCGATTTCGCGATGCGCATCTTCAATGCGGACGGCGGCCCGGCGGAGTTCTGTGGCAACGGGGCGCGCTGCGTCGCGCGCCGCGCGTTCGAGCTCGGGCTCGGGCGTTCGGGACGGGTCCAGTTTCGCACCCCCGCCGGACCCCTGCTGGCGACGCAAGGGGGCGACGGCCGAACCATCGACCTCTCGTTTGGACGCGTCGCGCGGCCTGGGACGCCGTTTCCCATCGAAGCCGCGGGGCGCACCTTCGCAGGCCGGCTGATCCTGGTGGGAGTTCCTCACTTCGTCACGGCGGTGGAGCGCGTCGAGTGGACCCCGCTCGGGGACTGGGGGCCGGCGCTGCGGCACCACCCGCGCTTTGCCCCGGCGGGGACGAACGTGGATTTCGTGGCGCGCCTGGGGCCGGGGCGGGTGGCGCTGCGTACCTACGAGCGGGGCGTCGAGGGGGAGACCTTGGCCTGCGGCAGCGGTGCGATGGCGGCCGCCCTCGCCGCGGTGGCCGATGGAGAGCGGTCGCCGATCGTCGTGATGACGGCGGGGGGCGACGAGCTCATGGTGGCGGTCGAGCCCGCGGAGGAAGGCTACGAGGTGTCCCTCTCGGGCCCCGCGGTGACCGCCTACGTGGGGGAATGGATCGAGTCAACGTCCCAGAAGCTCAGCGTGGCGGCCGGGCGAGCGGCGTCTCCCGGCGGCGCATAGGGAGGGCGGATGTTCGATGGATTGACCGTGGCGATGGCGACCCCGTTCCGGGCGGGGGAAGTCGACCTCGAGGCGACCGGCCGGCTGGTCGAGTTCCTGCTCGCCGGTGGGGTCGAGGGGCTGGTGGTCTCGGGATCCACCGGCGAAGCGGCAACCTGTACCGTGGAGGAGCGTCGCACGCTATGGCGGTTCGTGCGCGAGCGGGTGCGCGGGCAAGTGCCGGTGGTGGCCGGCACCGGCACGAACTGCACCGCCGAGAGCATCACGCTGACCCAGATCGCGGAAGAGATCGGCCTGGATGGGGTGATGCTGGTGACGCCCTACTACAATCGCCCGACTTCGCGTGGGCAGATCGCTCATTTCGGCGCCGTGGCGCGCGCGACGCGGCTGCCGGTGATCCTCTACAACGTTCCGGGCCGCACCGCGACCAACACCCTGCCCGAGACGTTCGAGCGGCTTCAGGATTTGCCCAACGTGGCGGCGATCAAGGAGGCGTCGGGGAGCCTGGATCAGGCGAGCGCCATCCGCGCGAGGGTTCGCATGACGCTGCTCTCGGGGGACGACTCGTTGACCCTGCCGATGATCGCGATCGGGGCGAAGGGCGTGATCTCGGTGGCCGGCAACGTGGCGCCCCGCGAGATGCGCACCCTCTGCGACCTGGCTCGCGCGGGCCGCAAAGACGAAGCCGAAGAGGTCCACCGCCGGCTGCTGCCGCTCTTCAAGGCCCTGTTCCTCGAGTCGAACCCGGCCCCGGTCAAGTATCTCCTCTCGGCCCTCGGGCTGATCGAAAACGAGCTGCGCCTGCCTCTGGTCCCGGTCGAGCTCGCCACCGAGGGCGCGATCCGCGATGCGGCGCGCGCCATGGGGCTTGCTCTCGCGCAGGCGAGGCCAGCGCCCGCCACGGCCTCGGCGCGCGCGTGATCTCGGTCGTCCTGCTGGGTGCCGCGGGGAGGATGGGACGGGCAATTCGCGAAACCGCGGCCCGTACTCCGGGGTTTCACCTGAAGGCGTGCGTGGATCTGGCCTCCGCGGTTCCTGCCGCCACTCGAGACTGGGGCACCGATCTTGCTCGGGTTCTTTCTGCCGGCGACGTCGTGCTGGATTTCAGTGCGCCTGGGGCCACGGTGGAAGCAGCCAAACGATGCGCAGAGCGCGGTGCGGGGCTCGTGTCGGGGACGACCGGGCTCACGAGTGCACAGGAAGATGCCGTGCGGGAAGCGGCGCGCACGGTGGCGGTGTTGCGGGCAGCCAACTTCAGCCTGGGGGTTTTGGCGCTCCGGCACGCGCTCGCAGCCGTGCTCCCCTTGCTTCCGGGCTGGGACGTCGAGGTGGTCGAGCGTCACCATCGCGACAAGCAGGACAGCCCCTCGGGCACCGCGATCTCGCTCGCCCACGACGTGGCGGAGCAGCGGGGCTACGGGCCCGATGCGCTCCGGCACGGACGACAGGGGCGGCTGGGAACTCGCTCCCCAAGGGAAATCGGCGTGCACGCGCTCCGTGGCGGGTCGTGGGTCGGCGATCATCAGATCGTGTTGGCGGGCCCGGGAGAATGCGTCGAGCTGCGCCACGTGGCCCAAGACCGCACTGCATTCGCGAGCGGCGCGCTCGCCGCGGCGGGATTTGTGGCGCACGCGCCCGCGGGGTTCTATACTTTGAGTGCATTGTGGAGCGCCGCGACACGGTAGGCTGGGTCAATCCTTGGGAGTCGTACATGCGGATGTCGCGCCCGGCCGGCGCCCTCGTGGCCTGTGCCGTCGCCCTTTCCTCCTTCTTCGCCCCCTCTTCCTCTCTCGCGCAGACCTTCGGAAAGAACAAGGTTCAGTACGAACCCCTCCGTTGGGCCGTACTGGAGACGCCTCATCTGCGCCTCCACTACTACGCCGAGGAAGAGAGCTTGGCGCGCCGCCTGGCCGCCGACGCCGAATCGGTGTGCGTCGAGTACGACCGGCGCTTCCGCATCGAGTTCAGGCACTCGATCCCGATCCTGCTGTACTCCGCGCACCAGCTGTTCCAGCAGACGAACGCGACGCCGGGATTGATCTCGGAGTCCGTGGGCGGCATCACCGAGCTGATCAAGGGCCGGGTCCTGATTCCTCACAACGGCTCGTGGGCGAGGCTCCATTGGGTGACGCGGCATGAACTTACGCACGCCTACATGCTCGAGAAGCTGGCGCGCGTGATGAAGGATCACCGCCGCACTCAGGGGTATCTGCCACCGCTGTGGTTCATCGAGGGGCTGGCGGAATACTGCGGGACCCATTGGGATGCCGACGCCGAGGGGCTGCTGCGCGACGCGGTGCTCTCGAACCGCGCGCTGCCGCTGAGCCAGAGCGAGCCGATCTTGGGCACGCTCCTGATGTACAAGGAAGGACAGTCGTTCTTGCTCTACGTGGCCGACCGCTTCGGGCCCGAAAAGGTGTTCGATCTGTTCGACAATTGGTACCGCGCCGATGATTTCGACACCGTCTTTCGGCTCACCTTCGGCAAGCGTCTGAACGACGTCGATCGTGAGTGGTTCGCCGGACTCAAGCGCCACTTCTACCCGGAGATCGCGGCGCTGCAGACGCCGAACGAACGGGCGCAGCGCCTGACCCGACACGGCCACTACAACCTGGGACCGCGCGCCCTGCGTCATACCGCGCCCGGTGTAACGCCCGATTCGACGGTGCGGTTCTGCTACTTCGCGGCCCGCGAGGGCGGCGTCGAGCTGGTGATCAGCGAACCCGGACCGAACGGGAAGCGCCGCGAGCGGCGATTGCTGCGCGGCGGCCAGTCGCCTTCCTTCGAGTCGTTCCATCTATTCCAGAATCGGCCCGATGCCTCTGCCTCCGGACTGATCGCCTTGTCCTCGAAGCGCGGCGGACGCGACGCCCTGTATCTGGTCGACTCACGCCGTGGCCGCGTGGTGCGCCGCCTCGAGTTCCCGAACTTGGTGGCGATCCTGGATCCGTGCCTGGTGCCGGGGGATCAGGCGATCGTGTTTTCGGCCCAGGACTTCGGCGGCCGCTCCGACCTCTATCGCGCCAGCTGGCCGGGAGGGACCGTGCGGCTCGAGCGGCTCACCAACGACGACTTCGACGATCTGGAGCCGGACGTGTCGCCCGACGGGCGCTGGGTGGTGTTCGCTTCCGACCGCTGCGAGCGGGACGGCAACTACTCCCTGTTCCGACTCTCCCTGGCGGGCGGCGTGCCCGAGACGGTGAGCGATCCCGCCCGTGGTGACGACCGCCAACCCGTGTATTCGCCCGATGGTCGCTGGATCGCGTTTCGATCGACCCGCGACGGCACGAGCGATCTCTACCTGCGTCCCGCCGAGCCGGGGCGCGAGGTGCGGCGCCTGACGCGCCTGGTGGGCCCGGCCTACGATCCGGACTGGGTGGCGAACGGACGCGCGTTGCTGTTCACTGGCCAGGACCGCGTCGAGTTCCAGGCGTACCAGCTCGCCTTCGACCCGGACACCCTGAAGCCGGAAATGGAGGAGGCGCCCGCTCGGGGAGGCGCCGTCGCAGGCGGCGTCGCCGACTCGACCGCGGCCGGGGCGGCGCGCTCGAGAGTGGTGTACTACGAGGGAGCGCAGCGGCCGTATGAGCGGCGTCTTGGCCTGGATCTGCTGCAGAACGGGGTCGCCTACGACCCGGGGCTCGGGGCGGGCGGCGGCGGGCAGCTCGCCGTGAGCGACGTGCTCGGGGACGAGCAGTTCCACGTCTTCCTCGCCAACGATTCCGACCGCTTCGGCAATTTCTGGGACGGCTTCGAGGGCGGTGTCACCTACATCAACCAACGGCAACGCTTGAACTACGGCCTCGGCTTCTTCCGTCTCACCCAGATCTACGACGCCGATCTCGACGTGATCCGGCGCGAGCGCCGCGTCGGCCTGCTCGGGCTGGCGATGTACCCGTTCAGCAAGTTCACGCGCGTGGAGGGCACGGTGGTCGTCCGACACGCGAGCGATCATCTGCTGCGCAGCGGCAGCTTCCAGGACGTGGACCTGGTATCGCAGTACCTCTCCTTGGTGCACGACAACAGCGGGTGGACGCAGCTCGGCCCCAGCACCGGGCAGCGCTGGATCGTGTCGGCGGGCTTCACGCGGGACCTCACCTCGGGCGCGGGTGATTTCGCCACGCTCCAAGCGGAGGTGCGTCATTACCTGCAGCCGGTCCCGGTTCTGGTCTCGGCGACGCGCCTTCAAGGTCAATCGAGCTTCGGCCAAGACGCCCAACGCTTCTACATGGGAGGGCGATCGAGCCTGCGCGGCTACGATCGCCGGGCGCTTTCCGGCTTACAGACGGTTCTCGTCCAGCAGGAGCTGCGCATGCCCTTGCTGCGCGGCTTGACCCTGGCGGTTCCTGCGCCGTGGGAGCTGCCGACCGTCAGCGCCGCCGTGTTCGCCGACGCCGGCTGGGCCTGGGAAGACGGGATCGAGCGGCACCTGGGCGACTTCGGCACGGGCGTCTACCTGGGTGGGGGGTTCTTCCCGGCGATCCGCTGGAACTTCGTCTGGACGACCCCCGACTTCCAGCACTACGCTTCCCATCCGAGCACCCACTTCTCGATCGGGTTCAACTACTGATCCTGGCCCGTCCGCGGCCTGGAAGAGAGGCGCGGGCGAGCGGCCGGCCGGCTCCCCGAAGCGGGACGCGGCCGATGGCCAGGGGGTCGCGATCGAGTGAGTATCGCGCTCGCAGTCGCTGTTCTCGTCACCTCGTCGGCGATCGCATCGAAGCCGGCGGTCCCCGCGGCGCTTCAGCACTGCCAAGCGTTGAAGCGTCTCCAGCAGCAGATGCTCATGGAAGTGGGATCCGAGTCGCCCGAGAGCGGCTCCACGCACAGGCGCCTCAGCTCGAGCGGGCGCACGAGCCCTCCCGCGACCGAGTGGAGTGATCGCGCGCGGTTTCCCGGCCCTTGGCGCGGGCCAAGCGGCATGGCCGGGACCTTTTTCGACGCCGGGCCGCCCGACATCGAGGTCAGCGATCACACCGGATCGACCCATTCCGAGGTCTCGATCGCCGCTTGGGGCGATAGCCTGCTGGCGGTCTGGAACGATGGGGACGTGCTCCCGAACGGGATCGGCTATGGCTTCTCGACCGACGGCGGACGCACCTGGACCGACGGCGGCGCGGCGCCACTGGGCGGTGGGGTCGAGGTGTGGGTGGCCGATCCCGTGCTCGCGCTCGATCGCAAGACCGGCCGTTTCTTTCTGTCGGGAGTCGTAATCGCGCACGGCCCGGCGAACGGCCTGGCAGTGGTCGAGGGGCGCTTCGGGGAGCAGGGGTTCCAGTGGGGGACCCCGCGCCTCGCCCGGGCGGCGCGGGACACCCTGCTCGACAAGCCCTGGATCGCCGCGGATTCATCGAGCGGGAACCTCTACCTCACGTACACCAGCTTCTATTTGAAGCCCGCAGGGACCGGGAAGACGAGGGGCGATCAGATCGAGATCCAGCGCTCGATCGATGGCAACGCCTCGTGGTCGCCGCCGCTAGCCCTCTCCGAGGCCGCCGAGGATGGCTTGGTGCAGGGATCGCGCCCCGCGGTTGGGGCGCGCGGTGAGGTGCACGTCGTCTGGAAGACGATCGACACCACCGCGGCCGCGGGCGGGCGGGACCAGGTGCGGCTGCGCAGCTCGCACGACCAAGGGCGGACGTTCACGGGAGCGGTCCCAGTGGCCCGTGTCTTCACCAACTTCACCAGCGGGGCTCCGGGCTTCGGTCGTGGCAACGGTCTCGGGTTTCCGTCCATCGCCGCGGACACGGGCCCGGGGGCCTACCGGGGCCGGATCTACGTGGCGTGGGACGAGTCGCTCGACTTCTATGACGATCTCCCGGGCACCGCGGGGAGCCGCGAGGAGAGCGAGCCCAACGATGGGAGGGCGGACGCGTCGGCGTTCACCCTCGGCGAGACGGTGCGCGGCCAGGTCGCGCCGGCGGGGGACGCCGATTGGTACCGCTTCCACGCCGCCGCGGGCAGGACCGTCGTCGTCCTCCTGGACTCGCTGGCGCCGGCCCTCGACGTGTCGCTGCGCCTGCTGTGCGCGGACGGTGAGACGCGGCTCGCCTACAGCAAGTCGACCATTGTCCGTCCGCGGCTCGTGGTCTACACGATTCCGGTCGCCGGCGACTACTTCGTCAGTGTCACCCCCGGGGGGTTCGGGTCCACCGGCGGCTACCGGCTGCTGACCGGCACGGCGGAGCGCGGCGCTGAGCGCGGGCGTGACCATCGAGATCTGTTCATCGCCCATTCGGACGACGGGGTCGAGTGGAGCGTCCCGGTGCGGATCGACGACGATCCGCCGATGTTCGACGATTGGCTCGCCGAGGTCGCGGCCTCGCCGGACGGAACCGTCCACGCCGCGTGGTACGACTGGCGCGACGGCCCCGTTTCGATGTGCGGAGGCGTCTCGAACGTCTACCTGTCGCGCTCGTACGATGGCGGCGAGACCTGGCGGGAGCTCGGGTCGGTGAGCCGCAGTCCGACCGCGTGGACCGAGGTGGGGGGTAACCTCGAAGCGAACCAGGGCGACTACATCGGGCTGTCCGCGACCGAGCGCGGCACGTTCGTGGGGTGGGGGGACGGGCGTCTCGGCACGCCGGACGTCTACATGGCCGCGTGGCCGTTGGCGCCGAACGTGGAGCCACTCGAGCCCGATGCCGATTCCAGGCGGGTGCGGCTGACATGGCGCACACGGGGTGAGGTGGGCCTCGCCGCCACCGTGTACAGGCGCACCGAGGCGACGGACTGGGAGTCGCGAGGCACAATTACGGCCGGCGCGGACGGCGTGCTGGCCTACGAGGACGCGGCCGTGACCCCGGGGACCCACTACGGCTACCGGTTGGGGTTGCATCTCGGGGACGTGGAAGAGCCGGTGGGCGAAGTGTGGGTGGTGGTGCCGCGGCGATCGCTCGATCTGGCGATCGATCGACTGCAGCCGAACCCTTCGTTCGGAGAGCTCCAAGTGTTGTACGTGCTCCCGGACGACACCCCCGCGCGCCTCCAGCTCCTGGATGTGGCGGGCCGGCGCCTGGGCGAGCGGGTCGTATCCGGCGCGGGCCAGGGCATGATCCGCATGAACGGTGAGCGGGCGCTGCCGCCCGGCCTCTACTGGATCCGCCTCAGTCAGTCGGGGCGCTCGGTGAGCGCGAAGGCGATCGTCCTCCGCGCCACCCGCTAGGCCTCCGCGCAATCCGGGTGGCGAGAGACTCGCCCCGGGGCAGGCGCGACGCAGCTCTCGGCGGGTTCTTGGACGCAGCCTAGTGGGACGTGACGTCCACGCTGTAGGGTGCCGAGAACCCCCCGAGCCGCCGCAGGATTTGGCCGGTGGGAGACAGCTGCACCACTTGGCCCATGCCAGGAACCGCCGCCCACACGTCTCCGCTCTCGAGCTCGACCGCGACGTCGCGCACCTCGGGGAGTCCCGTGACCCGCGTGATCTGGGTCCCCGCACGATCCACCGCCACCACGGCGCCGGCTCGCGCGTCGGCGATCCAGATCCGACCGCGACGCGGATCCACGGCAATGCCGATCGGGCCCGCGAAGCCGGCGATCGTGTCCTCCGCCACACCCGTCGGCGCCACGCGAACCACGCGGCCGGCCTCGAACGACGTCACCCATCCGGACCGGGTCAGGCTGTCCACGGCGACCCGTGATGGACGGTACACGCTCACGCTCCATAGGAAGGTGTGGCTCACCGTGTAGCGCCTGACCCGGTTGGCTCCGCGCTCGCAGATCCAGACCGAGCCATCCCAGGGGTCGAGCGCGATCCCGATCGGGGTGCCGAGCGGCTCGATCGGATTCAGAATCGGCATGAGCGTGGCGCTGAA
>Ga0066710_100004430_pt1 | contig 12432 bp, 8 predicted proteins | sample GraSoiAngelo_159_FD_79666 | JGI IMG/M metagenome (GOLD analysis project Ga0066710, IMG submission 79666) | Grasslands soil microbial communities from the Angelo Coastal Reserve, California, USA - 14_1009_16_40cm | ecosystem: Environmental > Terrestrial > Soil > Grasslands | place: USA...
TCGGCTTACGTGGCGGACCTCGCGCCGGCGCACCTGCGCGGGCGTTACATGGGCGCTTACGGTTTGGTCGGAGCAGCGGCGATGGTTATCGGCCCCGGCCTGGGGATGAAATTGCTTTCGCTCAGCCCGTCCGCGTTATGGTTGTCGTGTGGGGCGCTTGGATTGGTGGCGGCGGGCATCATTCTTTGCGAAACCAGGCCGAGAGTCATGGGGACCGTTCTTGCAGCCAGGCAGCATTAGAAACCATCTCATGAATACCGGAGCGCGGGCTTCAGCCCGCTTCAACGTCGGCAACCCGGTTGATTTCCGGAAGAGCTGCCAGGCACTGAAAGGTTTTTGACAAAGCAAGCCAAATTCAGAGAATCGGAGCATGAATTCTCACGCGTTTCTCCGACTGATTGTTTTGTTGTTTCTGGGCGTTCGGTCGGCGGCCTTCGCCGCTGACGCATACATCCTCGGGCCCGACTCGATGCCGCAGGAGGGCGTGCCGCGCGGCGAAGTGATCAAGATGCCGCCGTGGACCCGCAGCACGGTCTTTCCAGGCACGCACCGGGACTGGTGGCTTTACGTGCCGAAGCAATACGACTCGAGCAAGCCGGCGTGCGTGATGGTGTTCCAGGATGGCGGCGGTTACGTGAACATCAACACCAACGGTTCGTGGCGCGTGCCGACCGTCTTCGACAATCTTATTGCGAAAAAGGAAATGCCGGTGACCATCGGCGTCTTCATCAATCCTGGGGAAGTGCCGTCCGCCGAGCCCGGTCCGAAACCGCGCAGCAACCGGAGTTTCGAATACGATTCGCTCGGCGACCAATACGCCCGCTTTCTGCTCGAAGAAATCCTGCCCGAAGTCGGCAAGCAATATAATCTGACCAAGGACCCGGAGGGCCGCGCGATTGCGGGCATCAGCTCCGGCGGCATCTGCGCCTGGACCGTGGCATGGGAGCGGCCGAATGAATTTCGCAAGGTGCTGAGCGCGGTCGGCAGCTTCACGAACATTCGCGGCGGCCACAACTATCCGGCGATGATCCGGAAGACGGAAAGGAAACCGATCCGCGTGTTCCTCCAGGACGGCGCGAAGGACCTCGACAACCTGCACGGCAACTGGCCGCTGGCGAACCAGGAGATGGCCGCGGCGCTCAAGTTCATGGGATACGACTACAAATTCGAGTTTGGCAGCGAGGGGCACAATGCCAAACACGGCGGGGCGATCCTGCCCGATTCACTGCGCTGGTTGTGGCGGGATTATCCGAAGTAGCTCTGGCCTGGTGGCACGGGCGTCTCGCCCGTGTGTTCCTGCCATGCTGCCATGAGCAGAAACTCACGGGCGAGACGCCCGTGCCACTATTTTTTGGTCGAGGCAGGAGTATCCGAAACAACTCTCGGTGGGGCGAGCGAGGCTCCTGACGAGCGCCAGGGCAAATTGAATAGAACTGTAGCCGCAAAAGAACGCAAAGAACACAAGGGGAAACAAACATCTTTGCGATCTCTGCGTTCTTTGCGGCTATTATAATAGCGGCTACGAAGTTTATGAAAACGTCTAAAGTTTAAAAGGAGGCTCTGAAATAATGAGTGAAGAAAAATGGAGCCTCGGACTGGCGTCCGAGCAAGGCAGGCGAGACGCCTCCCTGCCTTGGACTGAATGGATACGGCGTGGGAAAATCGAGCCCAACATCGCAGTTGGCTTTTGCGGGAAATCGGGGCATAAGCAGCAGACCAATCCGAAAGGCAACTGTCAGAAGCGTGTTGTAAGCGCGCTCTCCGCGCCGAATCCCGACTCCTGAATGATTGAAGCGCTAACGTCGTTTGGCGCGGCACTGGAACAGGCGAGTCATAAACGGCTTCCGACCGGGAACAAAATCTGTTTTCATTCTGCCAGGACGTGCCATTATTCAGAACTGAATTCCGTTTGAGCCATGAAGTCTTTGCAACATTCTTTACGGTTCCGACCGCGGCGGAATCTCCCGACGCGTATCGAACGAAAACGGATTTGGCCCGCAACTTTGATGCTCGCGGCCTTCGCCTGCGGCGTCTTGTCGGCGGCAGAATCCACGGACGCGGGCGATGCAAGCCGAACCACGGGTGGCAAGCGACCGCCGATGCGCATCGGAGCGGCGCAACCGCGGTCACGACTGATTGACTACAGGCTGGAGAACCCAGCCGAGGTGCTGACTCACGTGGACGATTCGCTTGGCGAATTGGAGAAAATCGTGCACAAAGCCGGCGTGTTAAAATGCGATGCGCTCGCGTTTCCTGAAGACACCCTGGGACTCGGCAACTGGGAGGCGGCACACAAGCTGGCGCTGAGGGAAGTTCTGCCCGAAGCAGTGAAGCACATGCTTGATCGCCTGGGTCGGGCGGCGGCGTCCCACCAGATGTATCTGGTGTGCTGCAATGACACGATCGAGCCGGACGGCGCGGTTCACAATACCGCGTTCTTCCTCGGTCGCGGCGGCAAGGAGGTTGGCCACTATTACAAGGTGAACATGCCCATTCACGAACTGGACAGGAAACGCGGTGACGGCTTCCCTGTTTTCAAAACTCCCGACCTCGGCGGCGTGGGAATGCTGATCTGTTACGACATGGTGTTTCCGGAAGCGCCACGGTGCCTGGCGTTGGGCGGGGCGGATATCATCTTTCACCCGACATTGGGGGGCGCGGCCATCGGCGATGAGGACATCAGTCGTGCGGCGTTCCGGACGCGGGCGGTGGAGAACTTCGTTTACCTCGTCGTCTCGCAGCGCGGCGGCGGGTCGATGATCATTTCACCCCAGGGGAAGATTCTGGCCGAAGCGACAGGACCGGATGAAATCGCCATCGCCGACCTTGACCCCTTCGGCGGACGCGACGGCGGGGACGCCATGAATCACCAGGTGGACATGCGCGCGCGGCTCTTTCGCGAGCGCTCGCCCGCTGCGTTCGGCATCCTGACCGATCCGGAGCCACCGGTGCTGGCCAAAGTACCCGAAACCATCACGGTCACGGAGGCCGTTGAGATCAGCGCCAAGGCGCTCACCGTGGGCGAGGAACGATTTAAGCAGGCCGATGCCCTGCTGCGCCAGGGCAAAACCAACGAAGCGGTCGCGGCTTTTGAAGGACTGCGCAGTGAATTCCGCCAGAGCTGGATCGATCGTGTTTCACAGGAACGGCTCGCCAGGCTGGGCGTGAACGATGAACCCGGTCGCAGGCGACGTGAGTCGGCTCACGCTTCAGTGCAGGAAGCTCAGAGCCGGGTAACGCCGGCTGCTACGGTTCAGGGCAACGACGGCATCGCCGCGAAGTATCCCGCTGACGCCGGCATCGACCGGGACCCGCGCGTGCTGTTCGCGGAGAACTTTGAGACCGGCAGCATCGAACAGATTGGCCAACGGTGGGGTCAAATCAGCAACAAGGACGGCAAGGTGATGGCCTTCAACAGCGACGTGCCGCCGGCCAGCGCCGGCCAGCGCTCGTTGCAAATAACGGCCGCGCTCGGAGAAAACACCGGCGGACATCTTTACACGCGATTGCCACGCGCGGTGGAAAAGGTCTTCGCGCGGTTCTACGTGAAATTCGCCGCCGATGCCGCTTACATTCACCATTTTGTCACCCTGGGCGGCTACCGTCCACCAACGGCCTGGCCACAAGGCGGCGCGGGCGAACGGCCGCGAGGTGACGATCGGTTCACGGTCGGCATTGAGCCCTACGGCAACTACGGGCGTTATGCCGCTCCGGGCGCGTGGAATTTTTACACTTATTGGCCGGATATGAAAGGGTCGGCGGACGGCAAGTTTTGGGGTAACAGTCTGACGCCGGCGCAACCTGCGTTGGTGCCTCGCGACCGCTGGCAATGCGTCGAAATGATGCTGCAATGCAATTCGGCGCCGGAGAAATCCGATGGCGAACTGGCCTTGTGGCTGGATGGAGGACTTATCATGCAAATTGGCTCCGGGACCAAACGCAGTCGCTGGACCGGCATGGGCTTTTCGCTGGAGGAACAGGGTGGCGAGCCGTTTGAAGGCTTTCGCTGGAGGACGAACCGTGAATTGAAAATCAATTTCTTCTGGCTGCTGCATTACGTGACCGAAAACGCGGCGCGACAAAACCACGTCGCCGGCCCCAATCCAATCAATCGCGTCTGGTTCGACGACATTGTAGTCGGCACGGAATACATCGGCCCGATCAGCAATTGAGCCCTCGCAATCGTCGCGTCAGCGCATGAATCCTGCGGTCTGAAATTTTTTCGGCCACCGCCAGCAATTCAACTTCAAGTCGCCTGCCCGGACGGCCAACGCGCCGATGTAGCCAGCGGCCGGCGCCAGCGAGTGGAGTGACCAAAGCGCCGCCGCCCGCTCATCGCCGGCGATGCGTTCCAGCCGGGCCGGGCCGCCGGGGAGGAGCGATACTTCGATTTCCGGAAGCGCGTCGGCGATGCCCTCTCCGGTCGCTTTCAGGTAGGCCTCCTTGCGCGTCCAACCGTTGAAAAATGCCTCAAGCTTTTGTTCCGCGCTCAAAGCGCTCAGCATGGCGTTTTCGCGCGCCGAGAACCACTTCGCCATGATCTGGTCGGATTCGGGTATCGGACGGACGCGCTCAACATCGACGCCCAGCGCGCACCGACCCGACACGGCGACCAGGACCAGACCGTCGGAGTGGGACAGGCTGAAGTGAAGGGTTTGTCCGCCGACGGCGACAGGCAGCGCAGGCTTGCCCCGTGATTCGTAGATGAAGGAAATCCCCGCCGGGTCGAGGCTCAAGTAATGGCCCAGAATCCTTCGGAGCAGCCCGTGCCGGGCGATGAACCGGTCGCGGTCGCGGTCGAACTGAAATCGTTCCGCCCGGTTGCGTTCGCCGGCGGAAAGTGTTTCGGCGAAACAAGGCAGATCCGAAACCAGCTCATCGGGACCGGCGCACCAGACATGAATGCGGTCGCCGGCCAGTTTCGGGAGCCCGGCAGGAATCGGCCAGCGAGATTCAGAATCGCGGGCCAAAGATGACCGTGGATGTTCTGCCGCCGCTACTGTTTTGGAGGCGGCGCCGAGCCTGTTCGCGTCTGAAGCCTGGCGCTCGATGTCAGTCCACGCTCAACCCCTGTTCTCTATTGGCGATGGCGCTGGACGTTCACGCGGCGCTGTTGTGGGCGCTTGCGTCCGCCATGTTCTTTCGCAAGCTCAGGGGCCGCATGTCCGTCCAGACGGTCCTGATATACTCCAGACACTCGGCTTTGTCGCCGGTTTTGCCAACGTCCCGCCAGCCCGGCGCGTTGGCTCGATCGGCCGGCCAGATGGAGTATTGCTCCTCGTGGTTCACGACCACTTTGTAAGTGATGTTGTTCTCTTTCTCGTCCACAGCGTGTTCCCTTTCTGCTTCGGGCGGTTCAAGGATTCAACCTTGTCAAACGGCTGTCAGACTGCGGAGGCGGCCGGCGATGATTCTAAACCTTTCGGTGTTTCCCTGTTCGATCTTGCCGTAATCGAGTTTGATGAACCGATCGGCGAGGTGAAAATATTTGTCGTCATGGGTGATCACCAGCACGGTTTTGCCCCGGGTCTTCAGTTCCGGCAGCAGTTGGGTGTAAAAGATCTCTTTGAACAGCGGGTCCTGGTCTGAAGCCCATTCGTCGAACAGATAAAACGAGCGGTCTTCAAGGTAGGCCGTCAACAGCGCGAGCCGCTTGCGTTGGCCTTGTGACAATGCGGTGGTCGAGAGGACGCCGTTCTTGATTTTCACTTTGTGGTCGAGCTGCAGTTGCAACAGATAATCAAGCGCCTGCGCGTCGAGCCGCGGATTGTTCAGGCCGATCAAACTGTCGAACAGATAGTAGTCCGAGAAAACGGCGGAGAAAATCTGTCGATAATCATCCCGGTTCCGGTCGACGATGGGTTTTCCATCCAGGCGGATTTCGCCGGTCTCAGGCGGGTAGAGGCCGGTGATGATTTTAGCGAGCGTCGATTTCCCGCTGCCGTTGCCCCCGCCGAGAAAGACAAGTTCGCCGCGGTGGAAAGTCAGATCAATCGGCCCGAGGATGAAATTGCTGCCTTCTTTCTCGCGATGATAGGAATGTGTGACGCCGATGAGATCCAGGCGTTGCCACGCGATCGGCTTCTCCTGCATTTCCACAAAGCAATCCTCGGAGGAACGTTTCGCCAAAGAGAGCCCCAGCTCTTCAATTTTTTGCAGGGCGACATTGGCGCGGCCAAACAGCGCGATGCTGGCCATGACGCCGGCCAGTGGCCCCATCAAATACAACGTCGTCATCACGTAGCCGGTCATGGTCCTGGTGCTCAGGTGCTCCCAGGTGGGCAACAAGAACAGAATCAAGCCCATGAGCAGGAAGAACAACAGGTGACCCCAGTTATGCGCGAGGATGAAGCGGGTCTCGGCGGCGATGTTATGGCGTTGAAAGTCCGAGGTCGCCGATTGCACGCCGTTGTTCAGGAACGCTCCGCGACGTTCGCGATGCAACTTGAGTTCCTTGATCCCTTCGGTCAGGGCGCGGAAATGGCCGAACAACCGGTCTTCGGCTTCGCGGGCCAGATGAAGCGAGCGAAATCCGCTGGTGATGAGGAGGCGGTAGCAGCAGGCGCCAAAGGCGATAAACAGGCACATGGCCAGCAACACGCGCCACGAAAGCAAGCCGAGGTAAACCGAGCCGCCGAGCAGAATGGCGATATTGACCGTCAGCACCGGAAAACTGAACAGCGCGGCGGTGATGCTGTTAATGTCGTCAGTCAGCGCCACCATCAGCCGAGGCGCGCCCACCTCTTCCAGGTGTCGCAGAGGCACGGCGAGAACCTTGCGGATCAGCTCCCGCCGGATGTCTGCGACCGCCTGTTGCGAAAAACGAATCAGCCAGATCTGCGAAATGAAGCCGGTAAGAATCTTGCCCAGGGCCAGCGCGGCAAAGCCGAGGAGCAGGACCGCGGTGGTGCCCTCCGGATCGTTGACGGCAACATTGACCAACGCAATCAGGCCGGCGTTGCAAGCACCGCTGAACAGAGCGGTAAGCCCCGTCACTGCCACCATGCCCCGGCATTTCTTCAGAAGGAATTTGAGCAGGTTCATAGCGGGGCGGGTCTCAGTTCTTGGTTCTCGACTGCGCTCCGTCCAGGCACGCGCTCAGTTTCGCCGCCAACGTCCGGGCGTGCGGTTCGACGAAAATTTTTTCATGCGAACCTGGAATCGGGATTACTTCGACGCCACCGGCCGCCAGTTCGCCCCAGCCATACTGCGGGTCGAACGAACAGAGGAACGGCTGGCCGCGCGTGCGGAAAAGCGTGATGCGGCCTGGATAGGGCTTCGGAAGATAGTCGCGGATGGCCCGCACGTGGACTTCCCACAGCTTGAGTTCAATTTCCGGAAACTGGGACACTTCGATGACTTCTTCGAGGTCCAGCGGCGAGGAACAGACTTGCCCGTGCCCGAAGCGCCGGCGCAATTTCTTCAGCAATACCCGGAACTTGCGTCGGACGAAGCTCCGGCGCTCGGCGGTTTCCAGGCCGAAGAAGTTGTTCAACCAATGAACCGCGTTGATCGTGAAATCGAACACGAACCGCGGCCGCCACCAGGGAATGCGCTCATAGCTGGTGTTCACAGGTGTGCTTTCCAGCAGCGCCAGCAGAGCGATGAGTTCCCCTTGCTCCTGAAGTTGCCGCCCGATTTCATACGCCACGTTGCCGCCGAAACAATAGCCGCCCAGATAATAGGGTCCGCGCGGCTGCACGGTGCGGATTTCCTCGATGTAGTGCGCCGCCATGTCTTCGATGCGAGTGAACTCCTCCAGGCCCCTCATGCCTCGCGATTCCAGCCCGTACACCGGCTGCTCGGCGCCCAGATAAGGCGCGAGGTTTGCGTAGGTCCACAGGTTGCCGCCGCCCGCGCCGTGCACGAAGAAAATGGGCGGCTTTGATCCTTTGGGTTGTATCGCCACCAGCGACGAACAGGACGCAAGCGTCTTTTTCTCACGGAGCAGATTGGCCAGCCGCTCAACGGTAGGCGCCTGGAACAGAGAGGCGATCGGAAGGTTCTTACCGAAGCGCTTCTCGATTTGCGCGAACAGCCGCACTCCCAACAGCGAATGTCCGCCGAGTTGGAAGAAATTGTCATGGATGCCGACCGGCCGGACGCCCAGCACTTTTTCCCAAATGCCGGTCAACTGGTTTTCCACTTCATCGCGCGGGGCGACAAATTCGGTTTCCGCGGCGGCGCGGGTCGAATCCGGCGCGGGCAATGCCTGACGGTCCAGTTTGCCATTCGGGTTGAGCGGGAAAGCGCCCAGAAACACAAACGCCGACGGGACCATGTAATCGGGCAGTTTTTGAAGGAGATACTGGCGCAATTCAGCGGGCGATGGTGCCGGCTGCCGCGTGGCCAGCAGATAAGCGACCAGCCGTTTCTCGCCGGGCTGGTCTTCGCGTGCGATGACTACGGCCTCCTCCGCCGCCGGATGCTGGCTCAGCACGGTTTCAGTCTCCTCCAGTTCGATGCGGAAGCCGCGGATTTTCACCTGGCGGTCGATGCGCCCGAGAAATTCGATGGTGCCGTCCGACAACCAGCGCGCGCGGTCGCCGGTGCGGTACAAGCGCGCGCCCGGCTCGTCGCTGATGGGATGCGAGACAAATTTCTCCGCCGTCAACTCCGGGCGGTTCAGATAACTCCGTGCCAACCCATCGCCGCCGGCGTACAATTCGCCGGGAATCCCGATCGGCACCGGCTGCAAATGCTCGTCGAGGATGTAAACCTGCGTGTTGGCGATGGGCCGGCCGATGGGAATGGAACGATTCGCCGGCAATGGGGAGGTGATTCGATGGCAACAGGTGAAAGTCGTGTTCTCAGTCGGCCCGTAACCGTTGATCAATCGCGTGCCGTTCAGACTGTCCAGCGCGCGCGCGACGTGCGGCGCCGACAAAACATCTCCGCCAGCCAGAAGCTGGCGAACATTTTTGAGGCTGGCGGGCTGTTCGTCGATCATTTGGTGGAACAGTCCGGCCGTCAACCAGAGGGTCGTGATCCCATGGCGCTGAATCGCTTCGCCCAACTCAGCCAGCGACGGCGTGCCCGGCGGGAACACCACGAGCCGCGCGCCGTTCAGCAGGGGTCCCCAGATTTCCAGCGTCGAGGCGTCAAACGCGACAGGCGCCAATTGGAGAAACACTTCGTCGGCATCGAAACGCGCAAAATCGGTCTGCTTGACCAACCGCACCACGCCACGATGAGTCACACAAACGCCTTTGGGTCTGCCCGTGGAGCCCGAAGTATAGCTCACATAGGCCAGGTGGTCCGCCGTTACTCCTTGTAGCGGGCCGACCGTGCCAGCACCGGCGATGGTTTCCCAGCCGCTGTCCAGGCAGGCCAGAAAGGGGACGGGACGTCCAGGGCCCGATTGCAGCGAGCGGATCAGTTCGTCCGCATCAACTCGCAATTTTTCCTGGGTCAACAGCACCGGGGTTTGCGTGTCCTCGAGCATGAACGCCAAACGCTCCTTCGGATAGGTCGGGTCGAGGGAAACGTAAGCGCCGCCGGCCTTCAAAATGCCGAGCAATGCAATGATCAGCTCCAACGACCGCTCCATGCAAATGCCGACCAGCACGTCTGGTCCCACGCCCCGCTCCCGAAGGAAACCCGCCAGTTGGTTGGCCCGGGCGTCGAGTTCGCGATAAGTCAACAGCCGCCCTCCGAACTGCACCGCGATGGCCTCTGGCGTCTTTGCAGCCTCTGCTTCGAACAGTTGCGGAATCGTGCTGTTCCTGGGATAAGCCGTGCGGGTGACGTTCCACTCGACGAGGAGTTGGTGGCGTTCGGCAGGCTGCAACAGGGGCAGTTCGGAGAGGTTTTGCTCCGGATTGGCGGCAATTCCTTCCGACAAAGTCTGAAAATGGCCGAGCATTCGCGCGATGGTGTCACGCTCAAACAGGTCGGTGATGTATTCCATCGTGGCACGCCTCCCCTGGACTGTCTCCGTCATCGACAGGGTCAAATCGAATTTGGCGGAGCCGGTGTCCAGGTCCATCGATTCCAGCTTCAACCCTGACAGGTGCGCAGGCGTCGCGGGTGTGCTCTGGAACACAAACATGACCTGGAAAAAAGGATTGCGGCTCAGGCTCCGCTCGGGTTGCAGCTCCTCCACCAGTTTTTCGAAGGGCAAATCCTGATGAGCAAACGCTCCCAGCACGGTTTCACGCACCCGCCGGAGCAGTTCGCGAAACGTCGGATTCCGCGTCAGGTCGCCCCGGAAGACCAGTGTGTTGACGAAGAAGCCAATCAGCTTCTCCAACTCCAACGTGTTTCGTCCCGCGACCCCGGAGCCGACGAGGATGTCTTTGCGCCCGGTATACCGGTGCAACAGAGTCTGGAAGACGGCCAGCAGCAACATGAACAGGGTGACTCCCTCCTGTCGGCTTAAATTCCTGAGCGCCTGCGTCAGCGTCGGCGGCAGCTGCAATGTCTGGGTCGCTCCGCGCAGGGTTTGAGCCGCCGGACGCGGGTGGTCCGTGGGCAACTCCAGCACCGGCGAGCTTCCGCTTAAATGTTTTTTCCAGTAAACCAGTTCCTTCTGAAGGGTTGCCTCCTTGAGCCGTTCCCGTTCCCAAAGAGCAAAATCGCCGTATTGGATCGGCAGTTCAGACAGCGCGGCGGGTTTTCCTGCGGAAAAGGATTGGTAAAACGCCGCCAGTTCGCCGAAGAAGACGCCGAGCGACCAGCCATCGGACACGATGTGGTGCATCGTGATCAGCAGCACGTGCTCATTTGCTTCCAGCCGGACCAACATCGGGCGCAGCAGCAAATCGCGCGACAGGTCGAAGGGTTTTCGCGCCTCTTCCTGAAGCACGCGCCGCAGTTCCTCATCGCGCCGGGCTCCGGGCGTTGGGCTCAGGTCGGTCACCGACAATTCCGGCGTCCGCTTTTCGGCGATCAGCTGCACGGGATTTCCTTCAATCGCCACAAAATTGGTCCTCAGGACTTCGTGGCGGCGGATGATTTCGCCGAGGCTCCGTTCCAGGGCAGGGAGATTGAGGGTGCCGGACAAGCGCATCGCCTGGCAAAGGTTATAAACCGGATTTCCCGGCTCCAACTGGTCGAGAAACCACAGGCGTTGCTGGGCGCAGGAGAGCGGAATATTTTCCTGTTGCGCGCGGCGTGGGATTGCCGGACGCCCCTGTCTGTTCGCCGTGGCATTCCGGGCCACCTGCAGCCGTTTTTCCAGCAGCGCTTTCTGGGAATCGGACAGCTCCGGTCGCGGCAAGGTGATATCGTTTCGAACTATCATGGCCGCTCCTTAGCAAGCAGCTCGGCGTTTCCGGCCAGTCGTTCGGCTTCCTCGTCGGACAACTCCCTGATTTCCCGAACGAGCATATCTTCGATCCCTGCCGCCAGTTCCGCGATCGTCGGCGTTTCGAAGAACAGGCGCAGCGACAGTTCCACACGGAAAGCCTCGCGCACGCGCGAAAGCACCTGCGTGACCAGCAAGGAATGCCCGCCCAACTCGAAGAAGTTGTCGTGAAGGCCCGCCTGGCTCAGTCCGAGCACCTCACACCAGATTTCCGCCAGCACTTCCTCGGTGGTCGTGCGCGGAGCGGTGTAGGTTTGCTCCAAATCGGGCCGGCTTTGGCTCGGCGCGGGCAATGCCTTGCGGTCCACTTTGCCGTTCGGGGTCAAGGGCAGTTTGTCGAGCGACACAAAGGCCGATGGCACCATGTAGTCGGGCAATTTCCTCTTCAGGAACTCGCGGAGCTCGCTGAGGTTGAGCGCGGAATCCGGCCTGGTCACAAGATAAGCCACAAGTCGTCTTTCACCCGTCGTTTCCTGCCGGGCGACCACGACACTCTCACTCATGGCCGGGTGTTGGCCCAACACCGACTCGACTTCGCCGAGTTCGATTCGGAACCCGCGGATTTTGACCTGATGATCCCGCCGGCCGAGGAACTCGAGGTTGCCGTACGGGAGAAAGCGCGCCAGGTCGCCGGTCTGATACAAACGCGCTTCGGACCGTTCACTGAAGGGATTGGGAATGAACTTTTCCGCGGTCAGTTCAGGGTGATTCAAATAACCGCGGGCCAATCCGTCGCCGCCGAGGCACAACTCACCCGGCACTCCGACCGGCGCGGGCTGCAAGTGGCGGTCCAAAACGTAAACCTGCGTGTTGGCGATCGGCCGGCCGATGGTCGCGGGTCCGTTGGGACTTCGCAGGGCAAACGTCGAGTAAGTGGTGTCCTCGGACGGGCCATAAAGGTCATGGACCTTCTGGATCCCGGGAAGTTGATAGAGTTGTTGTACCAGTCGTGTCGAAAGCGGTTCGCCCGCCAGATTGACTGTTTGCACGGATTCGGGCACGCCTCCCACCCTCAACAACTCCGTGATGGCCGAGGGAACGGTGTTGATCAAAGTGACTTCGCGGCGCGCGGGCAGCTCCGGTAACTGCAGCGCGTTGTCGGCGAGGATGACCGTTCCGCCCCA
>Ga0066710_100004431_pt1 | contig 12431 bp, 11 predicted proteins | sample GraSoiAngelo_159_FD_79666 | JGI IMG/M metagenome (GOLD analysis project Ga0066710, IMG submission 79666) | Grasslands soil microbial communities from the Angelo Coastal Reserve, California, USA - 14_1009_16_40cm | ecosystem: Environmental > Terrestrial > Soil > Grasslands | place: USA...
CTCCACGAGGCCGACATCGTCCTCGTCGGCGTCTCGCGGACGTCGAAGACGCCGCTCTCGATGTACCTCGGGTATCTCGGCTACAAGACGGCGAACGTCCCGATCGTGAAGGGAATCGAGCCGTCGCCCGCGCTCTACGAGATCGACCCGCTCAAGGTCGTCGGCCTCACGATCGAAGCCGGCCGGCTCGCCGAGATCCGGCAGCAGCGGGTGCGGCGTCTCGGCGGAAACAATCGGCAGTACGCAAAACTCGTCGAGATCTACGACGAGCTCGAGGCCGCAGAGGCGATCCACCGCCGGCTCGGCTGCCCGGTGATCGAGATCTCGGACCTTTCGATCGAGGAGACCGCCGCGCGCGTGATTCGGCTGGTCGAGCAGCGGCGCGCCGAGGCCGGCGCCGTCACGACCGCATGAAGCCGAAACCCCCTGTGCCGCTCTGGCGCTGGCTGACCTGGTCGGGCATCCTCGTCGCAGCACTGTTCGTCTTCTACGTGCTCTTCACGCCGTTCTGGATGGCCACGCGTGCGCTCGCGTGGGCGGCCGACTTTCGAGCCCGGCGGCGGCCCGGATACCGCTCACCCGTGAGCGGCGACGTAACATCGGAGGGAGCAGTCAACACTGCTCCCTCCGAGGCATTTGATCGTTAGGTCGTTACGGCCGTTGTCGGCGGTGGGGACAGCGAGCACAAGAGGCTGCCCAGCGGACCTTCGTTCGGAGCGGCCGTGATCTGAAGATGAACCTGATTCAAGTCCACAATCAGTCCGAGCAGGTCGAGGTGCAGCGGCCCGAGAACCAGATCGAGAATCGGGCACGGCCCTGGCGTCATGGCCTGAGCGTGGCTTGCCGGCACCGCGAAGCCGATTCCTTTCGTCGAGAGCCCGCTTGAATGCGCGGCTTTCGTCAGCTTCTGGGCATTCGACATGGTCGCGAGCTTGATCTTGCCGCTCGAGAGCGAGCAGAACAATCGTCCGAGGATGCCTCCTTCCGAGTCGGCCGTGATCGTCAACACGACCTTGCTCAGGTCAACGTGGAGCCCAAGCAGAGCCAGCGACAACTGGTCGAGCTGCAAGGTGAGAACCGGGCAGATCGTCTGCCGCGCCTGCGTGCCGAACAATCGCCCGGCGAGCGAGACGCGTGCAGAGAACGGCTTCTTCACGACCGTCGGCGCCCCAGACAGCGGCGTGTAGGTCGCGACTGCGTTGCCCTTGGCGATCAACCGATGTCCGCGCTTGACGAACTTGTTGATCTTGAACTTGACGCTGACGCTGCCCATTGTCGGGCCGGCGCTCTGCTTGGCGCTGCTGTTCCCAAGGACGCTTCCCGGCGTCGCGATCGCAGTCGCAGCACCTGCCGCGAGCAGGGCTGTGGTCAGGACCGTCAGTAACACCAGTCGCTTCATTTTTCCCCCCTTTGGTTGAGCGGTGATGTTTGCGCCTTTTCCACTTGCAAGACGGAGAAACACGTTTTATGAGGAGTACGAAGCTGATTTACACGGATTAGCGAGCAGCGCTCAGCCGGCCGTGCAGGACTGCTGAAGGCGAAATCCCGCTGCTCATGCGAAAATCCTCCGTACGGTGAGCGGGCGCTACGTCTTCGACTTCGACGAACCGGCCGAAGGAGGAAAGGGACTCCTCGGCGGCAAGGGGGCCGGTTTGGCCGAAATGACCGCGCTCGGGATCCCGGTTCCCGCGGGTTTCACGATCACGACCGACGCCAGCCGGGATTACCTGGAGGCAAAAGAACTCCCGGAAGGCCTCGAGGCCGAGATCGACGAGCACCTCACCGCGCTCGAGGAGAGGACCGGCAAGGGTTTCGGCGACCCCGACGACCCCCTACTCGTCTCCGTGCGCTCCGGTGCGGCCGTCTCGATGCCGGGGATGATGGACACGATCCTCAACCTTGGCCTCAACGACGACTCCGTCGAGGGCCTGGCCGAGACGACCGGGAACGAGCGGTTCGCACAGGATTCGTACCGTCGGCTGATCCAGATGTACGGCGAGGTCGTCGACGGCATCGACGCGGACAACTTCGAACGGGCTCTAGCGGAGCTGAAGAAGCAGCGCGGAGCGCAGCAGGACGTCGACCTCTCCGCCGGCGATCTCGAGCAATTGGTCAGCAATTTCAAGGAGCTCTACGAGCAGGAGACGGGGAGCTCGTTCCCCCAGGACGCGCGCGAGCAGCTCAGTCGCGCCGTTCGCGCCGTCTTCGACTCCTGGGACAATCCCCGCGCGCAGGTCTATCGCCGCGCGCATCACATCCCCGACGATCTCGGCACGGCCGTGAACGTCGTCCAGATGGTCTTCGGCAACAAAGGCGGCCGGTCGGGGACCGGCGTCGCGTTCACGCGAGACCCGTCCACCGGCGAAGCGGGTCTGTACGGCGAGTTCCTCGCGAACGCCCAGGGCGAGGACGTCGTCGCCGGGATCCGCACGCCTCAGCCACTCCAGGAGATGAAGGAACGCTTGCCGGAGGCGTTCGAGCAGCTGCTCGACACGATGCGCAGGCTCGAAGAGCACTACCGCGACATGCAGGACATCGAGTTCACGGTCGAGGACGATCGGCTCTACCTGCTCCAGACCCGCTCGGCGAAGCGCACTGCCGCCGCGGCGTTGAAGGCGGCTGTCGAGATGGTGGACGAGGGCCTGATCTCCAGGGAGGACGCGGTCGCACGTATCGACCCCGCGCAGCTCGACCAGCTTCTGCACCCGATGCTCGATCCGAACGCCGACTACGAGATTGCGGCAAAGGGCCTGAACGCGTCTCCCGGCGCCGCTTCTGGAAGGATCGTGCTCGACGCGGACACGGCTGCGCAGCAGGGCGAGACCGAGCCGGTCATCCTCGTCGGCTGGGAGACGTCGCCGGACGACATCCACGGCATGATTGCCGCGCAGGGAATCCTGACGGCGCACGGCGGCATGACCTCGCACGCGGCGGTCGTCGCCCGAGGGATGGGGAAGCCGTGCGTCGCGGGCTGCGAAGAGCTGAGCATCGACGCCGACACGCACAGTGTCAGGATCGGCCGGCACGAGCTCGCTGAGGGCGATGTGATCACGATCGACGGGGGCAGCGGAATCGTGATCGCGGGGCCGGTCGAGCTCGTGGCGCCCCAGATCAACGAGGACTTCGAGACGATCCTTGGCTGGGCGGACAACAATCGCAGGCTGCAAGTACGCGCGAACGCGGACACGCCCGAGGACGCGGCGAAGGCGCGCGAATTCGGAGCTCAGGGCATCGGCCTCTGCCGGACCGAGCACATGTTCATGGCAGACGAGCGGCTGCCGATCGTGCGCGAGATGATCATGGCTTCCGGTGAAGACGAGCGGCGGGACGCGCTGGAAAAGCTCCTGCCGATGCAGCAGTCCGATTTCGAAGGAATCTTCGAGGCGATGGCCGGTCTGCCCGTGACGATCCGTCTCCTCGACCCGCCGTTGCACGAGTTCCTGCCCCCGCTCGAGGAGGCCACCGATCAGCGCATGCGTGAGCGGATCAAGTCTCTCCAGGAGTCGAACCCGATGCTCGGCACGCGCGGATGCCGGCTGGGACTGCTCTGGCCCGAGATCTACGAGATGCAGGTGCGCGCGATCATCCGGGCAGCCGTCGCGGTCGAGGAGCGGACCGGCGAGGCGCCGCTCGTCGAGATCATGCATCCGCTCGTCGGCTTCGCGGAGGAGCTGCACCGGCTTCGAGCGATCACGATCGCGACGGCCAACGAGGAGAGCGAGGAGGTCGAGTACCTCGTCGGCACGATGATCGAGCTCCCGCGGGCCTGCATCCGTGCCGACGAGATCGCCGAGCACGCCGACTTCTTCTCGTTCGGCACGAACGACCTCACTCAGACGACTCTCGGGTTCTCCCGCGACGACGCGGAGGGCAAGTTCCTGACCCGCTATCTCGAGGACGGCGTCCTCGAACGGAACCCGTTCGAGACGCTCGACCAGAGCGGGGTGGGGGACCTGATGCGAGTCGCGGTCGAGCGAGGCCGTTCGACGAGGGAAGACATCAAGATGGGCATCTGCGGCGAGCATGGCGGGGAGCCCGCGAGCGTTGCGTTCTGCCACGGTCTTGGCCTGGACTACGTCAGCTGCTCGCCGTACCGAGTGCCGCTGGCGCGGCTCGCCGCGGCACAGGCAGCTCTGGCCGAGCGGGGCGCCGCCTACGTGGCCGCGGGCGGGTAAGCCGGCCTAACGTCCGAGCGGCGTGATCAGCGCGCGATAGGCGGCGCGACTTCGCGGTTTCGTCGCGATGTCGAATGTGCCGCCGGAGGCCTTGCCGTTGAACCACGAAAGCAGCTCGACTCGGCGGTGCGAGCGTACGAATTTCGCCATCGCACGGATGAACTGTGGGTCGTCGATCCCCCAGAGGCCCCATTCGGGGAAGGCATACGGCTTCGAAGGATGCGCGCGGTAGAGCTTCTCGTTCGCGTCCCATTGCGGACGGAAGCCGATGTCGTAGATGTCGTTTCCGACCACGTCGACGTAGCGGTCGCCCGGGTAGTACGCCTGCGGCCGGTTGCCGGGGACGTTCGGGCTACCTTCGGCCTGCGGGTTCCAGATCACGCGCAGCGTCGGATACACGTTCAGTGCGAGATCGGTCCGTACCGGGGGCAAGCCCAGCCGGCCCAGCTGCATGTTCACGAATGCCGCGGGCCCTCCGTGTGCGAGCAGATAGACACGCGCGAACGCCTTGCGGAACCACGCGGTGGAGTGGGAGGCGCCCTTCGCGTGGCCGCTCGCCGTGTACGCACAGTAGGTGTTCCAGTGCCCGTTCATCTCCCCGAACGGACGCAGGTAGACCGGCCGGGCCCACAGGGAGATTGCCCGGTTCAGGGCGTAGAGGTACGCATCCCCCTGGCCGAGCGCGATCGAGCGGGGGGTGATCACCTCGCGCTTGCTCGGATACGACGACGTGCCGATCCCGACCATCGGCATCGGGCCGTACTGAGGGATCAGCGCCGCGAGCGGCTTTCCCCAGCGGTACCCCTGGTTCCAACCGATGATGATGTGACCGACGGTCGAGCGCTGGCCGGTCAGCGCCTGAAACCGGGACTTCTGGCCGAGGACGCCGAGATACGGCCTTGCCGAAGCTGGGGGGGCGAGGACCGCCATCGCGAGAGCGAGAACGAGGGCTCGGCGCATCGCTCAAGTGTGACCGGGTTTCCGCAGGCATTCAATCGCGCCTCGAACTCTTGATGCCGTCTGACCCGCGACGTACCTTGGGCTCATGTGTGACGGTGATCGCTACGACGACCGTGTGACAGAGATTGTCGACGCGGCACTCGCACGCGGCTACACGCTGGCATTCAGGCAGCGTGCGGGCGGCTGGGAAGCGGCTTGGAGGCCGACGACAGCTGAGGCAGCGCTGACGGCGCCTCCTGCATTCGCGCCCACGCGGACCGCGGCCGCCGAGCAGGCGTTTGCCGCGATCCAAGCAGCCGCTTAAAGAACCGAGTTTCGAGGTCCAATCTCGCGAGTACGCCGCGCCACCAGCGTGATTTCCCCACGCCGAGGGATCGCCGCGAGCGCTGCAAACGCCGATTACGGCATCGAAAGACCAGCTCGGCGGCGCGGCCACGCCAGAAGTACCAGGAGGTTTCGAACGTGGGCCCGCGCGACGCGAATCGACTTAGGACACTGGCGGCGATGTTCGCCTCGCTCGCGCTCTTCGCCGCGACGAAGGCGCACGCTGCAGCGTTTCGCACGGGCTGCACGATCACCGGGACGAGCGGGCCGGACATCCTCCTCGGTACGCCAGGCCGGGACGTGATCTGCGGCCTCGGCGGCAACGACAAGATCGACGGGGAAGGGGGCAACGACCTCGTGATCGGAGGCTCCGGGGCGGACCAGCTGAGCGGCGGCGAGGCCAACGACGTCCTGTACGGCGGGCCGGGGAATGACAAGCTCCAAGGAGACGGCGGCAGAGACGCCGTCTACGGGGGCGCCGGGCGCGACACGATCTGGGCCTGGGACGGATACGCCGACCGCATCAATGGCGGGACCGGGACGGATCGCGCCTGGAAGGACATGCTCGACCACGTCACCCAGGTCGAGCGGTTCGGCTAAAGGCGCTCGCTTCGACGCCCCGGAGGCGTCCGGGCTTTGCTCGGACCCCGTCTAATCCCGAGTGGGGAGGTGGCGACCCCAAACTCTCGGTCGCATTCGGCTAAGCAGAACCCTTTGCTCGCCAGTACGCGATCACGACGCTGAGGACGGCGACCGCAACCACACCGGCGACTCCGCTTGCCCCGATCCGTCCGTAAGCGCCATGGCCTCGGCCGAAACGCGACAGGACGAGCATGCACGCCGCGCCGCCGATCAGTCCCCCGATGTGGCCGCCGATCGAGACGTTCGCGAGCACGAAGCCCAGGGCGAGGTTGATGATGATCAATCCCATCGCGCTCCCGCCGAGCACATAAGAGCCCTGCCGTTCGAGAACCAGCGCGGCCCCGAGAATTCCGAAGATCGCCCCCGAAGCGCCGACCGTGACCGCGTGGGGAGAGAGAACGAGCGCGCCGGCCGACCCCGCGAGGCCGGAGACCAGATAAACGAGCAGGAACCGGCCTCGGCCCAGGTATTGCTCCACCGGTGTGCCGATCCAGTAGAGGAAGAACATGTTGAAGCCGAGATGGATCGGTCCGTAGTGCAGGAACGCAGCCGTGATCAGGCGCCACCACTCGCCGTGGGCGACGCCGTGGGCGATGTAGCCGTCCGGGAAAAGCGTCGGACCCCCGACGAGCGCGCCTTTCTCGAAGATCGAGCCCGAATTGGCGTTGATTCCCGCTCCCTGCGCAAGCTCGGCGAGGTAAACGAGGACGTTGATCCCGATCAGGATGCGCGTGACGAGCCCCGTGGTCTGTAACCCGGTCCGGCCGATCCTGGTCCGGCCGACCCCGCGCGTCATCCGCGCCACGCCCTGTGGCTTGCCGGAATGCTCGGGACAGCGCTGGCCGACCGGCGCCGGCGTCATGCACTCCGTGCAGATCGGGCGACCGCATTCCGAGCACGAGATGTAGGTCTCTCTGTCGGGATGTCGGTAGCACCTCATCGCAGCAGCCATGGCCCGTTAGCGTAGATGCGCCATGCGGATTGACGTCGCCTTTACTCCGGCGGAAGCCGGGCCGGCCCACGTGGCGGTCGTCGTCGACGTGATGCGCGCGACCTCGACGATCGCTCAAGCGCTCGCCTCGGGGTATCGCCGGGTGCTCTGCTGTCGCGCTATCGACGACGCCAGAGCGCTGCGCGAGCAGCTCGGCGACGAGGCCGTCGTCGGCGGCGAGCGGAAGGCAGTGCCGATCGAGGGTTTCGATCTCGGCGCCTCGCCGCGCGACTACTTGGAGCCGCGTGCCGAGACCGCGATCTTGTCGACGACGAACGGAACACGGACGATCCTCACGGCGGCGGCGAACGCGGAGATCGTGCTGCTGGGCAGCCTGCTCAACCTCGACGCGGTCGCGGCGGCGGGGCGTGCCCCAGGCGAGGACGTCACCGTCGTCTGCGCGGGTTACGAAGGCGCCTTCGCGGTCGACGACGCTTATTGCGCGGGTCGAATCGTCGAGCTGCTGGACGGCGATCGAACCGACGCAGCGGTTGCCTCCACGGCGATCGCACGGGCGTATCCAACAGCCTGGGAGGGTGTCAACGCCCGTACTTACGGCCCACCAGGGCTCGAGGCCGACCTGCGCTGGTGTACGCAGGAGAACACGCTTTCGGTCGTGCCGCGGTTCACACGGATGGTCGGTGCCGCTGCCGAAATCGAGGACTAAAGGTTTCGGCCTCCTCACCGATATTTACTTCAGTCAGCAGAGGAAGGGGAACCTTTCCGCATGGGGGCTCGCCAAGCTAACCCAGCTGACAACGAGGAGGCGGTCTCGCCGCAGGGGCCGCCTCCTTGATTTGTTTTGTCTTTCTTCCTCTCTGTATGACAACTGGGGCCGGGGTTAGCGGCCGCGCCGCCATGTCGGCGCGGCCTCTTACGCTCCGGCGTCGCAAGCGACGCCTCCGGGCAAGGGGTTTGGGTTTGGTTTTTGGGTTTGTTGTCTTTTCAATCGCTCTGTCGAGCGTGCTTGGGAACTGGGCACTTAAGACTTGACAAGCGAACATGTGTTCGTGTAGAACATACGTTCGTAAGTGATCGCATGTCTTCTCATCCCCGGATTCGAACTGCGGGCAGCGCTGCGGGAGCGGCCTGCGCTCGCGCTTCGGCCTGCGGCACTCGGGCCAGGGGTGGGGGAGGAGGCCCTGCTTGGGCCTGTGACCGCGGCTGCCGAGGCGGCCGGCGTGCAGCCGGGGATGCGGCTGGGGGAGGCGCTCTCGCTCTGCCCGGATCTTGCGCTCGTCGAGCAGGATCCGGCGACGGCCGAGCACGAATGGGAGCAGCTCTTGAAGCGGCTGGAGGACTCCGGCTTCGCGGTTGAATCCGCCGCCGTGGGCTGCGTCTACTTCGAGACGCGCGGGATCGAGCGCCTCTACGGCGGCATCGAGCCGGCGCTGAAGCGGGCGCTCGCCGCGGTGGGGGCCGCGTGGGACGCGCGTATCGGCGCCGCCGAGCGTCGGTTCGCCGCACTCGCGGCCGCGCACGTCGCACGATCCGGCCAGGCCCTGATCGTCTCCAACCGCCAGACGCGCGATTTCCTCGCGCCGTTGCCGCTGACGCTGCTCCCGGTCGACCCCGAGCGCCGGGAGGAGCTGGAGGAGCTGGGAGTGCGAAGGCTTGGACAGCTTGCTGGGCTACCGGGCGCCGCCGTTGCCGAACGATTGGGGCCGGACGGCCGGCGGGCCTGGAGCCTGGCGAGAGGCGAGCAGCGCGGCAAGGTCCGTGCGCGAAAGGTTGCGAACGAGCTCGCGGAGACGCTCGAGTTCCCCGAGGCGGTCGCGAACGAGCTGACGCTCCGGCGGGCGCTGGGTGCCCTCCTCGACCGGCTCCTCGCCCGGCCGGAGCGCGGCGACAGAGCAGTACGCAAGCTCGAGCTGTCTGCAAAGCTTGTGGGAGGGGGATCGTGGCGGCGCACGGTCACGTTGCGTGACGCGACTGCTGACCGCGACCGTCTCCGCGTCGCGCTCGGCTCGAAGCTCGCGGAGCTGCCCGCGCCGGCGACCCGGCTCGGACTCGAGCTCGTCGAGCTCTCGCAAACAGTCGGTCGGCAGCTGGAGCTCGTCCAGTCCGAAGGGCTCGAGCTGCGCGCCCATCTCAGCGAAGGCTTGAAGCAGGTTCGCGCCGGGGCCGGCTCCGGCGCGGTGTGCTCGGTCGTGGAGGTGGCTCCCTGGTCGCGAATCCCCGAGCAGAGAGCGCTACTGGTTCCGCGCGACGACTGAACGCCGAGGCGGTTGCTTGCGACGCCGACATGGAGGACGTCCGAGCTTTGCGCGGGCGGCCGTCTAAATCCGGGTGGCAAAGCCGGTGAGCGCTTCGGCGGTAACACGACGTCTCAATGCACCGCAACAGGCGCTCGTCGAGACCCATGTCGATGGGTCACCGCGGAGCGTGAATCGGCAGCAGGTCGCGCTCGTACGTGAGGAGTGGCGCGTCGTCGATCGTTGGTGGACGGATCAGCCGGTCGACCGTCGGTACTTCGACGTCGTTCTCGCGACCGGCGAGAACGCGGTCGTGTTTCTGGATGGGGAGGAGCAGAGCTGGTTCAGTCAGCGCGCATAGGCCGGGCTTTGCCCGGGCGTCCGTCTAACCCGGGTGGCAAGGCCGGAAAGTGTTGGTTCCGTCAGCGCGCATAGGCCAAGGCGTTCGCTTGCGACGCCGACTGGAGGACGGCCGGGCTTTGCCCGGGCGTCCGTCTAACCCGGGTGGCAAGGCCGGAAAGTGTTGGTTCCGTCAGTGCGCGTAGGTGAGCAACCACGCGTGCTCCACCGCGAGCGCGACGACCAGGGCTGTGGCTGTGACGGCTGCGCTGAAGCGCTTCCGGTTCCGGTAGAGAACGAGCGCGGTGAGCGTCGCGGCGAGCGTCTCGACGGCGAAGAAGGTTCCGGCGAGGAAGGAGACGACACCGTTCAGCTCACACGCTCCCGTGGGGCTGGAGGCGGAGCAGGCGGTGCTGCGGTCGGAGGCCCAGCGGGTCACCATCATCCCTTCGACCTGAGCTGCGAAGGCGGCGGCGAAAGCGACGATGAGCGGAAACGTGAGCTTGGCGCGCATCGCCTCCGCTATCGGCGAGGACGGCGCTTGCCTGGAGGGTTGCTAGAGCGAGAGCGCGTCCTGGGCGAGCCGGGCCCACTCGTCCGAGTGACTCGCCGGAACGACGACCCACTCGCGCATTGGGCGGCCACCCATTGGGTCGAATCGCTCGGCACCGTCGAGTGCGAGCGCCTGCTCCCGCTTTGCCTCATCGATCAGCTTGAAGACCATCGACCCCTTCCAGAAGCCGGAGCTCGCCTTGCCGCCGCGCTTGATCGTCGGCATACCGAACATCTTCCCCAGCTCGACGTCGTCGTTTTGCGCGGCGAGGTCGTCGGCGATCTCGTTGAAGCGGGCCTCGGCCTCCATGCCGTACTAGCTCCGCAGCCTGCTCACGAATCCCGCGTCGGGGGCATGGAAGTTGAGGACGCGCAAGTCGGTCGGTCCCGGGTTGGAGAACCCATGGCGAGCCCCGGGGGGTGCAGCGAGAAACGAGCCCGGGGCGGCCCGCCGAACATCGTCGCCGATCACGAAGTCGGCTTCACCGGCGAGTACGTAGAAGGCGTCGACGTGATCCTCGTACGTGTGCGGATCGACACCTTCGAAGTCCGGGCGGAAGGTCATCTCGATGACAGAGAGCTCGGCCAGCTCGGCCTGGACGCGGTGGAAGGTGGTCTCGTGTTCGAACGGCTCGCCTGCGCCCGCGAGCTGAACGATGGCTTCTTCGAAGGGCCTGCCTCCGTCTTCGGGCGGGTCGAACTGATCGAAATGCTCGTGGCCACCACCGCGGAGAACGTCGCCGAAGCCCATGCTCGGCGCGTGGATGTTGAGGAAGATCGCCGTCGCGCCGCTCGAGTTCCTGAAGGTGTGCACGACATTTGGCGGAGCGGCTACAAAGGTCTCTGGCCCGCCCTTGACTCGGGAGACCTCGGGGCCGAGTCCGAAGTCGACCTCGCCTTCGAGGGCATAGAACGCGTCCGAGTGTTGCCGGTGGATGTGCGGATCCGGCCCTTCCTCGCCCGGCTCGTAGCGGAACCACGAGACGATCAGCTGTTCGAGCTCGCAGAGGATCCGCAGCGTCCGCTCGGGGCGATCGGTGGTCGTCTCGCCGTCGCCGGGGCCTAGGAGAAGCGGTTGGGTTACGTCGAGCTCCATGCGCACTCAGCCTATTCGTTCCTCGACGGCGCCTCGCTGCCCGAGGAGCTTGCGATTCGGGCTGCCGAGCTCGGCTACGGCGCGCTTGCGCTGACCGACCATGACGGCATCTACGGCTCGCTGGAGTTCGCCCAGGCGGCGAAGGCGTTCGGGGTCCGGCCGATCACCGGCGCCGAGGTGACGCTCGCGGACGGGTCGCACGTCACGCTACTCGTCGAGTCGGCCGCGGGCTACGCGAACCTCTGCCGGCTGTTGACCGCCGCCCATGCAGGGACGCGGATCCAGGGAAAAGAGCGCGAGCTGTTGGAGCCCGCGCTCGAGCAAGCGGTGCTGGAGCAGCTGAACGAAGGACTTGTCTGTCTGTCGGGCTGCGCGCGGCATGGGCTCGGGGTGCGAAATCCGAACGCGGCGGCGCCGCTCGCGCAGGCGTTCGGCCGTGACCGCTTCTTCGTCGAGCTGCAGCGGCCGTTCGAGCGCGGCGACGCTCGTCGCAACGCGGTGCTGCGCGAGCTGGCCGAGGCGCTCGGCGTCGCGACAGTGGCGACCGGCGACGTCCATGCGCACGATCGACGCCTGACGGCGTTGCAGGACGCGCTCGTCGCCGTCAAGAACCGCACGTCGCTGGACGGCTGCGAGGCCGAGCGGCGCGGTAACCGGGAGAGCTTCCTACGGCCGCCGGCCGAGATCGAGGAGCTCTTCCCGCACGACCGGGACGCAGTCGAACGGAGCGGGGAGCTCTCCGAGCGGCTCCAGTTCGACCTGAACGAGGACCTCGGTTACCGCTATCCGGACTTCACCGAGAACGGCGAGCCCGCGATCGCGCAGCTGAAAAGCGTCTGCGACCACGCCTTCGCGGCGCGGTATTCCGGCCGCAATGGCCATAAGCGAAAAGCGCGAGCCCGCCTCGACGAGGAGCTGAAGCTGATCGACGAGCTCGGCCTGGCCGGCTTCTTCCTGCTGCACTGGGAGGTGCTCGAGCTGGCTCGGGAGCTGGCCGTCGAGGTGCGTGGCCGCGACTCGCCGCGCTCGACGCTGCCACCGGGACGCGGCCGCGGCAGCTCCGTCGGCTCGATCGTCTGCTACCTGACCGGGCTCTCGCACGTCGATCCGGTGGCGGCGGGGCTCTCGCTCGGCCGCTTCCTCAACCGCGACATGGC
>Ga0066710_100004432_pt1 | contig 12430 bp, 4 predicted proteins | sample GraSoiAngelo_159_FD_79666 | JGI IMG/M metagenome (GOLD analysis project Ga0066710, IMG submission 79666) | Grasslands soil microbial communities from the Angelo Coastal Reserve, California, USA - 14_1009_16_40cm | ecosystem: Environmental > Terrestrial > Soil > Grasslands | place: USA...
GTTTCTGAATTCTACTGTTTCAGTCTCTCCCGGTAGTGTTCGCGGAGTTTGGCGATCTTCGGCTCGATCACGACTCGGCAATAAGGCTGCCTAGAATTCTTAGAATAGTATTCCTGGTGATAGTCTTCTGCTTTGTAGAAGGACTTGTACGGCGCAACCTCGGTCACGATCGGCCTCTTCCAGACCTTCGACTGTTCAAACTCTTCTACGACCTGCCGCGCAATCCGTTCCTGTTCGGGGTTGTGGTAAAAGACCGCCGAGCGATATTGTGTCCCGACATCTGCTCCCTGCCTGTTGAGGGTTGTAGGATCATGGGTTGTAAAGAAGATTCTCAACAAGTCAGCGTACGATACGACGCTCGGATCAAAGGTTACCTGGATCGACTCAGCATGTCCCGTCTCTCCCGTACAGATGTCCTCGTAGCTTGGGCTCGGGGCATTACCCCCAGAGTAGCCGGATTCGACCTTAACGACTCCTTTCAGCTGGTCGAAGATTGCCTCGGTGCACCAGAAACAGCCCCCCGCTAGGGTCGCCACTTCTATAGACTTTGACATGCTCGCCTGCCCAGATCTCTTTTCCAAATTCGTGACGCTCCTTCACGATTAAGGTCGTCTCTTTTATCTGAATGTTGCTTTGCTGTCCATTGCCAACAGTCTTCGTCTAGAGGCTCAGCATCCTCGGCGTGATTCCACGAGCTGGTTCAGACTCTCGGGCGGGGGTGTCATTGCAAGTTCAAACCACTTCCACCCACCTGAGCGGGTCCTTGTGCCATTGAATCTGGTGTGGTTTCCATCTAGAAACGACGCACCGTGGAGCGTCGGGGGCAGGTGAAACGACTATGGCTGGGAGGCCTTGAACGGCCCCTAGAGCTTGAAATCTTCCTCCGATTCAAATATCGTTTCACGCCGGAGACCTCCGCTCAGGCGATAATAGTCGACCTACGAGGTATATTGATGATCGAACCGCCATGCCCCCGAACAATCCGGCGAAGCCATAGGAAAACAGGGCTATGGAGGGGATCGCCCGAGTGGCCAAGAACATTGTCAAACCTATGATGCCAGTCCACAGTGGACTAAGCCTAGAGGATTGATCATCGATGCCTAATTTCTTGGGCAGCAAACCCCAGCCACCGACCAGAGCCCACGCAATGTAGCTTGTCCAATAGATGGGCGAGAAAAAGTAAGAAAGGGGAGTATTTGACCACCAGTAGTAGTTTGCAGCCACGAAAATCAGTACAATGACCCAGAGGGTCTGCACTCGATACTTCGAAGCTCTCGGCAAGAACCGTTTCCTAGAAGCCTAGTATGTGCCTCAACGGATTGATAAGGAAATCTTGTACTGAATCACCTGCTAGACCGGGATATAGGCTTCCCCAGATCGCGGCTCGCGAGAGCGCGCCCGCCGTCGGAGCAGATGGTGGTGGCATACGAAACGCCGCGGCCAAACCACTCCAACTTGGACTCTGTGCCTTCAATTGCGAGAGTGTTCGGACACTCGGTGTGGGCCAGAAGTGGTCGCCGATGCCGAAGGTGACGACTGCCAGAGTCGCGTCAACTCCTGTGGTCGTCGGGTCAGCTCCTCTTATAGTGTCGAAGCCGAGAGATCCTCCGATCAGAAACCCATAGCTACCCAATTTTGCGAACTGTGTTGTTCCTGTAAACACCTTTGACAAGGAGCCTCCTGCGGGTCCAGCAGCTCCTCCTAATGCACCGAAGAAGGAGCCCGTCAACGTCGCAGCAATCAACCCTTTCAGCGAGAATCCACTGTTCGGGTCCGCTGGGTTGTGTGATGCTGTGTAGAGTCCGGCTGAAACCCCAGCGCCTATTAGTGCGCCCACGACCACTGGGGTTGCCACGCCTGCAGTTGCAATTATGAGCGCAGTTCCCACTCCAGCGATTATTGCTGTCTTCCACTCAGGATCAAGCCCGTTCCACCAGTTTCCTGCCGCCTGTCCTGCATTAACCACGCACCCGAGAGGATTGAGCCAGCCACAGCTGTCCAGTCCAGTAGGATCAGTGAGTCCAGTTGGTGCATCTAGTACGTAGATGTAAAGATTCAAACTCTGTGGAGAGGATAAACTACCTGACTTCGGGTCCGGACTGATGAATCGCCCTGTTGTGGGATCATACCAGCGATGGAAGTAGTAGTACAGACCCGTTGCCGTACTGTATGGTTTGCCGTTGAATTTGTCCGAGGCACTGCTCTTGAAGCTGCCAGTTGGAGTGCCGTTGGTTCCGCCGAACGGCAGATATCCGTTGGTGTAAACAATCGAGGCGTCGTTATAGGTAATCATGCGCACGCTTCCAAGGGCGTCAGCGTGGTAGTAGTAGCCAGCAGTTCTGTCTATGAACATCGCGATTCTGAATCCAGAGACAAAGATGTACTCGTAGTTGTCGGTGTTCAGGAGATTCTTGTAGAGTATTTCCGAGTCGGTGTAAGCGAAAAACCATGTCGAGCCCCCCTCGATAGCCTCGACTCTACGCCCAGCGCCGTCGTACGCATATAGAGCTCGTCCGGTGCTGTTGGTCACCTTCAAAAGGTCGCCGGCAGCGTTCCACGTGTAGTACCACCTTGTTGTGCCAGTTGTTGTTACGTTCTTGTTGAGCAGGTTGCCGTTCTTGTCGTAGGCATAGACAGTGGAGACGCCTGACGATGAAGAGCTTACTAGTTCATTGTTAGCACTGTTGTAGTTATATGTCGTGACGGTCCCGTTGATACTTTGCGCCACGATATTTCCAACACTATCGTACTGGTACCATAAGGTCGTTCTGCCACTGTTACTGGTTACTGTAGAGTTGATGAGACGCTGCAGTGGGTCGTATTTGTATTGCTCATTCACGGACTTACTGTTGACTTGGCCGACGACGCTGGACACCGTGCCTGTCTTGTTGTACAAATAGGCCAACGTCATCATCGTCGTGTGGGTGCCGGTGTTTTGAAGCGTTACATTTGATACGTGCAGGAGTCTGTCGTAAGTGTAGTTTGCTACCAGGCCATTTCCGTACTGGATTCCAACCACTTGGTCGGCCTTGTTGTAGGTCAGTCGGGCAAGATAAGAGGCTGTAGATAGGTTCGTGACGTTTAGTACTCTTCCCAGACCATCGTATCCGTATTTGACGGTAATGTCAGGGTTCGTTTGTGTTATGGTTGGGTAGGCAATGGTGTAGACCAATTCGCCTTGATACGTTGTTGCGACGGTGTAAGTCTTGCTAACTCCTCCAGATGTGGTCGATGTGCCACCGCTACCGTTGCACCCCAGATCAATTACCTGTCTTGTTGTCGGGTTGACTGAATAGGTCTCGTTGAGAATCCGGTTTCGCATATCGTAAACGTTGGTTTGCGTACTGTTCTGGTTCTGTAACGATAGCAGATTACTGTCGGAATCGTAGGTATAGCTTCTGCTAGTGACAGGCGATCCACAGTAGGTTACCGTCAGAAGCCTATTCATGGAATCGTATGAAAGCAGAGTCTTGACGGAGTTCCTGTCGACTTTCTTAACAACGTTCCCGCTATTGTCATAACTGTACGTTTCAGTCGTCCCATCAGGATAAGTGGTCTGCGATAGACGGCCTAAGTTGTCATAGTTGTAAAACGTGGACACCCGCTTTGCGTTCGTGACCCTAAACAGGTTGCCGACTTCGTCGTAGTAGTAATTCGTCACTATGCCAGTCTGGCACTTGCTGTTCGCTTGCTCAATAACCGAGATTAGTCGGCCCAATCTGTCCGATATGTTGCAGCGATAATTCCCATATTCGTCGGTAAGCCGTGCCCAGGATCCGGTATCGTTGTAAAACTCTATGGTGGAGTTTCCATCAGGCTTGATCGTCATGACGATCCTTCCCAATGTATCATATTGGTAGGTGTCCTTGTTACCAAGAGGGTCGACGCTCGTGGTTGCTTTGCTCATCCAATTGTACGTTGAGGTCGCCGTTGAGTACAGAGTTCCCCCAAGGAATCTCTGGGTGGACACTAATCGGCCAAGGCCGTCGTAGATCTGTTTCGTTGTCCAGCCGTTCTCGTTAGTCATGTTCACATAGTTTGAAGCATCGTTGTAGGTGTATATGGTAAAGTCAGGGCTCACGGTGAAGAGATACGTTATGGATTGAGTGCAGCTCAGCGGCCGTACTGTGGGATCGCTGAAAATTACTCTGCCATTTGCGGTGACCTGCACGTTCTTTGTATTGTCGACAACACCGCAATCCCACGGAGCGTGCGTGAAAGTTAGAGTATTTGATCCCACCACGATCAAAGGTGTCATTGTCACGGTGAAAGCGACATAGATGCCTGCGTTTTGTGGGCTGTTGACTGTGGGTAGCGAAGCAAGCGTATGACCGTTGAGGGTAAGAGTTTCCTCTCCCCCCCCATCGTAGTCGTAGCCTTGGAGGGTGAGGTTGTAGACTTGGGATACAACGGGATAGTTGACTCGAGTGATGCGGCCTATATTGTCGTAGGTGTAGGTTGTGTTGTAGTTCTTTGAACTGTAGCCGTTAGGCTGCTGAGTCCACAGCATCGCTCCAGTGGTAAAATTGTATCCGTAAGAGGAAATCATCGATGTGGATCCTGGAAGTGCCTTCTGAGTCTTACTAGTCATGTACGCGTTCTGATACTTTGAAGAATACTGGAAAGAGGTTACATTCCCTCTTGCGTCAGTAAGGTTCATGAGGTTACCGTAGACATCGTATCTGGTTGTGGTAGCCAACCATTGTGTTGATTGTCCAGTTGTTGCCGGTTGTATGGCATCCGCCATCTCCTCCCAGTACCATACTGTGTTATCGCCGAATGTGACGGCGAAGTTCGTCAAGGGCTGGTTCGTCACCTTGTATTCCGTGGTCTGACAGCATCCACCTGTGAAAGTTACGATTGCAAAGCCTGATTCTGGAGTGAGTATTCCGTAACTTGATTGCTGGCCAACTCCAATTATTATGTCCGGAGAGTTGCTCGTTGATATCGTCGCAGAGGGCGTGTTACTGTAGCCTGATCCGGTTGCGGGTTGAGAAGTGCTGGGGTCGAAGGGAGAGCTGAGGTTAGCCCCGCTGATTGCGATTACGAGTAATCCGTTGTATTCGCCACCGTATAGTGTGCTCGCACAACCAGATATTGATTCTGTGATTGTATCAGACGCCAATGGGCTCGCGCTCTTGGCCCAGAATTCCTGGATCTGGTCGCGGTTGCTCCCAGTTGTACCATCGTTCCTCCCTGAGACTCCGCCCCGGTTGGTCCATGATAGAGCTGCAGTGTCGGAAACGCTGAAAGTGCAGGAGGTCTGAAGGTCCAGTTGTTCTAGGGCGTAGACAATTATGATATCGTTCGGCCTCGATGTGCTAAGCCCTGTCTGACAAGAGTTAGTGCTATGGCTACAGAATGCTTGCGAAGAGCCGTCTACGAAGAGCGGGCTCGGGTCATTGCGGGTAATCGTCTTGTTCTGGCCACCCCACATCGTGTATCCGATATAGGACTCAAAGGGCACGGTGAATGTGCCGTTCTGGAGCTGAGCAGAACCCGCTTGGGCACCTATGAGCGGCCCTGCGGTAGCGTCACTACGGAGTAATACTTGCCGTGTGCTGACACTTGTTACGCTCACTAAGAGTCCGGCCGCATCTACTCCATCCGGGTTCGTCGCGATGACCGCGATGACATGGTAACCCGCTCCCAGACTTGTTGTGTTCCAGTGTGGCGTTTGCCAAGCTGTTCCTATGCTGAGCTGCTGTCCCAGTTTGACCCCATCAACGTAGACAACGTAAGTGTTGTCTGAGGTTATTGTAACGTTGATGTTCGTCGCCGTCGGGAGACTGAAGACTCTTCTAAACCAAACAGGGTCACTTGAGGCTGAGATGTTTGCGTTGGTATCCCACCATATCCACTGGGCACTATTGTCTGGCCAATGATTTACCTGATTGAGCCACGGGCTTCCTCCATAGTTCTGAGAGGCGTAGGCCTGGCTCCATGCAGAAGCTGGAAGCCAATTCCTCGTTATATTCCATCCTAGACCCGGAGGCTTTGTCGTTGCAAGCCATGTGTTGTACCCTATCGGCCCAGGAGCACCGTTCTGAATGAACGAATTCGAAAACCCGTTGCCCGTTATGTATGGAGAGACGGTGGTCACCAAGACATCGTCGAAGAGGGCCGAGTAGCCTCCAGCGTAGAGACCGAAGCCGGTTGCTGTACCGACACTGTCGGACGGGAATGCACCTGACACGGTGCATGTACTTATTCCGGGGGCCGACGCCCAGCCCGTTGCTGTATTCCCACGTGTTGTGAAGTTGAACGTGTACCATGTGTTGTAGACCGGAGCGCTACATGGATTCTCGACAACCCAAGTCACGTATTCGTCGAGGAGGGACAGCTTGAAGCCGCTAGTGCTGTTGTGGAGGACCAGGGCCCACTTGTTGAGTCCTGTGCCGGGGTAGTGAGCGATGAGCCCAATTCTCTGATCTGTGGCGTTGACCTTTCGGGCTATGTAGACTCGAGCCTGAATGGAGATATCTCCTCTACCAATGTTGTACCATGCGAACATACTTTCTTGCTTGCCGGGCGTTTCTGTTCCATTGTAGACTCCGCTATTGACAAGCCAGTATCCGTTTGTATCGTTCCAAGAGTTGTCCGGTGCGTTTCCTTTCAATTGGCTGAATGAGTCTTGAAAGGCGTAGAAGCCTGGAGGCTCACCGTTGTTGTAGTACGAGTTGAAACTCTCGTGATTCCAGTTCGAGGATGGGTTGATCACTCGTCTCGTATAGATCTGATTGCCCCACAGATCATAGGTGAAGTAGTTGGTGTAACTGCCAATATGACCAGGACCGGTTAGGCCTGTACCATCGGTCACAAATGAAATGTCCTTCGAAATTTGGCCGCCTACAGAGAATGCTTGCTTGTCGCCATTCAGCAAGTTGCCGCTTGCGTCAGTAGTATTCTTGACGTCTACGACGAATGAGAAAGCGTATTTGGTGTAGCCCACGATTTGAGTTCCATTGTAGTTGGTGATGGTGTTGCCGATTACTTGGTCACCAGGACTTTGGACGTATGAATAGGCGGACTGGCGTATTGTTGTGCTGGGGCCCGCCATGGTCTGCTGCAGGGTTACTCTGTAGCTTGTCGCCTGTGTCCCGAGAGTAAATCCAGTGTAGGTATAGCTGTCATACCATTGTGTGGGGTACGTTATCTGCGACAAGAGGAACGGGTTTGAACTGTAGGAATAGGATGTGGCTCTGTTTGCCGGGTCGGTCACCGAAGTAAGACTCTGCCCGTTGTTCCCATAAGTGATGCTTCTTATTGCTGAGCCTGGACTGGTGCAGCTACCGTTTACTTGGCTGATCTTCTGAAGGAGCCCCCCCGAATAGGAAAATGTGAAGGCCCTTTGAACAGTGTCTGACATGCAGGAAATCAGGTTGTTGGAGTAATTGATCGCGATCGTGTTGTTACCTGTCGAATCCCGGATGGAAACTAACCCATGGTTGGGACTAGTCCCGAAATTGTATGCTGTTCCAGACTTGTCAAAAAGGATGATGGTGCTGTTAACATATCTAACTAGCCGGAAGTTATCGCCTTGATGGTTCTCGAACGTCGCTGTTGATCCCGACCAGAAGTTTAGTGGAATACGGTATCCTTCACCGTTCCATAGGTGAATGTAGGTGGGATTGCTAGTGCTGAGCATCCAGGGAAGATTGAGTTGCCATCCGTCTCCCATCGGAGCCCAAGGATAGGATTCGTAATTGTAGGGAATACTGTTCAGGAAACTGTAGGGCTCAGTGTACACCCTAGTCACCTCAAGATTCAATCCTCTTCCAGGAACGCTGAGATCGGTCTGCCTTATCGTTAACATGCCAGTGCTGGGTGAAACATATTCACCTAGATTCTGGAAGTACTGCCCGTACGGTGATATTCCGCTTCCATCCCATGGGTCTCGAGAGAGTCCGTAAGGTGACCATACAGTCTGGACTGGGAGCGAAGCGAACATAACATTGTACGACGAGGTGGATGTGGGTTCAGTCCAGATCAACGATAAGTAGCTCGAGTTGGTGGCGCTAGCCACCGAGAAACTAGACTCGAGAAGCGTCACGTTGTTTCGCTGGATTACAGGGTACAGAATAGAATGATCGGCGAAATTGTCGGCGAGCGTTCGCGTCCGCATGACAATCGACGAGGGAGTTGTTAGTTGCACAGCATCGGCAATCTCCTCCCAATTCCCAGAATTCCCGCTAAATTGAACTGCAAGGTTTGTAACTGCCGAGCTCACCGGTTCATACTGCACTGGTTCGTTTGGTCCGCCGGTTATTAGTGAGAATCCCCCTGCTCCATCGGTAGGCCCGTTCATCTGGGCCCCGGCAATTATCAGGTCATTGGGACTGTTTGTTGATGTTGTTAAGGAGGGCGTACCGCTCGATCCGCTATTTGTTGAAGGAAGCCCAGAGTTTGAGTCGAACGGACTGTTGAAGTTGGCTCCACTCACAGCGAAAACTTCTAAGCCGTTGTATTCGCCTCCAAAAGTTCCTGACCCGCCGCATCCCGAAATTGACTCGGTGATTATATCGGACGATAGAACACTGCTGGTTTTTGCATAAAATTCTTGAAGCTCATCACGATTGTTATTCCCATAAACAGGATTCGCATTTCTGGCTGTCCAAGTCAATCCAGCAGTGTCGGAGACAGAAAACGTGCAACTGGGCTTGAGGTCTAGGGTCTCGTAAGTGTATACGACGATTATGTCGTTCGCCTTTGACGTGCTCAGGGTCACGACGCATGAGTTGGTGGTGTGATCGCATCCATTATTCGCGTAGCTGTCGATAGGACTGGTCATACCGAACGCGTAGACGTCACCAGTTGAGTAGTCGGTGGTTATAACGGGGTTTGTAGAGAGAACACCGTTGAATATGTTTTTCTCATATGTCCACCCGGTCCCGAAAGCGGAGCGGTGAGCGTATGTTATGTTGCCGTTGGTACCTCTGTAGACTATGTCGATTCCAAAGTGGGTCCCATCTTCAACATCCGACACTGCTGAGAACCAGTCGTTGTCGGGAACGTTGGGCTCAACAACCCAGTATGGTTGAAATGACGCGCCGTTGGACCACTGAGCTGTTAGATTTTCCTGTAACCCGACTATCGAATAGGGGGGCCCGCTAGATAGGATGTGGCGTGTCCCTTGGAACAAGACTGTTGTTCCAGATGTACCCTGGAAATCAGTCGTGAGCATAACTGACCGCCAGTGCTCAAGATCATATCTATAGCACGCCCCAGTGTCCTGACTGGATCCTGCAGGAAACTCTTCGTTTATGTTTCCAGATTTGTCAATCATCATTACATCTATGTATCCAGAGGAATAAAATCCTTGAAACGAACCCGATTGAAAATCGTAGCATTGTTGACTCAGATACTGATTGTTGTGTGGCGTAGAATACTCGTAGAAGTTAGCCGAGATCCAGATTCTGCCTTGTGTATCGATGTCTACGCTCGCGTAGCGGGATCCCACGCTCATCCAGCATAAGATGTTGGAAGAGGGAGAGTTGCATATGAACAAAGCCTCAGGACCGTTGGGGTTGAATACTGGATTGACCGTCCCCCAGAGAATCTGGGTTCCAGAGAATGTTCCGACCACCAGATACACGTAGTCGTTCACGTTAACGCCTAGGGGGACTCCGTTTGCGATGACGCTATACCCTGTAACTACTGCAACGGTCTCCCCCGAGAAATATATGCCGGGTGATGAGATTCTGTTGTCAGAGCCCCACGCTGGCCACCCACTTGGCATATCATTTGAAGGGCCCCAGTTGACGCCATCAGTGGAGTACTTGTAGACAAGCCCATAACGGCTGTTAGGATCGTGGTAGAAGATCCAATAATAGCCTGTCTTCGGGTCCTTGTAGACGTGATGTTGAAACGGGTATCTGGTAGCTCCTAACTGGTCATTATCAGACCCCGTGATGCTGGGATCAATGCTGAGACGTTGTCCACCTCTGAGTAAGCCGAGGCCTAAGCCGAGAACGAATTGGGAGCCTCTTTGGGCTACTGTCGCGTTGAAGGGTGACGGCACATCGGCCCAGGACAACGAATATTCCAGGGTTCCGATCGTTAGGAGAGCGGAACTCGTCGGACCGCCTGAAATCGTACCATTAGAGCTAGGCGCAACCGAATTGCTTGGCTGAGAAGACAGTGAGGTCCCATTGGGTGACAGAGCTGCCGTAATACTTGTCTGCGATGAGACTCTTCGTGCGCCTGAAATTAACAGTTCTAGAAGGTATTGCGAAGAGACCGTTGGGGTCAGTTCTAGGCTCAAACTGAGCTTTCCAGTGGGACTTGCGAGGTAGGTAATCTTCAGAATGGCGGTGGGTCCGGTCCCAAAGGATACCGATCTAACTAGTGTTGTACCCGTTGAATTGGTTCCGATGATGGTGAAATTGCTAGAGAGCGACGGCACCAGCAGCCAGAGCGACCCGTTCCGGGAATACAGGTTCCACACAAGGGATGGTTTCGGACCTGTCGCCGTTGTTCCTACTAATTCGTCACGTGGATTAGACCCTCCCAGCATATTCAATACAAGGCCGGGGCTTCGAAGAGTCAGGTTCTGACGGGTCGTTTGAAAAATGCCAGTTGGACTGATCATTGCGACTCCAGAAACTATTTCTTTGGGCATCGACAGGTCGGGGAGACCATTTGCATCGACGCCTTGTGGAAGCATATCACCAGTTGTACCGCCATCTAGTGGACATTTCGAACCAAGAGAACCGACCATGGCACTGGAAACATGAACTGAGCTAGAACATTCGTCCTGAGTCTGTCCAGTTGGCGAAGCGAAGATGTTGGCGATTGTACTTGTCAATCCAGGCAACCACGTTCCTATCGATGAAAGGATTGTAAGAACAATCAGTGACGACACAAGCATCGCCTTCACAATTTTTCCAGAGCGTCGACCGAAGATGAAAAGACGAATCTCTTTTGCCGATGACAATCTAAGAAATGAATGAGTCCACTGACTTCTATTCTTAAGACGTTTGAAAAACTATTCTGTGCAATTGCTCTGTGTCAGTGTTCTGTAGACGAGCGAATGTGTCTTTCCACAATCTCAACAGGATTGGAGAGAGTTCCTCTAAAAAGGGCTATTGCGTTATGGTAGGACTTCCATGCTTCCATACCAGGGATCGTTGTGGCAAATAGTCTGCGTCTCCCATTCCTTGTCATTTCGACAAATCCGGCCTTTATCAATTGTTCAAGGTGCGACATCAGAGACTTGTAGGTGAGATTTTGCGTCGCCATAAGCTGGCTAATCGTGAGCGAACCTGCCGAGCAAGACTTCAGGATACTTGCAGAAACCTCTTCCCAGGACCTTCTCATCTAAAATCCCGAAGAGAACTACGTTCATAAGGATACCCTACCTAATGGAGGAAACGCCGTAAAATTCTAAGCAACATCGGCGTACTCTATAAGAAAACCTGCTCGCTATTAGTCAACATTTTGCGCCTGGACGCCCAGATCAGACCGATATGTGATAGTTGTAATACGCACACTTTTAGCAATCCCATCAGGAGCAGGTCTGGGGAGCGAATTTTGGTCTGGTTCCCCCCAGGAAACGACAGTCCCTAAGCTGAGGAGTCGGTCAGGACTCAAAGCGGGCCGATTTTCGGAGTGCGCACGGTTTCCAGCCGAGCCCTCGCTGGCAAAGCGGAGGTACAGCAGAATGCGCGATGATCTTATGATCCTGACTCCTTTCGGGGGTTTGAACCTAGAGACAGAAAATAAGCGTGACAGCTTACAATCCGAAGCGAAGCTGCTCCCGCTCAACGGTCTCCGGTACAGCCGAAATTCGCCGAGCCTCCGTCCGTCAAGCCGCTGATACACGCGCAAATCCTTTGACAAGAACGTTACCATCCACGGTTACCAAACCCGTTACCAGCCAGGAAGTCTCAAAAGCGTTGATTCTTACGACACAGTACAGCTTCTTTGGAAAGTATCCATTCTGGAAAATCGCCCAGAATAAGCCTGGATCAGCAATCTGGGAGGGGGGTCCCACAAAGCACCTTATCCACGCTTGAAAGGCCCTCACCAACACTTACTGAAAAACGCCAAACAGCCCGTTCTGCGCGACAAATCGGAAATTTCGCCCAATTCAGTTTCAAATGGCGTGACGACCCCTCCAGGATTTTGAAAATAAAAAAATTCCCGCGACACGAACCAGCTCTTTGGAAACCATATCAGTCATGGAAGAAACGAATGGGTGGATTCCCGAAAAGGGCTTGATTACTTTCACTCCTCACTTCGAGAGATAAGCCCAGACCCAACCAACGCTCAGACCAGATAGTCATTGGCAGAAGCAATAGTCGAAATCCAAGACCTGAACGGCGTTGGACCCGTAACCGCCAACAAGCTCCGAGAAGCAGGCTACGACTCGATCGCCTCCCTCGCAATAGCCCCCATCCGAGAACTCATCGATAAAGCAGGCCTCGAA
>Ga0066710_100004433_pt1 | contig 12430 bp, 9 predicted proteins | sample GraSoiAngelo_159_FD_79666 | JGI IMG/M metagenome (GOLD analysis project Ga0066710, IMG submission 79666) | Grasslands soil microbial communities from the Angelo Coastal Reserve, California, USA - 14_1009_16_40cm | ecosystem: Environmental > Terrestrial > Soil > Grasslands | place: USA...
ATGAACGACCACCCCGCGGATGCCGCCGTCGCGAACGAGAAGATTCGAACCTCGCCCGATAACGAACAGCGGCAGATGTTCATTGCGGCAAAAGCGAATCAGTTCCGCGAAGGTCTGTTCGGTCTGCGGCTCGACCCAAAACTGCGCGGGACCGCCGACCCGCAGCGTCGTATGGTTCGACAGCGGCTCGTAAAGGCGGACCTCACCCTCGTCGCCCACAATCGCTTTTAATTTCTCGGCGATCACGAGATCGGCGGCGAGGATCTCCACTTGCTCGTGGATATTGCCGGCGCCGAGACTCAAAACAAGATCGCCGGTCTCCAGCATGTTTCCCACGTTACGATGGACCCATTGCAGACGTGGCTGATATGTGATGCCGCGATGCCCGTGTCGCACGATTTCATCGACAATAGTCTGGCCTGTGATTCCAGGAATCGGCGGTTCGCTGGCAGGATACACATCCGTGATCACAACCCGGTCGGCATCGTCGAAAGCGCTGCCAAATTCGCGGCACAGCGCTTTTGTTCGTGAGAAACGGTGCGGCTGAAACATCGTGACGAGACGCCGCCGGCCGATCGATTTCGCTGTGCGAAGCGTGGCACGAATTTCTGTCGGATGATGCGCATAATCGTCCACGAGCAGAAACCTGTCGCTCGCGTATTTGATCTCGAACCGGCGGCGCGCGTGTTCGAATTTCCGGAGCGACGCGGTGATCTTATCGAACGGAATCGAAAGCTCTGAGGCGAGCGCGATTACGCCAAGCGCGTTATGCACGTTGTGTTCTCCAGGAACATTGAGAGTCGCTGGCCCGATTTTCTCGCCGCGGCGACAGACCAAAAACGATGAACCAAAATGCCGCAGCTCGACGTTGACTGCACGGTAATCCGCGTGCTCGGAAAATCCGTAGGAGACTGCGCGTTTGTGCTTTGCGCACAATCGCACGGCGTTCGGATCATCAACGTTATACAGAACGCTTCGGTTGGTTTGATCGATCAATTGCGCAAACACCTTTTCAATCGCCGCGAGGCCGGGATAAAAATCGAGGTGTTCTTCCTCGATGTTTAGAATGAGTGCGTGCTCGGGATGAAAGCAGCGCAACGTGCCATCGCTTTCGTCGCCTTCGGCAACGAAATATTCGCCGCGCGGGTTCCAATGCGCGTTCGTCCCGAGAATCGGAATTTCAGCGCCCACGTAGTGAGAAGGATGCAGTCCGCCTTCGCGAAGCACATGTGCCGTCATTGCGGAGGTTGTGCTTTTGCCATGCATTCCGGCGATCACAATGCCGCGCTTGGCCTGCATGATTGCAGCAACGGCTTCCGCGCGACGGAACAGCGGTTTTGCGGAACTGCGCGCGGCCAAGAGAATTGGATTGTCGTCCTTAATCGCGGAGGAAAAAACAACAAGGTCCGCAGCGTCCGCATGGTCGGCGAGATGCTGTTCATGAAAGCGCAGCCCGAGTCGTTGCAGTCGTTCGGTCTCTGTCGTTGTTACCTTGTCCGACCCGCTCACTGCGTGTCCCAGCTCGATGAGAAGCCCGGCAAGACCGCTCATACCGCTTCCCGCAACACCGACGAGATGAATCCGGTGCTGTTTGGTGGTTAGAAATCGCGACAAGTCTGGCAACGGATCACGCCGCCGAAATGCTTTGCGCGGAGACTCGTCGCGCGCGGCAGTTGCTTTAGACGTGAGCTTCATGAGTCGTGTATTTTTCCATCGCGTTCGCCACGCGACCGGCTGCATCTTTCGGCGCGAGACGCGCACAATTCGCGGCCATTTGCTGTAGCCGTTGCGGGTTTTCCATCAGTTCGCGGATGTTGCGCGCGAGCGATTCAGCAGAGATGTCCGACTGCTTTAGAAGAATTGCGGCATCAGCGTGAGCATAGATTTCTGCATTGCGCGTTTGGTGATCATCCGTGGCGTAGGGAAATGGAATCAGGACGCCGGGCAGCGAAAACGCGGCGAACTCTGCCAGGCTGGCCGCGCCCGCTCGCGCAACAACAAGATCGGCCGCGCTGTAAACCTCTTCCATTCGATGATGAAACGCGCCGATATAAGCAGGGACATTTTCGCGACGATAATTGTCTGTAACCAACCGTTCATCTCGCGCGCCGGAGAGGTGGATGACCTGCAGCGGCGCACCTTGCAAGAACGGCAATGCTTTGATCAACGCCTGATTAATTCCGCTGGCGCCCTGACTGCCGCCCATCACCAACAGCGTCGGCACGTCCTCTCGCAATCCGAGTTTCCGCCGTGCGTCTGCGCGGTCCAAAGGCACTAACTCAGTGCGAACCGGTGTGCCGGTGATTTCGGTGCGCGTTCTCGGAAAAAACGGCGCGCATTCCTTGAACCCCAGCATCACGGCATTCACTATCCGGGCCGTCCAGCGGTTCGCTTTTCCAGGGACCGCGTTCGATTCGTGAATAAACGTGGCTATGCCGCGGAATCGCCCTGCCAACACTGGCGCGGTGGAAGTGAATCCACCCATGCCGAGCACGGCGTGCGGATTGAACTTGCGATAGATCGACCGGCAAAGTGATAAGCTTTCAATAAAGCGGCGAGTGAAACCAAAAAACGCCGGCGAAAATAGCGAAGGCAGCCCGACAGTTGGTAATTTTTCGACTTGGAAATTCGTCCGGCCGGAAAGCGCCACCGCGTCGATGTCTTTTTCGGAAACCAACAGCATCACTTCGTGCCCGCGATTTTGCAGCACTTCCGCCACAGCGATGCCCGGGAAAAGATGTCCGCCGGTTCCTCCACATGCGATTACAGCGTTCATGTTGGGTGAGTCTGAGTTACGGGTTAATCAAATTCGTGGCGTTACCTTGGCCTGCATCGTGGCGCGTTTCACCGGCGGCGGCTCGAGAATGCCTTGGCGATAAATGTTCACCAATACGCCAATGCCGAACATACACGCGGCAAGGTTCGAACCTCCATAGCTTATAAAAGGCAACGGGAGCCCCTTGTTAGGCAGAAGCGATGTCGTCACGCCGATGTTGACCGCTGCCTGCAGAGCGAGGAGCGAAACAATCCCACAGCCGAGCAGCAGTCCGAAACGATCACGAGCGTGCAGCGCAATCATGATGCCGCAAACAATTATCACAACGAACAAAAAAACCACCAGAAGACTGAAGCGGAGACCAAGTTCTTCGCCAATGATTGGAAAAATAAAATCGGTATGTGCGTACGGCAGATACAGCATCTTCTGCCGACCGTTGCCCAGGCCAAGCCCGTCCATCCCTCCGCTGCCCCAGGCGATCAAAGCCTGCATCTGCTGCAAGCCGGCGTCGTCCTTGTAGTTTTGCGGATGAAGAAAAGCGGAGAGCCGTCCCATGCGCTCGGAGATTTGCGTCGCAACGATGAGTAGCCCACCGAGCGTCGCGAATGCGAGGCCGCCAAGCAATAGCGGATTGGTGCCGGCAACAAACATCACAACGAACGCCGTTGCTCCGATCAAGGCCGTCGTCCCAAGATCGACTTCGCCCAGCACGAGTGCAGCGGGCACGCTAATGATGACAAGAGGAAGAATGAATCCCGAAAACACGTTGCCGTCCGGTTTTTCGCTTCGTGCAAACCAGGCGGCGAGAAAGAAGATCGTCGCGATTTTTGCCAGTTCCGATGGCTGAAAAGTAATCGGGCCGTAGCCGACCCAGCGGCGCGATCCGTTGATGCGCATTCCAATGTGCGGGATGTAGCAAAGAGCGAGAGCGGCCAGCGCCACTGCAAACCACAGCCACCACGTTTTTTGCCAGAAATGATAGTTCACGAGCGCTGCAAAAATGCACGCCACAAGTCCGATCCCAATCCAAATCGCCTGGCGTTTAATGAAAAAATAAACGTCTCCATGGCTGTCGCGGGCGTAGGCGCTCGTGCTGAAAAGCATCACGATGCCGATGACCAGCAGTCCCAGCACTGCTAAAAAAAGTAAGTAGGCGCTTTTACGACGCATGAATCGATTTTATCCGATCAATGGCATTGTCCTGTTGAGCGAAGCGAAAGATCTCGGATCTGAGATTCTTCGCTTCGCTCAGAATGACATTGTGAAGGGGGTTATGAATTGCGATGGCGATGTTCACTTCTTGCTCTTCTTTTGGTTGCTCGGTTTTGCGCTTGTGGTTTTCGAGCTGGTTGTTTTGGGAACCAAAAGCTTTTGCCCGATCTGCAATTTGCGTGGATCGTCAATATGATTGAGCGCGATCAAATCGTTGTAGGAGACTTTCAATTTCTTTGCGATCGCGACTGGATTATCGCCCTTCTTCACAATGTAAGTTTTTCCTGAAGCCGAAGGCGTCTTCGCCTGTTCGTCCTTTGCCGGTGAATGAGAAGGTTTCGAGTCATATGGGCGATCGTTTTCTTTTTGCGCCGCAACGACTCGAGTCTTTTCAGTACTCGCGCGATTTGCTGTTTGCGTGGTGTCAGCGGGTTTGTTTTCCGTTTCCGTCGACGTGGGCGGCACGAATGCACGCTCACGGTTTTTGATGGCGTTAAAGGCGATGATTCCCGAAACGGCAACTACGTGTAGAAGCAAAACAATCAGCAACGCCCGGGACAACTTCATGTTTGGCTCAGGAATGCCGTCGAAGTCCATTCCTGCGGACGCCGCCGACGCGCGGCGCGCTGTGGCTGCTAGCACTTTCTTAGGATTGAAAAGGCGCGGGATTTTAATCCGTTTCATTGCGGGAGCGTTTGCACCAGTTTGCGAAATTGATCGCCGCGATCGGCGTAACTTTTGAACATGTCGAAGGAGGACGTGCCGGGAGAGAAAAGGACAACATCGCCGGGCGTGGCCAGACTGCGCGCTCGTTCGACGGCATCGGCGAGTGAAGTTGCGATTTCGGATTTGACCACGCCGGCCCATGAGCGCCTGATGCTCTCGGCCATTTCGCCGATCAGGACTGCTGATTTCACTTTGTCTTTCACCAGAGAACGCAACGGATCGAACGCGAATCCTTTGTCTTTGCCGCCGGCAATGAGCACGATCGGTTTGGTCTGTGCGGCCAACGCTTTCTCGACGGCGTCCAGGTTGGTCGCCTTGGAGTCGTTCACGTATTCCACGCCCTCGAGTTCGCGCACAAATTCGCACCGGTGCGGGCGTGGCTCGTAATCGCGAATTGCCGGGACCATCTGCGCGAACGACAATCCGCGGGCAACCCCGACGGCAAGCGTCGCCATCAGATTCTCGATATTATGTAGCCCGCGCAGCTTCGTGTCAGCCAGACGCAGGACCGGCTGATTTTCATAAATTATTGCGCCATCAGAAAACCGGAAATCGGCGCGATTAGAATAAGCGCTGAAGGTGATCCGGGTTGGTCGAATTGCCGGAAGCGCTTCGGTGGCGTTGACGACTGCGACATCGTGCTCTGTTTGGTTATCGAAAATGCGCAGCTTGGCCGCGCGATAGTCAGCTACGGAGCGATAACGATCGAGGTGGTCAGGAGCGAAATTGAGCCACAGGCTTATCGACGGACGAAATGTGCGGATCGCTTCCAGTTGGAACGAGCTCACTTCAACCGTCAGCACGTCCAACGGCTGCTTTTCGCGCGCGACCTCCGAAAGTGGCTTGCCGATGTTGCCGCAAGCGATCGTTCGCTGACCGCAGGCATTCAGCATTTGAGCGAGGAGTTCGGTCGTCGTGGTTTTGCCGTTCGTGCCTGTCACGGCGATCACTGGCATTTCGCAGAAGCGCCAACCCAGCTCGAGCTCGCTGATCGTTTCAATTCCGCGCGAGGAAAAATTGCGCGCGAAAGGCGAAACAGGATTGATGCCAGGGCTTAGAACCATCCAGTCGTACGCAGATGAATTCTGGTCGGCTTCAGATCCACAAACGCCGCGCACACCGTGTGCCCGAAGATTTTCCAGCGTTGATTTCATCAAATTATTTTCGTCGGCGCTATCGAGAACCGTCACTTGTGCGCCTTCCGACGCGAGCAGCAGCGCCGCGGCGCTCCCGCTTAGCCCTGCTCCAAGCACGGCTACGTTTTGGTTTTTGTAGCGTCCGTTGTTCATCGCAGTTTTAGCGTGGCGAGTCCCAGCAAGGCGAAGATGATCGAAAGAATCCAGAAGCGAACGATGACCGTCGTTTCTTTCCAGCCGGTTAACTCGAAATGATGATGAAGCGGAGACATGACGAAAAACCGCTTGCCGGTGAGTTTGAAGCTCAGCACCTGCAAAATCACTGAGACGGCTTCGATTACAAAAACGCCACCCACTACCACCAGCAGCAGTTCCTGTTTACAACAGATCGCGACAACGCCGAGCATTCCGCCGATGGCCAGCGATCCGGTGTCGCCCATGAAAACCCTGGCCGGATAACAGTTGAACCAGAGAAAGCCCAGCCCCGCGCCAATAAGCGCCGAGCAGACAACGGTCAGTTCGCCGGCGAACGGATAAAACGGCACCTGCAAGTATTCGGCGACGCGAAAATTGCCGGCTGCGTAACAGAGCAAGGCGTACGCAAACGCCACGGTGATAGTGCAACCGGTCGCCAAACCATCCAGCCCGTCAGTGAGATTCACCGCGTTGGACGTGCCGACAATGACCAGCACAAAAAACACGAAGGTGAACCAGCTCATGTTCGCAATCACCGGAGATTTCACGAAAGGCACGTAGAGCGCTCGCGCCTGCACTTCTATCAATGGATCGGTGAGAAACAGTCCAGTGATAATCGCCGCGAGAAATATTTGGAAAACGAGTTTAATCCGGCCGTGAATCCCTTCGGATTTCTTCTTAGTGACCTTGAGGTAATCATCGGCGAACCCGAGCGCGCCGAGGTAAACCATGCTGAACAGCGCGAGCCAGACGAATTTGTTGTCGAGACGCGCCCAGAGGACGCTCGACACAAAGACGGCGCCAATCACCAGCACGCCGCCCATGGTCGGTGTGCCTTGCTTCACCCCTTGTAGCTCAGCAAGTCGGTGGACTTCCGCCGCTCCTCGAATCGGTTGTTCGACCTTCAGTGCTCGCAGCTTTGCGATGATGAAATTTCCAAAAATGAGGGTGGTCAAAAACGCGGTGACCGCCGCGGCAATGGCCCGGAAGGTGACGTAAAGAAAAACGTTGAACCCGATGAACTGGCCGCTCAGGTGATGGAGGTAGTACATCATGGCGAGGTTACGAACGCCGAATTTTGACCGCCGAATTGCTCGATTACTTCCTCCGTACGCGCTGCGCGACTGCCTTTGATCAGAACGAGATCACCCGGCTCCGCGATTTCGCCTAACAACTTGGCAGCCTCGCCGGTTGATCGTGCGGACAAAACTTTGTCCAAACCGGACTTACGTGCGCCCTCCGCAATCAGTTCTGCCGCGTCGCCAATCGTGATCAGTTGATTTACCCCGAGCGTCGCTGCGGTCTCACCAACCTCCCGGTGCGCGCGCGCCGATTCGGCACCCAATTCCCGCATCTCGCCGAGCACCGCGATGCGTTTGCCCTCGGCATCGAGCTCGACCAATGTTCGCAACGCCGCTCTCATCGAGTCGGGGTTGGCGTTGTAGCTGTCGTCCAGAAATTGCACGCCGCCGATTTCCTTAATTTGCAAGCGCGCTTTGGTGAGCGGTGCCGCGGCGAGACCGGCCGCACATTCCTCGACGGATAATCCAAATCCCCGCCCAGCGGCGACGGCGAGCAATGCATTCTGCACCATGTGCAAACCCGCAACGGGGAGTTGCGCGCGGCAACGATGCGCGCCCTCTACAATTGTGAACTCCGAGCCGTCGGCACTCTGGCGAATTTCAATCGCGCGCACGGTTCCACCTGTCGTTCCTGCGAACACAACTTTTGCGCGGGTGCGCGCAGCGATTCCTTCACTGAACGGATCGTCGGCATTCAGAATCACTGTTCCTTGCTGCTCGACCGCTTCGGCCAGTGCTCCCTTTTCCGTGGCGATTGCTTCGCGGGAACCCATGAACTCGATGTGTGCCACGCCGATGTTCGTGATGATCGCCGCATCGGGCACGGCGATCTTTGAGAGCGCTGCGATTTCGCCGGGATGATTCATCCCGATCTCCCAGACGGCAACTTCATCCTGGGAAGTCGCTTCCAGAATTGTGCGTGGCAAACCGATGTGGTTGTTGAAATTGCCTTCGGTCCTGGTGACCTGGAATCTTCGCGCCAGCACCGACGCAGCAAAATCCTTTGTGCTCGTCTTGCCATTGCTTCCGGTGATCGCGAGGACTTTCAGCGCGAGCGACCTCCGGTAATTGGCTGCGAGCGCCTGGTAGGCTTGCAGCGTATCGGTCGCCCGGAGAAGTGCGAAATCGTTCGGAACACTGCCCCTCCAGTTGAGATCAACGAGCGCGCCTGTAGCGCCGACGTTTGCACCGGCTTCGACAAACTCGTGGCCATCGAAATTTTCGCCGCGTAAGGCGACGAACAATTCGCCCGGTTTAATCGTGCGGGAATCGGTGCTCACCCTGTTGATTAAGACAGTCCCGTCCCCGGATGAAAGCGACGCTCCGGCGAACTGTGCAATTTGAGAAAGCGTCAGCCGATTCATAACTAAAGCTCCACAGGATGATCTTCAATCGCGCGGCGCGCGACCTGGAGGTCATCGAACGGAATGGTGTAATCTGCGAACTCTTGGTAGTTTTCGTGCCCTTTGCCTGCGACCAGCACAATGTCGCGTGGACGGGCAAGCGCAACGGCCCGATTGATTGCCTCGGTGCGATCGACAATTTTTTCGTAGCGATTCGATCGAAAGCCTTTTTCGGTTTCGGCAATAATGGCGCTTGGGTCTTCCTTACGCGGATTATCAGATGTGATGATGGAGTAATCGGCGAGGCGATCCGCCATCTGCGCCATTAATGGGCGCTTTTGCCGGTCGCGATCGCCGCCACAACCAAAAACCGCGATCAACCGATGCGGCTGGAGTTCACGCAGAGTCTTCAGAACGTTTCCCAGCGCGTCGGGAGTGTGTGCGTAATCCACGAACACTTGAAATTGTCGCTTCGCAGGAACCACTTCCAGGCGTCCCGGGACTTGCGGCGCCTTCGCAAGGCTGAGGACCACGCTTCGCAGATTAATTCCCAACACTTCCGCGGCAGCCAGCGCTGCTATGGAGTTTGTGACGTTGAAGCGGCCAATCAACGGAAGACGAACGAGATAACTCTTGCCGTGCGCGTCAAGTTGGTACGATGTTCCGGTGAATTCGGCGCGATAGTTTGAAGCGCGGAAATCTGCGCGCAACCCAATCCCATACGTAACAACGGCCACGCTCTTATCAAGTCTATCGAGCAGCTGTTGACCGTAACGGTCGTCGATGTTCACAATTGCCACGGGTTTGGTCTTTTGTTTTTGGTCGGCGAATCCAGTGAAGAGTTTCGCCTTGGCTTCGAAGTAATTTTCCATTGTGACGTGAAAATCGAGATGGTCCTGCGTGAGATTGGTGAACACCGCGACGTTCCATTCGATGCCGCGTGTGCGCTCCTGCGCTAACGCGTGGGAGGAGACTTCCATCGCCGCTGCTTTACAACCGGCATTGGCGATCTGCGCCAGCAACTCTTGTAAGTCGAGCGATTCGGGAGTCGTGCGAATAGCCGGCAAAATCCGTTCGCCGATCTCGTAGCGAACGGTTCCGATTAATCCGCAACGCAATCCGGCGTTTTCACAGATGTGTTTGATGAGAAATGTCGTCGTGGTCTTGCCATTTGTGCCTGTGACCGCCGCGAGTTTTAATTTGCGTGCCGGGTGCCCGTAGAAAGTTGCTGAAAAATCCGCGAGCGCAGTGCGGGTGTTCTCAACAACCAGACTAGTAACGCGCGGATCTTTTTGTTCGCGCTCGGCGACGATCACCGACGCCCCTTTATCGATGGCGTGACCGATGAATTCGTGCCCATCGGTTTTCTCACCCCGCAACGCCACGAACATGGTGCGCCTCTGCACTCGCCGCGAGTCATACGCAATATTTTCCACCGGGCGATCAACTGACCCGAAGACTTGGCGAACTGGAGTCGCAGCGAGAAGGGTCTTGAGCTGCATGAGGCTTTAACACCTCCGAACCGGAGAGGGATTTGCTACGGCGAACCGGGGCGAGGCACTCAACGTCGCGAACCATCGGTTAAGGCGATTCGTGCCGCCGGCGCGGTCTTGTGGAGTCGCTCTGCCGGCTTTGGTTTTTCGACTCGCTGAATGGGAATCGCTTTGCGAATCTCCTCATGCGGCTCAAGATCAAGGTAGCGGGCGGCCTTCTCGGCAACGCGTGAAAAAATTGGTCCAGCAACCTTCCCGCCGTAATTCAATTCAGGTTTGCTCGTGTGTGCATCGTCAAGCACAACAAGTCCGACAAACTCAGGATGATCCGCCGGTAGATAGCCGAGAAACGACACGACGTACTTTCCGTGGTCGTATCCGCCGTGCGGATCGACTTTTTGCGCGGTTCCGGTTTTCCCGGCGATCGTAAATCCGGGCACAGCAGCAGCGGCGGCGGTGCCTTGATCGCTGACGACGCCGCGCAACGCATCACCAATTTGTTTGGCAGTTTCAGCAGAGATGACCTGGCGCAGTACCACTGGCGAAACTGAGCTGACTATTTTGCCGTCCGATGCCGTGACCGATTTTACGATCCGCGGTGTCACCAGTTTGCCTCCGTTGGCGATCGTCGCCATTGCCGATGTCATCTGCAATGGCGTGACGCCGATTTCGTGACCCATCGGAATGCGCGTAATGGAAATTTTGCTCCACGCTTGCGGCGGCCGAATCACTCCATTGATCTCACCCGGCAATTCAATTCCGGTGCGCTCCCCAAATCCGAAGCGCCGAATGTATTCGTAAAATTTTTGGTCGCCGACGGTCAGAGCGAGTTTCGCCGCCCCGATGTTACTCGATTTGATCAGAATGTCGCGGACGCTCAAATAGCCATATGCGTGATGATCGTGAAGAGGAGAGCCACCATAATTCCAGACGCCGTTCTCACAAAAAACCTCCGAATCAGGACGCAACTTGCGTTCGTTGAGAGCAGAGGCAGCGGCTACGATCTTGAACGTGGAACCCGGTTCCATCATGTCGATGATGGCCCTGTTTTTCATTTGTTCGGGCTTCGCCTCGGAGCGGAGGTTTAAATCAAAGTTCGGGCGATTGGCGATGGCCAGGATTTCGCCTGTCTGGGGCCGCATCAGAATGATCGTCGCCTTTTGTGGAGAATACTCCTTCATCGCCGCATCGATTTCCTCTTCGACAATGCTCTGCAGCCCAAGATCGACGGTCAGATGCACCTGGTAACCGTCCCGAGGCGCGCGCTCCTGTCCGCGATAAGGCACGATCTCCTGCCCGGCGCGGTTGTGCTCGATGAAACGGTAGCCGTCCTGTCCATGCAGGTATTCTTCCATTGAGGCTTCAACGCCCTGGATGCCGTGATGATCAAAATCCGTAAACCCAATTACGTGGCAAAGCATCGAGCCATTCGGATAGATGCGCGTGGCGTCGTGTTCGAAGTAGATTCCGCGCAAATTGCCGGCTCGGAGTTTTTCACGCAGCGCATTTGCTTCCGCCGCGGCGACCTCGCGCTTGATGACGATGTAGCGGCGACCACTGTTTAATTTTTCGGCGAGTTCTTGGGATGGGATCTCCAGCTCGGCATTTAGGAGATCAACGGTTGCTTGCACATCACTGAGATGCGTCGCGTCGGCTACGACTGTTTCCACAGGAATGTTGTGCGCGAGAACTTCATTGTTCGCATCCAGGATCATGCCGCGTTCGGCGTGAATGACCTGCTTGTAGACGTGTTTTTCCGCAGCTAGCCCGGCGTACTCATCGTGCTTGATTGCCTGCAGATAGATCAAGCGAAACGAAAAGATGCTGAACAGACCGATAAAAGCAGCACACACCAGAGCGCAACGAGTTCGGCTACTTGGATTCATGTTGAGGCAGAGGGTTCACTACGGGTTGAATCGCCTCTTCGTCCGTTGGTCGCGCAGGAATGGTGAGCCGCACGATCTTTGACTCCGAAACGGGAATCATTTTCAGGTAGCCTTCTTTCAAGCGGCGTTGCAAAGCCGAGCGCGAGGTGAGCGCCGCGATCTGCCCGGCGGCGATATCGTTTTGAGTGCGCAGCGACGCGAGCTCGTTCTCCACCGCCTTTCTGCGCTCACCAAGATGATACAGTTGGAGCGTCAAATACACATAAGCCAACCCGGCAAGCGCGAGAAATGCCGTCATCACAATCCAGCGCGCCAGTGAGGCCGCGTTCACGGTATTACAATTTCGTCGACGTGATCGGTTCATTTGATCTTCTTCGCGACGCGCAACTTCGCGCTTCGCGATCGGGGGTTCGCGCGCTGTTCTTCCTCGCTCGGCTCCACGGGTTTCGGCGTAACAAGCGCCAGATCGTAATCGGGATTGCGCCGCGGCTCAGGCCATTCGGGTCTGTCGAGCCATTCCTTGCTGTGATCGCGAAAGAAGTTTTTCACCATCCGATCCTCCAGCGAGTGGAAAGTGATCA
>Ga0066710_100004434_pt1 | contig 12429 bp, 11 predicted proteins | sample GraSoiAngelo_159_FD_79666 | JGI IMG/M metagenome (GOLD analysis project Ga0066710, IMG submission 79666) | Grasslands soil microbial communities from the Angelo Coastal Reserve, California, USA - 14_1009_16_40cm | ecosystem: Environmental > Terrestrial > Soil > Grasslands | place: USA...
CTGACGCCCGCGCGCCGCGCCTGGGAGGCCCGCGCGCGCAGCATCAGCCGCGGGAAGTCCACGGCCCAGCGGTGCGGGGGCGTGTACGGGCAGTGGTTGAAGCAGAGCTTGCACTGGTAGCAGAGGTCGACCACTTCCTTGACGTCGGCGGCCGGCAGCTTCTCGGCGTCGCCGTCCACGGCCTCGACGTCGAGCCGGTCGAACATCACCTTGAACGACGGGCAGAGCGGCAGGCACCGCCGGCAGCTATTGCAGATGTCGTACACGCGGCGGAGCTCGGTCTCCACGGCGGCCGACTCCCAGAACTCCGGCCGGCTCATGTCGAAGGCGGGCGTGGTCATGGCGTGACGTCCCAGGCGAGGGCGCGCGGCGCCCGCTGCCGCGCCGCGCGTCCTCGCAAGCGGAAGCGCTAGATGGCCTCGGCCGGATCCTTACCGCGGATCTGCGTCAGCATCTTGTTGAACCGTCCGGCGTGGGACTTCTCCGCCTTGGCCAGCGTCTCGAACCACTCGGCCAGCTCGGCGAACCCCTCCTCGCGCGCGGTCTTGGCCATGCCCGGGTACATCTGCGTGTACTCGTAGGTCTCGCCGGCCGCGGAGGCCTTGAGGTTCAGCTCGGTCTTGCCCATCGGCTCGCCGGTGGCGGGATCGCCGACTTCCTTCAGGAAGTCGAGATGGCCGAATGCGTGCCCCGTCTCGGCCTCGGCGGTGTCGCGGAAGAGGCCGGCGATGTCGGGAAAGCCCTCGATGTCGGCCACCCGCGCGAAGTAGAGATAGCGGCGGTTGGCCTGCGACTCGCCCGCGAACGCGTCCTTCAGATTCGCGAGACTCTTGCTGCCCTTGAGGCTTGGACCTGCCATGGCTTCCTCCTTGGGATGGGGGCACCCTCGGAGGGTTCCCCCCTTCCCCTCCTGGGGGTGGTTGGGCCGGCGGCGTGACGGCAGGCGCCGCAGCGGCCGTAGAACTCGATGCGCCGTGAGAGCACCTCGAAGCCGGTGTGCGAGGCGACGCGCGCGCTCACGCCGCGTGCGCCCAGCGCGGGCACGTCGTAGATGCGCTCGCACGCCACGCACGTGAAGTGGTCGTGGAGCGCGGTGTTGCCGTCGAACCGCATGCCGGCCGCGTCGGCGCGCTCGGTCAGCAGTCCCTCGGCCGCCAGCATCCTGAGATTGCGATAGACCGTGGCCAAGCTCACGCGCGGCAGCCGCCGGCGCACGTCGCGATACACCGCGGTCGCCGAGGGATGGGCCTCGCTCGCGCGCACGACGTCCAGGATGATGCGCCGCGCCCGCGTCAGGCGCTTGCCCGCCGCGCGCAGCGCGTCCGGCGCGTGGGCGCCGGGCTTCTTGGTAATCATTCTCATCTGGGGCGCGGCGGATTGTACTGAGCCCGGAGGACCCTGTCAACGCGGCGAGGAGGAAAACAAAAGGACCGCGGCCTCACGGCCGCGGTCCTGGACGACCGGCCCCTGCGGCGGGCGTGGGCTAGCCGCGCAACCGCACCCGAGCGGTGTCGAAATCGATCACGCGCGCCGGGCCCTGCGGGCGCGGCGTCGCGGCCAGGATGATCTCGGCACGCTGCTCGAGAAAGGTGCTGTCGGTGGGCGTCTCGGGCCGGCCGAACCGGCGCAGGGCGTCCCACATCTCGACCGTCGTCAGCTTCAGGCGCCACCAGAACGAGAGCACGCGAAGCCGGAACACGAGGCTCGTCGACAGCCGGGGCGCGCGCGTGGGCTCGGGCGCCGACGGCGCCAGGTAGTAGACGTTCGACGTGCGGGCGGTCATCGGGCCCGTGGTCCTCATTGCAGTCCTCGCTCTTCCATGAGTGCGGACACGCGCCGCCAGGCGCCGGTCAGCACGTCGTCCATTGCAGCTTCGGCGCGGTAGGCGGCAATCGTGGCGGACACGCGCTCGCGCGTGGAGGCGGCCTCGGCCGCTCGCGTGCGGGCGTCGGCCGCCACCGTGCTCAGCGTCTCGCGCGCCCCGTCCAGGCCCGCCAGCAGGGAGCGCGTGGCCCCCAGCTGCGTCCGTATCGCCTCGGGGCGCGCGGTCGGCTCGGCCAGCACGACGGCGCGCTGGGTGGGCGCGGCGTTGATGGAGGTCGCCAGCACGATCTCCGGTCGCCACAGTGACACCGCGGGCGTGGTCTTGAGGCGGCGGCGCGGAGCGGCGAGGTCGACCGAGCGCGAGCGCGTCATCTTCATAGCCTTCCTGTAGGGCAACGAAGATGCCACGCGAAAGCAGGCTCAAGCCCGCGGAATCGCGGGCCTTGGAAGAACGACAATTCGAGGCGTGAGGGAGGATCTCCCGGGCGACCCGGGAGCGCCTCCCGTCACTCCGCCGGAACCAGCTTGAAGTCCCGGATCTTCTTGTTGAGCGTCTTGATGTCCACCTCGAGCACGCGCGCCGCCCGGGCCTTGTTCCAGGCCGTGGCCTGCAGGACCTGCTCGACGTGGCGCCGCTCGACTTCCGCCAGCGGCACCATCACCCCGCCGGGCTCCGGCGCCGCCGCGGCCGCCACCGGGCGCGCCGGCAGCGCCGCGGTGGTCGTCGCGGCGGGCGTCGCGTGGCCGAACTCCGCCGGCAAGTCGTTGGCGCGCACCTCGCTGCCCTCGTGCAGAATGTGCAGGCGCTCCACGAGATTCCGCAGCTCGCGGATGTTGCCGGGCCAGCCGTACTCCACCAGCTGGTCGACGGCGTCCGCCGAGAAGCGCAGCGCCTTGCCCTTGCGCGCGTGGCTGCCGAGGAAGTGCTCGACGAGCTGCGGGATGTCGCTGCGCCGGCGACGCAGCGGCGGCACCGGGATCACGATCGTGCTGACGCGATAGAAGAGGTCCCAGCGGAAGTGGCCGTCGGCGGCCTCATGCGAAAGATCCTTGGCGGTGGCCGCCACCACGCGCACGTCCACGTGGAAGACGCGCTCCTCGCCCACGCGCCGCACCTCGCCGGAGTCGAGCACGCGCAGCAGCCGCACCTGCATGGCGGGCGACATCTCGCCGACCTCGTCGAGGAAGAGCGTGCCGCCGTTGGCCGCCTCGAAGAGCCCGACGCGCGAGCTGATGGCACCGCTGAAGGCGCCCTTCTTGTGGCCGAACAGCTCCGACTCCAGCAGCGTGTCGGGCAGCGCGGCGCAGTTGATCGACACGAACGGGCGCGCCGCGCGCGGCGACTGCAGGTGGATGCTGCGCGCCACCAGCTCCTTGCCCGTCCCGCTCTCGCCCTGCACGAGCACGGGGCTGTCGCTGACCGCCACCCGCGCGATCACTGCCAGGACGTCGCGGATCTCGGGGCTGCTGCCCACGATGGTCGGCAGGCCATCGCGGCGCGTGATGACTTCCTTGAGCGCCGAGTTCTCGCGCCGGAGCGCCTTCTTCTCGAAGGCCTTCAGCACGACCTCGCGCAGCTCGGCGTTCTTGCAGGGCTTGGTGATGAAGTCGTAGGCGCCCAGCCGCATCGCCTCCACAGCCGTCTCCACGTCGGCGTGGCCGGTGAGCACGATCAGCTCGGTGTCGATCTCGGCCGCGCGCGCCCAGCGGAGGATCTCGAGGCCGGAGTGGTCGGGTAGCTGCACGTCGACGACGGCCACGTCGAACTCGTCGCGGCCGAGGAAGCTCATCGCTTCGGCGCCCGATGCGGCCTCGGTGACCTTCGCCACGCCGTCGCTCTCGAGCACGGCGGCGAGAAGGCCACGTACATCGGTGTCGTCGTCGACGACGAGGACGTGAAAGACGTCCGGCATGCTGGCGCGATTCTACCACTTCCGGTAAACTCCCCTTCTCAGGAGGACGTTTCGAATGTCGCAACCCCCGGGGCTCCGGATCGAGGGAGCCCGCCAGAACAACCTCAAGAACGTCTCCCTCGAGATTCCCCACGATCGGCTCACCGTCATCACCGGCGTTTCCGGCTCTGGCAAGTCGTCGCTGGCGTTCGACACGCTCTTCGCCGAAGGGCAGTGGCGGTACATCGAGTCGCTCTCGACCTACGCCCGGATGTTCCTGGATCGTGTCGACCGGCCTGACGTGGACCGGATCGAGCAGATCCGCCCGGCCGTGGCCCTCGAGCAGAAAAATCCCGTGCGCACGGCGCGCTCGACCGTGGGCACCGCCACCGAGGTGTACGACTACCTGCGGCTCCTCTACGCCAAGATCGGCCGCGTCCACTGCCCGCAGTGCGGCAGCCCGGGCGCCTCGCAGTCGCCCGAGTCGATGGCCGACACGCTGCTGGCCGAGCACGCGGGCGCCCGCGCGCTGATCACCTTCCCGCTGCCGGTGCCGGCGGGCCAGCCCGCCGCCGACCTGTGGGCCGCGCTCACGCGGCGCGGCTTCGCGCGGGTGCTGGTGGACGGCGTGGCCTGCGATCTGTCGGCGCCGCCGCCCGATCCCGTCGACGGCGCGCTGGCCGTCGTGCTCGACCGGCTCGTCATCGACGAGGGCCAGCGCCACCGGCTCGTCGAGTCGCTGGAGAGCGCGCTGCGCGAGGGCGGCGGCCACGTCACCGTGGAGCTCGTGGACGGCGGCCGCCGCGCGTTCGCCGAGGCCTTCCGCTGCGCCGGCTGCGGCACCGCGCTCGAGCGGCCGCAGCCGCTGCTCTTCTCGTTCAATCACCCGCTGGGCGCCTGCGCCGAGTGCAAGGGCTTCGGCAACGTCCTCAAGTACGACGAGGCGCTGGTGGTGCCCGATCGCACGCGCACGCTGGCCGACGGCGCCGTGGAGCCGTGGACGCATCCCTCCGGCAAGTGGTACCAGCGCGAGCTGCTCAAGGCGGCCAAGCGCTCCGGCGTGGACGTGGCGCGGCCGTGGGAAACGCTGCAGGAGACGCACCGCGCGTTCGTCTACGAGGGCGACGGCAAGTTCCCCGGCATCAACGGCTTCTTCGAGGAGATCGAGTCGTACCGCTACAAGCTCCACGTGCGCGTGTTCCTCTCGCGCTATCGCAGCCAGTCGCCGTGCCCGCTGTGTCGCGGTGCCCGGCTGAAAGCGCCGGCGCTGGCGGTGCGGGTGGCCGGGATGACGATCTCCGAGTTCACCGGCCTCACCATCGACGAGGCGGCCGCCGTCCTGCGCGAGCTCAAGCTCAGCGTGTGGGAGGCCGCGGTCGCGCGCGAGATCCTGCGCCAGCTCGGCGCCAAGCTGACTTTCCTGCTGCGCGTCGGCCTCGGCTACCTCACGCTCGGCCGGCAGACGCGCACGCTGTCGGGCGGCGAAGCCCAGCGCATCAACCTGGCCAACCAGCTCGGCTCGCAGCTCGTGGGCACGCTCTACGTGCTCGACGAGCCCTCCATCGGGCTGCACGCGCGCGACACGATGCGGCTGGCCGATCTGTGCCGCGAGCTCGCGCAGGCTGGCAACACGGTGGTGGTCGTCGAGCACGACCGCGGCTTCATCGAGGCCGCCGACCACGTGATCGAGCTGGGCCCGGGCTCCGGCGAGCGCGGCGGCGAGATCGTCTTCGCGGGGCCGCAGGCGGAGTTCCGGAAGTCTACCCGCTCGCTGACCGCCCGCTATCTCTCGGGGCGCGAGACGATCCCGCGGCCGCTGGCGCGCCGGCCGGGCCGCCGCGCGCTCGTCCTCACGGGCGCCCGCGAGCACAACCTGAAGGACGTCACGCTGCGCGTGCCGCTGGCCACGCTGACCGTCGTCACCGGGGTCTCCGGCTCCGGCAAGTCCACGCTGATCCACGACACGCTCTACCGCGCGGTGGCGCGCGCCTTCAAGACGGACTTCGCCTCGCCGGGCGCCCACGAGACACTGAGCGGGCTCGAGTACCTCAAGGGCGTGCGACTCATCGACCAGGAGCCGATCGGCCGCACGCCGCGCAGCAATCCCGTCACCTACGTGAAGGCGTTCGACGAGATCCGCAAGCTCTTCGCCGCGCTGCCGCGGGCCAAGGCGCTCTCGCTCGGCGCCGGCGCCTTCTCCTTCAACGTGCCGGGCGGGCGCTGCGAGTCGTGCCAGGGGGACGGCTTCCAGAAGCTGGAGATGTACTTCTTCGAAGATGTCTACGTCTCCTGCCAGGAGTGCGAGGGCCGCCGCTATCGTCCCGAGGTGCTCGGCGTGAAGTACCGCGGGCGCTCCGTCGGCGACGTGCTGCGCATGACCGTGGACGAGGCGGTCGACTTCTTCGCCGGCCAGACCTCGCTCGGCCGCCGCCTGCGCGTCCTGCAGGACGTCGGCCTCGGCTATCTGCGCCTCGGCCAGCCGGCCACCACGCTCTCCGGGGGCGAGGCGCAGCGGTTGAAGATCGCCGCCGAGCTGGGCGGGCGCGCCAGCGGCGAGATGCTCTACGTCCTCGACGAGCCCACCACCGGCCTGCACCTCGACGACGTCAAGAAGCTGCTGGGCGTCCTCAATCGCCTGGTGGACGCGGGCCACACGGTGCTCGTCGTGGAGCACCACCTGGACGTCATCAAGTGCGCCGACCACGTGATCGACCTCGGCCCCGAGGGCGGCGAGCAGGGCGGCGAGATCATCGCCGAGGGCACGCCCGAGGTGGTCGCGCAGATCCCGGGCTCCTACACGGGGAAATTTTTGGCGGAGGTGCTGCCGAAGACCAACGGCAAGCGGTGATCTTTTACGGCTGGCGCATCGTCGCCGCCGCCTTCGTCATCCTCTTCACGGCCTACGGCGCGCAGTACTGCTTCGGCGTCTTCTTCGCAGCGCTCCTGACGGAGTTCCACTGGAGCCGCACCGGCCTGTCGGGCGTGTTCTCGCTCTACGCCTTCACCTACTGCGTCGTCGGCTTCCCGGCCGGGCGCCTGACCGATCGCTGGGGGCCGCGCGTGGTCATCGCGTGCGGCGCGCTCTTTCTCGGCGCGGCGCTGGTGGCGATGGCGGGCGTCACGGCGCTCTGGCAGGCGTACGTGCTCTACGCGGTGGCGGCGATCGGCATGGGCACGGCCTACGTGCCGTGCAACACGACGGTGGTGCGGTGGTTCGCGCGGCGGCGCGGCCTCGCGACCGGCGTGGCGTCCAGCGGCGCCAGCCTGGGCACGCTCGTGCTGCCGCCGCTGGCCCAGGTCGCCGTGACCGGGCTCGGCTGGCGCGGCGCCTACGTCGTCGGCGGCGCGATCGTGTTCGCGACGCTGGTGGTGGCGACGCAGGTGATGCGGCGCGATCCCGAGTCGATGGGGCTGGACGCCGACGGCATGGCGCTCGCGGCCGGCCCGGCGACGGCGCCGGCGGGCGGCCTGGCCCTCGGCGCCGCGATCCGCACGCCCGCGTTCTGGCTCCTCGGCTTTGCCTTCGCGGCGACGTGGACGCCCGTGTTCATCCCGCTCGTGCACCTGGTCCCGTTCGCGCGCGATCTCGGCCACTCGCCGCTGGCGGCGGCCTCGGCGATCAGCGCCACCGGCGCCGGCGCCGTGCTCGGGCGGCTGATGATGGGCGCCGTCTCCGACCGCATCGGCCGGCGGGTCACCATCGCCGGCGGAATGCTGCTGCAGACGCTGGCGTTCCTGGCCTTCACCGTCGTCCACGAGCTGCCCGGCCTGTACGCGGCCGCGCTCCTGTTCGGCTTCTCCTACGGGACCATCTCGACGCTCTTCGCGGCGATCGTCGGCGACTTCTTCGGGCGCGAGCACGCGGGCTCGCTCGTGGGCTTCCTCTTCGCGCTGGCCGGCTCGATGGCGGCGTGGGGCACGCTGGGCGCCGGGGCGATCTACGACGCGACGGGGAGCTATCGCGCGGCCTGGATGCTCTCGGCGCTGTTCAACGTCGTCGCCTTCGCGCTCGTCATGCTCTGCCGCCCGCCGACGGCCGCGCGGCTCCAGCGCAGGTAGGCGTCAGCGTCCGGTCGGGGGCACGTCGGCAGCGCGGGATCGAGACAGGCGGATCGATTCCACGATGAACAGCAGGACGTACACGACCGCAAAGACCCCGAATATCCAGAACGTGACCATGGCGCGAACGTCGAGGAGCGCGGCGCAGGCGAGCGTCGTGAACAGCGCGCTCAACATCGTCTGGCGCGCGACCGAGAACCAGAACAGATCGGGCACGGACGCCCGTTCTATCGGGTCGAGCAGTGACTCGAAGGCGCCCCGGCGAACGGCGCGGACGGCGCGATAGCCGTACCAGACTGCCCACGGGGCAATGATCAGCGCGGCCACCAACCGATTCATGCCGGAGCCAATTGTACCGGGGTATACTCCGCAGCCGAGTCCGTGAGGAGACCGACGACATGAGCCACCTGAAGGACAAGTACTGCATCGTGGGCGTGGGCGAGACGGAGTACTCGCGCGGCTCCAACCGCTCGACGCGCGCGCTGGCCGTGGAGGCCGTGCGCAAGGCGATCCTCGACGCCGGCCTCAAGGCCAGCGACGTGGACGGGATGCTCGACTACCAGGGCGGCGACTCCACGCTGGCCCCGCACGTGGCGCCGGATCTCGGCATCCGCCTGAACTTCTACATGGACGTGATGGGCGGCGGCTCCTCGACAGAGGCGCTCGTCGGCCTCGCCATGGGCGCCATCGAGGCGGGGATGTGCAAGACCGTGGCGATCTACCGCTCGATGAACGGCTACTCGGAGTTTCGCATCGGTGGCACCGGCGCGCGGGCGGCTCAGCCCGTGCGCGGCCTCGACCTCGCCCAGGTGCCCTTCGGCATGCGCAGCGCGGGGCAGAACTTCGCGCTGACGTTCATGCGGCACATGTACGACTACGGCACGACCTCCGAGCAGGTGGCCCACGTGAAGGTCGCCCACAGCAAGCACGCCTCCAACAACCCTAAGGCGCTGCTCAAGGAGCGGGTGACGGTGCAGGACGTCGTCAACTCGCGCTGGATCGTGAAGCCCCTCCATCTGCTCGACTGCTGCCTGGAGACCGACAACGCCACCTGCATCATCGTGACCTCGGCCGAGCGCGCGCGGAACTGCAAGCAGCGGCCGGTCTACATCATGGGCGTGGCGGGCCGCGTGTCGAAGCCGCGGCTGGACTTCCACTGGGCGCACGGCCCCATCAGCCGCGTGGCGGGCTACTATGCCCGGGACATCGTATTCGGCCAGGCCGGCATCTCGCCCGACGACGTGCACGTCACCGGCTCCTACGACGCGTTCACGTTCACCACGATGCTGCAGCTCGAGGAGTACGGCTTCTGCAAGAAGGGCGAGGGCGGCGCGTACGTCTCCAGCGGCATCATCGAGCTCGGCGGCAAGCGCCCCAACAACACGTCGGGCGGCCATCTGTGCGAGGGCTACACGCACGGCATGTCGATGGTGATCGAGAACGTACGCCAGCTCCGCGGCGCCATCGACGACTCCTGCCCCGACGGCAAGCACACCTACGATTACAAGCAGGGCGGCTGCCGCCAGGTGAGAGACGCCGAGATCACGATGAACCTCGGCTGGGCGATGCCCCCGCTCGGCTCCGCGCTGATCATGCGGCGCTGATGAACCTCCGCGCGCTCGTCTTCGACACCTACGGCACGCTGGTCGACTGGCGAGGCAGCGTGCGCGACGAGCTGGCGGCCTTCGGCCGCGCGCGCGGCCTCCATCACGACTGGGATGCGATCCTCGCCGACTGGAAGGCGTGCTACCGGCCCGGGATGGACGCCGTCAACCGCGGCGAGGCGCCGTGGACGACGATCGAGCAGATCTACCGGCGCCGGCTCGTCGAGGTCCTCGGCCTTCGCGGGATCGCGGCGAGCGAGGCGGAGCTCGAGCAGCTGACGCGCGCCTGGTGGCGGCTGCGGCCCTGGCCCGACACCGTCTTCGGCCTCACGCGCCTGAAGCGCCGCTACATCGTCTCGCCGCTGTCCAACGCGTCGTTCACCGGCATGGTGCACCTGGCGAAGCACGCCGCCCTGCCCTGGGACTGCATCATCACGGCCGAGAACGCGCACCGCTACAAGCCCCATCCGGACGTGTACCGGACGGCCCTGACGCTGCTCGGACTTCGCGCGGACGAGGTGATGCTGGTCGCCGCGCACAACTACGATCTGGCCGCCGCCCAGGCCCTCGACCTGCGGACGGCCTTCGTCCCGCGGCCGCTCGAGTACGGCCCGGGGCAGACGAGCGACCTCGTCGCCGAGGGCAAGTGGGACGTGGTGGCGGATTCCGTGGAAGAGCTCGCCGCCGCCCTCGGCTGCTGACAAGGGAGCTGCTGACAAGGGAGGGGAAGAGGGGAACCCTTCTAGGGTGCCCCTTCCCAAAAGAGGAGATCGCGATGCCCCAGCCGGTGAGCTACCGTGGCATGACGCTGGTCGTGCCGGACAACGACAGCGAGTGGAACGAGTACTTCGCCCTCGCCCGCCAGCACAAGCTCATGCTGCGCGCCTGCCAGGCGTGCGGGCTCATGCGCTATCCGCCGACGCACGCCTGCCCGTGGTGCATGGAGCTCGGCTGGCGCTGGCAGGAGGTCGGCGGCAAGGGCACGATCCACTCCTACGAGATCGTGGCCCACGCGATCCAGCCCGGCTTCAAGGACGCGACGCCCTACGCCATCGTGCTGGTCGAGCTCGACGAGCAGCGCGCCACGCCGACGCCGGACGAGGCGCTGCGCATCATCGGGAACCTCGTGAAGCCCGATTTCACGTTCGAGGACGAGAAGAACGTGGCCATCGGCAAGCGCGTGAAGGTGGCGTTCCAGGACGTCGCCGACCACTTCGCGCTCCCCCAGTTCACCCTCACCGACGAGCCCGCCGCCGGCCGCGTCTGGCGCCTCTGACGCGCGTCTGAGAAGTGGCCGCGTTCGAGCGCCGGCTCCGCCGGCGCAATCGACGGCGAAGCCCCCGCCGAGCTAGGAAGCGCCGAGCGCGCGGAGGGCGGCGCGGGCGGGCTCGAAGTCGGGCAGGCGGCGGTATTCGGCGATCGCGTCGGTGCGCTTGCCCTGGCGCTCGAGCGACTTTCCCAGGTTGAAGCGCGCCTCGGGCGAGCCGGGAACGAGGGCGACGGCGAGGCGGGCGGCGGTCTCGGCCTGGGCGGGGCGGTTGAGCTGGAGCCACGCGGCGGCCAGGTTCGACGCCGCGCCGCCCCGGCCGGGCGCCCCGTGCCACTCGGCGTCGAGTGCCGCCTGCAACAGCTCGGCCCCCTCCGCCACGCGCCCCTGCGCGAGCGCGACGTGGCCGAGCAGCGCGCGCGGCAGCGCGTAGCGCGGGTAGAGCGCGGCGCCCCGGCGCGCGTAGTCGCCCGCGCGATCGACGTCGCCGAGCTGCAGTGCGGCGTTGGCGGCGTCGGGATAGAAGTAGGCGTTGTTCGGATCCAGCTCCAGCGCGCGGTCGAAGCGCACGAACGCCTCGCCGGGCGCGGCGGCGCCCTCGCGGGCGAGGTCGGCCAGCGCGCGGCCGAGGTTGGCGTAGTTGTACGAGTTCGCCGGCACCAGGCGAATCGCGCGCTCGTACGCCGCCCGCGCCTGCTCGAGCCAGCGGCGGCGCGCGGCGCCGTCGCCAGTCGCTCGCGCGGCCGCGTGAGCGGCGGAGCCGAGCTTCACCCAGTACAGCTCGCTGAACGGCTCCAGCGCGACCGCATCCTGCAACCGCTCCACCGCGACCGCGGGCTGCACCGTCGTGAGCTGGATGCCTGCCTGCGCCGCCCGGGCGGCCGCGAACGGGCGCGCCACCAGCACGAGCAGCAGCACCACGCCGAGTCCGCCTCGCAGCGCCACGCCAAGCGCGCGCTGCGTTCCTCCGCCGCGCGCGCCATCGCGCGCGAACGCCGGCGGCCGGCCATGCTGCTCGAGCGCGAACGCCGCGACGCCGGCGCCAACCAGCGCCAGCAGCACGAGCGCCGCGCCGAGAAGCCGCGCGGGGTCATCGACCAGCAGCTCGGCTGTCAGATTGTGGGCGAACACCGGCAGCGCCAGCAGCGCGGCGGCGCCGAGCGCGACCGCCAGTGGCTCCACGCCGTCCTCGTCGTCGGGCTCTACGCTCCCCTCGGCCAGGCCCGAGAGCAGCGCGGCCTGCGCCACCACCAGCGTCCCGCAGCCCGCGACCGTGAAGCTGAACAGGTCCTGGACGTAGAAGGCGGCCACCCCGGCCGCGAGCGCCACCACCAGCAGGCGATCACCCGCCGCGCTCAGCGCGCGCTTCACGGCGAGCAGCAGGCCCGCGGTGAAGACCACGACGGCCAGGGCGCCCACGAGTCCCTGGGTGGCCAGCAGGTTCAGCACCTCGTTGTGGGCGCGCGTCGGGCTCGCGTTCCACTCGATGGCCCAGTAGGCGGCGGTGCGCTTGTCGGCGAACGCGATCTGGAAGGTGTCCAGGCCGGTGCCGAGCACCGGGTGATCGCGGAAGAGGCTCCAGGCGGCCTCCCAGATGTGCCGGCGCCCGCTCGACTCGGCGAAATCGCCCACGCGCTGGACGAGCGCGTTTCGCACCACGCTGCCGACGGGAAGCACGAGCGTCAGCAGCCCGAGCACGACGGCGGCGGCGCCCGCGACGGCGGCGGTGGCGACGGCCGCGCGGCGCTCGCCGCCCGTGAGCGCACCGACCACGAGGATCGCC
>Ga0066710_100004435_pt1 | contig 12428 bp, 11 predicted proteins | sample GraSoiAngelo_159_FD_79666 | JGI IMG/M metagenome (GOLD analysis project Ga0066710, IMG submission 79666) | Grasslands soil microbial communities from the Angelo Coastal Reserve, California, USA - 14_1009_16_40cm | ecosystem: Environmental > Terrestrial > Soil > Grasslands | place: USA...
CCAGGTCCTGCCGCCATTGTACTCGCTTTCAGAGCCCAATTCGACATTGGGTATTTGTCCTTTGCTCTTAATACCGAACACGCAATGGTAAAGCTGATTGGTTAAGGGCAATTCTTCGAAGTTGCGGTCCGCAAAAACTTTTTTCATTTCCTCAGCCATGCCGTCCCACTGGACCTCGCCCCAGAAATCGTCGAGCATCAGAAATCCGCCATTGAGCAGGTAATTGCGCAAAGCGTCAGCCTCCTGCTGGCTGAGATAGAGGCTGCCGGGCTCGACCATGTAGATGAAGGGATAATCGGTCAGCTCCTTATCGGTCAGGCGGAGGAACAGCCCATCGGGATTGACCTTCATCGAAGTCATCTGCTGCAGGCGGAAAGCGAGATTTAGATCACTGTCGGGAGCATCGGTCCACCATGGGCCGCCCTGATCATAATGGCCTTTCCGGTCCCGCTTGATGCGCACAAAGGTGAATACATCTTTTTGGAATCCGGGCGGGTTGGTCCAGTTCGGCGTCTGGTTGCCGTGCTGCGGAATTTCGCGAGGGGTTCGCGCGGAGTCAAAGTCAGAGTAACGACCATAACCATACCCGCCGCCGCCGCGCATCCGGCGTTGGCCAAGGACGCCGCTGCCTATGAGCAGCAAAATCAATAAACCCCAAGTTAGCTTTTTCATGGCTGATTCAGTTGCAGGAGCAAGCGGAGGGCCTCGCGGTAGCGGGGCGCTTCTTCCAGGGCCTGCAACACGTGGCGGTTGGCTGCCGGATCTCCAGTCTGATGGAGTAATTGCGCCAAGTGAAAATGCGCCTCTGCCAGATCTGGCGGATCCAATTGCAGCAGGGACTGGTAGCTCCTGATGCCCAATTGCGGCTCGCGTGTCTTTTCGCTGGCTTGTGCCAGGTAGCGATAAGGGGGAGCGACGAGTGGATTTACTGCCAGGTAACGGCGGGCATTTTTTTCTACCGATGGCCAATCCTGCGCCTCAGCGCCCAGCACCATCAGGCGCAGGTAAGCATCGATGGCCTCATCATCTCTTTCGGCAAGTTGCGATAACACCTCTCGTTCTGCGTTGGTTTCCCCGAGCGCGCGATGGGCAAGCGCCAACAGACCGTAAGCGCTATCCGGGCCGGTTGAGCCGGGATAAAGTTCGACTAACCGTTGCAAAACGGTTTTGGCTGCAGGCCATTGTTTTTGTTCGAGCAGTTGCTCGGTCTGATGCATCATCGCCCAGAAATTGGTCGGACGGTCCTTCGCCCAGGCCGTCCAAGGATCATCTTCGAGCGCGGTGGCGCGAAAGAGATTGGTCGTGGCAATTGAAGGCAAAGGCAGATGCGTCCGGCGCTTTTTGTCCCCCAGTTTCGCGAAGGCAGGTTTTTCCTAATCGAGGCCTGGCGCCAGTTTTTCGGCCCGTTCGTGAGCGAAGGCCGCAAAGTCTGGCTCGAGCTGCGCCATCGGCGCGAAGTGTTTTTCGAGCGCCTGATTGATTTCCGTCCCATCACCCAAATCGTGGAGCAGCGCCTTCAATTGTTCGAGGCCAAACCGTTGCACCAGGAACTCAACTACCAACGAAGATTCGTAATAAGCGAATTGCAAATGCATCTCCGAGGCCGGCGCCAGAAACGCGGCGCTGAGCTTCGACACGGGCGTCAAATCGTCGCCGAGGGTCATCTCCCGAAAGCGCGGATTCATGTGTTGTCCCCAGGCGGGGTTGGCCTGGCTTTCCTCGTAAACGGAGATGCCTTCGCTCAGCCAGCGCGGCATTTTGTTGCGGGTCAATTGCAGCGTGACCACATGACAGAATTCATGCCACAGGACCGCCTCCCAATTCACCGGATGGCCCAACTGCGCCGCGGGACTGTTGGCGGTGACCACGCGCCCGAAGCAAACGCCCAGGTAGCCGGGATTGCCAGGCATTCCGAAGGTGCGCACCGCGAAATCTTTTTGTTCGGGAAACACTTCGACGATCGTCGGCGGCTTCAGCTCGATACCGTACTTTGCGCAAAGATTGCTTTTTGCCTGCCCGAGTAACTCGAGCACGCGCGAGCCATAAACCGCGGCCTCATGGCTGCTCATCCGCACCAAAAAATCGCGATTGGTGAGCGTCGCGAATTTGGCCATCGACTCGTGCAGGGCGGCCAGGTTGTATGCCTCGACATCGTAAGCGTCCTGCTTCTGCACTTGCTCGACCAGTTGCCAGCCCTCGGTTTCTTCGCCCAATCGGAGTAGATCCTGGGCAAGTTGGGCCTTGGCCGGCAAATAATCCCGATCGAATTGCAGCGCCTGCCGCTGGTGCGTGGCGCCCTCAGTAAAGCGGTATTTCTGCGAGAGCTTGCGGCCAATCAAGTAATCCACGCGCGGATTCGAGGCCCAGAACTTGAGCGCATTCTGGCGCGCTGACTCTTCAGCCGCCGATTGGTTTTGCAAATGCGCCAGCACCGCGCGGTACGCCCAGCCCTCGGGATGCCACGGATTGATGCCCTGGACCCGATCCAAAAGCTGTTCGGCCTCGGCATAATCCTCCGCGTCGATGTGGTGCTCGACCAACAGCAAGAGGCTGCCGACATGATTGCTGTTGCGCTCGAGGGCGCTTTCCAGCGAGGTCAGCATTAGCTTGGTGTGACTCGGCTCATAAGCCTTGGCCAAGCCAAAATGCAGGTCCGGGTCCTCCGGCAGTTGCTTGAGGCCCTCCTCGAATCGCTTGGCTGCCAGCGCGGAATCATGTTTCTCCAGCGCCAGTTCTCCGCTGGCTAGATAGACCTCCCTCAGTTTTGGCTCCGCTTTTTTGGCCGTGTCGAATAACTGATCCAGAACACGCTTGGGGTCGGCACCCATTAGCAGAACGGCTTGCGCGAATACTACCAGGCTCGGCGCGTCCCGGTATGCCGATGGCCGCGAGGACACCGTGCGGATGATCCGTTCGACGCATTCAGCAGCGGCCTCGCTTTGGCCATTGCTTTGAAAAACTTCCCGCGCCAGCCATCGCAAGCGAAGGCTTCTCGGCTCTTGCGCCAGCGCGTTAGTAGTCGCGCGATTCGCTTCGGGATATTGTCCCGTTTCGAGCAGCGACTTGATCAACAGCCAATTCCAGTCCTCATCATCGGGCAAATCTTTGAGCGCCTTCTCAGCAGAGGCAACCACTGCCGTATAGTCTCCGGAGAGGAATTGTTTACGCGCTGTTTCCAAATCCGCCCCCGCCGATTTGAGCGCACAACTTGCGACAAGCAACGCGATGCCGAAGACGGGCAACTGCAGTACGGCCTCAAAGCGACGGTTCATCCTAACTGGATTGGCTAATTCAATGCGCCACACTAATCCATCCCTCGCCGAGGCTCAAGCGATTGTATGGGGAAGCTCGAAGGATTAAGTGGATGGCTCGAAAGTGGCCAAGGGGAGGCGCAGCCCGGTTCGCACGGCACTGAAGCAGACGATGAGTTCCATGTCTTTCATCTGCGCCTGGGTGGCGATCTTCACCGCGCGAGCGGGATAGCCGAAATCCACGGCCCGCTCCGGATCGTTGGTCCACATGTTTGGACCGATAAAATACAGATCAGTTACAATATTTCGAAGGATCACCTTCATTCGATATTGAAGACGGGGATTAGTCCCGAATGGTAACATGGCAGACCCCACGCGCTGGGGCGCCGGCAACGGACCGGAAGCGGCCATGATCCTGCCGAATCTGAAATCCTGACCCCGACTAAGCTGGCAATTCTGAATTGCACGCCGTTACTTTGCCCGAACGATGTTCAAGCGAAAATCGGGGAAACACTGAAACGCGTCCCGGGGATTCACCGGGATATTTCGCTGACCGCAGAGCCGGAAATCGAACCCGAGTTACGATGTTCGATGTAAGGATGTAACCTACCGGTCATGGCATGTTTTGTGCGCCTCGGTGCCGGTGGTTGTGGCTGGTGGGTTTATAACGTATTGCTTATGAATAGTGTTAAGGCTTTTCCTTGTTTGGCGGGCTGCGTGAGGTCGATAATCCTGGCGCTTTTAATGGTTCCCATCTGCGCGCTGGCGGCCGTTGAGCAAACTTTCGATGTGCTTCAAATCGGGACACGCACGTACAAGAACGTGACGGTGACGACCAAGGCCAAGAATTACATCTTCATTTTGCACGCAAATGGAATGAATAATATCAAGGTGGCCGACCTGCCGGCTGACGTGCGCGCCAAGCTCGGCTATGCCGAAGCGGACTCCGAAGACCGCAAATCGGGTTCTAATTCGGTTTCTACCTGGGCAAAACAGACGATGGGAAAAATCGAACTGACACAGCTTACCCAATTGCGCGGGCACGATGGCGCCGGAAGTTCGAAAGTCACCTTGAATTCAGCTCAGCTCTTGCCGATTCTTGGCATCGGCACAGTGATGTATCTGTTCTTTTCCTTCTGCAGCATGTTGATTTGTGAAAAGACTCGATACAAACCGGGATTATTGATCTGGGTTCCCATACTTCAGCTTCTGCCGCTGCTGCGGGCGGCGAGGATGCCATCGGCGTGGTTTTTGGCCTTCCTGCTGCCGGTGATCAATATCGTGGCCTTCATCGTTTGGTCAGTGAAGATTGCTGAGGCCCGCGGCAAGAGTGGGATCGTGGCGTTTTTCCTTATTTTGCCGATCACAACTTTGCTGGCATATCTTTATCTTGCTTTCTCGAACGCCGTGCCAGCTCCGGAAAAGGAAAAGCCGCGTGTCGAAATCATGACGCTCGAGACGGCCTGACAAAGAATGGAGAAATGGAGTGCTGCGATGTCATCACTCCATCACTCCGTTACTCCATTACTCTTCGGCAAAGGAGATGCGCGGCACCAGCGGCCAGCGAGCTTGCAGCTTGATGAGCCAGAAGAAGAATTGACGTCGCCATTCCATTTTCCAACCCCCCTCGAGTTCGCCGGCCAAAACCGCGACGATCGCGTCGGGCAGGTGGAATTTGGGACGTGGCTGGAGAAACAGCTCCATGAAGGGAGTGGTGTAAAACGCCTCGACCATATCCCAATAAAACTGCATCGCCCGGAATACTCTTTTCTCATACACCTTTATTCGGCGCGAGCCGTCGTTGCCAGCAGCCAAAGAGTCTAAAACCGCTTGCGCCGCCAGTTTGCCCGAATACATCGCTAAATAAACGCCGGCCGAGAAAATGGGGTCCATGAACCCAGCGGCATCGCCAACGCGCAACAGACGCGGCCCAACCAGGCGGCGATTGTAGTAAGAGAAATCCCCCGTGGCCTGGATGGTATTCACCAGCCTCGCGTTCTTCATCCGTTCACGCATCGCGGTATTGGATTGCCAGAGCCGCGCAAAAACCTCGGCGGGAGTTTGTTTGCTTCGGGCAAATTCTTCCTGGTCCATGACACAGCCGACGCTGACTTTTTTATCGGTAATTGGGATCAGCCAAAACCACTTGTTATCCAAACGGACAATTACAGTATCTCCAGCGCGGGTGCCTTCATCCAAAGCAACCCCTTCGAAATGTCCAAAAACGGCCAGCTTTTTGAGCTTCGGATGAATGATGCGCAAGCCTTCCTGGTTGCCGGTGAAATTGCCGCGACCGCTGGCATCCACCAGAAACGCGGCGCGAAATTGTGCAGTCTGGCCGCTATCGGCGCGCGCGTCCACGCGGACCTGATCACGATCATTCGAGGATTTCGTCACCGTCCAGCCTTCACGGACTTCTGCGCCGGACTTGGCCGCATGCTTGAGCAGCAGATCGTCGAACGTGGCGCGCTCGACCTGGAAAGCGGTGGTTTCGCGCGTGAAGCAACCGTTGCGGAAAACCAGCTTCAAGCTTTTGCTGGCATTACCGAGATGGAACTGCGCCCCGAGTTTGGTCGGAAAACCAGCCGCTTGAAGCGTCGGCAAAACACCCATCTCCTCGAAGATCCGGCGATTGTAAGGCAGCAAGGATTCACCGATATGGAACCGTGGAAAGTGTTCCTTCTCCAGCACCAGAACACGTTTGCCCCCGCGCGCGAGCAACGTCGAGACCGCGCTGCCGCCCGGTCCTCCGCCGATCACGATTGCATCGTAAGTTGCCTCCATTGCATTACGCTGCCAATTTCTGCCGCACGGCTTCCGCCATGGTATTGACGCTCTGCAAAATTTGCTTGGCGGCAGCGGGGTCGGCAATTTTCAGCCCGAAAGTTTTATCGAGCGCCACTACTAGTTGCAAAGCATCGACCGAGTCGAGGCCGAGACTGCCAGGGCCGAACAACGGCTGGTCATCGGCAATTTCGGCGGCACTCTTCTGCAACATGAGGTTCTCGACCATCATGGCCTTAATTTGTTCTCTCAGGGAGTTCGTATCTTCCATGCCAGTTTTCCCACGATCAATTTCTCTCCTCCAACGTGGAATGGTACGGGGCTGAGGACAAGCTTGAAAATTTGGAATTCAATCCCAGCGCTATTGCTATTGGCTTTTTACAAACTGCGCTGCGATGGCTTGCTGATTGCAGCCGACGATGCTCACGATAGCGGCAGAATAACTACCCCGCTCCAGCGCATCGATGGCAGTCACACATTGCCAGGCTGCGGCCGCCATCGAGCCTTCCCCAAGGAAGCGCTTAACCGAAATGCGTTCGCCGGTCCAATCGTTCCAGACGAGCTGTTCGTCGCGGTCCATGCGAGCCACGCCTTGCAAACCATCACAGAGCAACTGAGCGCCATTGCCTGGCGGCAATTCGGCGCGCGCAAGGTGAGCCGCCTGGGAGCGGGTTTGTTTTTTCGAGAACAGGTAAGGGTGCGTAATCGCACCAACCCGAATCGGCGCCTGTCCCAGCGGCTGAAGCTTCAGATAAAGCGCACCCGCGCCGTCGCTCACAATAATCTTAGGATTGAATAAGCGGAATGCCTCGGTGGTCAGCCAGTCCAATTCCTCGGCGCCAATGACCAGGCAGCCATCGACCTGGCCGCGCATCAACCAATCTGCAGCCAAAGCGATACCCTGCAAAAACGTGCCGGGATCGCCCACCAGGGTATAGTTGATGGCGGAGGTGCCCAACAGCGCCGCGATATGGCTCGCGGGAGCATTGAAAACTGTCTCCGGAAAAACCAATGGACTGGCGGTGGCGGGGTCTTTCAATGTTTCGGCGTAAAAACGGCGCGAATAATTGACGCAACCCGACATCACGCACAAAACCACCCCCAGTCTGAACGAACCATCATTGAGCGCGTGTGAATCATCACCCAGAGCTTCCAATGCCGCGGCGAACGCTTGCTGGGCAATCGCGCTGGTTCGGCGCAGGCGCGCATGGCTGACAAAAGCCGGGCGCGGCGAAGGCGGCGGAACGGGACGCACGCGCAATCCGTGCGGCCAGCCGGGCTGAACGATTTCTTTGATTGCAATCGGTTCGTCCCGTGCCAGCGCTTCACGCAATGGCGCCGTGCCCCAGCCTGCGGGAGAGACTGCGCCGATGCCACAAACGAAAATATTGCTCACGACCATCTCCGCAGGATGAGCGTCGCATTTGCCCCGCCGAAACCGAAGGAATTTGTCAACGCATAATCCGGGCTGGCATCAGTTGGTTGCCGCACGACTCGAAAAGCGCATGCTGGTTCCGGGGTTTGCAGGGTCGAGGTGGGCGGTAGCCATTGTTCGCGCAACGCCATCAAGCAAATGACCGTTTCGACCGCTCCGGCGCCGCCAAGCAAATGACCGATGCTCGATTTTGTGGAACTGACCGGCAACGTTGCCGCGCGCGCGCCGGCCCAGCGATTGATGGCGGCAGCTTCAGCGGTGTCGTTGAGGGGCGTGCCGGTTCCGTGCGCGTTGACATAGTCGATTCGCTCCGGCCCAACGTTGGCAGTCTCGCAAGCGGCGGTCATCGAAGCGAACGCGGCGTCCCCGTTCGGATGCGGCTGAGTCAAATGATGGGCATCGGTGGCTGCGCCGTAGCCGATGATTTCGCCCAGAATTTCTGCGCCTCGACGTCGAGCGTAATCCAAAGTTTCCAATGTGAGCACGGCTGCGCCTTCGCCGAGCGCCAACCCATCACGATGGGCGTCGAATGGCCGGCATTGAGTTGGTGAAAGCGCCTGGAGCGAATCGAAGCCCGCGAACACCAATTGGCAGAGCGCATCATAGCCGCCCGTGAGCACGCGTTCGGCCCGTCCGTAGCGCAGCAACTCCCAGGCGTGGCCAATCGCGTTGGCGCCCGAGGCACAAGCGTTGGCGATGACCGTGATTGGGCCGCTGAAGCCAAAGGCATTGGCCAGATCGAGGGCCTGGCGTTGCGGTTGATAATGCAGGACCCGTGTGGGTTGCCGGCGGTGTGAGTGGCGCGGCTGAATCGCCTGCCGATAATAATCCTGGCCCAGGGTCATGCCGCCGCTGGTCGTGCCCAAAACTACCGGCAGGTCTTCGGAAGGCGACCAGCCCGATTGGCCCCAGGCTTCATACGCGGCCAGCAGCAGCATTTTGGCGGCGCGGTCCATCCGCCGCAAATCGCGCGGTTGCAAAAAAGTTGAGGGCAGGCTCGCCGGCAAATCCAATTCCGCCGCGACCTTGACGCGTTGCCGGGACACGTCGAAAAGCGTTACGGGCCGAATGGCGGTGCGTCCGGCGCGAAATCCCTCGGCATTAGCTTTCCAACCCTGACCCAAAGCGGTGATGATGCCCGCGCCGGTAATAACGACGCGGGCCGGCGAATCGGTCTGGTGGGAAGTTGGAAACAGCACAAGCAACCAAATCTTTTGGCCAGCTTAAGAAATTTTGGGGCCAAGTCAAATTTTGGAGTTTGCCATTTGGAATTTGGGATTTTGAATCTATATTGGCGGCATGAAAACCATCATGTGCGTTGGAGACCGGAAAACATTGGCGGCTGCTTTGATCACATTGGGGCTGGGCCTGGGGTCGCAGGCTGGCGAAGCCACAGCCTTTGATCTGATCAAGGAGGCCAATCGATATGTCGGCGAGCAGGCCAAAGATAAAGTTGTCGAGGTCCGCTCGGAAAAATCTATCGGCGATCTGACGCCGAATATCTGGTACGTGGTTCTGTACGATCCGACGGCGACACTCAAAGCAACCGAAGTCAAATTTGGCGCGGGGAAAATGCTAAAGGTGCAACGACCGATGCGGCTGCTGGAACCGGTGACGGGCGGCGATACGCCATTGGACCGGGAGAAGCTGAAGTTTGATTCCGACAAGGCGATCAAAGCGGCACTGAAGGAGCCGCTGCTGGACAAGATCAAGGTCACGGCGACCCAATTGCGGCTGGGACGCATGGGAGAAGGGGTCCTCAATCGGAGCACCGGCGAGCCGGTTTGGAAAGTGAAGTTATGGGCCAATAAATTGCGCGAGCCCACCCGTGATGCTGATATTGGCGAGGTTTGGGTTTCAGCGCTTGATGGCAAGGTGGTCAAAACGGACCTGCACATCGACCGGATCGACTAAGCGTTCCTGCGTCGCAACCCATGAATGCCCTGCCTCAAAGCCATGAACGATATGACGTGGCCATTGTCGGCGGAGCCTTAGCCGGTGGGGCCACGGCCATTCTCCTGCTCCGCCAAGCCCCACAACTAAGAATTCTGCTGATCGAAAAATCGGCCGCGTTTGGCCGGCGTGTCGGCGAGGCGACGGTGGAAGTCAGCGGTTATTTCCTGGGGCGAGTGCTTGGGCTGACGCAGCATCTCAACGAAGCGCATTTGGTCAAGCAAGGGATGCGGTTCTGGTTCTTCAACGCGCGCGCCCAGTCATTGCCTGAGTGCAGCGAGATCGGCGGGCGCTACTTATCGCGCGTGGCCTCATACCAGGTGGATCGCGCGGTGCTGGATCAGGAGGTATTACGGCGGGCGCAAGCGATGGGCGCTGAAGTCTGGCGCCCTGCCAGTGTGAGCAAGATTCAGCTCGCCGCGGGGAGGGATCAGGCGCTGGAAATTCGATCAGGAGAACAGACCGGAACCGTCGTCGCGCGCTGGGTGGTCGATGCTTCCGGAGTTGCCGCCCTATTGGCGAGGCAAGAGGGGTGGTGGCGCCCAAACAAAGCGCATCCCACGACGGCCGTCTGGTCCAGATGGACCGGCGTCAAAGATTGGGACGGACTCGAGCTGGCCAAGAAGTTTCCGGATTGGGCCATGGCCTGTCACGGCATCCGCTCCACTGCTACCAACCATCTTGTCGGTAAAGGGTGGTGGGCGTGGTGCATCCCGCTTAAGGGCGGAGACGTGAGCGTTGGCGTCGTTTTCGATCAGCGGCTGGTTACCTGGCCTGAGAATGGCTCGTTGGGGCAGCGTTTGAAGGATTTTCTGATCCAGCATCCGGTCGGCCGTGAAATTCTGGCTGATGCCCAATGGCGTGAGGGTGACATGCACTGGCGAAAAAATCTGCCGTATTATAGCACGACTGTTGCCGGGGATGGCTTTGCGCTGGTTGGGGATGCCGCTGCGTTCCTCGACCCGTTTTACAGTCCGGGCATGGATTGGATTTCGTTTACTACCTCAGCGACCGCCGAATTGATCCTGGCCCAACAACGAGGAGAGGCGCTTGCGCCGTTGATCGCCAGGCATAATCGGGATTTCGCGCGGAGCTACGACTGTTGGTTTCAAGCGATTTACCAGGACAAATATGAATACATGGGCGATTTCGACCTGATGCGCCTGGCGTTTCTGCTGGATGTGGGTCTTTACACTCTCGGCGTAGCTTCGCAGCCTTTCAAAAGAGGCGGAAAAGCGCTGACCGAACCGGTTTTTTCGACCCCGCCCTCGGTTCCTTTCTTTCATTTCATCCGGTTCTACAATCGCCGTTTTGCGCAAATTGCGCGCGCACGGCGCCTGACAGATCAGTGGGGGCGATCCAATGACTGTCGGCGGTTTATGTTTCAAGGGTACACGTTCGCGCGCAGCAGCATCTGGCCGATTGCTAAAGCCATCTTGAGCTGGGGTGGACTGGAATTGAGAGAAGGTTGGCGAAGCTGGTTTCGAAAAGGCCATGAGGCGGCGCCAGCTCAATCTTCACCCGCTGCCGCGATTACCCAGACAGCGCCCTGAGACTGCTTTCACCTGGGTTAGACCTTTCTCACCGTTTCTGGATGAGGATCACTCCAATCAGCAATAATGCCGTTCCCAAGACGCGAAACATGCTAAGGGAAATCTGTGTAACACCAAATGCGCCAGTAGAATCCAGGATGAGTCCTCCAATCATCTGTCCGGCAATCACCAAAGAAAAAACGGCTGCGGCGCCTAATTTCGGGATCGCGATCAGGGACGCCACCAGGTAGTAGGCCGCAAAAACCCCACCGAACCAAGCCCATTTGGGAAGAGAATTAAACGCGGGGATGGAGCCTCGATTAGTGGCTCCGCTGGCCCACAACAGGGCGAGTGAAAGGAGACTAACCAACACTGAGATAATCGTGGTGAGAACCGGAGAGCCGGTTGACGTTCGCAAACGCGCATTCCAAGCCATCTGAATGGTAAGCCCCGCTCCGCCGAGCGCGACCAGAAGAAAGAAAACGAGTCGAGTAAACATGATGTAACAGTTGTGGATTACAGGAAAAAGCTAGCTGGTCTGGGCACTGGCTGCAGGATCGCCAGCGCCATTTCTTTCCTGACAAAGACTCTAAACTATTCCGGTTTCGGCTCTTCCTGCTTGGCTTCGTCGGCAGCGTCGAAAGCGTGTTGAAGGGCGACGAGGTCTTCGCCGGGTTTCAAGGCGTCGAGGGCTGCTTGTTCGGCTTTAAGTTGCTCGTTGGAGTAGTTAGCGGCTTTGATCGAGAGGCCGATGCGCCGGTCGTTTTTGTCGATCTTGATGACGCGCGCAGTGACTTCCTGGCCGACTTTGAGCACGTTCTTGATCTTGTCGATGCGCTCTTCGCTGATTTGCGAGATGTGGACCAGACCGTCGATTTCATGCTGCAAGCCAATGAAGGCGCCGAAGCTCGCCAGCTTGGTGACATTGCCGGTAACCAGGTCGCCGACTTTGTAGAGTTGATCGATGTTTTCCCACGGGTCTTGTGTGAGTTGTTTGATCCCGACTGCGATGCGCTGGTTGGCCTTGTCCACTTCCAACACGACCGCTTCCACTTCGTCGCCCTTTTTGACGACCTCCGAGGGATGATTGATCTTGCGCGTCCAGGAGATATCCGAGACGTGGATCATGCCATCGAGACCTTCTTCCAATTCGATGAAGGCGCCGTAGCTGGTGAGATTGCGAATCTTGCCTTTGACATGGGTGCCGGGAGGATATTTCTCCTGGGCCTTGTCCCATGGATTGGTTTCGAGCTGCCGCAAGCCAAGAGAGATCTTCTGCTCTTCGCGGTTGATGCCAAGCACGACCGCCTCGATTTCCTGGTCGGCTTTGAGGACGTCTGAGGGCTTGGCGATGCGCTTGGTCCAGGAAAGTTCGGTGACGTGGACCAGGCCTTCGACGCCGGGCTCCAGCTCCACAAAAGCGCCGTAGGGCACGAGGTTGACAACTTTGCCTTTGACCTTGGCGCCCACGGG
>Ga0066710_100004437_pt1 | contig 12425 bp, 10 predicted proteins | sample GraSoiAngelo_159_FD_79666 | JGI IMG/M metagenome (GOLD analysis project Ga0066710, IMG submission 79666) | Grasslands soil microbial communities from the Angelo Coastal Reserve, California, USA - 14_1009_16_40cm | ecosystem: Environmental > Terrestrial > Soil > Grasslands | place: USA...
AAAATTAAAACCGGAATTTTTCCAGAGAAGGGGCATCATGTCAAGATCATTCTGGTTCATGTCCCTTCCTTCATAGTAACCTCCTTTTTCTATTAAGACAACACTTTTTCCTTTCTCAACTAGCTCTTTTGCAAGCACTGCTCCAGCGGCGCCAGAACCAATAATGCATACGTCCACATTTTCAACTACATCATTTGTTAAGATCTCGTACCTTTCATTTCTTTGTGGTAAATCCAGCGTACCATAAATTATTCCCATTTGAATTTCTCCTTTCTTGACCAAATTATTACCTGATCATATGACTCTCGCCTTGGAAACCTTGGTACCTGAGCCCCGTCGTACCCTATTGTGCCAAGGTGTGTGGATTCTAGGAATAAATTAACAACCCCATCAAGTGCGCCAGTAAGATTAGTAAAATTACTATTTCTTTCAGAAAAATCGTTTCCAAAATTTTCTAATCTTTTTCTTATTTCTTCTGTGATATTGCCATGTGCTAGAACATCAAGATTTATTGTGTTTTCCGTTGTCATCATAGCCCCTACATCGTTAAGGTTGTTAATGGTACGTCTGTTGTTATCAGAATAGATATCAGGTGCATTAGGATCTGGAATATTTTCTGCCAATTTGATGTGGTACTCAACTTCCTTTTCGATTGTCTTTGGCTTCGTCTGTAGTTTCTTTGTTCCACGTTCATACTGAATAATAAGATACACTGAAGGAGCTTTCTCAAAAATTTCAAATTTTTTCTTATAATCAGATGGATCAAATTTTATTTCAAAAAGGCCTTCTGAATCAGTCACTGCTTTACCTAGAAAATCATCTTCATTGAAAGGGATATCAGAATCATATGCCAAAACTGTTAGTCCAGGCGCGGCTTTGATATCTTTATCAATAATTTTACCTTTGATAATGTAGTCTTTCATATATGTGCAGATACCTGATACTGATTAAAAATACTTGGTGTAATAATTCAGTAGTCCTATAAAATAAAATAACACCAAATTCATTTTTAAAAAAATACTTGCATTATCTTATCAAATCTTGTGATATTCTTTACTCTTTATATACCTCAGCTGGTTTGAATCCTGCTGGTAACCAGATAGATAATAGGAAATGATTTTATCTTCTATATGTATTTAAGAGAATGATTGGATAAGCTGGTCACTGGATGAGGCAGACTAGAAAAATATTAAGGTAATATTTCTCCATAGGAATAAGATAATTCGCCGTCTATTTTCCGGCTTATTTTTGTAACATTATTTTCGAATTGCGGTGCGATTTACCGTGACTCCATATCCACGATAATATACCAAGACCAATAGCAACAGCGGACAGAATGACAAAGACGGTGAACCAAGGATCAAATGCAGTATTTGATGGCGAATTCGATGGCGCCTGATCAATTGGCGCGGTCTCTATCGTTGTCATATTAAGTACTCCGTTAAGCACTGGTCCAACTATTTTTTGACCACTTGCCTGTAGGAATTTGCCCAAGTTACTAGAAGTGTTGTTCAAGACAATGTAAGTGCCATAATCAGAACCAGTAGAAGCTAGATCAGCGACGTTTTTCAAAATAGCAAGCAATTCATTCTTAGAATTATTGTTCACAAAATCTTTAGATTGCAGAGAGTTGACTGCCTCACTTATTTTTGCTACATGCGCAGCTTTCATACCGAGGTATGTATCATATGTTACGTCTCGATGCGTATCGTAATCTACAGTATTTGCCTGTATCGTCACCCCATTGTATGATACATTGATTGTTCCAAGAGGGTCAACGTGCAAGCGAGGAACTGTCTGGTCGGTGGAATTTCTTGTTAATTCTACATAGGCAACATAATGCCCAGAGACAAGTTTCAATGGAACTTGAACTTCATTACCTGCGTTATCCGCAGAAGAGCTGAAAACTACATATGGCATTCCATCAACATATGGATTAACTTCAACTTCTGCTGTTTGGCCAATATCATATACTGCTTGGCTAAAATTTAGTGTTTGTGTGGTTTGTGCTTGATTGGTTACTTTTTGAGAACTTTCACCTTTAACAATGGTAACCTTAGTGGAATCAGCTAATGCCACTGGAGATATTGAAAGTATATTTGAGATAAGAACATTAAACAACAAGAAAAGTATTACAGTACAAAAGATTGTTCTACAAGTGGATTTTTCAATTCTAATGTTCATGATGTCATGGGCCTCCTGGAATCATAGCTTTTCTCATTCGCACTTTTATTATCAAGGCAGAAAGTATGCCAATAATTATTAAAAGAACAATCACAGGGTATTTGTAGGGGTCTTCAACTGGTTGGGGTGGCACATAGCTACCAAGACCGTCCCACATACTTGATGAGGTCCACCGAGCGTCCCACATGTTTAGGTGGAGATTAGTTGTTATATCCCAGTCCTTGAAACCGGAAAATTGCTCGTTTGTGTCAGTTTCAGCAGGAGTGCATAATGGATTGCCGTTTGGAAGGGTTATTTTGTTGAGATTAGTAGGTGTACTCGGATTAGCACAGGATCCGTCCCAGTTCCAGTTAATACAACTTGTATGGCTGTTAGTACCCGCGGTACCGGTATGATAGGCACCTGAATTACTTCCAAAAACTACTAAGGGGGGGGTTGCACTAGGATATGTTGTAAGTACACCTGTTACTTCATCAGGGAGTGAACTTGGAGCTGTACCTTCACCCAAATTGTTTATGTCCCCTGAATAATTAAGTGGCCTTGGAGATGGAAACAAAGTTGAAAATTGGTAAGCATAATTCATCACACTAAGATAATTTGGCTTGCAGTTTTTGTCGTCCCCGCCTCCGTGACGAAGGCCAAGATTGTGACCTAGTTCGTGCATCACTGTTCCTCCTTGCTCATCAGTACTGCCAACTCCACCTGCCCAATTGCCAAGGTACATTGCCATATCATTTCCTATGCCCTGAGCGGTCGAACCCGCTGGGGGTCCTTCGGAAACACCACTAGACCCACTTGCTGTGCTATGCAAAAATAATGCGTAATGAAATACGTTCCTCTTACCTGTTAACGAATCTGAGACACATTGAGTTGGACAAGGACCAGTGACTGTCCTCTCAGATGACGTACCAAAATAAACCTGTTTTATTGAACCATATTCTGACCACGCGTTACCATTAGTTGGAGGTCCAACCAAATCTTTGTGATAGGGTATATTATCGTCGATTTGAAGATGCAAGACAATTTTTTCTTTGTTAAATGAAGTTACGATGTTCTGCAGGGCAGTAATATCTGGAGCGTGACCAGCAAGGTAATCAATTTCGACATAAACATCATTTTGGCCAATTGCTGGACATAGATTAAACCAATCAGGACTTGATGGATTACAGGCCCATTCAATCTTTCCAGTTCCATATGCGATCTTTAATCCATTGAATCCAATTGGATTTTTCCACTCCTTACAAATTCCATCGACATCAGCGCCTGCAGTACATGTGATTTGTTTCTTCAGATCAGGTTGTGGACCAGCTGCTGGCAGGGTTCCATAGGTAGCGCTCTGGGTACCTGTTTGCCCCGTTGTTGAATCTGAGGGATTAGTTACTTGTACTGTAATAGTGTCTACATAAGAAGATTGAATCCATATAGCCGGCTTTACTGGATCGGTGCTAACAGTTGAGAAATAGACATACGTGGTAGGAAGAACGTAATCATTAAGACCTGTAATCCTATTGAACGTAAGGGATAGACCTGAGGGATCCTTTGTCGAAGTGACCTTGACGGTTATTGAACCAACTTGTGGACCTGGATCTGATGGATAATGCACTTTAACGAACATTCCATGATCTGCAAAGTATTTGCTGTTTGGATATTGTGAATTATCAAAAATAAACTGAGGAGTAGGGGTACCATATGATGGATAAAATACTAATGATGGAAAAAGCATAGTGATACATAATAATACAATTCCACAATTGCGTATATCAATTACATGTTTACATTCCGCACAAAATTGATTTTCTTTAAGATATTTTAGATCAGCTTGAAACAAACATTATATCCCCCTACACCCTCTGCCATACCTTCACCACCAAGTATATAACTATAACGTTTTGAAAGATATAATATCTCAAATATTTTAAAATTATTTCGTTAATTAGGAAGATTATTTCAAAAGTAATCTGTAAACGCTAATTAATTCTGTTTATTTTAAAATGCGAGTTGATATTTTCTGTTCCATTGTAAAAATCTAAATTGAAACTACCAATTGCTGTGCGGCACTATTCCCTTTTCTAGTGCAGAAGACATTGCTTTTGCAGTTTCAAGTTCCATTGCATTTTTCAGCTGGTCTTCATTCCACCTGTTTAGTTGTTGGACTGTAAAATACATGAACTTGTAATCTCCCTTTTTCTCAACAGCGTATGGTTGAAGTACTGCACTCTGGGATGATAACACATTGTCGTTTTTGTCTGCAATAACTAAAGTTACTGTATGTTGTATGGTGTCATACAACCAATAAACACTACCACCCTCAGAGTTTGGAAAGACAGCAGTCGTTCCGTGAATATGAGACAGTAGTTGTGGTTTGTAAAATTGGTCTTTTTCTAATGCTGCTTGCAAATCGTCAAATTTGTCATACTGTATCACACCAGCAGGTAGAGTCTGGGCAGCTTGGGGTTTTACAATATCATCGTGGATTCGAATATCAGTGGAATACAGGTGATCGTTCCAAGCTCTGACTAGAAATGACATTTTATCATATGATTTTGTTGGAGTAAACGAGAATGTGGTATACTGAAACTTGCCGTCATCGGTAAGGGATACTGTGACATCTGACAAGATATGGTTAGGATCGTTTACTTCAACAGGTCGTCCTTTATCCCATACGATAGATGCAATGCTGTTGTCTGTCACCATATCTTCTCCTCTTGGGACAAGATACAACCCCATGTGGATTACACCTTCTACATTGTAGCTCTCAAATGTCTTGAATGTCATATTGATTGGTGTGCCTGATACCATTACCTGTTTTGGAATCTCTTGGTTGTAATGTGATGTGTCAAATGTTGTAGTGGTATCACCTTGGGTAAGTGTTAGACCGTCTGAATAATGATAGTATCTTCCACCAAATGATGGTGGTGAAACAATGTAAGGACTACCACCCATTGCTGCAATGAAATCAAGGACAAAGCCTGGATGGGTTACCAGACCTCCACCAATGCCTCCAGGATTTGTGTCATCACCTATTACTGTATTTGCAAATATGCCTTGGTATGATACTGTAACGGTGTCATTGATATGAGCTATAATTGCACCAAAACCAGGGTTATTGTTCGCGGTTACAATCCCGTTTGATGCCAAGCTGCTACTTGTGTCTATTATGGAATACTCATCACCAGCTGTTACGTTTAGAGTAGTACCTGAGGAACCAGACATTACAGTAGCAAATGTTACTTTACTCGAGAAGATACCAGTGTTTACACCGGTCTCTGAGAAAAACATCATAAACCCACCTGGTGTTGAAGTCGAGAATGTCATTACCGGAAGTATGTCTATTGTTGAAGGATCAAAGTTTGCTGGTAAATCTTTTATTGTTACCGTGACCGTTCTGCCTAATGGAATCAAGTAGTTGCCTTCCGTGAAAATGATATTCGTGTTTGTGAAAGTTGCACTATTGTTAGAAGTTTCGGTAAGAGTTAATGGAATGCCTATAGGATCTGACGTCGAGTTGATCAATACCGTTACGGTATCTATTTTTGAAGTATTAGCACCAACATCTGTTACAAAAACGTTATTTGTCGCTCCTACTCCTCCGTCACCAAGAAAATGTAATGCAGTATCCCATGAGTCAGTAATCGCAAAGGCAGATTGCATAGACATAGTAAATGTGACAGTCATCATGATTAGAAGTATTGTTACGAGTTTTGATTCTCTTTTACAAGCTTCTTTAATGAAAACTATACTCCTCACAACCTCTTCTGATGCAAAACCACTTAGGAAATAATAGCAATATGGTGGTAAAAGAAAATCTAGTATATTTCCTTTTTTCACTTAATCCATTCAACTGAATCAGGTTTCCTTTAAAGAGGGGCTTTCTTGATTTAATCAAACTTGCCATGCTAGTACATGTAAACATCATCCTTAGAAGTATGATAGAGTGAAATGGGTAATAATAACTACTTAGCTAAGATGTAAATTATTTAGCTAGAATCATGACCAGAATGACAACCCAGTGCATTGAAACACGTGAATATCACATTCCTTTATCAGCCGCAGGTGCTCGTTGAGGCATATCACCTACCTGTAACAAGTATTTGATACGATTCTAGATTTCCAAAAATAACTTATTAAATTACTTCTTGCTGTCTGAACTATGAAAGAGACTTCTAAGAACCATAGGCATAATGCAAAAAGAATGAACAAGATTGGTGAAATTCTTGGATTATTACATGAAACTCATAAGGGGAAGGATTGGTTGTTTCAACAGATAAAAAAACAAAAGTTAAAACTATCAATAAAACGTTCCCTGAACGTTTTTGAAATTTTACGGACGTGTCCAGATAGTTTTCTTTCTTACCTTGTTACTATCTTAAAGGATCCTTTTGATCCATCCATACCAATTCCAGTCCTGACTAGAGTCTATCATTGGTTCTATACTGATATAGTTGGTTCTGCGGATCCTGCTGTTCTAACTAAGGATCAAGCTCGTAAAGTGTGGGTTTTAAATGAACTAGTAGGAAGAACGGATACATTCAAACAAAGAAATCAAAAACTAGATGTAATGACAATAACAGGTGATGGAATGGTTATTGGGTTTAACGACACACCTGAAAAGCCACTGCGTCTTGCAATAGAATTGCACAAATTACTTTCTAAATACAATCATTCAAGAAATGCTAAAGACAAAATAAAAATTAGAATCGGGATTGACGGGGGGCCAGTATATTTTATAAAAGATTTAACTGGCAAGGATAATTTTTGGGGTCCTGGAATAATCATGGCAAGAAGAGTGATGGACTTGGCACGACCAATGCAGATACTTGCATCCGAAAGAATTTCTGATGCAATTCGTAGGTTAACACCCGAAAATAAAGCTCTAATCCATTACGCCGGTCAATACAAAATAAAACATGGCGAAAAATTAAAAATTTTCAATATCTACGATTCTACAATCGGAAACAGAGTTCCCCCGCCTCAACCAAGTCCAAAACCAGATTCAGAACCTCTTTCAAAATTTTTGTTTCCAAAAATTGATCTGAAACTTGACGTAACCACCCCAAAGACAATGATGACGCATCACTCATTGATTTGGCATATTGTAAATATTGCCGATGAACCTAAAGAAATGATATCTTATCATCTAGTTGGTGACACTCCAAGAAATTTTCCAGACCTAAATGTAGTAGTAAGAGATAAGCAAAACAAGAAACTCATGGTAATACTTGATGAAAATAAACCAGAGAGTAAAAAGTTTAAGGTAAAACTCAATAAACCACTTAAGTCTAACCAAAAGGCAATTCTGAAATTAGAGTATGATTGGGAGGAACCTAAAAGAAATTGTTATTATAGACTTGCAACTTTCTGTAAGAAATTTAGATATTTGTGCATACTTCCTAAAGAAATCGAAGCAAAACCAAGAGTTCTTCAAGTTGATCCCATGGGAAGTAAAACCTATGCTCCAACACAAGCAGATGTACGATACCTTAAAGATCGAACAGAAATAAGCTGGCAAGCTTCTAACGTGCCCGCTTTGGACGAATATCAATTCGAATGGTAAATCAACCAAAATAAAATCATTCTAATCTTTATTTGATATAATTTTACAATATACTCAAATACGCAACTTATAATAAAAAACCATGTCCAAGAAGACAAGGGCTATTTCTTTTGGAGTCTTTTTAGCATCATACATGATTGGAACTGCCTACAAATTGTCAGGTGAGGAAGCACAAACTTTTCTCAAAGAGTTCCAGAATGTCACACAAGGAATTGACGCAGTTGGGATTTTTGCACACAATACATCAGTTGCTCTGCCAATGTTTGTTCCAGCGTTTGGCATAGCATGGGGCTCTTTTACTGGCTGGCAAACAGGTGCTGCATTTACTGCCATAGTTTCACAAAATCCTGCATTAGCTGACTTTCCACCAATTCTTTTACTGCTTGCGTCTTAGATGCCCGCCTAATTTTATAGATACTCTTTTGCGCACTTTGAGAGGCGATGATATTGTACCGCCTCAAGGAATTCAGACACAAACATATCATTGGTTCTTCAGCGATATTGTTGCAGGATCAAATCCAACAATTCCTACCAAGGCGCAGGTACAGAAGATCGCTGTTCTAAATGAATTGATCTCACAAACACACACATTCAAAAAAAGAAACATTTCTTCAACTATAATCTTGCCCACAGGCGATGGCATGGCAATAGGTTTTGGCGACAGTCCAGAAAAACCGTTGCTGCTTTCAATTGAGCTTCATAAAGCGTTATCCAAATACAATGAATCAAAACGAGGAAAAGAAAAACTTCTATTGAGAATAGGAATAGACTCTGGACTCGTTTATTTTGTCAAAGACCTTGAAGGAAAAGACAATGTGTGGGGCCCTGGTATAATCATGACAAGATGTGTTATGGATTTGTGTGGAGACATGCAAATTTTTGCAGCTTCAAGACTAGCAGAAGAACTAGTCAAGGTATCACCAAAATACAAAGAGTTTCTACATTTTGCAAAAACCTATGAAACAAAATACGGTGAAAAAATACAGCTTTACAACGTGTATGGCAAAGGGTTTGGCAGCAAGAAGGCACAGACCAAACCAAAGAAAGCAGCAAAAGACATGCAGCGCAATATCAAGGTAGCAAGTAATTTTTCATTTAATGAAATAAAAATACTGCTTGACGTAATAGATGTAAAAACTATGCAGACTAGACACACATGGATTTGGGATCTAATCAATATATCAAAGGAAGCCAAACATAGAATCTTCTATTATCTTGATGGCCAAACTCCACGTAATTTTTCCGATTTGAATGTAAAAGTAACAGACCAGAACAATAACAGATTAGAGATAAGTGAACGTGGTGCAAACAAACCATATAGAAAAGAATTCTATGTCACGCTTGAGAAGCCTATTTTGCCAAGACAGGAAACAGTATTAAAACTAGAGTACGAGTGGGAAAGGCCAGAGCGGACATTTCTCTACGAGTTTCCTTCAGGTGCAAAAAAATTCAACTATACTTGCACACTACCTAAAGAAATCAATCTCAAGAATAGAATTCTCAAAGTAGACCTAGCCACGGGATACAAGGTACATGCAACACCTCCTGCCTTAGTAAAACAGTCAAACGACAAGACGATAATTACTTGGAGCAAGAAAAATATTGCACCGCATGATGCATATCAGTTCGAGTGGTAAGAGATATCAAAAAATTTTGAACTTTATTTTCTGAAAAATTTCAAAATCTAGGTAAACTATGATAAAATAATTATCTTCTGGAATATTTACCCACAAGTACAGTTGGTGTTATGACATGACCATTCATAGGATCTTCCACGTCTTTTCTGACCTGCCAGCAATATCTAGCACTCAGGTTGTTCACATATTCAAGGTTAGGTTTTTCCCGACCATATTTTGATTCGGTTGAGTATTGATATTGATACAAAACTAATTAGTATCGGTACAGACGCGGTTGGAAATTCCGGAATTGTATCCGAATTAGTAACAGATGGTATAACTAGACTGCCTCTTGCCAAGCCAGTTCTACTTGTGTCGACAAAACCGTTGGTGATAATTGACTTTATGTTCACCTGTATGGTGTAAATGCCATTGTTTGGCAGATTTATTGAATGACTGCTAGATCCATTCTTCGCCGTTTGGTCTGTTTCAGACAAGATAGTATCATGGTTTTCATCTAGAATCTTTAGGTCGAAGATTACGTTGCCTGTTACTTTCTGTCCTGAAAATACATCAGAAAATTGCAGGCTGAGGTCATTTCTGGTGTTTTCAGCTATCTGAATGGGGGACCAACCTAGTTTGATTTCCCATCCTCCAAAATCGGTCACGATATCAGAAGAGGTCTTTACATTTGCAGTTGCTGGAGCAAGTCTAAAATTCATTAAATTTGTACTCGCTGTAACATTTTTGGATAGGTTGATAAGATCATTTTTGTTAAGCAAAATGTGGACAATAACCGTATCGGGCAGTGAATAAGGATCGGCTATAATTCTGTTGCCTGCGATAGGATTTCCGTTTACATTTGCAACGTATGTAGGAGTAATAGAAAATTCTTTAAATGGTGTCGGAACACGAACTTCTTCGTGAACAAAAACTAATTGATTCTTAAGTCTTGTCGCATTCCAATCAAAGGGCATTGACCAAGAAAGTTGTAGGTTTGTTGGATCAAAGCTATAGTTTGCTATTTTATCATAATAAGAAACCGTCGTTATGTTGTAAATGTTATTTTTGAAAGTAATAGCATGAGTCGATACGTCCCCTACACTCAAAGAAGGGCTAAACCGAGGTGCAATAGAAGGTGGAAAGACATTCTGGTCGTTATCCGCGGTGATTAGCGTAGCATAAATGTGGTACAAGCCTCCTTCTCCCAGCATGGGGCAACCAAATCTATAGTTCCGTTGTCTTGTGGAAGATACATGTACCTATCAAGAAATTTCTCTGGAGTTCCAATTATCCTCCATTCACTCTGGTTATAAGATGGAGTAATCCTTAGGGTCATAATCCCTGTATGAGTATGAAAAAGACCGCGAACTAGTAGTTGGCTACCTTTTGCTACCTCCACCAGAAATGTGGCGTGTTGAAGGGTTTGATTGGTGTTTGCATCAAACCACCTAAATAGTAGATACCGGTCTTGAACTGTATCCGAAGTTAGAATCGGTGGGTTGATTTTGATAAAGAGACTTATCGCTCTGTTGCCAACGCTTGCAGGTGGGAGATTTTCTTGGTAAAATCCATCTCCATGAGCTGACAGTACTGTTAAAGGAATTATTGAAGAAAGACCTACGATAATACAAGATGTGTACAGAATACTTTTCCACAAATTAGATATTGTCATTAGTTGGAAGGGATAAACTTTCAGCTTTATGTCTAATTCTCGGTGACTTCCTTTGAATTTACGATTGAAAAATTATAGTCTCATCTACTCCTAGAATATTTCCCTACAAGTACTGCCTGTGATATAACATGATCGTTCATAGCATGTTCAAGATCCTTTCTTGCTGCACCATCATCAATGGTTAGTGTTACATCCAATGCATACAGCTTGAAAAAATATCTATGCGTACCAGATGGTGGGCATGGCCCTCCATATCCGGATTTACCAAAACTTGTTTTCCCCTGCGGAAAGATCATCTTCTCACCTTTTGAAAATTGAGATTTTTCAGGGGAGATATTCCACACAGTCCAGTGTGTAAAAGTTCCCATTGGCGCATCAGGGTCATCCATAATCAATGCAAGACTTTGTGTATTTTTAGGAATCTCAGAGATAGATAGTGGTGGTGAAACATTCGTACCATCGCAGGTAAACTCTGAAGGTATTGTTCCATTGTTTTCAAAAGCAGAACTTGCTAGAATCATGTTTGTGTTATAATTGATGTGTATAATATTTACTTGTATTAGATACTGGATTCCTTTAACAAACTCTTCGTCTCCAATACTTCCATCTGCCCACCACCCAGCATTATTTTTCACCCATTGTGGAATTTGCGTTTGGGTACTAGTTGCAGTCTCTGTATTTGGAATTTTGATTATACCCTGTTGTACTAGATATTCTATTCCCTTGACAAAATCAGAGTCTCCTATTTCTCCTTGTGCCCACCACTTTGCGTTGTTTTTTATCCATGTTGGTATCTGAATGTGGTCTCCATATGACGACTCGAAAGTTATCACAAGAACAAGTAAAATAACAAATGCCAGGCACCAGGCAGTCATTTTCATAAAGAAAATATTCGCTTCTTTTAGATAAAAACTTGCAGAAGACGATTAGTTTTACAATAGTTTTTTTGCGACGATTAGGTCCACTTTGTAATTCAGTTCCAGTCTTGGGTTAATGCGTAGTTTCCATGGTACAAAACTTGGTCTTTTCGTATTTTGTATCAATTTAAACCCCTTCTGAGCTAAATTTGACCGTAAAGTCTTGGCATCAATTTTATTCTTGACAGAATTTTTTCCTCTCTCAAAATCATAAGGGTCAGACAGTATGAGAAATTTGCCAGCCTGCAGGAAAAGCATCTTTAGAAGATCAGGCGGCTCAATGAGTTCAAGTAAATTCAAAGATACTACAAGATCAAATTTTCTATTTCCAAATGGATGAGCAAGTGAATCTGAGACAAAAAAGTCTGCATTTTTTATGCCTAGACGTTTTGCCTCCAGTACTGCAAAAAATGATTTATCAATACCAAAAAGTTTCTCATTTCTTGCAGCCATGGCTTTTGATATGTTGCCAACAGAGC
>Ga0066710_100004438_pt1 | contig 12423 bp, 9 predicted proteins | sample GraSoiAngelo_159_FD_79666 | JGI IMG/M metagenome (GOLD analysis project Ga0066710, IMG submission 79666) | Grasslands soil microbial communities from the Angelo Coastal Reserve, California, USA - 14_1009_16_40cm | ecosystem: Environmental > Terrestrial > Soil > Grasslands | place: USA...
CGGCCCCACTTGGCCATCACGCCCTCGACCATCTTGGCGATACTTTGCTTATTGGTGACATCAACATGAAAGTGGATCGCTTCACCGCCGTCGTGGCTGATATCGCGTGCCGTGGCGTGCGCCGCCTTGTCGTTGATGTCGCAGACAGCGACCTTGGCCCCTTCCTTGGCGAACTTAACCGCGGTAGCGCGTCCTATGCCCTGGCCGGCACCGGTGATAATCGAGACTTTGTCGACGAGACGCATTCTTTTGCTCCCTTCCCCCAATTACCCGATTCAGGATCTGCGTCCTGTTGCACCGCAGCGGACTCTACTCGGTTTGATTGCGATGCACAATGTTTCGAATCGACGAAAATCGGCGAATTTAGCGTGCCGTTTTTCATTTTGTACAACACATGTTGAATCGAGGAGCGGCGAAGACCATGCGGCGAGCCGCGACTCGGTGTCGCGTGTTACGCGTTTTGCCAGTGTTCGACAGTAAGCTGTAACGACATCAACCCTTGGTAATGGTTGATGTCGGGACGATATGCCGCCCGAATGCGCCCTGGGACCGTGTCCGGGGCGTCGAAAAGTATCGCATCGAACTGTTTGCCTCCTCGTGCCAAGACCAGCTTGAGAGACCTTTTGCCCAAGAGGCGCTGCTGGACGACCGTAAATTCGTCGTCGAATGCGGGCGCGGGAAAGCCCTGGCCCCAAACCCTTCTCCCGATATCCTGTGCGAGAGCAAGCGTAAGTGCTTCGTGAGGCAGCACTCCGTCAGTTTCGATCGTTCGCCTGAGCGCGGCCAGCGTGAGCCATTCGCGCGCGACACGCTCGAACGCTTCGGCGAAGCGCGGCAGTGCTGCCTCGGGCATGGACAGTCCTGCGGCGTAGGCGTGTCCGCCAAAGCGCGCGATTGTCCCCGGGGCGCGCTTGGCGATGAGATCAAGTGCATCGCGCAGATGAAAGCCGGGGATGGCGCGTCCCGAGCCGCGCAGTTGGCCATCGTTGCTGCGGGCAAAAACGATCGTGGGACGGTGAAAGCGATCCTTGAGCCGTGAAGCGACGATGCCGATGACGCCCTGATGCCACTCGGGCCGGTACAGGCACAGCGTATAGGCATCGCCCGCACCTGGGTCGTCGAGCTGCGCATCGAGGGTCTCCAGCGCCTGCTCCTGCATGGTGGCTTCGACTTCGCGACGTTCCCGGTTCAATCGGTCGAGCTCGGCCGCGAGGCGCATGGCTGTGCCTTCATCATCGGCCAGCAAGCAGGCGATGCCGACGGACATATCGGCGAGGCGGCCCGCGGCATTCAAGCGCGGTCCGGCGACGAAACCAAGGTCGTACGTGGTCGCGCGATGCGGATCGCGGCCAGCAACCATGAACAGGGCGCGCACGCCCGGCTGCATACGGCCAGCGCGAATGCGCTCGAGCCCATGGTGGACGAGGATGCGGTTCGCGTGGTCGAGCTTAACCACATCGGCGACAGTACCCAGCGCGACCAAGTCGAGGAGCGCAGCAAGGCTGGGCTCCTCGCGGCCGGCGAAGTGACCGCGTTCGCGTAGCCATGCGCGTAGCGCGATAAGCACATAAAACATCACGCCGACCCCGGCAAGATGTTTGCTCGCGAAGGTACAACCGGGCTGATTCGGGTTGACGATGAGCGCCGGTGTGGGCAACTGCTCGCCAGGTAGATGATGATCGGTAACGAGCACGTCGATGCCAAGCGCGCGCGCCGCGGTCACCCCTTCGACGCTAGCGATACCATTGTCGACGGTGATGATGAGGCCGGGGCGGCGCTTCGCGGCCAGCGCGACGATCTCCGGCGTGAGCCCATAGCCGAATTCAAATCGATTAGGCACTAAATAGTCGACGATCGCGCCCATGGCGGTGAGTCCGCGCACGCCCACTGCGCACGCCGTGGCACCATCGGCATCGTAGTCGGCGACGATCAACAACCGTTCCTTGCGCGCGATGGCGTCGGCAAGGCGCGCTACGGCGGCATCGATACCCTTGAGTTCTACCCACGAGGGGAGCGCCGTGAAATCATGGTCGAGCTCCTTTGCCGAGCACACGCCCCGAGCGGCATAGACGCGTGCGAGCACGGAGCTTACGCCCGCGTCAGCCAGGGCAGCGGCAGTGTAAGGTACCGGGCGCCGGACGATCTCCATCGCTAATCTACTTTCGCCCCCGTCCGCCAAGCGCTCGTCATCCGAGTAAAGCGAGTGGCGCGTCGAAGGAAACTAGGTATCGCCTGGTGGCCACTATTCGGTGCACACCGCAAGCAACGCCGACAATTGCGGTGGCCGCAATCGTTGTCGCAGTCGAGTGATGAGTGATGACTTGCGTGCCTCGAAGCGCGCGGCCAGTGCCCTGCCAGCGATCACCAGGGCCAAGTGAGTGAACGCGCCGTTGACCAATGCGCGCGATGCAGGAACCATCCACTCTCGCTCCAGCGCAGCGACTCTTTTCAGCGCAACGGGAGCGTCCGGAGCGCCCAATGCAGCCGGCCACACGAGCGTCGATGGCGCGCGCGTCGACACTTCCAACGCTGCCGGCAGGGATTCTACCACTGCACCGACGGCTAACGCGAGCTCACGCACCAGCTCGTCCGCGGTCAATACCAACACCTGTCCAGCTCGATCGCTCGGTGCGATCAATTGGCCACCGCCCCACAACCAAACGCTGTTGACTGGTGTGCTTCCGCGTGCTTCCCGGGCCAGATTGACTGGATGCTCGAAGAGCAGCATTTGCATTTCGTTTTGCCAGCGTCGCCAGCGGCCCGCATCGGGCCCATCCGGCTGAAACGCGAGCACCGTCTTGCCAATCGCAACGGAAGGAGGATGGGTGGTGAGCTCCGGCACCGAGCGAATTTGCGCGAACCAACGATTCGGCGCCGGCGCGGTAAAGCACACGCCGTCTTCAGCGAAGTGCGCGTTCAGTGTGCCAAGCAACGCGTCGGCTTCGCTTGGCGACAAGTCGTGCACGATGGCGGTGAGTCGCAATTCGTCGCGATCGGGCAGCAGGTTCGTTGGCTCCGCACATAACCAGTATCCAGAGCCGGGATCGAGCCCCGCAGCGCGAGCAAGCCACGGTGCCATCGGCCAGTCGCGTTGCTTGGCGATGCCGAGCTCGGTGCAGAGAACCGCCGTCGGGCCATCATGCTCTAGCGTCGCTCCATCGGCGCTCGCCAGCACGCGCGTTAGCGTCGGCGCTCGCGCACCAGCAGCGGCGAGCGCCGATGGGGACCAGTCGAGCAAGTCGGGAACGACCAGGGTGAGTTGCATGTAGCAGGGCGAGGCGCCCAGTGTAGCACGCGAGCCACGGCGCTAGAGCGCGTGCGCGCCTTGTGGCACACTGGCGCGCTTATGCTCAGCGTAATCCGCTGTTGTCTCGCGCCGAAGCGATCGTCGGATTCGCCATTGATTAGCCGGCGTGTCATCGACGACGCAAATTATTGAGCTTCGAATAAATGAGTCACGGCGGCCAAAAAGATTCCGTCATTCCCGCGAAGGCGGGAAAACGAGGCCGAAGGCCGAAGTTTCGAGGAACGGCCATCCAGCGTCGTTCGAAGCAAGGACGCTGGGTCCCCGCCCCCGACTAAAGCACTCGAGGGCAGGCTTCGCGGGGACGACGAAATTATTGTCATCGATTAACTGAAAGCTCAGTAGTGTGTTGACTCCTTACGAGTTCCTCGTCGGGCTTCGCTACACGCGTGCTCGCCGCGGCTCCGGCCGCAACGGCTTTGTATCGTTCATCGCCATGGTGTCGATGGCCGGCATTGCGCTCGGTGTCGCCGCGCTTATCGTGGTGCTGTCGGTGATGAATGGCTTCCAGGACGAGTTGCGCAACCGAATACTAGCGGTCGCCTCTCACATCGAGATCCGGGGATTGAATGCCGGCATCGGCGACTGGCAGGCAATCGCACGGCTTGCGCAGGGCAACCCCCGCGTGCGAGCCGCCGCGCCGTATGTACTCGGCCAGGCGATGATGTCCGCAGGTGACGTCAATCGCGGCGCGCTGCTCCGTGGGATCGATCCCGCGCTCGAGGATACCGTTGCCGACATCGGGAAGCACATGCGCGCCGGCGCATTGAGCAACTTGGTGCCGGGCGAATTTGGCATCGTGTTAGGCGCAGAGCTCGCTCGTGCACTGGGTGCGCGCATGGGTGACTCGGTTGTCGCCATCACGCCGCAAGGCACGGTAACGCCGGCAGGCACGCTGCCGCGCCTGAAGAGCTTTCGTGTGGTAGGCGTGTTCGAAATCGGCATGTTCGAGTTCGACAGCGGGCTCGCGCTGATCCATCTCGCCGACGCGCAAAAGCTCTATCGCATGGATGATACGGTCAGCGGCGTGCGGCTCAAGCTGGATGACATGTTTGCCGCGCCGGCAGTGGCGCGCCAACTGTTGTCTGTCGTGCCGGCCGATGCCGAAGTGCGTGACTGGACGCTCAATCACGCCAATTTTTTCCGCGCCGTCGCGATCGAAAAGCGCGTCATGTTCATTATCCTGACGCTGATCGTTGCCGTGGCGGCATTTAACATTGTCTCGGCGCAGGTGATGGTGGTCACCGACAAGCAGGCCGACATCGCCATCTTGCGCACGCTTGGCGCAGCACCGTCGAGCATACTGACGATCTTCGTGATTCAGGGCGCGTTGGTCGGCGCCATTGGCACATTGCTCGGCGTTGCCGGCGGTGTCGCGCTGGCGCTCAACGTCGGCACGGTGGTGCCATTCATCGAGCGCACGTTCGGCATCCAGTTTCTGGACAAGTCCGTCTACTACATCAGCGAGCTGCCATCGGATCTGCAACGTGGCGATGTCACGCTGATTGCGCTGATCGCGCTGGCCCTGGCCCTGCTCGCGACGCTGTATCCCAGCTGGCGGGCGGCCAAAGTAAATCCGGCGGAGGCGCTGCGTTATGAGTAGCCCAGCGAGTCCTAGCATTGCGCTGCGCAGTGCTCCCGATAGCAAGGAGCCAACGGCGGTGCTCGAATGTCGAGGGCTCAAGAAAACGTATCGCGCCGGACCACTCGATGTACCCGTGTTGCTTGGCATTGATCTGGCGGTGCAGCCCGGCGAGCGTCTCGCGGTGGTTGGCGCATCGGGATCCGGCAAGAGCACGTTGCTCCATCTGCTCGGTGGGCTCGACGCCCCAACGGAAGGTGAAGTGCTAGTCCAGGGCGCGGCGTTTGCGCGGCTGTCAGAGCGAGATCGTGGGCGCGTACGCAACCGCGCGCTCGGCTTCATTTACCAGTTCCATCATCTGCTGCCGGAGTTTTCCGCGCTTGAAAACGTCGCCATGCCACTATACATCCGCCGCGAATCGCGCGAGGAGGCACGGCGTCAGGCTGCGGTCATGCTGGAGGGCGTGGGGCTCGCGCCGCGCGCCGAGCATCGCCCCGGCGAGCTCTCCGGCGGAGAGCGCCAGCGAGTCGCGCTGGCGCGCGCGCTGGTGACGGCGCCGGCATGCGTGCTGGCCGACGAGCCCACCGGGAATCTCGATCGACGCACTGCAGGTCAGGTCTTCGATCTCATGCTGGAGCTGAACCGCACCGTGGGGACCAGTCTTATCATCGTCACCCACGATCCTGACTTAGCGGCGCGCACCGACCGGACGCTGCATCTGATCGATGGCGTTCTGCGCTAGTGCCGAGTCAGAAGTTCCGAAGATATAGGAGCGGATTTCGTCGCGAACTATCGAGCGGAATCTGGCTCAGCGCACTAGCGCACGGCCTAGTGCGCAGGCCGCAGTGGCGGCTCGTCCATCAGCGCGATCTGCTCGCGCAGCTCGAGGATGCGGTCCTGCCAGTAGCGCTGCGTGTTGAACCACGGGAACGCAGCGGGAAACGCGGGGTCATGCCAGCGCCGCGCGAGCCACGCGGCGTAGTGGATCAAGCGTAGCGTGCGCAAAGCCTCGACGAGATAGAGCTCGCGGTCGTCGAAGTCAATGAAATCCTCGTAGCCACGAAGGACGGCGCCAAGCTGGCGCCCCATATCCGACGGCTCGCCCGAGAGCAGCATCCACAGATCTTGCACCGCCGGCCCGGTGCGGCAATCATCGAAGTCAACGAAATGCGGTCCCGCGTCAGCCCACAACACATTGCCGGCGTGGCAATCGCCGTGCAGCCGCAGCTGGCGCACATCGCCGGCACGATCGTAACAACGACGCACGCCGTCGATCGCCTGGGCGCTAACGCTGCTCCACGCTTTGGCGAGCTCGGAGGGAATGAAGTCGTGAGCCAGGAGATAGGCGCGTGGCTCGTCGCCGAAGCTTGCGACGTCCAGCGCCGGTCGCTCCTGGAACGCCCTCGCCGAACCCACCGCGTGAATGCGACCGATGAAGCGTCCCATCCATTCCAGCGTCGCAGGATCCTCCAGCTCGGGCGCGCGGCCGCCACGCTTCGGATAGACCGCGAAGCGAAAGCCGGCAAAGGTATGGAGCGTTCTCCCCTCCTTGAAGGCGAGGGGCGCAACGACGGGAATTTCGTGCGCGGAGAGCTCGCGCACGAAGGCGTGTTCTTCGAGAATCTGCCCATTGGTCCAGCGCTGCGGTCGATAGAACTTCACCACCACCGTCGACACCGCTGTACTCGCCGCGTCGGACCCGGGCAGAGCATCCGACCACGCCTGGTAGACACGGTTCTCGTAACTATTGAGGCCGAGAAGGCGGCCATCACCGCGGATATCGACGCTAGCCAATGCGTCGAGCACACAGTCGGGCGTCAGTCCGGCATAGGGTGGCGCCTGCGTAGCTTCCATGCGCCCATTGTACTAAGGCGCAGGCGGCGTCTTAATACTCGACCGGAATCGGATCGAGACTGCGCCACAAATACCATGTCGCCACCGAGCGCCACGGCCGCCATGATTCGCCAAGCGCGGTCATGGCGGCGCGATCGAGGCGCTCGCCTCCGTTGTAATGATGGGCGATAGCTCGCTGTAGGCCGATGTCGTCGAGCGGTAGCACGTCAGGCCGTAGCTCGTGAAAGATCATGAACATCTCGGCGGTCCAGCGGCCGATACCTTTGACATCGACGAGCGCCACGATCAGGGCTTCGTCCTCCAGCCGCTTCCAACGCTTGGGATCGAGTCGCCCGGACACGAAGTGCAGCGCCAGGTCGCGCAGATACTCGGCCTTGCGCTGCGATAGACCGCAGGCGCGAAGCGCGGCCAGATCCGCACCTGCCACACGGGCTGGAGCGAGGCGTGGAAATCCGCGCGGCGCACAGTCGCTAACACAAGCAACGAAACGGCGCCAAATCGAGTCGGCGGCCTTGACCGAAATCTGCTGGGCGACGATGGCCCGTGCCAGCGTCGTGAACGGATCGCTGCGCCGCACGAGGTGGATGCCAGGGTACGCCCGTACGAGTCGCCTTAATACCCGGTCGCGGCGGGCGAGGGCGTGGGCGGCTTCGTCCCAGAATGTGGGCTTCATAGACTCACGCTACTTTGCCAATGGCGCCGACCGGCGCGCACATTAGCGGTAAAGAAGACATAGGGCTAGCACTTCCGAACGCCTGTCAGCACGATCAAACCTTCGGGGAGCTTCTCATCGCCGAACGCTGCGCGAGGATGAGCGTCGATGCCGTTGTCACGTAGGACACGTAGTGCGTCGTCTACCTCGAAGGTCACATTGCGATGGTGCTCGTCGCTACGCCGCCAGCCATCCCCGCTGCGCCGGAACACCGTGATCCTGCGATCGAAGCGATGCGGTGCCGGACGCGAGAAGCGCGTGACGATAGCCCAATCATCGGTTACTTTGGCGTGTACCTGGCTGATGTCGCGCCGTTCGGCAAAGCGTGCGGTCATGAGATCAATCGCAAGCACTCCCCCCGCCCGCACGGCGCGCGCCAACTCGCCCAGCGCCTGAGCGATATCGTCGCGCGTGTCTAGATAGTTGAGCACGTGTCCCGTCGACACGACGGCATCGGACTCGGGCAGCGCACCATCGGCACCTGTCGCCAAACCGGTTGGCAGTCGCAGCACATCGACGCGGGCACCGTGTGCATAGTCGCGCGCGAGCTCGATCATCGCTGGCGAGGCATCGACGGCATGTACCGAAAATCCCGCAATAAGTAACTCGCGAGCGAGCAAACCGCTACCGCAGCCAACATCGAGCACTCGCGCACCCGCCGCCAGTCCACCGGCGTGCAGCAGCTGCACAATACCGGCGTACGTTCGCTCGACGTGTTGTGAGTAGCCGGTGTGATGCACCCACGCGAGATCGGTTTGGTAGTAGCTGTCGGTGGCCATTGCAGGACTTTACAATGGGCGCAAGATCTGTCGCTGAAAACAGCGCCTGACTTCTCCCGCTAGCCGAAAAAGTCTCATGAGAAACAACGTCTTACGACTGAAACCCGGAATGATACATTACGCGCCTTTCGTGCGATGGTTGGAGATGCGCGACTCGGCTTTGCGGGTGTTGGCGCTCGCCACAGAATTAATCCTACTGGCGTTCACAGGTCTAGGCAGCGTCGCGCATGCCGCCGACCCAAACAAAGCCATCCGCGCTTCCTTCCCGACCGGCGAGACGGGATTCGATCCGGCTCGCGTTAGCGATCTGTATTCGAACGCCATCAATGAGGCGATCTTCGAGCGCTTGCTTAGCTACGACTATCTAGCGCGTCCCGCCAAACTCGTGCCCATGGTTGCCGAAGCGATGCCCGAAGTTGGCGACAACGGCAAGCTCTACACGTTCAAGCTGAAGAAAGGCATCTATTTCACCCCCGACCCTGCTTTCAAGGGCCAGAAGCGGGAGCTTACCGCGCAAGACTTCGTGTACTCGTTCATGCGCTTCTTGGACCCGAAAAATCGTTCGCCGTACGCGTTTCTGATCGAAGGCAAGATCGTCGGCCTGGACGCGCTGGTGGATAAGGCCAAGAAGTCCGGCAAGTTCGATTACGATGCGAAAGTAGCCGGGATGCAAGCCGTCGATCGCTATACGCTGCGCTTCCACCTTACCGCGACCGATTACAACTTCCCATACATCACCGCGCACGTGCCCTACGGCGCGGTGGCGCGCGAGGCGATCGAAGCCTACGGCGAAGATACGATGGGACACCCGGTTGGCACCGGCCCATACATGCTCAAGAGCTGGAGCCGAGCCGCAAAGATCGTGCTCGAAGCCAATCCCGACTATCGAGGGTTCGTGTGGGACTTTCAGCCCACGAGCGATCCATGGGACCAGGCTGTGGTGGCAGCGATGAAGGGTAAGAAGATGCCCCAAATCGGCCGCATCGAGATCAGCATCATCGAGGAACCGCAGTCCACCTGGCTTGCGTTCGAAGGCAAGGAGCTCGATTACGTCAACTTGCCCGCGACTTTTCGCGATCGCGCGCTCGATGCCGACAACAAACTGCTGCCTGAGCTCGCGCAACAGGGGATTACCTTGTTTCATGCGGTGGACCCGGAAATTACCTACACCGCGTTCAATGTCCGCGACCCGGTGATCGGCGGCTTCAGCAAGGCAAAGATCGCGCTGCGGCGGGCGATCATCATGGCGTATGACGTAGACCAGGAAATACGCGTGATTCGCAAGGGCTTAGCGGTGGCGCTGAACATGCCGATTCCCGAAGGCGTCGTTGGTCATGACCCGAACTACCGCGGCATCATCAAGTACGATCCCGACACAGCCAACAAATTGCTCGACTATTTCGGCTACAAGAAAGACAAGGACGGCTGGCGCACGCTGCCCGATGGCAAGCCGTTGGTGGTGCATCTTGCCACCGAGACGGGCAGTGCCAGCCGCGAATTCGATGAACTGTGGAAGAAGTCGATGGACCGTATCGGGATCCGGATTGCATTCGACGCCAGCAAGTTTGGCGACAACCTCAAAGCCGCGAAAGCGTGCAAGCTGCAGCTATGGGGACAAGCATGGACTGCTGATTATCCGGATGGCGACAATTTCATGCAGTTGCTCTACGGGCCCAACACCGGGCAAAGCAACAATGGCTGCTACGAATCCAAAGCATTCGACAAGTTTTACGACCAAGCGAAGACACTGCCGAACTCGCCCGAGCGCGACCGGCTGTTTTTATTGATGACGCGGCAGATGGAAGTGGACTCCGCCTGGGGTCTGCATGTCTCGCGGCTGCGTAATCAGTTGCTTCGTCCCTGGGTCAAAGGCTTCAAAAAGCACCCCATCTTGCATGCCGAATGGCAGTATCTGGACATCGAGGGAAAGAACCCGTGACGCCAGTTGGGTGCCTCGGGAGTTGGCTTTTCCTGGAGCTCGCATGACGCAGTGGGTGCGCCGTGTGTTGCGCGCCAGCGCCGCCTTCGCGCTTGCCTTATTCTTCGCATCAGCGCCAGCACACGCCGCCGACCCGAACAAGGTCATTCGCTATGTCTTTTCGGCCGCGGAGACAGGCTTCGACCCTGCCGGCGCGCAGGATCTCTATTCGGGAACGATCGAGCAGGCAATATTCGAGACGCTGCTTACTTATGACTATCTGGCGCGGCCATCGAAGATCGTACCGCTGACTGCGGATGGTCCGCCCGAAGTCGGCGATAACGGCAAGACCTACACGTTCAAGATCAAGAAGGGCATCTATTTCACGCCGGATGCGGCATTCAAGGGCAAGAAGCGGGAGCTCGTCGCCGACGACTACGTCTATTCGCTGAAACGGCTGATGGACCCCAAGCTGCGTTCGCCTTGGGCGTGGCTGGTCGAAGGGAAAATTAGCGGTCTCGATGAGTTGGCAGAGGCGGCGAAGAAAGGCGCGAAGTTCAACTACGACAGCAAGATCCCGGGGCTGGAAGCGGTCGATCGTTACACGCTGCGCATCCGGCTCAAGGAGACCGATTACAACCTACCGTACGTGCTGGCTCACGAGCCGACTTCAGCCGTCGCGCGCGAAGTGATCGAAGCCTACGCCGACGTGAGCGGCCGCGCCATGGCCAACCCGGTGGGCACCGGGCCGTTCATGCTCAAGGAATGGGTGCGCTCGTCGAAAATTTTTCTCGAGGCGAATCCAGACTATCGCGGTTTCATCTGGGATTTCAAACCGGGTAACGATCACGAGGATAAGCGCATCGTCGCGGAGATGAAGGGTAAGAAGATGCCGCAAGTCGGCCGCGTCGAAGTGAGCATCATCGAAGAAGATCAGGCGCGGTTGCTCGCTTTCCAGAACGGCGAGCTCGATCTGATGAACATGGAAGGGCCGCTGGCTCCGAATGTGTTCGACGGCGCGAAGCTGAAGCCGGAGCTAACGAAAAGAGGCGTGAAGCTGTCGCGTTTTGTCGATCCGGAGATCACTTACCACTACTGGAACATGCAGGATCCGGTGATCGGTGGCTTGTCGAAGGACAAAATCGCGCTGCGTCGCGCGATGGCCATGGCGTACAACGTCGATGAGGAAATCAAGATCGTGCGCAACGGCCAGGCGGTCGAGGCGCAATTTCCGATTCCGCCAGGCGTTGTCGGCCACGATCCCAACTACAGATCGAGTGTGAAGCACGACCCGGCCGGCGCCAACGCGCTGCTCGACCGGTTTGGCTACAAGAAAGGCGCGGACGGATGGCGTACACTGCCCGACGGCAAGCCACTCGTCGTCCGTTATGCCTCGCGCCCGGATTCGCTCGGTCGCCAGCAGGACGAAATGTGGAAGAAGGCGTTCGACTCGATTGCGATTCGGATGGAAGTGCAGAAGGACCGGTTCCCTGAGCTCCTGAAGCTCGAGAAAGAATGCAAGCTCGTGATGCGTACCGCCTCGTGGATTGCCGACTATCCCGATGGCGAAAACTTCATGCAGCTTCTCTACAGCAAAAATATTCATCAGAACAACAATGCCTGCGCGAACCTGCCCGAATACGACAAGCTCTACGAACGCTCCACCCGCATGCCGGCCTCGCCAGAGCGCGACAAGCTCTATCATGAGATGACCAAGATCATCGAAACCTATGCGCCATGGCGGCTCGACATCAGCCGCTATCGCAATATGCTGGTGCAGCCGCATGTGCTTGGCTACAAGAAGCACCCGATCTTGCATTCGGAGTGGCAATACATCGATGTCGATACGACGAAGAATAGTAGGTAAAACGCCTTGATCTCCGGTTGCAGGAAACGCGAAGCCGGGACCGGACTCAAACGACATGGTTTCGCAGGACTCGAACGTCGCCTATTGAGTATTGCGTATATGCCCAACACTACTCCGTCATTCCCGCGAAAGCGGGAACCCAGTGTCGTTCACGCGCAAGACACTGGGTCCCCGCGTCCGCGGGGACAACGAGATCGGGTGAGGCATTCGCGAGAAGCTGGATAGGCGCACGCCTCGATTCAGGCTACCTCGCGAGGGTTGGAGGAATCGAATGTACGCATACATCATCCGGCGCCTGTGGCAGATGGTCCCAACCATGCTTGGGGTCATCCTGCTCGTGTTTTTCCTGTTCAATTGGATCGGCGGCGATCCGGCGTACGTTCTCGCCGGCAAGATCTCCAGCGCCG